>Ga0126377_10001532_pt1 | contig 15260 bp, 14 predicted proteins | sample PanSoiMetPlot_22_FD_92647 | JGI IMG/M metagenome (GOLD analysis project Ga0126377, IMG submission 92647) | Tropical forest soil microbial communities from Panama - MetaG Plot_22 | ecosystem: Environmental > Terrestrial > Soil > Tropical forest > Bulk soil | place: Panama | collected 2016-02-17
CATCATCATGGCCAACGCCTTTCCCAAATCAGAGTTTTGGGCCTTCGACAATCACGAAGCCTCAATCCAGAACGCGAGTGAAAAGGCAAAAAACGCCGGCGTTTCGGATCGTGTGCACTTTGCAGTGTCGAGCGCCGAAACTATGCCTGATCATCAGTATGATTTGGTCTGCTTCTTCGATTGTCTGCACGACATGGGCAATCCCGTGGGTGCTTGCAAGCGTGCCGCTGAAGTGCTCAATGCAGATGGTTCCGCTTTGATCGTTGAGCCAATGGCAGGAAATAACGTCGAAGAGAATTTCAATCCCATTGGGCGAACTTTTACAGGCGCCTCAACGCTTTGTTGCACGTCGAACTCACTGGCTCTGAACGGTCCAGCGCTGGGCGCGGTCGCGAGCGAGGAGGCGATTCGCAAAACTGTACTCGCCGGCGGCTTCACCAATTTCAAGCGGACCACGGAGACGCCATTCAATCGCATCTTCGAGGCTCGCAAATAGAGCTGGGAAAACTACAAGTCACTCTCCCGGGTGGGCGCCTTGCGTCCACCCTTTTTCATGATCAGTTTCTGGTAGACAAACGAATAAGCAACGAGTAATCTCCTGCCGCCCTCAGGTTAAACTCGCTAATACGCGCTTGCACTCCTCTCTTCGCGTCCGAGTCCTCATCACTATGGATCGCCGAATCGAAATAGTCATTGCTGAAATGGAAGCGCAGATTTCCAGGTCTTGGACCACTGCGGAACTGGCCGCCCTGGTGAATCTTTCCGAATCGCGCTTCCGTCATTTCTTCAAACACGAGACCGGATGCACGCCCGCACAGTTCCTGCGAGCTCGGCGAATTGAACTAGCAGAGGTCTTCGTGCGCAAGACTTTTCTCACTATCAAACAGATAAGCACGCTGGTTGGTTTGAAGAGTGGAAGTCAGTTGGTGCGAGAGTTTAAGAAAGTGTACGGCGTGACCCCGACCACCTACAGGCAGACAAGGATCTCCGGAAAGCGCTAACAACTAGATAGCCGGTTTCGTCACAATTTAGCCGGATTTGGCAAACATTATTTGTTGACTTCGAAGAGGACCTGTCATAGGCTGCGCGCGCTCAGTTAACAGATCGTAGTCAACACTTAAATGCGCACTTGATAACTCAGTCGAGTCGCAAAATTTCCGAGCCTCACAGCTCACTTGGAGTTACTAAATGTGGTCCCTATCCTCACTAGGTTGCAATTCCTCAGCACTGGCTCCTCACAAATCATTGCTTCTGATTTTGCTGTTTATCCTTGCGGTGTCCACCGAGGCACAGGATCGCAGCGTAGTCGTCGCAATTGTTGATGGTCAAAACATCACTCAACAACAAGTAGACGAAGCAGCCACGAGTCAGATCTTCCCTTTGCAACAGCAGATCTTCGCGATCCGCAAGACGGTCCTCGAAAATCTGATCATTCGCCGGCTGTTAGAGAATGAGGCCGCCAGACAAAAACTGACAGTCGAAGACTTGAAACGAAAAGTGATGTCCGGTCCTATTGAGGTAACAAAGGAACAAGTGGAAGAACTCTATCAGGCAAATAGGGCTGTCTTCGCGCTGATGAGCCCGGACGAGGCAAAAGAAAAACTACGACTCGATTTGGAGGGACAAGGCCAACTCAAGAAATATCGGGAAGCAATTGCTCGTCTGCGCGCTGCAGCAAAAATCGACCTCCTTCTCGACGAGCCCAGGCTGCCGTCGCTGAACACTGGCGCAGCGGAATCACTTGGACCAAAAAACGCCCGGGTGATCTTAACTGAGTACTCAGATTTTCAATGTCCTTACTGCCGCGAAGTACAAACCACTGTCAAAGGAATTCTCCGCGAATACCCGAGCGAAGTGAGATTGATCTTCAAGCACCTCCCCCTGGAGATTCACCCGATGGCCTTTCGCTCGGCCCAGGCTGCGTTTTGCGCCGGCAAGCAAGACGCATTCTGGAAGTTTCATGATGGACTGTTTCAAGCAGACTTATCTCCTGAAGCTCTAAACAAACTGGCGCAGGATCTAGCTCTGGACCTGCCTCAGTTTGAGCAGTGCCTCCTAACCCCAGAATCGCGCACCGCCATCTTGAATAATTTGGCCGAGGCTCAACAACTGGGAATCAACAGCACTCCAACCTTCCTCATCAACGGGAAACTCTTTCGTGGGGCAGTCAGTTTTGCCGAACTCAAAGGGGCGATCGAACGTGAACTGAAGAACTCACAAAAAGGTTCTCAAGCACAATAACCTCAACCTATTTTGAAGTGAAGGAACCAAAGAAATGAAAAATCTTTTACGCCATTCCACCATCGCGCTCACCGTCTATCTGATGATCTTCAACCTCTGTTTTGCCCAGGGTGTGCAAAAGAAGGGAGCAATTGCGCCATCCAAGGTAGAACCCCAATCACAAATGGGTTTGGCAGAGAAGACCGTTCGGGACACGTATGAAAAGTTAACTAGTCTGAATAAGGCCTCGCTCAACGAGCGAACCAGGCCGACGGGAGACCTGGATGAGGACTCGTACCTCCGATTCGAACTCGGCAATTTCCACCCTGGTCCAATCCAGGACATTCTCGGCAAGCGTTACAATGAATTAGTCTCGGGAGCCAATGGCGAGATAATCCAATTAGTGCGTGCTATCAGTAGTATTAATGAAGAGAATCCCCAGGTCTGTTACAAGGCTCAATGGACCGCGGGCCAGTACGCTTCCGCTTACGATCCCCAATGGACCGTCGCGGATTTAATGAGTTTTGAGCCGAAGTACTTTTATGATGTGGGTGAGTATGTTTCTTATAACGTGAAGCTCTATTACCAGGGTAAAAGCCGGGCGTATAAGGCTCTCGCGTTTTTCCGCAACCCTTACAAATCGCCCGCTCCGCTTACGCCGCTCTTCTGGGATCCTATTGTCGGCATGGGAGGTGTGCTAAATGATGTTTGGAGTGAGAAACGTCCTGCACTTGGCTCTCCCCCGGAATCTAAGCCGGTGCCATCGGAGTTAGTTGGTAACAGTTTCCAGGAGACTCTTACTGCGCCATTCAACGCTCTTTCAGCCGCGCCCGATGTCCAACCAGGAGATGGTGAGAGTCTACCAGCTACACCGCCAAGCTCAGCGTCATTCATGGAGACGTCCTCTACCAGCGAGTCGGCCCTAATGGCTGGCCCAGACGTCATTGAAGACTCCACTGATCATCTCAGTGGAAATCATGGTGAAAGGGTAGGATTTGAAGGAGTCTGCAGCACCATTCCCGGGCCGTCGCAGAAATGTGTAGTGAACATTACGTCCACTGACGATTTTGAGACGGGTGAACTGGATAGCCTGTTTTATATCCACGCGCGGAGAGTGGACCAAAAGAAACGTGACGGGACTGGTCCACTAGGAGGCAATACCAGCTGTTGGGCAGCCAGAGGAATGGCGGTCAACCGGTGCACCTCTCCGAGTTGTGCTTTTGATTTCGCACTCACGGGCGAAGGAGCAACTGTGCGTATGGTTGGAGGTAATGTTTGGAATGGTGAGTTGGGTCTCACTCACACCTGCAGATTGCCCGGTGGAGGAACTGCCTGCACACCATCCGCGAATAATGGCAGCTGCCCGCCTGGAACAACGCAAAATGGAGTGGGGCAATGCTGTATCGGAGTTCCTGCACCCGTGCCCAATTGCGGTACTACCTTTGCCAGTCGCTGTATGCGCTTCGGCGGCGAATACGATTTCCTTACCTGCACTTGTCTGGGTTGTGATACCTGTGGCGGTTCGCCGATTGTCATCGACATTAACGGCGATGGGATTGCCCTGACCGGTCCCGCTGCCGGAGTTGGTTTCGATCTCAATGGCAACGGCACACGCGATCGGCTTGGTTGGACCATTGCCCAATCAGACGACGCCTGGCTCGTCCTGGATCGCAATGGCAATGGCCTGATCGACAACGGCGCTGAATTGTTTGGCGATTTCACTCAACAGCCGGCCGGGCCAAACAAGAATGGCTTCCTCGCGCTGGCCGAATTCGATAAGCCTGACAAAGGCGGCAACGGCGACGGTATCATCAACCGGCAAGACGCCATCTTTGCCAATCTGAGGCTTTGGCAGGATACCAACCATAACGGAATTTCAGAGCCGGAGGAGCTCCACACCCTGAGCTCGCTTGGCGTCAAAGCGTTTGAGCTTGACTTCAAGCAATCGAGACGAGTGGACCAGTACGGCAACGAGTTTCGTTATCGCGCCAAAGTAAGAGACACCAGAGATAGCTCCGTGGGAAGGTGGGCCTGGGACGTCTTTCTATCTCATCCAGATCAATAACAAAAACCGCTCCCAGAAGCAGAAACGGCGAGGATGTTTTATCTCCTCGCCGTTCTTTTGTTCCAACAAAATTAAAGTTAGTCGGCTGTTCGAAGGTTCACGCACAAGATATCTGAATTGGTCCAGATTCAATCTCTGCGTGAACCTTAGCAAACATGACTCTAGTCCGCTGCCGCACTGGCCGTTCCCGCAGGTTGACACGGAGGCAGAGTCTTTCGCGCCGACTTCTCGGTCTTCAGTCCCAACGCCCAATCAGCTTGCATCAGGGTGTGAATATCGCGCGTTCCTTCGTAAATGATCGCCGCTTTGCAGTTCCGCAAATATCGTTCAACCGGATAATCGTTTGAATACCCATTCGCCCCGTGGACCTCGATGGCCATCGACGCTGCTTTTTCACTCCGGATAGTCGCCTGCCATTTTGCCAAACTCGTGGCCCGCGCGTTCGCCTGGCCCGTGTTCTTCAAATAGCCCGCGTGTAACCACAGTAGATGGCTCATCTGATAGTCAGCCTCCATCTCCGCAATCTTTTGTTTGACCAACTGGTGGTTGGCTATCTTTGTGCCAAATGTTTCTCTGGTGTTTGCGTAAGCTACGGCAGCGTCGCGCGAAGCTCTGATCACACCGGTAGCCCCGGAGGCAACTGTGTACCTACCTTGCTCCAGGGCGAACATCGCAATTTTGAAACCTTCGCCTTCTTCGCCGACCATGTTCTCCTGCGGCACGCGCACATCCTGCAGGGAAAAGTAGCCGGTGTTGCCGGCGCGAATGCCCAGCTTCCCGTGAATCGTTCCGGACGAGAATCCTTTCATCGTCCGCTCCACGATGAAACACGACATGCCGGTATGATCGCGCTTGCGCCTCTTCTCCTCGTCAGTCCAACAAAAGAAGAGAAAGTTGTCAGCCAGGTCCGCCAAACTGATCCACATCTTCTCGCCATTCAGAACCCATTCGTTGCCATCCCGGCGCGCCGTAGAACGCGCTCCCACCACGTCAGATCCGGCCCCGGGCTCAGTCAAACCATAAGTAGCAATCTTGTTTCCTTTTGCCTGTGGCACCAGGTACTTCTGCTTTTGCTCTTCGGTACCCCACGTATAAAGAGTCAAGCTGTTAAGACCAGTGTGCACCGACATCACGACCCGCAAGAAAGTGTCGACTGCCTCCAGTTCTTCGCACACCAACCCCAGAGAGATATAGTCGAACCCGGCCCCGCCATACGTTTCCGGAATACAAACTCCCAGTAGGTTCAGCTCAGCCATTTGCTTCAGAATAGCCGGATTGAATTGTTGTTTCTCGTCCCATTCCTTGATGTAAGGCGCTACTTCTTTTTGGGCAAACTCTCGCACTGTTTGCACCAGCGCCCGGTGGTCTTCAGTCAGTTCAAATTCGATCATGGTTTCACTCTTTTCGGATAGTTCTAAAAAATGACCGGACATCTTACTTAAGTCCCGGCGACAAAGTCCAAAAGGGCCAAGACCACAGGAAGCGTCCAAATCTGTCGGGTGCGGTCGGCCGACAGGTAACCAAGAATCCCACCAACGGCAGTTGGTGGATTGTTCAGGTCCTTTCTACAAAACAGCGCCAACTCACCTCGGCAAATACCACCAACGGCAGTTGGTGGATTGTTCACGTCCTTTCTACAAAACAGCGCCAACTCACCTCGGCAAATACCACCAACGGCAGTTGGTGGATTATTCACGTCCTTTCTACAAAGCAGACGCTGGATCCTCAATCAAATTTGGTGGAATTTGCGGAGCGGTGTGAAGGTATCCACCAACTGCTGGGGCGGTATTTGCCGAGGCGAGTTGGCGCTGTTTGTTAGGTTGGACTTGAACTATCCACCAACAGCCGTTGGTGGGATTCTCCAGTTTAGTTAGCCACTGTTGTAGGCGGGACGTGAACTATCCACCAACTGCCGTTGGTGGGATTCTCCAGTTTAGTTAGCCGCTCCTGAGATTAGATGCGGCTCTTTGTGGGCAGGATCTCAATGCACCACTCGCTGATTCGCTGGCGGGAAAGGCTTTACCTTTTTCTTTTTTGCGAGTTTGCTTTGTTATACTGCGCCGCATGCCGAAGAAAGCGAAAGCCGACAGCGTGATTCTGGGTCTCGTACAAATGAGTTGCGGTTTGGAACCCGAGGCCAACCTCAAGAAGGCTATCTCGCGCATCGGCGAGGCAGCCAAAAAAGGCGCTCAGATTGTTTGCCTGCAGGAGCTCTTTCGCTCCCAGTACTTTTGTCAAACGGAAGACATTGAACTCTTCAAATTAGCAGAAACCATCCCCGGCCCTTCCAGCGAAGCTCTTAGCAAAGTTGCCAAACAAAAAAAGGTAGTCATTATCGCTTCGCTGTTTGAGAAACGAGCTGCTGGTGTCTATCACAATACCGCGGTGATTATCGATGCCTCGGGAAAGATAGTGGGGAAGTATCGCAAGATGCATATTCCGGATGATCCCCTTTATTACGAAAAGTTTTACTTCACCCCCGGCGATCTGGGCTTTCAAACCCACGACACCACTTACGGAAAAGTCGGCACGCTCGTTTGCTGGGATCAGTGGTTTCCGGAAGCGGCCCGTCTCACTGCTTTAAGTGGCGCACAATTCCTGTTTTATCCCACCGCCATCGGCTGGTTGCCTGATGAACAACCAGCCATGAACGAGGCCCAACACGCAGCCTGGGAAACGATCCAGCGCGGTCATGCGATTGCCAACGGAATTTTTGTCGTGGTGGTGAATCGCGTGGGTCGTGAAGGTAAGCTTCACTTCTGGGGCCAATCGTTCGTGGCCGATCCCTTTGGTCGCATACTGGCGAAGGCTTCAGCAGATAAGGAAGAAGTGCTGGTAGTGGAATGTGACCTGAGCAAGATCGACGAAACCCGTCAAAACTGGCCCTTCCTGCGCGATCGACGAATCGATGCCTATGAAGGGTTGAAATTCCGCTACGGTGAATAGCGATGACCTATGGACTGCTGGACTTTGTCGGCAATGTAGGCGTGGTGTTACTGATGCTCGCCTACTTATTGTTACAACTGAACAAGCTGGAGAGTAGTAGTATCACTTACTCACTTCTCAACGCCGTCGGCGCCTGTTTCATAATCCTGTCTTTGTGGGCCAACTTCAATCTCTCCGCTTTTGTGATTGAGGTCTTCTGGGTCCTGATTAGCCTTGTAGGCATCGTTCGCTATCTCCGTCTGAAGACGGTGAACTCCTGAGAGTCAGTAATGGAGGACACCACTAAAAAGACTCCCTGGGAACTGGGCTATCGTATGCCCGCCGAATGGCATCCGCATACGGCCACGTGGCTTACGTGGCCCAAAGATCCCGAGACCTGGCCTGGCCGGGTGCCGCAAGTCGAAGAGATTTTCGTGCAAATGATGGCGGCCCTGACGTCCCATGAAATTGTTAATCTGCTCGTGGATGATGAGGCAGCGGAGGCCGCTGTCCAAAAAAGATGTGATTTTCCGGGCGCAAGAAATGTTCACTTCCAGCGCATTGAAACGGTTGATTCATGGATCCGTGACTACGGCCCTAATTTCCTGGTTGGCCCTCAAGGACTGGCTTACAACGACTGGGAATTCAATGCCTGGGGTAACAAGTATGAAGAGTTGAAACGGGATAACCGAATTCCTAAAGTGTTGGAAAACTTTTTGAAACTACCCCGTTTTGAGCCCGGAATCGTGCTCGAAGGTGGCTCCATTGAAGTGAATGGTAATGGTTGCGTCTTGACGACCGAGCAGTGTCTCCTGAATCCGAACCGCAACCCACAGCTCAGCAAAGACGAGATCGAACTGTACCTGAAGAATTATCTGGGCGTCGAAACGGTTTTGTGGCTGGGAGAAGGCATCGTCGGCGACGACACGGATGGACACATCGACGATATCGCCCGCTTCGTTGATACCAATACCATCATCTGTGTCGTTGAAGATGATCCCGCCGACGCAAATTTCAAACTACTCCAGGACAATTTGACCCGGCTGCGGCTAATGACGGATGCTAACGGCCATTCGTTTGAAATTGTGACCCTGCCGATGCCCGGCATCGTCGGCGGCACGAGTACTAATTCGCGTAACCTTGACCGGCTGCCGGCCAGCTACGCAAACTTCTATATTGGCAACCGCGTGGTTCTGGCCCCGGTTTTTGGCCATGCAAACGACGAACGAGCCGTGGAAACGTTACAGCAGGTTTTTGCTGATCGCCGCGTGGTCCCTATAAACTGCGAGCCACTCGTCTGGGGCATGGGCACGATCCATTGTGTCACACAACAACAACCCGCAACCTAGCTAGTTCTTGCCAACCAATCTCTTCGCCTCCGCGCGCGCGTCAGCCAGGTTGCGCACCCGGCCATCGAGCTGCATTTCATAAATTGCCCGCGTGATCTCGCCCATCTGGGGCCCAGGCGTCACCCCCAGTTCGAGCAGATGTCGACCCAGGAGTATCGGCGCCGGAGGATGTTGGTCCACTTCGAGTTCGCGAGCCCGTTTGATGAACCACTCCTGCGCCTCGGCGTCGTACCACTTCTCTCGCGGCACCCATTCAGCATTCCGTCCCAACGAATCAGCCTTGGCGACGCGGTACAACAAGTCGAGCTCGCACCGTCGGGCTAGTCGACGAAACGCTCCTTCGCCAACTTCATCACGCTTCTTGTAGAACTCGCCCGGCTTCAAGTGCTCGCGCACCAGCGCTATCACCTGATTGCGGACATCATAACCGTCGATAGTGTGAACCTTGAGGCGTTCGAGAAATCTTCGACTCGGCCCGACACCCGCTTCTTCGTGACCGCGCGAGCGCCAATGGTCGTCTAAAAACTGGGTCGTCGCCGGCTTACCGAAATCATGAGCGAGCGCCGCCAGCATTACTGTAACTTGCCGGGGGTAAGACAAGTCTTCAAGCAACTTCCGAGCGCCATCGATAACCAGTTGGGTGTGAACAAACACATCTCCTTCCGGGTGCCAGACGGGATCCTGCGGTACCCCGATCAACCTCGCAATTTCCGGGAAGAGTACCTCCAGCACGCCAAATTTTCGCAGCCACTCAACCCCCAGTGAAGGACGCAGGGCTTTCAACAAAAGCTTCTCAACCTCGCCCCAGATCCTTTCGGCGGGCAAGTCGGTAACATCAATACTGCGACAAAGCGCGGCGGTGTCCGCATCCACCTCAAATTCGAACCGCGCTGCGAATTGCGCTGCTCGTAACACTCGCAAACTGTCTTCCGCAAAAGTCTCAGCGGCAACAGCCCGAATTAGACCGCGTTGGATGTCATCCTTTCCCGCGAATGGATCGATCACCTCGCCAGTGAGTGGATCTTGCAAGATCGCATTGATAGTGAAGTCGCGCCGGCGCGTGGCCTCGGCTATGCTCATCGCCGGGTCGCCCTCAATAACAAATCCACGATGCCCCCGACCCGCCTTCCTTTCGCGGCGCGGCATTGAGACATCAAGATCCGCACCCAATTTGTAGACCGTGAACGCTTCGCCAACCACGTTGACTGGACCGAAGGCATCGAGCACGGCGCGCAACTTCTCGGGCTCCAACTTGTACACTTCCAAATCCCAATCCTTCGGCTGCGCACCCATCAACCCATCACGCACACAACCACCAACTAGCACAGCCCGGCCCCCAGCTTCGCGAATCGCGAGCGCTAGTTGGCCCACTTTTTCGGGAATCTTGATCATGTTGGTCAATCTCACGGGCCCAGATCGACGAGACAGATAGGTCCTATTCGTTCTGTAGGTCCTATTCAGTGAGGCAACAACCCCAGCTCTTTTACTCTTCTTCTGGTGAGTCGACGACGATTTGCATGCCCCTGGTGGAGGGCAAACAGCTTATGACCTGGGCCCTATCGATATTGGTCATATCACTGCCTGCGGCATGCCAGATTTTGACCCAGAACGTTCTAGTTGGCCCATGAATCGCAAACGTAGAACCGTCCAACATTACCGGAACGGGCTCAGCGATCGTGCCTTCGCGCAGCGCCGCCAGCAACTCGGGTATGAACGGTCTGAACTTGTCGAACTGCACCAGGACGGCCTTGTCGTCGATTTCGGCAGGAGGCAGTTCCACTGGCTCGCTGGATTCCAATAGCAAGCGAGTTTCAGTTTGCTGATTTCGTTTCTTAACTACCGGCATGTCCTGGAACTCCCGGCTTTAGTCGTTTTAACAAATGTTCAGCCAACTCCGAGACTTTGATGCGCTCTTGTTCCCACGTATCACGGTCGCGCACCGTGACCGCCTCATCTTCAAGCGATTGATGGTCGACCGTAATGCAAAACGGAGTCCCTATTTCATCTTGCCGCGCGTACAACTTACCGATGCCGCCGGTATCGTCGTAGACGGCACGCAGCACCGGCTGCAGTGAACGCTTTATCGCTTTAGCCATGCCAACAATCTCGGGCTTGTTCTTGGCAAGGGGCAAAATGGCCGCCTTAATCGGAGCTAACTGGGGACTGAGTTTTAGAATTACCCGGGTCTCGCCCTTGTCGTTAGTCTTCTCCGAATATGCGTCCATCAACAGCGCTAACACAGTTCGGTTAACACCTGCCGCCGGCTCAATCACGTGGGGATAAAATCGCTGTTTTGTGCTCTCATCAAAATACGAAAGATCCTCGGTCGAATCAGGGTTGGAACGAGTACCTTCGCCATCAGTCGATTTACTCGAGTGCGATCGCAAATCAAAGTCGGTCCGGTAAGCAATTCCCATCAGTTCTTCCCACTGCCGTTCCTCTTCCGGCCGCTCAGGAAAATAACGGTACATAATGTCCACGGTGCGCTCTGAATAGTGAGCCAGTTCCTCTTTCGGCACCTCGTGCAAACGCAGATTGCGCGGATCCATACCTAATCCTTTGAACCACTCAACGTAATTTTCGACCCACTCGTCGACTAACTTGAAATGTTCTGCGTCAGGCCTGACGAAGTATTCCATCTCCATCTGTTCGAACTCGCGCGTCCGCAGAATGAAATTGCCCGGCGTGATCTCATTGCGAAACGATTTGCCCACCTGCGCGATGCCAAACGGAATCTTGCGCCGCAACGCTGTCTGGATATTGAGGAAGTTAATAAAAATTCCTTGCGCAGTTTCCGGTCGCAGATAAGCCAGGGCAGTGGGATCGTTTTCATCTGCTGCGGCCCCCAGGGTCGTCCGAAACATCATGTTGAAAGGACGAGGCTCGGTGAGGTCACTTGAGCCGCAGTTGGGACACTTTACCTGCTTCTGCCGGATCAAGTCCGCTACATCCGTTTTTGCCTCTGCAGGTAGGGCGAGTTTGTCGGCCCTCAACCGCACCTTACACTCGCGACAATCAACCAGGGGATCATGAAACGTGTCCTCATGTCCGGAGTACTTCCACACCAGTCGGTTAAGAATGATCGACGAGTCGATCCCCTCGATATCATCACGTTCATACACCAACCAACGCCACCATGCCTGCTTCACGTTGTTGCAGAGTTCTACGCCCAACGGACCATAGTCCCAGGCGCTCCCAAGTCCGCCATAAACTTCTGATGAGGGGAAGACAAAACCGCGACGTTTAGCCAGGGATACGATGGTGTCTATGTTAGGTGACGGCATAAGCGAATATTGAAGTGAAACCAGGAGATAAGTCCGAGTCTAACAGCCAGGGCTCGAAAATAGAAAAGAAGAGAGAATCTTCTATTCCCTCTTCCCTCGCGATTTTTGGCGCCGAATTATTTGCTCGGTGTCTGGATATTCACATCAATCTTCTGTGTACCACGGCCACCAAACAATGTATGTCTAAAAGCAAAGAGCGCAATCAATACTACGATAACAAAGATCGCTACTATCGCTACAACGCCCGCACTTCCTCCACCACCACTATCATCCGCCATAACGCCTCCAGTTTGGTTCGGATTTGCTGAATTGGGGCTAACTCTTTGTGGGGAAGGCTTGGCAAGAATTGTTACCACAGCGTCGGGCAAGCGTCAACGTCACGCCCCCAGGCTTAACTTGTGCGTTTATTTAAAGAGCTGCAGCGTGCCACTATCACCAATGATCTTTATTCCTAAGCCTATCAGCACGACCGGAACAACAATGCGACCGTAACGGTCGATCGATCGCCGAACGATTGGCAGACTTCCCAGGAAGTAACCGACTAAACACCAGGCCGCTAGCAAGATCAGGAAAACGGTAACTGTGATAACCAGCCGGCCGAAGTCGCTGGCAGCGAATAACGGTACGTAGATTCCTATGTTGTCGCCACCATTGCTAAACGTGACGGCAGCCACTGTGAGAATGGAAGTAGTATCAGGGCCGGCTGTCTGCCCGGGCCTGTTTTTTCCCGAGGCCCATAACTTTCTCACGCCGATGACAATTGGCAACAGTCCCAGTATGCCAATCCAGGCTTCCGGGACAACAAACCGTAGGAAATAGCCAGAAAGGCTGACTACTACTAAGGCTATGAAGCCAAGATACTGACCCAGTACAACTTTCCCGGGACGAACACGTTGCCCGAAAAAGATGGTGAGCAGGAAGATGTCGTCGATGTTAGTGGCGGCGAAACTGAGAAAGGCAGTAGCGATAGTAGAGAGCATCAGGTGGTCTAATCATACGGGCAAAAGTAAAAAAGGAGACAAGAGTGTCTTGTGCTCTTGCCTCCTTTTTCTGTCCCCCCCTTGCTCGAAACTTTTAGCCTCGACGTCGCCTGGTCGGTGCGCTTGAGGGCGCCGGGCTGGGTCGGGCATCACCCGCTTGAATAGTGGGTGATGGTCTTGGTGGCGTCGCTCCGCGCGGCACCAACCAAATCTCCACCGCATCCTCTTCACGGAATCCTCCATTGCTGAGGATGATGCGCGAGGCATCAATGCCTCTCTGTGAAACCAGATAATCACGGGAGCGGGCCAGCAGCCGATCGGCTTGTCCCACCGGGCTGGTGCGACCACCATAGGCAAAGATGTAAGTTGTAGTTGTGGGATCGCCTTGCAGTTCAACGGCCAGGTTGTCGAGTCGAGCTTTCTGATCGTCAAACTTACAGTTAGAGCAGGTATCATACTCTCTGCCCTCGATCGCCCGTTTCTCGTGCGCTGGTACGAAGGTGAAAGCCTGGGCCGTCTGCCGGCAAACTGTATCACCAGAACCATCATCGACTACCAACACTGCCGTTATTCGCTGACCAGCGAGCCCGGTTGAATCAACGGTGATCGTTGGTGTGCCGGCGCCACTAATGATGCGCGCATTAGCGGGGCTTACCTTCCACGTGTAATGCAAACTCGCGCTTCCACCATAAGTAAGATCGGAAGTGTAGGTCACGATTTCTCCCTCGCTAACCTGACCTGGGGCAGAAATAATGACCGGATACGGGCACGGTGATTTAGCCACCGGTGGCGCAGGATGATAGTTCAGCGCTACGCATTTAATCCGGCCGGGTGGTAGCTCGATCTCACGCGTCCAGCGTTGTCCGCTGGGCAAGGTTATATCGATAACGTGTAACCCTGGTTCCAGATCTAACGCTCGATAATCAGTAGTCGTCTCACCGTACGGCTTGCCATCAACTGAAAGCGGCAGGCCACCGGGTGTAGTCAGAATCTTGATCGTGCCATACTTAGCTTTCTTCGGTTTTCCATACGCAGTTGCCGGTGCGTGCATCACCCCAAACATCAAGGCGAAACCGACTGCAAACAAGAACCTGAGCTGGCGCGCGTGTTTGAACGTCGACATTAGCTTAGTTCTCCTCTCTCGCAGCTAGCTGGGCCGCGAGCTTTCCTCGCAAATAGCGTCGCCGTAAGCCGGCACCAAATGCAGCCAGGCCGGAGCCGAACAAAAGCAGCGCAGTCGGTTCTGGTACTTCTCCTGGAGGAGTCGGCGTAGGAGTGGGAACTGGACACTCAATACACGAGGGAATTATGCAATCCTTGCATACGGGAGGCTTGTCGCAGTCTTTGCACTCGGGAATGAAGAAGAGGGGAATGGCAGCGAGAAACAGGAAGGGCCATTTCGGGATGCTACCAACTACTGGAATTTCACCACAGTCGCAAACCGTGCCATCCACGTCACCTTCAGCGATGACAGTGACGGTACCTACAACCGGATCATTTGTGCCTGGCGCTATGCCGGAGAGCAATGAACGGGAGGAACTCGTCGTAGCACCGCTCGTTGAACTCGACGTCTCGCTAGAGATTACGCTTGATTGAACGGAGCCCTTAGTTCCAGAGGCTGGATCTTGCGTGGCGCCGCGCAACCGAAGTTCCGCCGGGCCCTGTTGATTGCTCAGTACTTGTAGTACTTCGCTGATGGCCACTGGCGCAGCCTGCACTGGCGAACCGACCAACAACGCGATGCTAAGGATCGCGGCAACGGCGCGGAAAACTCGAATCCTCATTTGTCGGGAACTCCTCCTCAAGACTCACCCCAGCTCCTGAGTCCAGGAGGAATTGGGGGAATGTGCTGTTGATTACTTACAGAGCTGCCTTGGATCTGCGGATACTTCTTAGCTCATGGTCCAACGGCTTCGCTCGTGATATGAGGAGATGATCAATATCGAGAGGATTCCAGCTTTGGATACCGTAAAGCCTTGAAAACCAAACAAAAGCGGAGGTTTGGGGAGAGTCAACCTCCCGCCTTTGTTCCTTGACTTCTCTATTCCTTTTCCTTGATTAAAAGAGTAAACAGTGTTTACTCAGCCTCGTTCGCGCTGGCAGCTTCTGCCTTGCGATTCTCATCACGCAAGACTGCTTTGCGCGACAACTTGATCTTATTACCGTCACGGCCAATGCACTTCACCAGGATCTGCTGACCTTCCTTCAATTCGTCTCTCACGTCCTTAACGCGACGATCGGCAATCTCAGAAATGTGCAACAAACCATCGGTGCCTGGAAAGATTTCCACGAACGCTCCAAAATCAACGATGCGGGACACCGTTCCCAGGTACGTCTGGCCTATTTCTGCCTCCGCCGTCAGGCCCCGAATGCGGTTGACTGCAGCGTCCGCAGCTTCTCCGCTCGTAGTAGCAATAGAAATCGTGCCATCGTCGGA
>Ga0126377_10001533_pt1 | contig 15250 bp, 9 predicted proteins | sample PanSoiMetPlot_22_FD_92647 | JGI IMG/M metagenome (GOLD analysis project Ga0126377, IMG submission 92647) | Tropical forest soil microbial communities from Panama - MetaG Plot_22 | ecosystem: Environmental > Terrestrial > Soil > Tropical forest > Bulk soil | place: Panama | collected 2016-02-17
GGCCACGAGTGCGGCGAGGGCGGGCACGTCGGCCGGCCGCGCGTCGCGAATGTCGATCGTGTTGTCGTGGGTCATGAGAGAATGCTAGCGACCACCCGGCCACCAATTCCAGCGGCCGGCGAGACGCAACAGCGCTGGGCCGAGTGCAACGCGAACAATCGTGACGTCGATCAGAACCGCTGCCGCGAGTGCGAATCCGAGCACCTTGATCATCACGAAGCCGCCGAGCGTGAATCCGGCGAAGACGACGACCATGATCGCAGCCGCGCTCGTGATCACGCCGCCGGTTCGCGCGAGACCGTCCGCCAACGCGTCACCGTCGGACGCTCCGGCGCGCCACGCTTCGTGGACGCGCGCGACGAGGAATACCTCGTAATCCATGCTCAAACCGAAGACGATACAGAAGACCAGCGCGGGGAGCGCGGGGAAGAGACTTCCCAAACGCTCGTGAAGACCGAGCAGTCCTACACCGTGTCCGTCTTGAAATACGAGGACCACCAGCCCGAGGGACGCAGCGACGGACAAGAGATTGAGCACGACCGCCTTGATCGGCACCAACACTGAGCGGAAGCCAACGAACAGCGCGATCAGCGTCCCGCAGACGACGAGTGCGACGACTGCGGGAAAACGTCCAACAATCGCGTCCTCGTAGTCGGCGTTGAATGCGGGCAAGCCGCCAACGCTCAGTCGTGTTCCGACTGGCAAATCCGCTCTCGAGCCGAGCTGCGCGCGCGTGTCTCGGGCGAGACGTGTCAGTGTTGGAAAGTCGACGTTGGATTTGGGAACGACCTCGATGACCGCAGCACGTTGATCTTCGCTCACGAGCGACGACAACGAGCCTGGCGGAAGAAACGAGAGTGACGTCAGATCGAATCGCTCGGCTGGAAGAAGCGTCGCAATAGACTGCACTCGCTCGACGCGTGGGTCGGCGGCCAGCAATGCGACGACGCGACGCAGGACGGTCCATCCATCCTGCGACAAAATGCTGTTGCGCGGCGGAAGCTCGACGACGACCCTCAGCTCCTGCACCACCGCGCCGGCTCCGAGTGCGGAGAGCGCGGCGACGCCTTGCGCCGACTCCATCGATGGCGGCAGCCAGTTCGAGCGCGGAAGTGTGACGTCGAGATGTCGCAGTGGCAGCGCGAGCAACACGAGCGGCGTCGCCGAAACGGCGAGTGTTGAAATCGGATGTGCGGCGACGAACCTGCCCCACCGGTGCCACCCGTTCGTCCTCGCGCCGCTCGTCGAGCGACGCACCAGACGTCCGATGTTGACTCTGTTGCCAAGCAGTGCGAGTAAACCGGGCAGCGGACCGACGGCGGTGAGTGCGGCGACGATCACCACCAACCCGCCGCCGATCGCGACCGCGCGCAACTCGTTCAGTGGAATGAACAACAGCGCGACGAACCCGACGAGCACCGCTGCCGCCGACAGCAGAATCGTGTGACCGGCGCGGCGCAGCGCGGACGTCGCGGCGTCCGCGGGGTGTCGTCCCGCGTCGAGCTCCTCGCGGAATCGGCTCACCATCAGCAAAGCGTAATCGATGCCCAACCCAAGCCCGAGCATGGTGACGACGTTCTGCAGCAGAATGGACAGCGGTATCACCGCGGCGATGTGGACGGACATTCCGAGTGCGACGACGATCGCGACGGCCGCAACGCCAAGTGGAACGAGCGCGGCGACGATCGCGCCGAACGCGACGAAGAGCAGCACCAGCGTCAACGGCATCACTTGCCGCTCGGCGCGCTGCGCCTCGGCCGAACTGGTTTCGCGGATGTCGTGATTCAGTGCGATGTCGCCAGTCCATGCGAGGCGGAGCGCAGGGTATTGCGGCCGCAGCGCGGTGGTGAGCTTTCTGGTGGCTTCGCGCAGCAACGGGACCATGGCATCTGGTCTCTCGCCACTGGGGTCAAGTCCAACGATTACGAACGTGCCTGCGCTCGTCGGCGCGAAGATCGAATCGCGAGCGTCGAGATAGGAGATCGTCTTCGTGACACCGGTCGCCCCTTCGACTTCTCGAACAACGCGCGTGAGCAGCGAATCGCCGACGGAAGTGCTGACGGCTGGCCCGCCGGTCATCACCAGGACGGCGAACCGTGCGAAGGGAGAGCGGAAGCGCGTGCGAAGAATCTCCTGGACGTACGCCGACTCGCTTCCGTCGACCCGCGCGTTCACGTCCAAATCGCGTTCCACGCGCGACGCGGCGGGAGCGAGAAGCAAGGTAACCGCGATCCAAAGACCGATCACCCACCAACGCTGTTGGACGACGACCGCCGCAATTCCGCCGTCGACCTCAGGATGGTGCGGGGGCTCGAAGCTCCTTGGCGTAGAGAGCGTACGCTCTCTCGTAGTCAGTTTGCGACGCGCCGAATCGGCGGCTCCAGTTCGATTCATCAATCAATGCCCCAATCCACCGATCATAGTAGTGCGACCCACGTGCGACGGCTTCCGACATGAGGGTGTCCATCACGCCGCGCGCGCGATGTGCAGGGTGTACGCCAATCGTTCGAGCGATTCCGGTCAATTCGCCAGCGCGCTCGAGCATTGGCCAGTGTTCCTCGAAGGAGAGCTCGGCCGCGTCGATGCGCGCGCCGCCGGCGGATTGCGCAACGAGTGGCGCATATTGCGGATAGATCAGAACGAACCCAACGATGTCGCCTTCGGGTCCACGAACGAGAAGGCTCGTTCTCGGATCGAGTCGCTTGGCGACGCCCTCGGCGTATCCGCGCACGAAGCTGACAAGCGTCTCCGGAGCGAACGCGAAGTTCTCGGAAAAGATGGCGTCGGCGAGCTGCTTGAGCTCGAGAATGTTTGCCCGCCATTTCTCGGAGTCGAGGGACTCGAGTTGATAACCAGTCGCAATCACTCCGTCGCGAACCCGCTCTTTGGGCGCGACGCGAATCGGTCGTCGCGTACCGATCTGGCTGAGGTAACGTCGAGCGACGTGGAAGCCGGCGTTCTCGAGCAACACCGGATAGTGAGGCGGATTGTACGGCTCGCCAAGAAAAGTGGCGGCGCCTGACTCCGCCGAAACGCGAACGCGATACCGGCGCGACGTATTGAAGTCGACTGGGCCGTACAGCACCTCCGCGCCTGCCTCGCTTGCCCACGCCTCAGCTTCGCGGAGCAACTCGGTGGTTTCGTTTCCGGTGCCGGCTTGATCCCAGTAACCGAAAAATGCGGCCGGTCGACCGTCGACTTCGAACGAGTCACGGCGAAAGACAGCCACGCGCGCTCGATCAGGGATGTAGAAACCGGCGGCGCTTCCGCTCGCGAACCAGTCGTGGTCTGCGGAGAAGGCGCGTCGCACTGCGGCCGGATCTTCGGGAATCCAGTGCGGATCGTCGGCATACACCGTGTGCGGCAAAGCAAGGAATGCGTTCGGAGCGTCGCCAGGAAGCTCGAATGTGCACACGCTCATGTCCGGTCCAACCGTTCGAGTGTTCCCGCAATACCGTCGACGCGAACGCGCTCGCCCTCCCGAAGGGCTTGGACGATGCCGGGGATGCCGACGACGGCAGGCAATCCCAACTCCCGCGCCAGGACCGCGGAGTGCGACAACACACTTCCGCGTTCGACGACGATGGCGGCCGCGGTGTGAAAGAGCGGTGACCAACCGGGATCTGTCCGGATGGCCACGAGCACGTGGCCGTCGATGCTCAGATCGTCGTCCGGGCCGGAGATGATTCTCACCGGGCCTTCAGAAACGCCTGGCGAGCATCCGAGCCCGCGGAACGTCGTCGAGCCCGTCGTGTCGGCGGTGGGCGTGGCCGCGATGTGCGTCGTGGGTGCGAACGGATCGGGCACAGTTGCGGTGACGATTCTGTTCGGAGCGGGCAAATCCGCAAAGGTTGCGAACGTTGCCTTTCGCGACCGTGCCAACACGCCGAGTTCAATGCCCGAGCCGCCCGCGAGCTCGCCGTGGATCTCCTCGACCGTCAGATAGAAGATGTCCGACGGATCGCTGAGCCGATTCTCCTCGTGCAGACGTGTGCCGATCGCTCGGTACACCTGCCGGTGAATGCCGAACAACCGAGAGCGCGCCAGCCGCATTGCCTCGCGTGCGCGAATGCTCGCGCATGCGGAGCGCAGGGCGCGTCGGAACCGCAGGCGGCCCAGCAGCGTCATACGACGACCGACGTCTTCCTCCATTTTGGCGCGACGCTCGCGTGCGACGCGAGCCGTGGTTTCTGCGTCGTGCCCGTCGGCGCGGAGGTAGTTCAACAGCATCGTCGTGATGAAACTCGAATCCTCGCGCAGGGATCGCGACTCGAGCTTGAGCTCACCCATGCAGCGATCGCCGAATTTGGCGAGCATCTCGCGCAGGAGCGCGTTGAACTCGACGTTGACCGCGGCTGCGCGGGCCAAGGCATCGGGCTGTCCGTTTGTCAACACAGTGAACGCCACAGGCGACCGTTTTACCACGTCCACCATGCGCAGCATCAACATCGCAGGCGCCGAGGACACCGCGACGTCGGCGCCGCCGAGGAGAGTCTGAAGGGTGTGATCGGTGTCGTCGCCGACGGCACGTTCGACGGTGCGCCGCAGCCGACCTGTCGTCGTCATCACCCGAAAGTCATTGACGATCGGTGTCGTCCAGCTCTCGATGACACGACGCAAGGCACGAAGCAAGGCGCCCAGCTCGTCGAGCGAGCGCTCGTGGATCGTTGCGCGATCGATTGTCGCCTCGAATGTATCGAAGCGCGCGAGAAAGGCACGTGCGTCCCGCTCGATCGTGAGAAAGCGACGTCCGAGCCCGAGCGCCGTCGCCAACATCCTCGGCGCGCGTCGAAGCTGCTCGATCCAGCTTGTCCCCTCGTCTTCGATGAAGTCGACCGGCTCGTCCACGCCCATCATCCGCTCCATGTCCGCCTTGTTCTGGCGAAACGAGGGCAGAAGAAGCAGACCACGATACCAGTTGTTGAGATTGTAGTAGACGCGGCCGTTGATGAGGCCCAACAAGCCGTTCAACAGATCGCGATGTTCAGCGATGGTTGATTCGTGAATCCCGACGGCTCGCATCGTCTGCCGGTAGACGGCGGCGTACGCGGCGCGCGCAAACGAGAATGTCAGCGGCGTGGTGACGCCGCAGTAGCTCTCTTGAATGTTGCTGTTGTCCCAGACAATGGCCGGACCTTGCCGGCTTGCTGCAAGCGCAATGGGTCGCGATTGAAGAAACCAGATCTTGCCACCCGACGCGGTCCACTCGATGTCGCGCGGCTGACCCTCGGCGTCCGAAACTCTCACGGCCTCACGAACGAGTGCTTTCACAGTCGTCGAGTCGATCGCGGGAGCGTTGCCAACGAGACGCGACTCGAGAATGGCGCCTCCGCGATCGGTGACGATCTCGTCAGCGTCGACAGCACCGGCCACTAACTTCTCACCCGTTCCTCGGCACGCGCTGACGCGCACGCGTCGATTGTCGCCGGTCAGTGGATCCGTAGTGAACAACACGCCGGACGCTTCACCCACGATCATTCGCTGAATGACGACCGCGAGATCCACCGCGCGATCGAGCGTCCCACTGCGCAGACGGTAATCCAGCGCGCGTTCACTGAAGGCAGACGACCAACATGTGCGCACCGCATCGATGAGCGGCTGTTCACCGCGGACGTCGAGCACGGAGTCGAACTGACCAGCGAACGAATGCGCGGTGCCATCTTCGTCAACGGCGGAGCTGCGTACCGCGAAGGTGTCGCCTCCGAGTGTGGTGTGCACCTCGGCCAATGCGTCACGAAGGTCGTCGAGCGTCAATGCCGCGACGATACCGCGCAACGCGACACTTGCCGACGAGACGTGGGCCCCGCGCGCGGTGCCATTAGCGAGGTCCGCGAGCAGGCGCTCGACTTCGTCGTCGAGTCGAGCGGCGACGAGTTGAGCGCGGAGTGTCGATGCGGGAAGAACGATCCACGCCGGTACGCACGCGCCAAGGCTCGCGAGACGAACGAGACCCGCGGCCTTCCCTCCGATTGTGGCAGCATCCGCGTGCGCTGCGTCATCCGATGACAAGAAGCGGGCGGCAGTAGCGGTTACCATGCGATGCTCCGCAGTTGGATGACCGTTGCGAGCAATGCGCCGTGCATGGCGAGAATCGACACGCCGACCCCGGCCTGGAGTCGCTCTGCCGCGCGCCGCTCCGGTCGTTGGCGGAACTCGTGGATCACGGCCACGGCGAGAAAGACCGCGGCGACGGCAGCAACGATCATGAATGACGGAATCCTCCCGTCGACGACGTTGGTCATCACGAGAGTGAGCGCTGAAACGAGGGAGACGACCAGCGACAGCAGAACCGTCGCGTTGCCGACGCCTAACGACTGCGTGTACGAGTCAGCGAGCGGATGCTCATCGCTCGGCGCCCGCATTTTTCTCCCCAACTCGAAGGCGAAGCCCGAGGCGTAGACGAGGAGCAGAAGCATCCACGTCGCCGGAGCATGGTATGCGTCCCGACTTCCCATCGTCGCGACCCACATGACGAGCGGTAGCATCACCACCATGTGAGAGACCGCATACCACATGATATGGCGTCGCAGCCAGTGGGACGTGAAGAACTCCTTCGCCATGAGAAGACTCCAAACCAGCGCCGCGAGCCACCAGGCGGTCACGGGACCAACACCACCGTCCAGCCAGACGGACACCGCGAGTTGGATCACGAGTGTGATTCCGCCGAGCACGCGCAGCTGTTTCAGGGTGACCAACCCGCGTTGAAGAACGCGATGGGGGTGCGCGACGCGATCCTTCTCGAAGTCCTTGTGCTCGTCCAGCACGCGGAGCCACAAAAAGAACAGCCAGAGTGCGATCAACCCGGGCAGGTCGCGCCACGATACTTCAATGGGTCCGGGGCGGGATGATCGCCCCACAAACAGTGCGAGGAGATAGAGCAGCGCGAAGAACGCGCCGTTCGCGAGCGGGAATCGCTCCCGTGCCCAGTCGCGGAGATGTGTGCTCATCGGCGCTCGAGCTCCAGATCGAGCAGCACGCGCAGCGTCGCCAGCGACCGCTCGACGAAGTCCCAATGCCGCACCGTGTAGCCCATGAGATACAGACCAAATCGGTTGATCAAGAGATCGCGAGCAGCAAGCGCAAAACCCGCGCGCCACTCGCGTGCGCCCGGCACGGCTGCCCCAGCTTCGGCGATCGTGCGCCGGTGCAGCTCGATGTAGTGCTCCACTTCGCACAGATCGACGCGTGCGCCGAGCACGAATGCGAGTAGCTCGGCGACGTCGTGCTGTGGGATGTGAATCGTCGCGAGCTCCCAATCGTAAGCGCAGAGGCGCGCGTCTGTCCCCGAGCCACGAATTCCGATGTTTCGTGGATTGAAATCGTTGTGAATCAGCGTCTGCGGCATCGTCGCAAGACGCCCCCACCATTCGGGCACCGTGTCGATCAACGCGCGGTGTTTTCGCAGATGCTCGTCGGTCATGATCGACGGAAACTCCATCGCCGCATGCTCGGCGAACGCGTCCCACAACGGACGCATCGCCACCATGCTTTGCACCGACGGCGGAAGCCCGATCCACGCTTCGCGACGCAGTTCTTCGTCGCGGTCCAGCCAGATCGAGTGAAAAGCCGCCGCTCCGCGAATAGCCGTCTCGATGTCCGACGATGTCCACTCGCTGGGATCGTCGGCCGTGTCCATCAGGCGAACGTCATCCAAACGCTCGACGAGAAGCACGTAGGCCTCGCGCGCGTCGTCTCGATGGAGGCCATACACGCGCGGCGCATGCTGAACGAAACGCGGATCGGTCTGACTATAGATCGCCAACTCGCGGACGTGACAGAGCGCGAACCCGGTGTCGGCGCGGAAGCCAGCATAGGCGCGAGCAAGACGCTCTCCACACGCCGCGGCGAGACTCTGCATCACGAGCATCACCTCGGCATCGAGCGGCTTCACCTTCACAACGATGTCGGTGTGTTCGCTGCCGTGATGCACGCGTCGGTGATGCAATCCAACCGCTTTCCCGATGCGGTGCGCTGTCAGCTCACTCAGAATGCTCGAACCAGGGCCAGCATCGAGGTGCTCGATGCGATCGACCTCGAGGGATTGATCGTTCAGCGATTCGCGCAGTGCGCGTTGAAAGAAACCCGCGTCGAGATCGGCCTCGGAAAAAACACGCACCGGTCGGTTGCGTCCCAACCGCTCGTGCGCGAGCGCAAACTCGCCGGTGGCGATCGCCGCCAACGTCGACAGATCGAGCGCGAGACAGAAGCCCGCGATGACCTCGGCGAGACGCCGCGAGCTGCCCTCGCCGGTGCATCCCATCGTCTCGAGCAGCGCACGCTGCGCGGGGAGATGCGTCCCACCGCCGACTGTTCCAACGACGAGCCCCGGCATGAAGAGCCGTGCGCGAATGCCCGACCCTTCCGCCTCCAGCTCGAGCACGCCGAGCGAAGATTCGTGAACCGACGCGATGTCTTGACCGGTGGCGGTGAAAATTGCCGCAACCACGTTCGCGACGTTCACATTTGGCGAAACGATGCGCGCGTGTCGCGCCCCTGACCGACAGATGCGATGCGCGGCCAGCAGCTCGCTTGGCTCGACCTTCAGACCCTGCACAATCGACTCGGCGTCGAGCGTGCATTCGGCGATGACCGCTGTGCCGCGGCCCCACTCGCCGGCCTCGAGGTTCACCTTCTTGTCGGCGCTCATGTTGCCGTCGATGATGAAGCGCCTGAGAGAGACGCCAAGCGTCGGTAGCTGCGAGACGATCCACTGGCAGCAGTGCCACGTGGTCGCCGTCGTCATGTTCTGGCCTGCTGCGTCGCCAGTCGCGTAGATGAACAGCGCGTGGACGAACAGACCGTCCACGACGATCGCGATGTCGAGCAGCTCGGCGTGACGAGAGACGTCGTGGCACTTCGCCCGCATCGTTTCGAGCTGGTCGCCGAGCCACGCAGCGAAACGCTCTGCATCGTCGCGAGAGGCGAGTTGGAACGCGGGCGCGCGCGTCATGCGTTGACGAAGTACGTCGACCTTCACGCCGCCCGCGCGTGTGACCGCCGTGGCGCCCCGGCATGCCGACGCGACGAGCGCTCCCTCCGTTGTTGCAAACGGTGCGTAGACGACGCGCGACGACTCCTGACCGTGAACGAGCAGCGGTCCCGCGAGACCGACCGGAACCTCGACAGCCCCGATCATGTTCTCGATGTTGCTCGTGAGTCGTTCCGGCACGAGCCGCGTGTCACGCAGCGCGTCGACGGAAACGTCGGTGCGCTCGGTAATCCAGTCGAGACGCGCGCGGCGAGCGACGTCGTCGTACCGTCCGCGGCCCGGAATCTTGTGTCGGGTGAGGTCGTCGACGTCGCCGAACGCGCGCGCTGCCGATCCCTCGAGCGGTGACAACGGTTTCATCGTATTACCTCTTCGACGCGGAACGCGCGATAGAACCAGGCGCGATCCGACGCCCACAAGCCCTTCGACAGCGAGTCGAGGAACCTCATGTTCGATGCACATCTCAAGCTCTCGCGGTCTTGGGCCGAGATCCCTCGCTTCGCTCGGGATGACACTAGACGCGTTGACGTCGACGAGATCGCGCGAGGAACGAACAGATTCCAATACGCGATGCGTCCGCCCGGTCGCACGACGCGAGCAAGGTCGTCGGCGACCGCCGCGGTGACATCGATCGACAAATACTCGAATAGATCCGAGAGGCCGGCGTGATCGATCGACCCCGCGGGTTGTGCCGACAGATATTCCGAGAGCTCAGCGTTGACGATCTCGACACGAGACGCCAGACGTCTGAGTCGCGGATAGGCGTCGCGTCTCAGATAGGGCGAATCGGTCTCGACGCCACGAAAGAAACGCTGAACGTAGACGTTCCCCGCCACGGGGAGCTCGGTACATACCCACCGAAGGCGCGACAGCAGGTGCGCCGTGACGTCGATGTCGTCCCCCACGTATTGCATCTGCGACGGATCGCGTCCGCGGACGCCGAGGTTCTCGGCGCTGAAGTATTCGGTGAACGCGCGACAGAGCTCGGGCGAAAACAGGAAGGCAGCGTTGGCGCGTTGTTCGGCGATGGTTCGCGACGACAGAAGGCGATCAACGTCCGAGAGCTTGCAGTGCGCGCGAAATCCCGCGATGTAGCGATCGAGGCGTCCGGATTCCGCGATACCGTCGGCAATCGTTGTTGCGCGATCATCCCACCAGTTGCGCGACGCGTCGCTCAGGCGCGTCCGCACGCGCTCATACTGCGAGAGACGCGTGTGAGGCTCTGCCGCGGTGAGCCCGAGTAGCTGCACGAAGTCGTGATGCTCGAGAACGGAAAGCGCGGCGAGCTTGAGCTCCACGAGAGCCGATTGAGCCGGATTGACATCGATCGCTACGATGCGTCGCGGCTCTCGCAAGAGCAGATTCAACACATTGTCGCCGGCGCCGGCGATCATGAGCAAGTCATCACCGAACCGGGGCGCGAGACCGCGCTCCAGCAGCAGATGGTCTTCCCACACGGTCGAGTAGCGAAGCTCGCCGTCTGCGAGAACAGTCGTGGCGTCCATCGTCGGCAGCGCGGTCCCTGAAGCGCTCATCGCGACCTCTCGATTCGGCGGATCAGCGCCGCGCGATCCACTTTGCTCTGATGGCGAGCGTCCATGGGGATTTCGTCGATGACGCGAACCGACAAGTTGTCCACGAGCGCGCGCGCCGATGCGGTCACGACGTATTCGCTCGCGTCCGGCGCAAGTTGAACCATCAGCTCACCATCGGGAGCGTCGTTGTGCGCGACGAACGCACTCGCGGCGACCCCGGGCAGACATGCGGCCCGCGCTTCGATAGTGAAAGGATGTATGACGGCGTCGCCGTGTTGCACTTCGGCGCCAGTACGACCGAGCAACCACAGTCGGCCACGATCGTCCAGCCGGCAGATGTCGCCCGTCCGGTGCCAACCGTCGTGTGACGACGGAATGACGTGCGGCCCTCGAACGAGTAGTTCGCCAATGCCGTCGGTGCCGTCGATGCGAACGTCGATGTCGCTGACCGGCCAGCCCGCGAGGAATCCCTCGGCACTCGATTCAGCGTCGATGATTTCATTCAGCCGTGCGGTCGCAATCGGCTCTGCTTCAGTCGCGCCGTAGACGACTCGCGCGTCCGCGAGTGGGAACGCTGCGAGAATCTCGATCGCCAAACGCCGAGACACCGGACCGCCACCGACGACGATGCGTTGCACCTCGTGCATGGACTCGCCGCGGGACAGCAGCCGCGTCGCAAGCTGGCCAAGGAACGCGGGGCCGCCACTCATGCTGGTCACCTGTCGATCGCGAATCGTGCGAAGCACCGATTCGTGGTCCGATCCAGCCATCGATCGCAGATCGGCGCTCGGCAGCACTGTCGTCGTTCCGCGACAGAGATTGTGCAAAACTGCAAGAGGGAAACCCGGCAGGTTGACGTCTGACTCGGGCAGCGGGAACGCGTCGAGTAGCGCACGGTGCTGCGCGAGCAGAACGCCGTGCGATCTCGCAATCCGCTTCGGCAAACCAGTATTGCCCGACGAAAACGAGATCACCGCGGCGGAGTCGCCCCAAATCGCTGGTCGTCGTTTACTCGCAGTCGGGCTGCCGAGCAATTCATCGAATGGGCGCGTTCCGAGCACCGACGCTCCGACGGTGAACCGCTGCGCGCGACGCAGCGCGCGGAAGAACGGCCACCATCGCATGGCGCGCGGCGAGCCGATGACGACATCCGCCGCCGCCTTGTTCAGTGAATGGCGAATGCGGCGTGCGTCGCTGCGTCCGTCGATTGTCACAAGGGTGTGGCCGATGCGCAGCAGCGCGACGACCATTGCGAAAATCTGCGGCGTCGGCGGCGCCAGAAGCAGCACTCGCGCGCCCTCAGTCATCCGCAGCGCGTCGAGGCCGGCGGTGAAACGATCGACGAGCTCACCGACCTCGCCGAACGTCAACTGTGTGCGACTCTCATCAGAAATCACGAATGCGAGTCGATCGGCATACTGCGCCATCGTCTCGCGAGCGAGCTCCGCCACATTCGTCGCCTGGTCGGCGCGCGAAGCGGCGCGACTCTTCAGGTCGAGTGATGCGGCGGTCATACAGTCTTGGCCCGCGTTGGACATCTCATTCCGTTCATTGGCGTGTGCCTCCGTCGACAAATGCCTCGGAGAGAGTACCCGCCATGAACGACGCGGCGAATACGTCACCTGACGTATCCGCCGCGTTTGTCAGAAACCTTGAAGCGATTAGATCATTGTCCTGGAACGACTTCCAACACTTTGCGGACCCTCGTCACGGAGTGACCGTCGGGAGGGGCCGCGCCTTGTACTTCAGGTACAGACGGTTGTGGCGGTCGTCATCCGGAACGAGCCGACCCTTGATGAGCACCTCGGTGATCTGCGAGCGCAAATCGAGAGGATCGCCCGTCGCGATGAACAAGTTCGCAAGTTTCCCCTGCGCGATCGATCCGATGTCCTTGTCCGCGCCGAAGATCTCTGCCGGCCAAATCGTCAGCGCTTTGAGCGCTGCGTCGGGCGCCAGGCCGTAAGCGACGGCCAACGCCGCATGGAACGGAACGTGGCGCGCGTTGCTTCCGTTGCCCGTCGAGAAGGCGAACTTCACTCCCGCTTCCGCAAGAAGTCCGGGCTGAGAATACACCTCGTCGTATGCGCCGTTTCCACTCGGCGCCGATTGAATCGAGCTCAGAATGACGGGGATGTTTTTTTGCGCGAGCATCTGCCGCACGCGCCAGGCGCCAGACCCACCCTGCAGCACGACGCGAATGCCCCACTTCTCGCCGAACGCGACAGCGTCGCGAATCTGCTGCTCGCCGTTCGCACCGATGATCGCGGGAACTTCCTTCTTGAACAGCGGACGCATCGACTCGTACAAGAGATCGACTTTCGCGAGACCGGCGTCGCGACGCGTGTTGTAGTCCTGCGACGCCTTCATGAAGTTGTCGAGCTCCGCGGCCAGTTGTGCCGCGTTGGCCGTCGGGGCACCACCACGACCACGTCCACCGCCGCCGCCTCGGCCACCGCCACCACCGCCAGGCAGATTGATGATGATGCCGGCCGCGCGCTTTACCGCGAGATCTTCCCACGTCCAGCCCGCGGTATTGATCAGCGCAGCTTGGCCGCTGATCGATCCACCTGTCGGCGCGGTGAGCACGTCCGTCACGCCGTTCATGCGCGTAACGCCGAGGATCTCGCTTTCGACGTTGAGCGCAACGAGTGCGCGAAGGTGTGGATTGAACTGTCCCATCTCGCTTCGCATCGTCATCGTCTGCACGCCGCCGATCTCCTGAAGACCGATGCCTGTATAGCTGTCGATCATGCCAGGATAGACGAACTTGTCCTTCGCCTCGATCACCTTCGCGTCGTTCGCGGTGATGTTCGGTCCCAACTGCGCGATCCGACCGTTGCGTACGAGAATGCTGGTGTTCGGAAGCCGCTCACCCGTTCCAGTCACGACTGTTCCGCCGCGGATGAGATACGCGGCGTCGGCACCGGGCGACGCTTGCGCCGCAGCGACAGTCGGAAGGAGAAGGACGGTCGCCAGCGCTGCCGCGATGTTTCGCCTCGATCGGATCATCGGTCACCTCCCGGGCCGGCGCCCTGCGCCGCGGTCTTGCGCAGCGTGACTGCCTGGTTGCGGTCGAAGTACACCTTGCCATCGATGATCGTGTATTCGACCATCGCTTGCGGTGCGAATGGATGTGCTGAGAACACAGCGATGTCGCCGTCTTTTCCAACCTCGAGCGTTCCGACCATCTTGTCGACGCCGAGCTGCTTGGCCGGATTCAGCGTGATCATCTTCAACGCTTCGTTGACGGGCATGTTGCCGTAGCGAACGCCAATGCCAGCTTCTTGATAGAGCCTGCGAATGCGCTCGTCGGAGTCGGAGTTGACCGACACTACGACGCCGCGCTCCGTCATGAGCGCCATGTTATAAGGAATGGCGTCCCACGCCTCGACCTTGTACGCCCACATGTCGGCGAAGGTCGACGCCATCGCGCCGTGCTTCGCGATCTCGTCGGCGACCTTGTAGCCCTCGAGCACGTGCTGGAACGTGTGGATCTTGAAGCCGAATTCATCCGCCGCGCGGATCAGCATCAGAATCTCGTCGGCGCGGTAGCTGTGTGCGTGAACCTTGAGATCACCGTGGAGAATCTCCGTCAACGCTTCGAGACGCAGGTCTCGGCGCGGAGGAATCGCGTTGGGGTTCGTCTTCGCCGCGGCGCGATAGTCCGTCCACTCCTTGTCGTATTCTTTCGCCTTCGTGAACCAGTACCGCAGCGTGAAGTCCACGCCCATGCGCGTCATCGGGAACCGGCGATCTTCCGCCGGCGCGTCGGAGCTCGCACGCGTCACGTTTTCGCCGAGCGCGAACTTCACGATGCGGAACGCACCCTTGAAGTACATCGAGTCGGCGGGCATGCCCCACCGCATCTTGATCACGCGCGACTGTCCGCCGATGGTGTTCGCACTGCCGTGCAGCAAGTTGGCGGCGGTCACACCGCCGGCGAGCGCGCGGTAGATGACCGGGTCGTCGTTCTTCAGCTGAACCTGCACCTCCGGCGTCACCGATTCACTGCCTTCGTTGATGCCGTTCTCGAGCGCGGCGTGCGAGTGTGCGTCGATGATGCCGGGCATGACGAACTTACCGGTGCCATCGATCACACGAATGCCCGCCGGGATCGCTGCGTTGCGCCCGACCGCTGTGATCTTGCCGTTGCGAACGACGATGTTCGCATCCGTGATGTCGCCATTCGCGATCGTGATGATCGTCGCGTTTCGAATCGCGATGTCCTGCGCCGCCAGGGCGGCGGATCCACCGAGCAAGGCGCCCAAGGCGCCGAGCACTGCGCGGGTATGTCGAGTCAGTAGGCTCATATAGAGATTCCTCAGTAGAGGCGCCCCTCGATGAAGACGTGTCTGATCGGTGTGCCGCTCGCGAACAGATCGTTGCCGTTGACGACGACGAGGTTCGCGAGCTTCCCGGTCTCGATCGTGCCGACGGCAGCGGAGATGCCAAGCAGTGCAGCGGGTGCGACTGTTGTAGCGCGCAGGGCGTCATCGGCGCTCATGCCAGCTTCGATCGTCGCGCGGATGCGATCGCGGAAGGTGCTCCCGCTTTCGCCGCCGAACGACGCGAGCACGACCGGCACTCCAGCTTTCGCCAGCGCGGCCGCATTGCGACGGACTTCGGCGACGGCGGCTGGATCAGGCGCGGCGTTCGCGGCGGGCGGCGTCAGTCCACGTCCATTGCCGACGAGCAGGAACATGTGACCCGTCACCGAGTCGGGCGA
>Ga0126377_10001534_pt1 | contig 15250 bp, 8 predicted proteins | sample PanSoiMetPlot_22_FD_92647 | JGI IMG/M metagenome (GOLD analysis project Ga0126377, IMG submission 92647) | Tropical forest soil microbial communities from Panama - MetaG Plot_22 | ecosystem: Environmental > Terrestrial > Soil > Tropical forest > Bulk soil | place: Panama | collected 2016-02-17
GGGTCGTCGTTGCCATCGACCACCCGCTGTATTCCTGGCCGTGCCAGAACCTTGAAGACCGGGGGCGGCTGCTTCGCCTGGTGACCGACGCGGGCGCCGACGCCGTGATCGCTTCGTACGGGACGATCCGCGACTGCCGCGAGGCGTTCGGAAACGCCCAGCCCATCCTGAAGCTCGACCTGACGACCGTGGCCGTCGGGGGCCATTACCCGGTGAGCGAGTACGTCCTGGCCTGGGGCCTGGACGACGCCCGCCGGCTGGGGGTGGACATGGTGCTCACATACGTGCAGCTGGGCACGCCGTTCGAGCTCAGCGCCCTCCGCAACGCGGCTCGGGTCGCGGCGGCCTGCGATGCGGCCGGGAGCACGTACGTGTGTGAGATCATGCCAGCCGAAACGGACTCGGGTGTCGACGCGCTGCGCGTGGCGTCCGCCTGCCGGGTCGGCGTGGAGCTCGGCGCGCACGTGATCAAGACCACGCTCCCTCAGCCGCCCAGCGCTCTCCGGCAGGCGACCGGCTTCGGCGTGCCGGTGCTGATCGCCGGCGGAGCGTGGGTGGACGACCGCGAGGAGCTTCTCGCGGGCGTCCGCGAGGCGATGGCGTCGGGTGCCGCCGGTGTTGCGTTCGGCAGGAACGCGTGGGGGGCCGACGATCCGGCCGGGGTCGTGGCCGCTCTCCGGGACATCGTGCATGGCGGCGGCTGACAATGTCCCCGGGGACCTGAGCGGACGGGTCGCCCTCGTCACCGGAGGCAGCAGCGGAATCGGGCGCGCGGTCTCGATCGCTCTGGCGGTCCGGGGAGCACGCGTCGCCGCCGCGGGCAGGTCCCCCGAACGCCTGGACGAGGTCGCGCGCCAGGCCAAGGGCATCACCGCGGTACCGGTCTCGCTCGATAGTGCTGATGGGTGCGCGCGAGCGGTGACTCAGGCCCGGATCATGGGCCCATTGACGGTTCTGGTCCACGCCGCCGGCCTCGGCGGCTACCTGAACCAGCCGATATGGCAGGAAACGCCCGAGACGTGGCGGGCCACGCTGGCCCTGAACCTCGACGCCGCGTTCGAGCTCACCCGTCTCGCGGCGGCGGACATGATGGAGGCTCGGTGGGGCCGGATCGTGATGATCGGGTCAACGGCGGGTGAGATCGGCGCGCCTGCCATGGCGGCGTACAGCGCCTCGAAGGCGGGCCTGCTCGGGCTGGTCCAGTCGGCGGCTTGCGACCTCGGCCCGTACGGGGTCACGGTCAACGCGGTGGTGCCCGGCTGGGTTCGCGGCACGGCGATGGCGGAGCGGGACGCCGAGCGGGAGGCAGCCCGGCGGGGCATCACCGTGGAGGCGCTCTGGGCCGAGCGGGCAGCTTCCTACCCGGCCGGCCGCGTGCTGGCGCCTGCCGACGTTGCGGGCGTCGTCTCGTTCCTGGTCGGCGACTCTGCATCCGGCATCAGCGGCGCAGCGATCAAGATCGCCCTCGGCGGGATTTGGTAGATCAGGCGTGAATGGCAGGTCCCGCGCCCGCAACTCCGGAAGAGCCTGGGCGCGCCCGGGTACAGCGGCGCCGTTATTCCCGTCCGCGTTGAGCGGGCCGTTCTGCTGGCCGTGCCCGAGTGCGTGGACAGCGCACTAATTATTAGCGTCGCGTTTTGGCGCCGTGTCAATGGTTCGCAAAATGTTTTTCACGGTGGGCGCTGCCAACGGCTCATCCGCGACCGTCAGGGCAGACCGAACCCACTCCGCCCAGAGAAAGCCATGGTGAGGACGGTGCCGTCGGCCGCGTTAGCATAGCGTCACCGACTGTGGCAGCCGACAAGGCAGCGAACGTTTGAGCAGCGCGTAATGTGGCAGCGACCGGTAAAAGGCGGGTAACGGAAGCGTATTGGGAGGGCATAAGGCATTCCCTTTCCCGGCTCGGCGCACCGCCGGGGCCTGCCGTTCGGGAAGATCGGGCAGGGGGATCCCTCTGCGCTGGGAGATCCAGTAACTGCGCTCGCGGAGTGGGCGCATCGCGATGTCGGACCAATCCTTTCCCGTCGTCCCCTCCGTCAGCTGCCACGTCTCGCCGGAGTCCCCGGCCGGCTGGATGGGCCAGGCGGCGAGGGACAAGGGCCACCGATCTACCACGCCCTCGTCCCTATCGTCCCCGGATATGACGCAGCCTTCTGCGACGTTGGGCGGCGGGTTTCCGGCTTGATGTGCCTCCCAGTTCTCGGCCCACTGACCCAGCGTGAACGTTGCCGTCAGGAAATAGAACAGCTCCGTCTTGGGCAGGAGCAGGACCTCCGTGTCGGCGTGCATGGCGGGGTCGTGCAGGCCGGTGACCTCCAGATGGGTGGTTCTGTCGCTCATCAGGTTCTTCACCCTGATCCGCGCTTGCACCTGGAGCAATCGCGCGGCGTCCTCGCTCAGGTTCCATCGCGCGCCGGGCTCGATCTGAGCGCCGGGCACATCCACGAGGCCAGCGGTGAGGATCGACACACCCTCGACGTACATATCGATCCGGGGTGCGTCTTGGTCCAGCCGGCTGCGCGCGCTGTCGATCGCGAGCGAGTGGGAGGCGTCCAGCGCCTTCCGGCCCAGGCTCGTCGTACGGTGCGTTTCCCAGGCCTGCCACGCCACGATGGCGGAACCGGCCACGGCGACGAGGACCGCCGCGATCGTCCACACATTGGATGATCCTGATGACTGGGCATGCCTGGCAGCACTCAGGGCGTCCACGTGCAGCCATGGCGACAGCCATCGCACCGCTTCGCCTGACACCATTACCGGGCCGTCCGCCGGGCTGCGCGCAGAATCGCGGTGAGACCCAGCCGATAATCACCCCGCTGATCGCACACCCGGTACCCCAAGCCTGGCCGCTGCATCATCGTCAAAGCCTACGCAGGGGCGCCCGCGTCCACGGGCCGGCCAGCCAGTTAGGCATGGCAGCCCGCGTGGCCCGGGAGGTAATGTCAAAGCTGCGCACGCACAATGACCAGCTGACTATGGGCCTGCGTTGAGGTGCCACTCGCCGGCGGAGGGGTCGTGGCCACGAGTCTTAACCTGAGGGCAGGCGCGGAGTACGAAATCACGCTGCAGGGCGCGCAGCGCTGGGTGCAAAAGGCGCGAATCCTGTCGGTCCCGCCCGGCCGGCTGGTACTCCAGCTCGATGACGGCCGCCAGCTGACCGTCCCGCAAGCGGCCATCATCTCGGCCCGCCCGCTCGCCGGCGCCGACCAGGCCTCCCGCGGCGCCGACCAGGATCCCCGAAGTGCCGACCAGGCACCCCGAAGCGCCGGCCAGGCCGGCCGCGGTAGCGAGCGCGCTCCAGCCCGAACGGAGGCTCCCGCCGCTCCGGCACCGGCGGCTACCCCGGGTCCCCGGGCCAACCTCACCGCGAGCCCCGCGGGAAACGTTACCGCCAGTCCTCCGGCAAATGCCGAGTCGTTCTATGCCACATATATCAATGAGAAGGGCAGCGACGTTTCTGCCGCGTTGCTGCTCGATCTGCGCACGAGACTCCTCATGGAAAAGGCTGGCCGAGGACCCTCGGGCCAGCTTAGAAGCGCTATAGCAGAGGCCCTCGACGTGGTAGCCGAACAGTTGCTGGAAAACGACTACGAGCGCCATGAATCCGCCTACGAAAAAGCTCGCCAGAATATCGCTGCGGCGACTTCGGTACTGGATTCGGTGAGCGGCGCGGGGCCGAGCCCGCCAGCATACTTCCGCACCCTGCTGAGACAGCTAACGTACGTGGTGGACACCGAGCATTCCCGGTACGTCGGCAGCGCTGTCTCGTCTCCTGACTTTGTCGGTCTCAGCTCCAGTGAACGCTTCTATATGGGAGACGACCAGACTTTTCTCCTGACCATGATGGTTGAGCTCCCGGCCGGGGATGCCCCGGTTGAGAGCATTCAGCTTCTTCTCAAGAATGCGCCCGGACTGCGCGCGTACGGGCAGACGGGGTTTCTGCAGACGCTGCGGCCGGGTGAGACCCGGGAACTCGTGCAACGGCTGAAGGTCTCCGACCTGGCGCTGGGCATGGGCGAGGTCACGATGTCCCTGGGCCTGCGGTTCCGTTGCGCCAACGGCCAGATCGCAGAAAGCCCCGCGCGGACCATGGTGGCCGTGCTCGAACCAGCCCGCGGATTCGTTAGTGTCATCAACCCCTACAGCCGGTATTCGGGCGGCACCCCGGTCGAGGAGCAGAAGATGTTCTTCGGCCGTCAAGAACTCCTCGACCGCATCTACAGCGAGCTCACCAGCGGGCCGCTCGGCCAGTGTTTCGTGCTCTACGGGCAGAAGAGGTCCGGGAAGTCCTCGGTATTGCGGCAGCTGGCGAAGCGCCTCGGGCCGCCGAACCTCGCCGTCCACCTCAGCCTGGGGACCATTGACACCGCCAGGGCGGAGCGCAGCTTCGTCCAGGCCTGCATCGATGCGCTGTACGAGCGGCTCGTGCATGACTTTGATATGACCGATGTCCTCGAGAATAACTGGCCCCGGGACTTCCAGGTCGAGGCCTCACCCATTGAAAGCTTCCGGCGCAGCGTGTTCGCCACTACCCACCTGATTCAGTCGCGGAAGGGCTGGCGCAACGTCAGGCCTATTTTTCTTATTGACGAATTCACCTATGTGTACGAGTACATACGCGAAGGGCTCCTCACGCCTGCCTTCATGCGGCAATGGAAGTCCCTTCTCGAAAGCCGGACATTCGATGCCGTGCTGATTGGCCAGGACACGATGCCCCGCTTCAAGGAGGCTTATCCCAACGAGTTCGGCGTCACTCACGATGAGCGGATCAGCTACCTCAGCGCGGAGGAGGCCCGCGCGCTCGCCGTGGAGCCCATTATGATCTCCGGCGAGTCACGGTATAAGGGTGCGTCCCTGGACCGGCTGATCAGCCTGACCGCGGGAAGTCCCTTTTACCTGCAGATCTTCTGCGACCGCCTGGTCCAGCACCTCAACAGGAACCGGCTGGCCTTCATCACCGAGTCGGTGGTCGGCGACGTCCTGGCCCAGCTGACGACGGGACCTTCAGCTCTGCCGCTGGATAAGTTTGACCCGCTCATCACCGCCGGCGGGGAGTCGGTTGCCCTGGTGCCGAAGGAGAGGTACCTGGAGCTGCTGACCCGCGTCGCGCTGCGGCCGTCGATCACCTCACGGGAAGTCGGGCAGGAGGATGCAGTGCTGGTGCGCGACCTTTTTGCGCGCGAGGTCCTCGAGCAAGATGCGAGCGGGCGGCTGCGTATTCGTGTCGGGCTGTTCGCCGAGTGGCTGAAAGCCAATAGTGTCGGGAATGTGCAATGACGACTCCTAACCCCTTCGTACGGTACGGGACCATAGCCTCTGATGAGCGGTTCATCGGCCGTGCACCGGAACGCGCGGCGCTCCGCAGGCGCCTTTACGAAGCCCGTAGCAGCGCTGCGCTGATCGGCCTGACGCGCATGGGGAAGTCGTCGCTGGCTAACGAAATCCTCAAGGAGGCGCCCAGCGGGACCCGGACCGGCTGGGTGAGCATCTCCGCCGTTCGTTCCGGTGCCGAAGCACTGAACGACATCCTGAAGATGTGCCCGCAGGAGACCGCCCTGCACGCCACGTTCACCGCCGGCAATCAAAACGGCGCCCCGGAGATCGCGATCCACGATATTTACCGGAGGATCCGCGACGCGCTCCTGCGGATGGGCAACTCGGGTAGCCATCTGGTAGTCGTCCTCGATGAGTTCGATTCGATAAAGCATTTCCCGGATGCTCGTGAATTCCTCAACCTGCTGCGGGAGCTGGTTTACTATCCTGACCGGATCCCCATGGCAGCCCTCGCGGTAGCGCGTACCCCCATCGATCGCATTGAAGTCCAGGCCGCAGACGTTTCGACCTTCGCGGGCGTTTGCGATTCTATCTACCTGCGCCCCATGGACTACGACCAGATCAGCGCGATGGCCGCCCGCGCCGAGGAGCTTGCGAGCGAAGCGCCCGACGTGGCATGGAAATACGCGGCCGGGCATCCCTTCCTTTCCGAGGTGGCCTTCTGCCGCATGCTGGAGCTGGGCATGACCGATATCGGGCGAGTCATCCAGCCCGACCTGACGTCCTACTACAAGAAGCTGGAAGACTTCATGCGAAGAGAGGAGCTCTGGGAGCCACTTGTCAAGCTGGCTTCCGGCCGGGGAGTCGATGTGGACGTCGAGCGGGGGGCGCTGGTGCGGCGCTACGGCCTCATCGACGAGAACGGCGAGGTATGGTCCTCGGAGTTTTCCGCATATCTGCTGCGATCACGCTGAGTGCCACTCACGCCCGCACCACAACCGCATTTGCCAGGACCGGGTTCGGCACCGGCCTACGCCAGCCACGACCGGATCCGGCATCGGTCCACGGTGGCCGTCACCGCCATGCCGGGGGAACTTGTCACCTGTTCACGCCGAAGATTACATCCAGTAGTGACCTTGATCGTGATCCTCGCTGCCTCCCCGGGCCCGATCCGCCATGTGGGTCCAGAATTGCCTGAGAGCCGGGGGCTTGATCGCCTGCCATCGGGCTACCCTTGACCGGACCAAGCCATTACTCAGCAGCATCTGCTGCCTGCGGCAGAAGGCTTCACTTAGCTCAGCCCTGTGTGGCTGCTTTCCGTTTGGCGGATAGGGGCACAACCTGAACGGGCAGCCATCCATGCAGTTGGTGCCGGGCGCTGATCCGCCGGCCTCGCCCACGGTCTTCTTGGGATCGAGTGGCGTCCGGTTTGTGGTCAGGCACGGTGGCAGGTCGCCTCGATCGGTGCGCTCGAGGCGCTGCTCGATCCGCCGGGGCTGCTCTCCGCGCTCGGCGAGATTCAGCAGGAGTAGCACGTCTGCGACCAGCTGCTGAGCCCGCGGCTCGAGTGCTACCCATCCGGTCGACGGGGGGATCCACAGGTTGTGCTTTCTGTATCGCGGGAGGCCTGCCGCACGGGTGCCGACCTTGGAGACCACGCCGCTTTCGTCGATCCACAAGTACCTTTCGGGACAGTTGGTTTTCAGCGCCTGAACGGCCAGTTCACCTGCCTCAGCCACGAAGGGATGGCCTGGGTTGCGTGCGGCTTCGAGCCAGTGCTTGACAATTGCCTCTGGATTGGATCCGCGCTGGTGAGCTGGTTGCTTGGAGTTCTCCTCCCCGGCGAATTGGGCGTCGGCACGGTCGGGGTCCTGCGCGTCTGGTTCGGGCATCTCCCACAGGCACAGCGCATGAATGAGTGTGAGCTGCGAGAACCAGAAACGTGCATGCTTGAGCATTTCCAAAGCTTGCTCGGCCAGATAAACTCTTGCCTCTGGGCGAGCATGCGGGTGTCGACGCCGACGGTTGGCCGCATATTTGAAGCCCTGCGCGAGCGCGATCTCCAGGGATATGGGAAACTCGACTCCGGAACCCCTCATGGCATCATGCCGGACGTATTTTAGCAATTGCTCGAGTTCTTGCTGCGCCCTACCGCGATACTTATCCACCGATCCAACGAGCAACGGAGCCAGCCATGCACACATGATGCGATCGCGCCCCATACCATTCCCATTTTCGCGGGGCTGTTCTGCGATACTTTCCACACGCGCTCCGGTTTTTCTCCGGCTCCCGTCTTTCTTGCCCTTTTTGATATCGGTAGGCTTTTCGGGCGGTTTGATGAGCCATCGCGCGCTGTCAAGACTATCCTGAAGGAGGTGGAAGGAGTCGTCGCCGCCGGCTCCGATTTCCTGTGCGACCGTTAGCCGGATGGAATAGGACTCGTCGAGACAACCGATTTTGAGTAGCTGCCGGTAGGCGGGCTCTGGAAGGCGCGGCTCGGTCTTCCGCCGCTCGGTGAGCGTCCGCACCGCATCGCCGAACCGCAATACAAGCCCAAGCTTGGCCTCGTCGAGGGTACGCTGATCCCCGCCGCGGATGTCGGCCCAGCGGTCTGCGACACTCTGTGTGATGCCTTGGTGATCGGGCTTGGCGAGGAAGCTGTCGATCTCGAGCGCAGCGGCATAGATGTCGAGGGCCTTGGCGCCATCTGTTGCGTCTTCAGCAGAGACTTTCAGCAGGTCACGGATGCACTGCACATCGCTGGCCGACGTGGCCGGAGCTGGCGGCGCGGTCTGGGATGCCTCCGCGTTGTTCGGCGTTGCCGTGTTCACAGGCACCGTTGCCGCCGCGGGAGAAGTCACGGCTGCCGCCGCGGGAGGAGTCACGGCTGCAGCCGCAGGAGGAGTCACGGTTGCCGGGGGGGCAGGCGCCTCTCGGCGTCGTCGTGACACCTGCGATGGCGGTGTTGCCCGCCCCGCCGGTAGTGGCAGTGGCGCGGCAGAGGTTTCAAGCTCGCGCGGCACCGGAGATTTCGATTCGGCAGCCACATTACGGGAGTACAGGACCAGTGCAATTAGAAACTCCCGTCCTGGGCTCTTCAGCGCGGCCCGCGCCTCGTCGTAGAACTTCTCGTCTTGCAAGGCGGTGCTCATGAAACGGGAGCCGATGTATGCCTCCATGATGCTGTGCGGAAAACGCAGACCATCGCCATGGGCTTCCACAAGCCCGAGCCGATCTGCCCACGTCACGGCAAGGCGCATGTCGAGGCTGCGCCCGGGCAGTCTGCCCGCTACCGCCTGCCGCACCGTTTCATCTATCTTCGGATACCGTGGCGAAGCCTTATCGCCGTATGTCTCTTGCCATCCCTTCGCGTAGTAGTCCTTGAACTTGACATCAATCGTGTCCTTCTTCAGCCCAATACAGGCGAGCGCCGACAGCCACCAGACGGCAGCCTCACGTTCTTGCCGGTCCAGGGGAACCGCTGCCTTCAGGTGGCCGTCGAGGAGCGCCTCCATCCACGTGTTGAGCAGGTTAAGCCTCAGCGCCGAGCGATCGAGGCCTCGCGTGTCCAGTTGCTTCTTTCGCTGACCTTGATCGACTGCCAGGTAATCAAGGCGCCCGAGCCGACCTAGCTGCCAAGTGATCTTGAGGTACAGCGGCAGCTCGGCCAATCCGGCCGTTTCGACGATCCATTCCAGGCGGCGCAGATCGTCGCCGCCGTAACCTTGGTCGATGTATTCGAGCGCGGCGTCTTCGCTTAGTGGTTCCAGCTCCATGATCGTAGCGTTGGCCCCCCGTAGCGGCTCATGCGGCCGTGACGCGATGATCAGTGGCAGCCTGAGTTCCTTTGCATGGTGGATCGCCAGCCGAACCAGGTTGTCACGGTCTTTGGCATTGTCCTCGCTGAGCGCCTCTTCCAAACCATCCGCAACGATGACGACCTGATCCTCCTTGCATAGTTGCCGCCAAACCTTCTCGGCCTCGCCAGAGGATAGCAATCTGTGTTCGGTCATGTTTTGGAACCGGCTATACGCCATTTTATGGAAATCGAGATCGTCCTGAGCATCTCGCAGCCGGATCGGAACCGGGATCGCGCGACGTTCGCCTAGCATTTGCGTCAGACGGACCAGAACCGCAGTTTTGCCCGTGCCCACGCCGCCGACCAGCAGGTGCGGGCGGCGGGTATCGCGATCACGTATGTCCTCCATGATCACATTGCACAACTCATCGCGGCCGACAATCTTGCCGATATCCCGGCTGGATGTCTGAACCAGATCGTGTGGCTTCTTCTTCGCGTCGCTGGCGACCGGCGCCTTCACATGACGGAGCCGGTAGAAGAGGAATACCGCGGATGCCAGCGCTACTGAAAGAAAGGGTATGAGAAATCCAGATACGGTCCCGCACGCGAGAGCAAGTCTGCCGCAGCGATTATTCAAACTGTTCAGGACACCTGACCGACCATATATCATCATGAAGAGCGACCAGACGATGGCCACCACAAGGAGCGCCGCCCCCAGGTAAGAAAAAGCCTCGAGGATCCTCACCCTGGATCTTCTCGGATTCCATTTCTCTGCCATGTTGATCGTCCCCACCTACCAGACCGGCGAATATTCTTTCCGCTGCCGGGCCAACCGGCGGCTGTCGGCTGCTCATCAACGCGGACCGCCGCAGACTGCCGCAGGCCGTCACCCTTACAGAGTCATCCCCTGACGCAGGAGATACGCGCGATTTCCCGAGGCATGCTGCCTGGCGGTGGCGCTGCAGCACCGCGAACTCTCAGCTCAGTGGCCCCGGCGAAGCCCCGCCCTTGAAGTGATCCCATACCCCACCCCCATGGGTGCCGCAATAGCTGCGCAAAGCAATTGTCGATCCGTTGTGGCCTCAGCACAAGATGTAATGCCCGGACGTCTTTGCTGCCGATTCAACGGCCGGAGTCTGTCTGGTTGATCACAGGCGGCGCGCGTGCGTGCTGCCTGTGATCAGGGCCACGCCAGGATGCCTGGGGTTACCCGGGCGATCCATCGCCGCGCGGCCGGGTTCACCGCCCCGGCGTCGTGACCCCCGAGTTGGGGTCATGACGCCCTGCGCACGGCCTGCTTATGATCTCCGGGTAACCACAGGCCGAGGACGGGCGTCTCTTGTTACCCCTGCCCAGGAGGGGGGGTTCCATGGTTAGGGGGAGAAGGGAGATGCCCGTCCTCGACGGCTCGATGGTACAGGTCCAGTTTGGTGGGCGCTGCCCGGTTTGCCTGTGTGTATTTTTCCCTGACCCGCCGCACGTACTGCTTGGCGGTCTCCTCGCTGATCCCCAGGCGCCGCGCCACCGATTTGATCGGCAGGCCCGTGGCGTATAGCCGCAGCGTACGGGTCTCTTGGGTGCTAAGCGCGGGCCGGTCCGGCGCGTCGTCCGTGGCGAAGATGTAGGCGAGGCGGGGCGATACCCAGTCCTTCCCGGCCGCCACCGCCAGAATGGCCGCCCGCAGCTCGGCGGCCTCCTCGTGCTTGAGGACGTAGCCGCGCGCCCCGGCGCGCATCGCGTCCCGGACCGCGGCCGGCCGGTCCGAGGCCGACAGCACCAGGACCGCCGGGCCCGCGGCGCTGATCGTGGTCACGTTCCGCTTGGCGCTCGTCCCGTCGCCGAGGTCCAGGTCAAGCAGGACCACGTGTGCGCGGCGCCCCGGCCCGGCGAGGACCGCGTCCACCGTGGTCGCGGTGGCGACGACCCCGATGCCGCTGCCCGGCACGGCGACCCAGCCGGTGATGCCGTCCAGGATGATCGGATGGTCGTCCACGACGGCCACGTCTACCCGAGCGGCACTCCCCTCGGCCCCGGCACCCCTCTCGGCCCCGGCACCCCTCTTGGCCGCGGCACCCCCTTCGCGTTCGGCACCGGTCATGCTGGCACCGCCCTCCGCCAGTGGACCTCCAGGCAGCCCGGCCCGGTGTCCTCGACCTCCAGCATCGCCCGCCACCCCGCCGCCGCGCACCCCCCGCGCCCCAGCCCAGCCACGTCGCGCGCCAGCCCGGCCACGTCGCCGTCGGGCGCCCGCTCGAAGGTCAGGAACAGCTCGGCCGCAACCCCGGACACCAGCACCGTGAGCACCACCGGTTGCGGCGGAAGGGCCCGCAGAATACAGTCCACGGCAGCCACGGTCGCCCGCACCACATCCTCGCCCGGGCAACCCGGATCACCGACCACCTGGACCTCGACGGACACGTTTCGCGCCCGGGCGGCGCCAACGACCGGCTCCAGACCGCCCACCAGCCCAGCGGCACCAGTCGTCCGGTCCACCAGGGCACGCCGCAGAGTCGCGGCATGCTCCGCGCACCGCCGACGCACCGCGCCGGACGCCGGATCGAGGGTCCCGTCGGCGATCCCGCGCAGCAGCGGCAGCGCCTCCATCTCCAGCAGGCCCAGCCTGTCGCGCCGCACCTCACCGATCGCGGCCACGGCGGCGCGTTCCGCCGCCGACCGGCTGGCCAGCGCGGCGCGGCGCACCGCCATCTCGGCGTGCGTGCGCACGGCCGGCCGCAGCGTGGCGAAGATCGCCAGGATGCTCACGACGGCGTAGGCGCTCGCCGCCACGCGCGTCAGCCCGGGCGGGCTGAACCCCAGCTCGTGCAGAATGAACACCGAATGGATGCCCGCGACCAGCGCCGATCCGGGCACCCACACCCAGGCCGGGCTGGTCAACGCGATCAGGGCGAGCAGCCAGACCGTGCCGAGGATCGTCCAGTCCACGGTCATCGCAGCGTGGTGAACCCGGCGGTCGAGGTCGATCGCGGTCACCGCCGCCACCGCGACCGCGACCGCGACGATTGCGTGCGCGGTGGTCAGGTCACCCGAGCGCGCCCGGGGCAGCAGCCACGCCGCGGCGGCCACCATGCCGAGCCACACCACGACCGGGACGACCGGATCACGGTAGCTGGCGTGGTCGACCAGGGCCTGGACCAGCAGGCCGGCCGGCAAGACGACCGCGAACACGCCCACGAAGCGCGGCGCCGCCGACTCGGTCGCCTCCGCCACCGCCCGCTGCGGAGTGACCGCTCCCCCGGCATCCGCCCTTTCATGCATTACGCCGGCGCGCGGCAACGTAAGCCTCACCACTGGCCTGGTGCCCTCCGGGCCGCCCCGACGGCAAGGTCCCTCGGTGCCAGACCGGGATGCCCGGCGGGCCAGCATAGGCACACCACGGTGCCCTGACCCGGAGCCGACCGCACCGACGCCGAACCTCCCCGGTCCTCGACGCGCTCGGTGATCGACCGCTGGACACCCAGCCGCGCCGGATCCACCCGGCCGGGATCGAACCCGGCACCCGCGTCCCGGACCGTCACCACGATCCCGCCCAGCGCACCGTCACCCGGCGGCGTCATCTCGACCGTCACCCACGCCTGGCCGGTGCCGGCGTGCGCGGCCACGTTCGCCAGCGCCTCCCGCGTGGCATTCACCAGCGCCGTCGTCGCCGGGCCCGGCACGAAGGCCGGCTCCGGGGCGCCGCCCTGCGCCGCATCGCCGTCAGTGACCGCCAGGTCCACGGCCAGGCCCCGGGCACGCATCTCGCCGACGACCGCCTCGATGGCGGAACCCGGGTCAGCGCCGGGCCGGTCGGCCACCGCGCTGCCGGACTCACCAAGGGCGCTCTCCAGCAGGGCGACGTCCTGACGGCACTGGCTGATCGCCGCCGCCGTGCCGCCCGAACGCGCGATCGCGGTCAGCGTGTTCAGGATCGTGTCGTGCATCAGGCGGTCCTGCTCACGCCGCTCGATGTTCTTGGACAGGATGACGTACTGGTCCCGCGCCTCCCGGTCCGCCGCGGCGAGCGCGGCGTCCGCCCGCTTGGCCCGGCCGTAGAGCATCCGCCGGACCGGCAACTGCACGGCCACCACGACGAGCAGCAGGGCCGTCGAGGCTCTCCGCGGGTCGGCGGTGACCAGGTCGGTCGCCGGTGCCAGGGCGGTGCCGATCGCGAAGGCGATTGCCGGCGCGACCGCCAAGGGCAGCGACAGCGCCCACCGGGTCAGCCAGACCGGCGCGAGGAGCTGCGCGGTCACCAGGATGAACAGCCAGCTGCCTGCCTCGCCACGGATGGCGGCCGGCACGCACCAGGCGGCGCCGAACGCGAGTACCGAATACACCGCGGTATCCGCGTAGACGAACTGCCACGTCGGACGGTGGCGCCGGAGGTAGGCGATCGACGTGCCGCCCCAGGCAAGCGCCACCGCGGGCCCCCAGAGCAGCCACGGGCTCGCCAGGTAGAACGAATGCCAGATGATCACTTGCACGACCATCTCGGCAAGGGCGAGCCCGCGCAGGATGACCGTGATCCGGGCGACGATCGTGCCCAGCACGGTCATCGCAGGCCCGGCTGACGTGCTGTCGAAGCCCCCCACCGCAGGCCGCACCGCCATGAGCTGGGGCGACCGCATGGCCCCGATGATAGGACCCGGTCTGGAGTGGACTCGCCAAGTTTGCCATTCGCGTGCCAACAGGGCGGCCGTCACGCGCAACGTGTTCCGCACCCTCGGCCTCCGCTCCCGGACCCAGCTCCACCGCACCCTGGCCCCGGCGCCTGCCCACGCGGAAACCGCCTCGCAGCCTTAACGTCACGCACTCTGCCGAAGTCGCTACCCGCGAGGCAACGCCGGGCATGGCCAGGTGCCCAGGGGTCCGATGCGTGCTGTCGGTGCCGCTTGGCAGTCTGGAGTCATGACCGGAGGACGACTGTCGGGGCGGTCGGTGCTGCGCCGGCTACGGGCACGGCAGGAACTGCAGCTCGCGGCCGCGTTGTCGCGGGCCGACCGGCCGCTGGCCGCGGGGTGGTGGTCCCTGCTGGCGGTCCGCGGCCTGCTGCCGGCCGGTTTCTCCATCGCCTCGGGCGTGTTGGTCGGCGCGATTCAGCACCAGGCCAGCCTCGCGGTTCCGCTGGTCGTCGTGGGCGTCCTGTTCATCTTGCTGCAGGTCCTCGGGCCGCTGCACACGGCGGTCAGTGCCAACCTCGGCGACCGGGCCTCGGCCTGGCTCTACGACGAGCTGACCGGCGCGTGCGTGGCCGTGCCCGGAATCGGTCACCTGGAGGATCCCGATCTGGCCGCCGATCTTCAGGTGGCCAGGGACTTCGACCGCGGCATGACCGGGCCGCCGCTCTCGGTGGCGATGGACTTCATCGCCGCTGGCCTGGTGGACCTGGTGGCTGGCCTGGTCCAGGCGTGCGTGCTTTTCGGCTTCGCTTGGTGGGCGCCGCCGGTGCTGGCCGGCGCATGGCTCGGGACACACTGGCTGCTGCGCGAGAGCGGGGTCTGGAAGGACCGCAATACCAAGGAGGTGCGGCAGGCCCAGCGGGACGCCGACTACGCCTACCGGCTGGCCGTGGACCCGCCCGCCGCCAAGGAGCTGCGGATCTTCGGGCTGCCGGACTGGGTGCTCGAGCGGTTCCTGGTCAGCCGGCGACGGCTGCACCGCCTCCAGTACGAGGCGACGCGGATGCGGGAGCGCTCGGTCCTGGCCAGCCTCGCGCTGGTCCTGGCCGCGAACGTGCTGGTGCTGTGGGCGCTGGCGTCCGCCGCGCTCGATCACCGTCTCGCCCTCGGCGGGCTGGTCGCGTACGCGTCCGCGGCGGTCGGCACGTCCATGATCGCGTTCGGCGGGCTCAACTGGGCGCTGGACGGCGCCGCCGCGCCGGTGGCGGCCGTCGCCAGGCTCAAGGCGGCGATGGGCCGGGCGGGCCCGATCACGTCGGGAAGCCGGTCCGCCGACGGCATGCCGGCGCACCACATCAGGTTCCGGGACGTGAGGTTCGCCTACCCGGCCGCCCCGGCGCGCGCGGTGCTGAGCGGGCTTGACCTGGAGATCCCGGCGGGGAGTTCGCTGGCCATCGTCGGCCAGAACGGGGCCGGCAAGACCACCCTGGCCAAGCTGCTGTGCCGCCTGTATGACCCCCAGTCCGGCGCCATCGAGGTCGACGGCGTCGATCTCAAA
>Ga0126377_10001535_pt1 | contig 15248 bp, 11 predicted proteins | sample PanSoiMetPlot_22_FD_92647 | JGI IMG/M metagenome (GOLD analysis project Ga0126377, IMG submission 92647) | Tropical forest soil microbial communities from Panama - MetaG Plot_22 | ecosystem: Environmental > Terrestrial > Soil > Tropical forest > Bulk soil | place: Panama | collected 2016-02-17
ACACCGGGCACGGCTGTCCGGCGACGAGATGGGGACGAAGCGTCGCCGCTCGGTCGGCGGTGCGCGCGTGTTCCACATCCGCCTCGGCCGCCTGCAGCGCCGTGTCGGCGCGTTCGGCGACGGAGGTCGCCGCGGCCAATGCGGCCGCCGACTTCTCGTGCTCGGATCGCGCCGCCGCGACTGTCTCTTCGATTTGCGTGGCCGTCTCCGTCAGCTGGGCCTGCTCCGCGTGCGCATCCAGCAGCCGGCGGAGTTCGGTCGCATCACCAGCGTTCGCCAATTCGTCGCGTAGTTTCTCTTCCTGCTCCTCGGCGGCGAGCACCCGAGCCGCCGCGGCCACCTGTGCGGCGCGAGCGGCCGCCGCAGCGGCCGCGACGTCGGTGGCATCGGCCGGCGCCGTGACCGCCATGAGCCGACTTAGCTCGGCGTCGAGGGCGGTGAGAGCAGTACGTGTCTGGTCGGCCCCTTGGCGCGCCTTGTCCAAGGCTGGTACGGCCCGATCGATGTCGGCGGCGAGTCGCACGAGGTCATTCAGTCGCGCCGCCGCGTCCGCCGCCGACGCCTCCGCGTCGGCCAGCGCGGCGAGTTGGCCGTCAGTGGCGGCTAGGTGCGCCTCCGATTCGGCGGCGAGTGTGGTCGCCTGCTCGCGTACTCGCTCGTAGACCGACAGACCCAACAGGTTGACGAGGATCTGCTGACGCACCGCGGGCTTCGCGTGTAGGAACTCGGCGAACTGGCCCTGCGGCAGCACGACACAGCTGGTGAACTGCTCGAACGGAAGCCCGACGGCATCGAGGACGGCGGCGTCCATCTCGGCCGGCGTGCCGGCCAGCGGATCGCCGAGGTCGCCGACGTCCAGCCCGCTGTCGAGCTTGGCGAGGTCGAAGCCGCGCGGCAGCAGCTCGAGCCCGGCGTGCGTGGTGGACACGCGACCCTTGCCGTCGCGGCGTACCACACGGGTCGCCGCGTACCGTACGCCGGCGGACTCGAACACCAGCCGTACGCGTGCCTCGGTGGTGGACGGCGCCAACGCGTTGGCGATCGCGCGACGGTCGTTCCACCGCGGCACCGTTCCGTAGAGCGCGAAGCAGATCGCGTCGAGCACGGTCGACTTGCCGGAGCCGGTCGGGCCGATGAGCGCGAAGAAGTCCGCATCGGTGAAGTCGACCGTGGTGGGCTCGCGGAACGCGGCGAAGCCCACCATATCCAGTCGCAGTGGCCGCATCAGCGCACCGCCGCCGGCACATCGGCAGCACTGGATCCGGTGGCCGACTCCACCTCGGCATGCAGCCGCTCGAACAGCGCGGCCACGTCGTCGTCTGCGTGGCCCTGCGCGACCAGGTAGGCCGCGAACAGCTCGCCCGGCGTACGGCCGGCCTGCCGAGGCGCCTTCGGTGTCGCCGGGTCGATGGTGGCCAGGATGTCCGGGTCGATGCGCACCTCGAGCGCGTTCGGCAACATCTCCTGCACGGCCTCCCGCAGTCCGGCGCGCGGCCGCTCCCGTACGAAGACACGCAGCCAGCCGTCGCCCACGCCGTCGGCCTTCGCGATCAGTGCGAGGTCGTCGAGTGTGCCGCGCACGGTGCGCAGCGGTCTCGCGGACGTGATCGGCACATCGCGGGTGCGTGCCGCGGTCGACGCGGTCAACTCCACGATCGTCACGGACGGGGTGTTCTCCTCCTCGCCGAAGTCCACCGCGATCGGCGCACCGCTGTAGTGCACCGGGCACGGCCCTGGCACTGACTGCCGGCGGTGCAAGTGGCCGAGCGCCACGTAGTGCGTACTCGGCGGGAACACGGTGGACGGCACCGCGTACGACTGGATGGTGTGCGCGTCGCGTTCACCACCGCCGAGCGTGGCGCCCACTACGGTCAGATGCGCGGTGACCACGTTGATCGTGTTCGGCGTCGGATCCGCGGTCAGCGCCGCGATCAGCCGCGCGATGTGGTCCGCGTACGTCTGGTTCGCCTCGGCGGCGGTCAGCGTGAACATTTCGGTGGCCCGGATGGCGTACCGCTGGGACAGGAACGGAAGCGCGACCACCCGCCAGGCCTCGCCCGCCGGCGTGGTCCCGGAGACCACATGATCGGCGGCCCGGTCCCGGATCGTGCCCCGCAACGTCACGCCGGCCGCCTCGGCCCACGCGCGCAACGCGTCAAGCTCGGCGCCGTTGTCGTGGTTGCCGGCGATCGCGATCACCGCCGCGCCGGTGGCACGGAGCGCGGACAGCGCACGGGTGACGATCCGCTTCGCGTCCGGGGTCGGCGCCGCGGTGTCGAACAGGTCGCCGGCCACGATGACGAGATCCGGTCGCTCGTCGCGCGCAATCGCGACGACCTCGGCGAGCACCTCGATGTGCTCCTCCACACGGCCGCGTCCCTTGAGGACCTTGCCGACGTGCCAGTCGGAGGTGTGCAGGATCTTCATGCGGTCCGGCTCCTCACGGTCACTCGGCCTCCTCGGCCACTCGGTACGCGTCGATCAACGCTGCAATGGATCGTCGACGCCGCAGATCCTCGACACCGCAACAGTCAGAACGGGATGTCGTCGTCGGACAGCGTCGCGCCACCGCTGCCGTTGCCGTGGCTGGCGCCGTTACCGTCACGGAGTCCGTTTGAGTCGCGGTCGCCCGCGCGACGTCCCGACCGGGCGCCGGCCAGTTCGCCGGTCCGGTTGCGCGCGACCACGTCGAACGGGTCGGCGGCCTGGGTGATCGAGCGCATCGTGGCGCTCGGCGGCGCGCCGGCCTCCGAGGCTCGCGTCGCCCAGGCGGGGAACGGGAAATCGGCGACCAGCGGCACTGGTATCTCCGGTTGGCCCACAAACATCGTGCCCGGCTTGGCGATCAGCGCGCGGGCGCGCTGCGCGGGCGGCAGGAAGCCGTATTCGGCTCGGGATGCCTCGGCGGCGTCCAGGCGTCCGACGACGCGGATCGCCGAATTCGCCACGATGCGCCGCTCCACCTCCGAGGCGGTCTGCTGCGCGCCGATCAGCACGACGCCGAGCGATCGGCCGCGCTCCGCGATGTCCAGCAGCACATCCTTGATCGGCGACGAGCCCTCCCGTGGTGCGTACTTGTTCAGTTCGTCCAACACCACGAACAGCAGCGGCTTCGCCGTGCCGGCACGCTCCTTGCGTTCGAACTCGGTGCGCAGTGTCACGCCGACCACGAAGCGCTGCGCGCGATCCGGCAGGTTGTGCAGGTCTACGACGGTGACCTGCGCCGATTCGGCGGTGTTGACGGTGTGTACGCGCCGCGTCGGCAGATCGCCCCGACCGTGCTGTATGGCGCGGCTCCCAAGGTCGCCCCGCACTAGCCGAGCCAGGTCCTTCTTCGACGCGATGAGCCGGCGCGCGAACGCGTTGACAGTGCCGAGCCCGACCGCGGTGCCGGCCCACGCAGTCCGCGTCGTGTCATCGGAGAGCGCGGCGACGACGAAGTCCACCAGGTCGGAGTAGCTGCCAAGGCGCGTCCCGTCGATCGTCACGCCGCCGTCGGCCGGCTGCGCCGCCCGCGCCAAATGCGCCGTCACCGCGTGCACCACCATGGTGTACTGCTGCTTCTCTTCGTCGGCGTCGGCAAACACGTAGGGCATCAATCGGTCGGTGCAAAATTCGGCGAGCGTCCAGTAGAACGTGTCCACACCGGCGAGCCGGCTCGACACATCCGGAGTGCCCGACACGTCACCGGCGCGGGGCGGCGCGTAGACGGCCACGTCCGGGAACGCGCCGGCGTGTAGGCCGAGCTTCGCATACGCCGATGTCGTCGCCGTGTCCAAACGGGTGTTCGGGTGATCGAGGAACAGCAGGTCCTCGCCCTTCACGTTGAAGATCAGCGCCTTCGTGTTGGCCGCCTCGGCGCCGAGCACACCGGAGGTGAACATGCTGTAGAGCAGGAACGTCGCGAACGAGGTCTTGGTGGCCACGCCGGAGACGCCGGAGATCGAGACGTGCGCGCCGCTGTCGCCACCGAGGAAGTCGAAGTTCAGGAAGAGCGGCTCGCCGTCGCGGCCGATGCCGATCGGCACCTGCCGCGCCATCCGGTCGAAGTAGAGCGCGGCGTTGCGCTCGTCGCCAGCGGCGCGCTTGACGAGCGCACCCGGCATCGGGGGGACGTACACCTCCGGCTCGACGCGAGTGGTCGTGATCTCGGCGGCTTCCTGCACGTGCGCGGGCAGCGTGCCGTCCGAGATGGCGAACACGTCAGACTCGAACTCGGCGCCCTCGTGCCGCGCGCGGACCTGTGTCACCACACCCGAGATGGCCACCGACTCGCGTCCGGGCACCTGGCGATGCGTGACCACCACGTCGTCAAGCTGCAGATACGACCCAGGTGTTACGGCGACCCAGAACTGCAACGGCGTGGCATCGGCGGTGCCGAGCACCCGTCCGACCGGCTCGTCCATGCGTGACGACCTCCCACCCGCTCCACTTTGTATAACGGCGGTGCGTAACGCGTCGTGTCAGGGCGCTGCGTGACAGCGCGATCTTCGATCGCGTGTTCGTATCCGTGCCATCGTGCCCCATGACCGGCACGGCCACCGAGCGCTTCGCCCGCGCGTCGCGGGCCAGGTTCGCGGTGCGGCTCACCCTTGCGGACGAAAACCACAAATCAGACGGGTACCCGCGACTATCGCGCCGCGGCCCAGGCGGAGTCGGTCGTCGCCGCGGCGCGACGGACTGCGTCCGGCGTCAGGGGCATGTCGCGCAACCGGTACCCGATGGCGTCGAAAACGGCGTTGCCGATCGCGCCGGCCGTCGGGCCTTGCGTGATCTCGCCGGCACCGAGATACGGCAGGCCGGGCCGATCGAGCAACACGGTCTCGACGCTCGGCACGTCGGGGAAGCGAAGGATTGGGTAGGTCTCCCAGTCGACGCTCGTGACCATCGTTTCGTCGAATTCGACGCGCTCCCGCAGCGTCCAGCTCGTCGCCTGGAGGGCGCCACCCTCGAGCTGGTTCACCAGCCCGCGCGGGTCGACGATCTCGCCACAGTCGGCGGCGATGGTGAGCGAGTCGACGACGATGCGTGACGTCGCGTCGTCGATGTGTACGCGTGCGACCACCGCCGCATAACCGGCCCGATTCTTGTAGCGGGCGATCGCGATGCCGGTGCCGTGGCCGAACGTCGTCGATCGCTCGCCGTGCCAATCCGCGGCGCGCGCGGCCTCGGTCAGAACGGCGCACGCGCGCTCGTCGCCGAGGTGGCGCAGCCGGAAGTCGATGGGGGAGACCTGCGCTAGAACCGCCAACTCGTCCATGAATGACTCGATCGCGAACACGTTCGCGTGTGCGCCGAGGCTGCGCAACGACGACGTACGCAATGGCATGGCCGCGACGAAATGCTTGACGATCCGCTGCCGGGGGAAGTCGTAGATCGGCGCGGCGTTGCGATGGATGCCGACCTCCTTGCCGAGCGTCGGCTCCGGCACCCGCATCGCGACCGGCGGGTCGAGCAGCGGTCCGGAAACGAAGTTCGGCCGGCCGCCGGCCAGCGGGCGGGACAGGTGCGACGTGCCCCATACGTCGTGGCACCAGTCCGAAACGCGGCCGTCACCGTCGATAGTGGCGCGCATTTCGAGGTACGCCGGCGCACCGTACGGCTCCCACTGGTGCTCGTCGGCGCGGGACCATTGCAGGCGTACCGGTCGGCCCGGCACCGCCATCGCCAGCAGTGCCGCCTCGAACGCCGCGTCGTCCGCGCCGTTGTGCCCGTAGCACCCCGCGCCGACGACGTGGCGCGCCCGGATCCGCTCCATCGGCATGTCGAGCGCGATCGACATCGCGGCTCGCAGCGTGTAGACGCTTTGACTGCTGGTCCATACATCGAGCCGGCCGTCATCCCACCGCGCCACGGCGGCCGACGGCCCGATCGATCCATGCATGAGGTAGGGCCGCGAATATGACGCCTCGAGGGTCCAGGGCTCGCCGCTGGCCGACTCGACTGCGCCGTCGGTTTCTGGCTCGACCGCGTCGACGGCCGGGTCCACCTCGGTGATCGGAGTGCCATCGACGACGAGGAACGCCCGTCCGGGTTGCTCGCGCAGCCACGTGGCGGTGTCGCCGGCCGCCGGCAGCGCCGTGCCGTCCGCCCAGTTGGCGCGCCGACGCAGCAGATCGCCAGCCCGGACGGCCTGCGACTCGCGCTCCGCGACCACGCCGAGAAAGCTGCCGTTGCGGACGACCGCGATCACGCCGTACACCGCGCGGGCCGCTGCGTCGTCCACGTCCACGAGACTCGCGGTGCGGGTCGGTGGGCGGACCACCCGGCCGTACGCCAATCCGTCGGGCCGGAGATCGGAGACGAACCGCGTGTCGCCGGTGATGAGGCCGCGTAGGTCGATGCGACGGGCATCCGGTCGGCCGACGATGCGGTGCGCGGATGGTTTCTTCGGGCGTACCCGTCCGGACGCGCGGCGGTCGAATCGTCGGCCGCCCAACAGGTCCCAGTAGCTCACGCTCCGCCCGGCGGCACCACTCGTCCACGGCGGCTCGCCGTGACTCGCCGCGTCTGCCGGACCGTCGACACTGATCGTGCCGTCGCGGACGACGAGCGCATCGACCGGTACGTCGAGCGCTGCCGACGCGAGCCCCAACAGGTGTGCCCGCGCTTCGGCCGCCGCTTGCCGCAGTGCCGCGCCGCTCTGCTCGACCGACATGCTGCCGGCGGTGTGGCCCTCGTTCAGCCCGTGCGCGGTGTCCGCGGTTTCCACCCGTACCTGGTCCATTGCCAGGTCGAGTTCCTCGGCCGCGATCCGCGCGATCGCCGAGACGATGCCCTGGCCGATTTCGACCTTCCCGGTGAACACCGTGACGGTGTCCGACGGATCCACGCGGAGCCAGGTGTCGAGATCGGGATGCGCGTCGAGACTGGCCGGCAGGACAATGTCGGCGCTCATCGCGGGCGCCCGCCGGCCACCGGCGCCACCGATCGTGCTTCGGCCAGCGAGTTGGCGGCCCGACGTACGGCTCGAATGATGCGCGCGTGCGATCCGCAGCGACACAGATGCGGCGCCAACGAGTCACGGATCTCCGCATCGGTGGGGTCGGGCGTGCGATCGAGCAGCGCGACCGCCCCGATCACCATGCCCGGGATGCAGAAGCCACATTGCGCCGCTTCCTCTTCCAGGAACGCCTGCTGTACGGGATGCAACACGTCGCTGCCGCGCGACAAGCCCTCGACGGTCACCACGTGCCGGCCGACGAAGCTGCCCACCGCCGTCGCGCAGGTCGGCACCGCGACGCCATCGGCGAGCACCGCGCACGCTCGGCACTGCTCGACACCGCACCCGTATTTCGCGCCGGTCAGCCCGAGGTCGTTACGCAACACCTCGAGGAACGGGGTCACTGGATCGACGGCGACTCGGACCGAGGCACCGTTGACGTTCAGCTCGATTGTTCCGGCATCCTCGGGTGCTGCGCGATGCTCGTCGGCCACGACGCACCACGCTACGCCGTCACGCGGTACGCAACTCGTCGACGCTGGTGCTCGCCTTCAGGAACAGCAGGCCGATCGCGACGGTCAGCGCCACCGCTCCGACCGACACACCGACGACCAGGCCGAGATTCGCCCACGGCACCGGTACTGCACCAACGACGTCCGGAATCTTGATCACCGGCCCGTCGCCGGTCTGGATTGAGCCGGCCCCGGCATGCACCGACGTACCCGTGACGAATCTGCCGATCAACAGTCCGGCCGTGGTGGCCAGGGTCAGCGCGGGTACGGCCACCGCAAGGCTCTGCCACAGCTGGGCGCGGGCGAGCACCGATCGGGGTACGCCGGCCGCGACAAGTCCCGCGTACGCACGGCGGCGCGACACGATTGCCTCGCTGATCGCGACGAGTTGGCCGAGCGCGCCGATCACCGCGGCCAGCAGAACCGCGATCGCGACGAGCAGTGTGGCGTTCGTGTAGAACGAGTCCGGCGGTGACGCCTCGTATGGCTGGTGCAGGAGCGTCGCCACCAGCCGGTTCTGTGCCTCGGTGGTCGCGGTCATCGACACGAAGTGCTGGTATATGACGGCCGTACCGCCACCGAACACCGCCGCGACCATCAGCACGCCGAAGGCGCGGCTGCCCTGCCACGGGTCGGCGATCAGCCGCGCCGCCGCCAGTTGGCCGGCCGCTCGTCGACTTGCTCGCCGCAACACGCAACCGGTGGCGTACGCGATCCACCCGGCGCCGACCACCACGCCGAGCACGGTCATCAGGACGCCGACGTAGAAGATCGTGAGGGTCAACGAGGCCGGGATCGCGATGCGATGGTGCGATAGGAACCGGACCAGCGGCGCGAAGCCGGCGAAGGTCAGAAGGCCGATCAGGATCAGAATGCCGGGCCAGACGCGTGGTGGCCGTCGGCGCGGGCCGCGCCGGACCACGCCGAGCGGACTGGTGGTGACCGCGCGCAGCAACCAGGCGGACGCGAGCGCGACGACGACCGGCAGGGCCACGGCGACCACGACGATGACCCAAAGGCTCGGGAGTACGTCGGTCGGCAGCGTCCGCTGTCCGTGCGCGTTGACGTTGTCGAGCACCCGCCGCAGTACGAAATACGACGCGACGCCGAGCGCCGAGCCGAGCAATGCCGACGCGCCGCTCTCACCGGCGCCGATGGCGACCGCCTGGCGTGGCGTCGCGCCGGCCAGCCGCATGGCGGCGATGCGTCGGTCGCGCGCCGGTGCGCCGAGCCGCGCACACTGACCGACAAACGCAAGCACCGGGATGGTCAACAGCACAAAGGCGGTCACCACACCGGGCCGCAGCCCGGGCTCGCGCAACAGAGCGCTCGTGTAGCGGTTGTCGTCGGCCGCCGAACCCAGGTCCGAGCCGGCGAAGCCGAGCGCCGCTACCGTCGCGGCGCAGAGCCAGCCGAGTGTCGCCAGTGCCGAGCCGAACGCGGTCAGCAGAAGCCGTACGCTGTCCGTCCGCGTACCGGACACGGCAAGCCGTACCAGCGTCGAGGCTCTCATCGTCCGCTCGTCCGGGCGTGTCGCGGTCCGGCCGCTGCTGGACCGGCGCCAACGGCGGCCGGCGACGCCATCGGGAAGCCCAGCCCGGTCGGGTCGAGCATGCCGTCCCGCAGCGCCACCTCGCGATCGGCGTGCGCGGCGACGGTGGCCTCGTGCGTCACGAGCACCACCGCCGTCCCCTGTTCGCGCACGACGCGCACGATGTGGCCGAGCACCGCTTCGCCGGTGAGGGTGTCCAGCGCACCGGTCGGCTCGTCCGCGAACAGCACGTGCGGTTCGGTGACGAGCGCACGACCGAGCGCGACCCGCTGCGCTTGGCCGCCGGACATCTCGCCGGGCAGGTCGCGCGCGACGTCGGCGACGCCGAGCCGGTCCAGCCAGACCATCGCGGCGCTACGTGCCTCACGCCGACGCGTGCCGCGCAGCAGCAGCGGCAGCGCGACGTTGTCGACCGCTGGCAACTCCGCGACAAGCTGGCCGAATTGGAACAGCACGCCGAAGTCGCCGCGCCGCAGCGCAGAGCGCTCCGATTCGCGGCGCGTGTCGAGACGGGCGCCTCGGTAGCTGATCTCGCCCGCGTCCGGTCGCATGATGCCGGACAGGCAGTAGAGCAACGTCGACTTGCCGCAGCCGCTCGGTCCGGTGACGGCCACGATCTCGCCCTCGCCGACGTCGACCGTCACGCCACGCAGCGCCGGCGAGTTCCCGTACGACTTGACGACGCCACGCGCCGCCAGCAGTACCTCGGTCATTGGCGGATCTCCTCGTCGAGGTCGGCGACGCGCGCGAGCGTGGTGGCAAGCCACCGTAGGTCGGCGTCGAGGTGGACGATCGCGTAGTCGGCGGCGATGACCGCGCCGACACCGGCGTGCGGATCGGTCTTGGCGCGGGTGAGCTCGCGCAACCGATCGGTGTGTGCCTTGCGTTGCGCGGTCAGATATCGCCGCGCCCGATCGCTGTCCGCGGCGAGCAGCGCGACGACCACCTTGGCGAGCAACGCGCTGGAGGCATGTGGCGCCGGCGGTTCGACTTCGTCGAGCCACGCGTCAAGCGACGTCCGTCCAACGGTGGTGACCCGGAACGAGGTCCGGTCCGGTCCGCCGACCCGCTCCGCGCCGTCCGGCGCGACGAGGCCGTCGCGCTCCATCCGGCCAAGCGTCGCGTAGACCTGACCGAAGGCCAGCGGCTTGGCGCCGGGCAGCACCGCGTCGTGCGCCTGCTTAAGCTCGTACCCGTGTTGTGGGTGCTTGCTGAGCAGGCCGAGCAGCACGTGTGCAGTGGACACGGCGCACACTATTCACCCAATGAATAGTGTGCGTCAAGCGCTGGATGCCGCGCGGCCGATCACCGTGGCGGCACGCCCGATCGGATGCCCCAGCCGCCGTCCACGTCGATGGTCTGACCGGTGATCCAGAACGCGTCGTCGGACAGGAGCCACGCAACCGCACCGGCCACGTCGTCCGGCTGACCCCATCGCTGCGCGAGTGGCATGCGCGACGCGACCCACGCGCGGGCATCGTCGTCGGCGTACCCGGTGTCGACCGGCCCGGGGTTCACGCAGTTCACGGTGGCGCCGGTGGACGCGAGCGCGGCCGCGAGCGTCGCGGTAATGCCCTGGATGGCGGCCTTGCTCAGGACGTACGGGATCTCGGTGGGCATCGGCGACTGGTGCACGCCGGTGGTGAACAGCACGACACGGCGTACCCCGACCCGCGCGGCGGCCTGCACCAGCAACACGGTGGCGCGCGCGTTCACCGCGAATGACGCGTCCATCTCTGCCGCCGTCACGGAGGCGAGATCCTGATCGCTCGACCGCGCGTGAACCGCGACGAGCGCGTCGAGCGAGCCGAAGCGCGCGACATGGTCGGCAACGAGCCGTGCGGGTACGTCGGGGTCGGCGAGGTCGGCGGCCTGCCACACCATGCCGGCCGGGCCGCCGGGTTCGTCGTCGCCGCCCCACGGCTGCTCGTTGTCGTGTGCCGGCCAGCCGGACAGCGACGCTTGCCATCCGTGGTCGTCGAGTCGGCGTGCCACGGCGTACGCGATGCCAATCCGACGGCTCACTCCGGTGATCAACGCAGTCTTCGGCATGCGCGGATTGTGCCAGCGGCCACCGACCGTCGCGAACGTGTTACTCGCCCGGCGCTCCAGTGGTTGGCGGCGTCGGATCCGGCGGCCGATGCTGGCAGTCACACCACGCCCGACCCGGGCACTTGTCGTGCCGCTTCGCGCGACACGCGCGACAGATCACTAATTCAGCCTGCGCTTCGCGGCCGGGTGCGTCAAGAATGGGCGGCGATGGCACGGCAGATCTATACCCTCAAGATCACACTGGCCGATGTGACACCGCCGGTGTGGCGTCGCGTCGCGGTGCCCGGCGCGTACACGCTCGATCGCGTGCACCGTGTCATCCAGCTCGCGATGGGTTGGCAGGACTGCCACCTGCACTCGTTCGACATCGGCACCGTACAGTTCGGGCAGCCCGATCCGGACGGTCTGCTCGACATGCGCGACGAGATCGACAGCCGGCTGGACGACGTGGCGGCGAAGGACGATCGCTTCGGCTACACGTACGACTTCGGCGACTGGTGGGAGCACCACATCGCGGTCGAGGACGTGTTGGAGGCCGACCCGGACGAGCGGTATCCGACGTGTGTGGACGGCGCCGGTGCGTGCCCGCCCGAGGACGTCGGCGGCGTCTACGGCTTCGAGCGGTTCTGCGCTGCGATGGCCGACCCGGATCATCCGGAGCACGCCGAGATGTTCGAGTGGTACGGCCGCGCGTTCGACCCTCGCGCGTTTTCGGTGGCGCGCGCCACCGCGCTGCTTCGACGGATGGCCTAGCCCACCGGGCGAATCCGCGAACGTGACGCGGCGGCCGGGATGCCAACGACGCGAGTGACACCCCGACCACCGCTACGTCCACGGTAGAACGCGCGGCGCGATTCGCGTTGCCATTCGACATGCCGACCGGTGTCCGGTTCCTTACGTGGATCTTGACGCGAGGCCGGGCCCCGCGCGCCGCCCGCGTTCGCGCGACAAGGCGCGACATCGCGGGATGGCGCGCACGTCGCGGTTCGGGCGACAATCGCTGACGGGGCGGGTGCGGCGTTCGGGAGGCGGCCATGGTGCTTGCGTACGTGAACGGACCATCGACGGTGGCGTTGCTCGGCCAGACGATCGGGGAGAATCTCGCCGAAACCGTGGCGGCACACGGCGACCGTGAGGCGATGGTCGACTTCCCCTCCGGGCGGCGCTGGACCTATCGCGCGCTCGCCGCCGACGTCGAAGCCGTCGCGAAGGGTCTGCTCTCGCTGGGCGCCGAGGCTTGCGACCGGGTCGGGATCTGGGCGCCGAACCTGCCCGAGTGGGTGCTGGTGCAGTTCGCCACCGCCCGGGTCGGCGCGATCCTCGTCAACATCAATCCGGCGTACCGAAGCCATGAACTCGCGTACGTCCTCAAGCAGTCCGGCATCCGTACCCTCGTGTCCGCCGAGACGTTCAAGACCTCGAACTACCGCGACATGATCGACGAGGTGCGCGGCGACTGCCCGGACCTGCTGGACATCGTCTACATCGGGACGCCGGGCTGGGACGAGATGGTGGCGGCCGGCGCTTCGGTCGACCCGGACGCGTTGACCGAACGCGAAGCATCGCTCGACTTCGACGATCCGATCAATATCCAGTACACGTCGGGCACCACCGGATTCCCGAAGGGCGCCACGCTCTCGCACCACAACATCCTGAACAACGGCTACTTCGTGGCGCGGACCCAGAACTGGACCGAGCAGGACCGGGTGTGCGTACCGGTGCCGTTCTACCACTGCTTCGGCATGGTGATGGGCAATCTCGGCGCGGTCACGCGTGGTGCGTGCATCGTGATTCCGGGGCCCGGTTTCGATCCGGCGACCACGCTGGCCGCCGTCGCCGCGGAACACTGCACGGTGCTCTACGGCGTACCCACGATGTTCATCGCTGAGCTTGGCGATCCGACGTTCGCCGACCACGACCTGTCCTCGCTCCGCACCGGCGTGATGGCCGGGTCGCCCTGCCCCGTGGAGGTCATGAAGCGGGTCATCGCCGAGATGGGCATGGCCGAGGTGACGATCTGCTACGGCATGACCGAGACGTCACCGGTGTCGACGCAGACCCGCCCGGACGACGACCTCGACCGCCGCGTGTCCACCGTCGGAACGGTGCACCCGCATCTCGAGGTGAAGGTCGTCGACCCGGCGACCGGTCGGACCGTGCAGCGCGGCGAGCCCGGCGAGTTCTGTACGCGCGGCTACAGCGTGATGCTCGGCTACTGGAACATGCCGGAGCGCACCGCCGAGGCGATCGACGCGGCACGTTGGATGCACACCGGCGACCTCGCGGTGATGGACGCCGACGGATATCTGTCGATCGTCGGGCGGATCAAGGACATGGTCATCCGCGGTGGCGAGAACGTCTACCCGCGGGAGATCGAGGAATTCCTCTACACCCACCCGGACATAGTCGACGCGCAGGTCATCGGCGTGCCGGACGAGAAGTTCGGCGAAGAGCTGATGGTGTGGATCCGGATGCGCGAGGGCGCGACGCCGCTGGACGCCGAATCGTTGCGCGCGTTCTGCGCGGGCAAGCTCGCGCACTACAAGATTCCTCGGTACGTGAAGGTCGTCGACTCTTTCCCGATGACCGTGACCGGCAAGATCCGCAAGGTCGAGATGCGCGAGGTGTCGATCGCCGAACTCGGTCGCTAGTCCCGCATCGCAGCCGCTGACTGTCCGGCGCGGATCGCGACTCGCCTCGCCTATTGACAGGCGCGTCCGGACAAGGCAGCTTTCATGGGAGCGCTCCCGCAGTGTTTAACTGTGGATATGTGTTAACACAGTAGGTACACAGCGCTGGCGGGTCGGGGGAACGCTCGCAGGCCGCGCGACGGACCAGAGGGTCGTGGGTCTCGCGGGCCAGGCGAGCCCCGGTGCGGTCGACGAGGACACGTGACCAGGGGGTAGGCAGATGGTGAGCCAGCGGCAGCGGTCGCCCGGCCGGCCGACGCTCGAAGAGGTGGCAGCTGCCGCCGGCGTCGGTCGCGGCACCGTGTCCCGCGTCGTCAACGGCTCGCCGCAGGTCAGCCCGGCCGCCAAGGAAGCCGTCGAGCGTGCCATCGCCGATCTCGGGTACGTGCCGAATCGCGCCGCCCGAGCGCTGGTCACGCAACGGACCGACTCGGTTGCGCTCGTGGTCTCCGAATCCGAGGACCGGGTGTTCGGCCAGCCGTTCTTCGCGGGCATCATCCGCGGCATCAGTTCGAGCCTCGCCGAAACACCGTTGCAGCTCTGGCTCGCGATGGCGCAGTCGTCCGCCGAACGGGTCCGGCTCAATCTGCACCTGACCCGTCAGCACGTGGACGGCGTGCTACTGCTCTCACTCCACGACGACGACCCGCTGCCGGCGCTGCTCGCCGACCGGGACCTGCCGGTCGTGCTGGGTGGTCGGACCGCATCCATGCTGGGTACGCCCGAGGCGGCGCCGGTCAGCTTCGTGGACGTCGACAATGTCGGTGGCGCCCGGCTGGCAACGACGCACCTGGTCGCCGCCGACCGGCGGCGCATCGCGACGATTGCCGGACCACAGGACATGGGTGCCGGTGTCGCCCGGCTCGCGGGCTATCGCGACGCGATGGCGGCCGAGTCGCGAAGCGTCGACTCCCGACTCATCGCATACGGCGACTTCACCGAGGACTCCGGCATCGTCGCGATGCGTCAACTGCTTGCCGCGCGTCCGGACATCGACGCGGTGTTCGCCGCCAACGATCCGATGGCGCTCGGCGCGCTGCGCGTGCTTCGGGACAGTGGGCGGCGGGTGCCCGAGGACGTCGCCGTGGTCGGATTCGACGACTCGGTGATCGCGAGCCAGACGCAACCAACGCTCACCTCGGTGCATCAGCCGATCGAGGAGATGGGCCGCGCGATGGTGCGTCTGCTGTACGACAAGATCCGTGGTATCCAGCCGGACGCGCCCTACATCATCCTCGGCACCCACCTGGTGGAGCGCGACTCCGGCTGACACCGACACTCCACTTCACTCCCCGCCGTGGACGCGAGCCACGGGCACCCGCATCCACCTGCGCTGACGCGCGTTGTACCGGTGGCCGGCCGGAGCCGGGCCGATTAGTTCGTGTACGCGACGCGCCGATTGTCCGAATTATTCCTCCACTCCGTGAGCGCACCGTTGAGCTGCGGATATGTGGAGCGAATGAACGTAGATCAGCAAGATTGGCGATTGACGGTGGAGC
>Ga0126377_10001536_pt1 | contig 15239 bp, 14 predicted proteins | sample PanSoiMetPlot_22_FD_92647 | JGI IMG/M metagenome (GOLD analysis project Ga0126377, IMG submission 92647) | Tropical forest soil microbial communities from Panama - MetaG Plot_22 | ecosystem: Environmental > Terrestrial > Soil > Tropical forest > Bulk soil | place: Panama | collected 2016-02-17
AGTCCCAGGTGCAGAAACGGGTTGGATGCTCCGGCCTCGGGGAAGTACTCGGCCTCAGCGGCGGCCGTGCTCGCTTCGAGCACCGCGTGGTATTCGGGATGCAGAGCGATGAGCCTGGCGATCTCGGCTTCGAGCGGCTCGAGCGGCTCGCCGCTGCGATACTTGCGCCACGCCTCTATGTAGACGCGTCTCAGGTCTGCCCGGCTCTGCTGGTGGAAGAACGGCATCGTGATCGAATGCTACTTCGCCCCGCGACCCTGCGCGCGAGGGGCGGGTTTCGTCTTGTGATCGTATTCGCACAGGTCCGCGATCACACACTGCGGGCAGCGCGGGTTGCGCGCGAGGCAGACGTAGCGGCCATGCAGGATCAGCCAGTGATGGGCGTGGCGCAGGTACTCTTCCGGCACCGTTTCCAGCAGGCGCTCCTCGACTTCGAGCGGAGTCTTGCCGGGCGCGAGGCCAGTGCGATTGGCGACGCGAAAGATATGAGTGTCGACCGCCATCGTCGGTTGGCCGAACGCGACGTTGAGCACGACGTTCGCGGTCTTGCGCCCCACGCCCGGCAGGCTCTCGAGCGCTTCGCGAGTCGCCGGCACGCGGCCCTCGAACTGCTCGAGCAGCAGGCGTGAGGTCGCGATGATGTTGCGCGCCTTGGTGTTGAAGAGCCCGATCGACTTGATGTAGTGCGACAGCCCCTGCACCCCGAGATCGAGCATGGCCTGCGGCGTCGGGGCGACGCGAAACAGTTCCGCGCTCGCCCGATTGACGCTCTTGTCGGTGGCCTGCGCCGACAACATGACCGCGACCAGCAGTTCGAACGGGTTCGAGTATTCGAGCTCGGTGCGCGGTTCGGGAGTCGCGGCCTTGAGCCGCGCAAAGATTGCGGCGCGCCGGCGCGGCGTCATGCAACGGAGCCGGGCTTGCGCCACTCGCCTGCCTGGCCCTTCTTGGCAGCGATCAGCGCCTGGCGCTCTTCGCTCTCACGGCGTCGACGCGCGACACTCGACTCGTAACGCTGGCGGAATTCAGCGCCGCGCGCCTGCAATTGCGTGAGCGTGGCGGGTGCGTCGATGGTGTTACCCGCAACGTCGTGCGCGGGATGCAGCGCGATGCAGTCCACGGGGCAGGGCGGCAGGCACAGCTCGCAGCCGGTGCACTGCGCCGCGATCACCGTGTGCATGAAGCGCTGCGCACCGACGATCGCGTCGACCGGGCAGGCGGGCAGGCATTTCGCGCACCCGATGCAGGTTGCCTCATCGATGACGGCGACGAGCGGCGCCTGTTCGCGGCCGTTGAGCGGATTGAGGGGCTTCTCGGGCCGATTCAGCAGCTCGGCGAGTGCGCGAATCGTGACGGTACCGCCGGGTGGACATTGATTGATGTCAGCCTCGCCGCTCGCGACAGCTTCCGCATAGGGCCGGCACGCCGGATACCCGCAGCGAGTGCACTGCGTCTGCGGGAGCACGGCATCAATGCTCTCGGCGAGCGCGCTCACGGCTCACTTGACCTTCATCCCCGGCTGCGCACCCGCGTCCGGCGCAACGAGGAAGACGCCCGAGCCATCGCCGGCGGCGAGGACCATGCCTTCGGAGGTTCCGAAGCGCATCTTGCGCGGCGCGAGGTTCGCGACCACGACGACCTGGCGGCCCTTGAGGCTCTCGGCGGAGTAAGCCGACTTGATCCCGGCAAAAACCGTGCGCGTCCCGGTGCCGAGATCGACCGTGAGCTTGACGAGCTTGTCCGCGCCCTCGACCGCCTGCGCATCGACGATCCGCGCCACGCGCAGGTCGATCTTGCCGAACTCTTCGATGGAGATGAGCGGATCCGCCGTGCCCGGCGTAGCGCCGGGTTCGGCGGGCGCCGGCGCGGATGGCGTGGCAAACAAGGCATCGATCTGCTTCGGGTCTACGCGTTGCATGAGGTGCTCGTACGGTTGGATCTCGAGGGGCGCTGTCTCGCGCAGTTGCGACCAGCGCAGCGGCAACGACAGCCCGAGCATCACGGCGGCGCGCCGCGCGGTCTCGGGAAGAATGGGAGCGAGGAGCAGCGTGAGCCTGCGAAACGCGTCGATGCAGTCGGAGCAGACTTCCCACAGGCGCCGCTCCTGCCGCGGATCCTTGGCCAGTACCCAGGGCTTCTCCTGGTCGATGGCTTCGTTCATGCGGTCGGCAAGCTCCATCACCCGCCGCGCTGCGCGCCCGAATTCACGCTGCTCGTAGTCCTCGAGGATGTGTTCTTCCGCGCTGCGCGCCTGCTCGGCCCACCTCGTCGTTGCGACGGTTCGCGTGTCGTCGGGAGGCAGGAGCTTGCCGCCGAAGCGCTTGGTGATGAACCCAGCAGCACGGCTCGCGATGTTCACGTACTTGCCGATCAGGTCGGCGTTCACGCGCGCCACGAAGTCGTCGGGATTGAAGTCGAGGTCCTCGACGTTGGCGTTGAGCTTGGCGGCGATGTAATAGCGCAGCCACTCCGCGTTCATGCCGAGCTCGAGGTAGCGCAACGGGCTCAGCCCGGTGCCGCGCGATTTGGACATCTTTTCGCCCGACACCGTGATGAAGCCGTGCACGTACACGTGATCCGGGATGCGGTATGGCGCGCCCGCGAACTTGAGCATCGCGGGCCAGAACAGCGTGTGGAAATAGATGATGTCCTTGCCGATGAAGTGGATCTGCTCGGTGTCGGGCGCCGCCAGGAAATCGGTGAAGGAACGCCGCTCGCCGTGCGCCGCGGCCTTGCCGCTGTCGAAATAGTTCTTGAGCGAAGCCAGGTAACCGATCGGCGCGTCCAGCCAGACGTAGAAGTACTTGCCGGGACGGTCCGGGATCGGGATGCCGAAATAGGGCGCGTCACGCGAAATGTCCCAGTCTCCGAGCGCCTTGTCGTCGCGTCCATCGAGCCATTCGCGCGCCTTGTTGGCGACCTGCGTCTGCAGCCGCCCCGGGGAGCCGAGCCACTCGTTGAGGAACGCGACGCACTTCGGGTCTGAGAGCCTGAAGAACAGGTGCTCCGAGGTCTTGAGCACCGGCTTGGCGCCGGAGATGGTCGAGTAAGGCTCGATCAGTTCCGTTGGCGTGTAGACGGTGCTGCACACCTCGCACGCGTCGCCGTATTGATCCTTCGAGTGACAGTTCGGGCATTCGCCCTTGATGTAGCGGTCGGGCAGGAACATGCCCTTGACCGGATCGAAGAACTGTTCCACCGGCTTGCTGTAGATCAGCCCAGCTGCCTGCAAGCGACGGTAGACGTCCTGCGACAGCTCGGTGTTTTCCGGTGAGTCCGTCGAGTGCCAGTTGTCGAAGCTGAGATGAAAGCCCTCGAGGTACTTCGGGCGCTCCGCCGCGACGCGCGCCACCAGCTCCTGCGGCGAGATCCCTTCCGCCTCGGCCTTGAGCATGATCGGTGCGCCGTGCGCATCGTCGGCGCAGACGAAGTGCACCTCGTGCCCGCACATGCGCTGGAACCGCACCCAGATATCGACCTGGATGTACTCCATGATGTGGCCGATGTGGAAGGAACCGTTGGCGTACGGGAGCGCGGAGGTGACGAACAGCTTGCGATGGCGAGCAGGCATTGAGCAGCGACAGTGAACGAACGGGCGGGAATTATGCCACGCGCAAGACGGCCTCAGGCGTCGGGCCTCAGGCCTCAGGCGGAACAAGAATCCGAGAGACGGCTAACTTCTGAGCCCGAGGCCCAAGGCCTGAGGTCCGAAGCCTCTCTTATCCCGCCTCTTTCACGGCCTCGAACTTGGCCTTGTTGATGCCTTTCTTGTAGGCCTCGCGCCCGGTGATCACGCGCTCGTCGAGCAGCGCCTGGATAGCGGTATCCATAGTGCGCATGCCGTGTGCAGCGCCGCTTTGCATGGTGTTCTCGAGCTGGTCGAGCTTGCCCTGGCGAATCAGGTTGGCGACGGCGGGCGTATTCACCAGGATCTCGAGCGCCGCCACGCGCCCTTGCTTGTCAGCGCGCTGCAGGAGTTGTTGCGAGACCACGCCACGGAGCGAGGTCGAGAGCATGGTGCGCACGTGCGACTGCTTGTCGGCAGGAAAAGCGTTGACCATGCGGTCGACGGTCGCGCCTGCGCCGTTGGTGTGCAGCGTGCCCATCACGAGAATGCCCATTTCAGCGGCGGTCACCGCGATGCTCATGGTCTCGAGGTCGCGCAACTCGCCCACCAGCACCACGTCGGGGTCCTCACGCAAGGCCGAGTGCAGCGCGCCGGCGAAGGTCGGCGCGTGCACACCGATCTCGCGCTGGCTGATCAGGCAGCTCTTGCGATCGTGGACGAACTCGATCGGATCCTCGATGGTGAGGATGTGGCCTTTGATGCGCGTGTTGATGTCGTCGATCATCGCGGCCAGGGTCGTGGATTTCCCCGAGCCGGTCTTGCCGGTGACCAGGATCAGCCCGCTGATGACGCGGCACAGGTTCCGGACGGAGTCGGGCATGTTGAGCTGGTCGAGCGTCAGCGCCTGGGAGGGAATGGCGCGAAACACCGCGCCCATGCCGCTCAAGTGGCGCATCACGTTGACGCGAAAGCGTGCGACGCCCTGCAGGTGATAGGCGAAGTCGGTGCCGTCCTTCGACTCGAAGCGCTCGGTGGCCTTCTTCGGCATGATCTCGTAGAGCGATTCGCGCACGAAATCCGGCGCGAGCCGGTCCGGGCGCAACTGGAGCAGGTCGCCGTACAGCCGGATGCGCGGCGGATCGCCGGCGAGGAAATGCAGGTCGGAGCCCTTCTTGTTGAGGACCTCCGTCAGGTATTCGTCGATGCGCGCCACGGCGGGTTCGAGCCCTGGCCTCTAGCTCGCAGCGAGGTCGAGCTTCGGCAGGATGCTCGTGTCGGTGACGAAGTTCTGGAACTGCCGCTTGTCGCTCGCGTACGCGAAGGCGTCGTCCGGATCGATCTCCTTGGCCTTGATCGCGTTGAGCAGCGCCATGTCCATGAGCTGCATGCCGTACTCCTTGCCGGTTTGCAGCTGGCTCGGAACCTGGTGCGTCTGGTCGGTCATCACCAGCTTGGCGATCGCCTTGGTCATGACCAGCACTTCGCAGACCGCGCGGCGCCCGCGGCCGTCCGCGGTCTTCACCAGCACCTGCGTGATCACGGCGATCAAGCTCTGCGCGAGAAAGCTCTTGGTCTGTTCACGCTCATCGACGGGCAGCGCATCGATGATGCGATCGATGGTCTTCACCGCGCTGGTGGTGTGCAGAGTCCCGAGCACCAGGTGCCCGGTTTCCGCGGCGGTCATCGCCATCGAGATGGTTTCGGCGTCGCGCAACTCGCCCACCAGGATCACGTCCGGGTCCTCGCGCATGGCGGCGCGCACCCCTTCGGCGAAGCTCGGCAGGTGCGTGTTGAGCTCGCGCTGGATGACCTGGCTGTTCTTGCTGCGATGAACGAATTCGATCGGGTCCTCGAGGCTGACGATGTTGAGCCGGCGGCTCTGGTTGAGCAGGTCGATCATCGCCGCGAGCGTGGTCGACTTGCCGGTGCCCGTCGATCCCGTCACCAGGATCATGCCCTGGTGATAGTCGCAGAGTTTCTTGACGATCGGCGGCAGCGCGAGGCGCTCGAGGCTCGGGATCTCGCTCGGAATGGAGCGGAACGTCGCGCCCACCCCGGTCTCCTTGCGGAACACGTTCACGCGAAAGCGTCCGCCGTCCTCGGACACGTAGGAGAAGTCGATGTCCTGACCCTGGCGGAAGTGCTCCAGCTGGGTCTTGGTGAGGATCTCGGTGACGTAACCTTCGAGCTCGGTGTCGCCGAGGTTGCGGAACTTGATCGGCATCAGGTCGCCGTTCATGCGCAGCATCGGCGGCACTCCCACCGCGAGGTGTACGTCGGAGCAGTTCTGCGCGAGGCCGAGCTTGAGAAACGCGTCGATGCGAGGCATTCGGTACCGGCTGCGTGGTTGAGCAGACTGGGCGCCACTCTAGTCGGTGGCGGTGGACATAATCAATCGGCGGGGCGGGTTCAGCAGGGCGCGAATGCGCACTGCGTCACAGATACTTCTCGAGCGAGAGGCGCAGGTCGTCCATGCTCGCCTGGCGCTTGGTCTTGTCGACCGACATGGCCTTGATGATGATTTCGCCGAGGCCCGGCGGCAGCGTCGGGTTGATCTCGGCCGGCGGCTTGGCGCGTCCCTGCACGTGCTGGTACATCACCGACATGTGATCGCCGCGGTGATACGGCGGCACGCCGGTGAACATCTCGTACATGATGACGCCGAGACTGTAGATGTCGGCCTTCTCGTCCACTTTCTTGCCGAGAATCTGCTCGGGCGCCATGTATTTCGGCGAGCCGATGACGTAGCCGGTGCGCGTCAGCTGCGTGTCGCCTTCGCGATGCGCGGCGGCGACGCCGAAGTCCACGATCTTGAGGAGTCCCTCCTCGTTGATGAGGACGTTGGCGGGCTTCAGGTCGCGGTGCACGATGCCGACCTGGTGCGCGACCGCCATGCCGGTGCAGATGTCGGTCGCGAAGCGCACCGCGCGCTTGAGCGCAATCGGCTTCTCGTTGACGATCTCGCCGCCGAGGGTGTGCGACGGGAAGTACTCCATCGAGATGGCGTAGTTGCCGCGCACGTAGAGAAAATCGTAGATGCGGATGACGTTGCGGTGCGTGATCTTGCGTGAGTAGCGCAGCTCGTGCACGAAGCGCTTCATCATCTCCTCGTCCTGCGACACGTTGGCGTTGAGGAACTTGAGGATCAGGCGCTCGTCGACCACCGTGTCTTCCATCAGCAGCACGGTGCCGAAGGCACCCTTGCCGATCTTCTCGATGAACTTGTAGCGTCCCTCGATGATGTCGCCGGGCTTGAGCAGCGCGATGTCGAGCTTCTGCGCCTGCGCGGTCTGCTCGGCGCTCTTGACGACCTGCTCCAGTTCCTTGTTGTCCATGAGCAGCGTCTTGGCGGGTTCGGCGGCAAACTGCTCCGCCTTGCGGCCCGCGGCTACGACACTGGTCGAGTAGCGGTTGTCGATTTCCTTCAGGGCACGGGCCGCCGCCTGCTGCAGCGTGGCGTCCGGGTTGTTGGCCTGTTGCGCCTGCAATTGCACACGAATGTGCTCGACGCGGCGTTCGTCGGCCACCTTCGCCAGCAGGTTCATCGCTTCGACCTGGATGTCCTTCTCCGGGCGCCCGAGTGCCTGCAGCGCGGGCTCGATGACCTTGTGATCGCCCAGCTTGGCGAGCGCGCGCAGCACCACCGGCACGCTGCGGGCCTGGCCGGATTGCAGCATCTCGATCAGCCGCGGCACCGCTCGCTTGCTGCCGATCTCGGCCAGCGCGTCGACCGCCCGCTCACTCACCCACCAGTCCTTGTCCTTGGTGGCCTCGATCAGGTGATTGACCGCCCGCTCGTCCTTCGTCTGGTTGAGGATTTCGATGGCCGAGCGGCGGATATCCTCGTCCTCGTCGCGTATCAGCTGCAGTACCGCGTCAACGACCTTCGGGCCGCCGATCTTGCCGAGCGCATCGCCGGCACGGCTTCGCACCCACCAGTCATCGTCCTTGATCGCCTCCAGCAGATGCTTGACCGACTTTGGCGTGCCGATTTCGTTGAGCACCTCGACCGCGGCGCGGCGCGCGTACTCGTTCTCGTCCTTGAGCACCTCGACCAGGTGTTTCGTCGTCTCGGGATCGTTGGCCTTGATGACCACGTCCACCGCCTTGTTCTGCACCTCGATCTCGGGATCGCGCAGCAGCTGGCACACTTGTGCGACGTCGATCGGCCCGTCGATGCGCGCCAGGGCCATCAATGCCGCCTGGCGGATGAGCTTGTTCGGATCCTTGAGCTGCGTCTGGATGGCGCGCGACACCGCGGGCTGGTTGAACCGGGCGAGGATATTGATGATGTGCATCCTCGCCACCGGGTCCTTGCCGTCGACGCGCGACAGCAGGTCGGGCACGGAACTCTCGTCGGCGACTTCGCCCACGATGCGAAATAGTGCAGCCTTCTCGTTCGGCTCCTGCACGTAGGCGGCGGTCAGGAGCTCCCGCACGCTGAAGCGCGCTTTCTGCGCGGCGATGACATCGAGGATCGCGGGCTTGGAGACGTTCTCCTGCGTCAGCAGGTCGAGGAGCATCGACGGCGGGTAGTTGCGGCTGCTGGACAGCGCCCAGGCGATGCCGGCGATCGCGCGCGGGTTCGATTCGCTGAGACCCTTGGCCAACAGCGGGAACGTCTTGGGGTCGACCAGCGTGCTCAGCACTTCGACGTAGGCCACCGTCTCCTTTTTATCTGACCCGGACAGCGCCTGGATGATCGGTTCGACGGCCGCGCTGCCCATGCCGGCGAGCTTGGCCAGGGCCTTGCGCGCATCGTTGCTCGCAGGATCGCCGCTCGCCTTGATATCGGCGATCAGGCGCTCGGCCTTCATCGTGCTGAGGAAACTCATGCAATACCGGGGCTTGCTGAGGGCGGGACATTATGCCACAAGGCCTTCCCACGCCATTGTGGACTCCCGCTACAATTCGCGTCCTTTTTCCAAGGTGCAGCACACGTTGAGCCCAATGTCCGACAGCCGCGATTCAGCACTCAGGAGTTGCCTCGAAGCCTACCGGGATCCATGGCTCGGACGGACGCTGGGTGAAGTGGGGGCGTTGCGTTCCGTGCAGCTCGTGGGCCGCAAAGCGACCGTCGAGGTTGCCCTGGGCTTTCCGGCGGCTGACTACGCCGAAGAACTGAGCGCTGCGCTCGCGAAGCACGTTCATGCATTCGAGGTGGATGCCATCGAAGTGCGCATTGCCAGCGAGATTGCCACGCATGCGGTTCAGCGCAATCTGCAGCCGCTCAAGTCGATCAAGAACATCGTGGTGGTCGCCTCCGGCAAGGGTGGCGTCGGCAAGTCGACGGTGGCCGCGAACCTAGCGCTCGCCTGGTCGCTGCAGGGCGCGCGTGTCGGCCTCCTCGATGCCGACGTGTACGGCCCGAGCCAGCCTCGCCTGATGGGACTGACCGGCCAACGCCCGGTGACGCGGGACGGAAAATCACTGCAGCCGCTGAGCGCTCACGGTGTGGAAGTGATGTCGATCGGCTTCCTGATCGACGAAGAGGAGCCGATGGTGTGGCGCGGGCCGATGGTCACACAGGCGCTCACGCAGTTGCTCGGCGACACGAACTGGGGCGCGCTCGACTACCTCGTCGTCGACATGCCACCCGGGACCGGCGATACGCAGCTCACCATGTCCCAGCGCGTCCCGCTGAGCGGGGCGGTCATCGTGACGACGCCGCAGGACATCGCCTTGCTCGATGCGCGCAAGGGTCTCAGGATGTTCCAGAAGGTTTCCGTGCCGGTCCTCGGTGTGGTCGAAAACATGAGTACCCATGTCTGCTCGAAGTGCGGGCATGAAGAGCACATCTTCGGCGCCGGCGGCGGGGCGAGCCTCGCTGCGCAGTACCAGGTGCCGCTCCTGGGTGAGTTGCCGCTGGATTTGCGCATCCGCGAGTCCTCGGACGCAGGTCAGCCGATCGTTGCGGCGGACCCGGACGGGCCGCTGGCGCGCGCCTACCGGCACATGGCGCGCAGGACCGCGGCGCGCCTGGCGGCCAGCGGAGCCGAGCAGGGCCAGTCATTTCCCAAGATCGTGGTCGAGGACAGCTGAGCAATGAGCATCAAGGCCGACAAGTGGATTCGCCGCATGGCGCGCGAGCAGCGGATGATCGAACCGTTCGAGCCCGGCCAGGTGCGCGAACGCTCCGGCAGCCGGATCATCTCGTATGGCACTTCGAGCTACGGCTACGACGTGCGCTGTGCCAACGAGTTCAAGATCTTCACCAACATCAATTCAACCATCGTCGATCCGAAGAATTTCGAATCCGGCAATTTCGTCGACCTGCAGCAGGACGTCTGCATCATCCCGCCCAACTCGTTCGCGCTGGCGCGCACCGTCGAGTACTTCCGCATCCCGCGCAACATCCTGACGATCTGCCTCGGCAAGTCGACTTACGCGCGCTGCGGGATCATCGTGAACGTGACGCCGCTCGAGCCGGAGTGGGAAGGGCACGTCACGCTCGAGTTCTCCAACACGACGCCGTTACCGGCGAAGATCTACGCCAACGAGGGCGTGGCGCAGGTGCTGTTCCTCGAGTCGGACGAGGTGTGCGAAACCTCGTACAAGGATCGCGGCGGCAAGTACCAGGGACAGAAGGGCGTCACCCTCCCGAAGGCGTAGCGCACCTCCACCCGGGTCATCGGCTGGGGTGTGTTTTCAGCTCTGGGTGAAATGTGCAGTGACGATCTTGAATGAGGCCGATGACCCGGATGGACGTGCTCACTCGCGCGTTAGGGAGCGGATCTCCATCTGCCACTCGCGCTTGCCGTCGCGCAGCTGTTCGCCGCGCACCGGCACGTAACCGAGCGAGGGCGCATACCACATGCGCGTCACGCGCTTCGAGCCAGCGCGCTGACTGCGGTAGATCACCGTTTCGACCTCGCCGACCGCGGTCTTCAGCTGGGCCGTGCCTTCAGAGGTGTAGGTGTATTCCTTGATCCGGTTCTTGTCGATCAGGCGCACGTTCGCCGGCTGCTCGCCCTTGAGCAGCGCATACATCAACGACATCTGGATCGACATGTCGTCCTGGGTGTTGGGTTCGAGCGCCACGTCGACCGGCTGGTCCTCGGCGGTCCCGGTGGCGCGACCGGTGCTCCAGTCGAAGTCGAGTGAGATGTCGCGCGAAGTGCGGCTCGATCCGTCATCGCCGCGATAGCGCTCCGGCCTGATGCCCTCCGCAGTCACGGTGAACCAGCTCGTCTGGCTGATCTCGTTGCTGAAAAAGGCGTGGAACAGGCCCGAGGCCGTCGAGCGCGAGGTGTACACGTACTTGTTGTCCGCCTCGCGCTGCAGTTTCAGTTCGGTCGTGCCCGCATCGAAGCTGCGCCACTGGAGGGCGTAGGTCGCGCGAAACGGCTGCAGCGACGCGTCCGCCATCGCGGCGCTCGCCGCCATTCCCAGCGACAGCGCCAACGCAAGCCGCATCACGGCGCAACACCCTCGCGTGCGTCGAGCACGACCGGAGCAGACAAGAGTTTCCCATCGAGCCATGCCTGGTGGTTGCGCCACTGCAAACGTCCGCGGGCGTACCAGTCAATGACCATCGGGTAGATCCTGTGTTCCTGCGCCTGAACCCGCGCTGAAAGCGTTTCTTCGGTATCGCCGGGCAATACCGCGACCCTGGCCTGCAGAATCACGGGACCGCCGTCGAGCTCATCGGTGACGAAGTGCACGCTGCACCCATGCTCGCGAGCTCCATCGGCGAGCACACGTTGATGCGTGTGCAGACCCCGATAATCCGGCAGGAGCGAGGGATGAATGTTCACCAGGCGTCCGGCGAATTCTTCCACGAACGCCGAGCCGAGGATGCGCATGAAGCCGGCGAGCACGACCAGCTGCGCGCCATGCCGCCGCAGCACAGCCGCGGCTTCCCGATCGTAGTCCGCACGCGATTGTCCGGGCGTGCGCGCCAGGATCTCGCGCGCAAGGCCGAGTTCCCGTGCGCGCTCGAGCCCCGCCGCGGCGGGTTGGTCGCTCAGCACGACGGCAATCCTGACCGGCAGGCGGCCTGAAAGCGCGGCTTGCGCGATCGCGACCATGTTCGAGCCGCGACCGGAGATCAGGAGGGCGATCGGCAGTGGCTCCGTCGGCCCGGGACTCATGCCTCGATGACCACACCGCGCGTGCCCCGCCCGATACTCCCGATCACACTCGCGGGCTGACCGGAGCGCTCCAGGATGGCCAGCGCCGTCTTCACGTCGCCGGGCGCCACGCTGAGCGTCATGCCGATGCCGCAATTGAACGTGCGATACATCTCGCTGTCCGGAAGATTGCCGGTGCGCTGCAGCCAATTGAACACCGGGCTCGACGGCCAGCTGCTGCGCTCGAGGACGACCTCGAGGCCGTCCGGCACCACGCGTGGAATGTTCTCCAGCAGCCCGCCTCCCGTGATGTGCGCAATCCCGTGCACGCCAACTTGGGCGAGCACTGCGAGCACCGGCTTGACGTAAATGCGCGTCGGCGCGAGGAGCAGCTCGTAGAGACGCTTGCCATCGAGCAGCGTGTCCGGCTCCGCCTTGGCGACCTGCAGGAGTTTGCGGATCAGCGAGTAGCCGTTGGAGTGCGGACCTGAAGAGGGCAGCCCGATCACCACGTCGCCGGCTCGCGTCGCGCTGCCGTCGATGATGCGTTCCTTCTCGACGATGCCGACGCAGAAGCCTGCCACGTCGTAATCGCCGGCCGCATACATGCCCGGCATCTCGGCGGTCTCGCCGCCGACCAGCGCCGCACCGGCCTGCACGCAGCCTTCCACGATCCCGCGGACCACGCTCGCAGCGACGTCGACCTCGAGGTGGCCGGTCGCATAGTAGTCGAGGAAATAGAGCGGCTCGGCGCCCTGCACGACGACATCGTTCGCGCACATCGCGACCAGGTCGATGCCGATCGTATCGTGCCTGCCGGTCTCGATCGCCAGGCGCAACTTCGTGCCGACGCCATCAGTGCCCGAGACGAGGACAGGACGGCGATAGCGCTCCAGCGGTACCTCGACCAGCGCGCCGAAACCGCCGAGACCACCGAGCACCTCGGGTCGCATCGAGCGTTTCACCAGCGGCTTGATGCGCTCGACCAGTTCATCGCCGGCATCGATGTCGACGCCGGAATCTCGATAGGTGATGGGAGACTGGGTCATCAGAAAGAGTCGCGGCGCTGCTTGGAATGGCTCGGGCGAGTGAGCGCTCCGGGCGGAGGCGCTGTGGTATTTTACACGAATGATCCGCGTGAATTTGCGGCTTGTCATCGCCGCCATCGTGTCGCTGGTGGTTTCGCTCGGCGCGACAGCGGCGACGGTGCCCGGCATGTACGAAGCGACTGTGCCACTCCCCGATCGCTCCGAGAATGGCCAGGCGGTGGCCTTCCAGGACGCGATGCGTGAAGTGCTGGTGCGCGTCACCGGACAGCGGGACGCGGGCACCCAGCCCGCCCTCGAGCCGCTGATCAACGATGCGCGCCGCTACGTGCAGCAGTTTCGCATCGTCGGCAACAACCAGTTTTTCACCGGGTTCGACGGCGCGAAGGTCGAGCGCGCGGTGATCGCCGCAGGCCAGCCGCTCTGGGGACATCAGCGGCCGGCGACGCTGGTCTGGCTGGCGGTGGATGACGGCCGCACGCGCACGCTCCTCGACGCGCAGTCGAACTCCGAGCTCAAGCAGGCGATTGACCGCACCGCCGAGTTCCGTGGCCTGCCGTTGCTCTGGCCGGCGCCGGGCAGCCGCACCACGTTCGAGCAAGTGTGGAGTGGTTCGGCGGAGTCATTGCGCGCGACCGCCAGCGTGGTGGGCGCCGACGCGGTGCTCGTCGGGCGCGCGCGCAGCGCCAACGCGAACAATGCACAGGTGCACTGGACGGTGCTGTACGGCGCGGAAAGCAACGAATGGCTGGGAACGGCGGCGGAAGGTGTGCACGGTGCGGCCGACCAGTTTGCCCGCGTGTTCGCCGCCGGCAGCGATGCCGGTGCGGCGGACGTCAGCATCACGGTGCGCGGGATCCCGGATCTCGCGGCCTATGCACGCGTCACGGATTATCTCGAGTCGTTGTCATTGATCAGCGGCCTCGCCGTCGAGCAACTCGCGGGCGACACGGTCGTGTACCGCGCGCAGGTGCGCGGCGACGTGCCGCGGCTGGCGCGCGCGATCGAGCTGGGCAATCGCCTGCAGCCCGAGGCACCCGGTGCCGATCCGGCGCTGACCGGCGCTCTGAGCTTTCGCTATCGGCCGTGAGCTTGCGTCAGCTACCCAACCTCATCTGCGTGGCACGCATGGCGCTGGTGGTGCCGGTGGCCTGGTTGCTGGCGCGCGGCGAATACACGCAGACGCTGTGGCTGTTCGCGATCGCGGCGGCCTCCGACGGCCTCGACGGCTTTCTCGCCAAGCGCTTCGGCTGGACGAGTGAGCTCGGCAAGGTGCTCGATCCGCTCGCCGACAAACTCCTGCTGGTCACGGCCTTCATCGTGCTGGCGGTCATCGGCGCGACACCCATCTGGCTCACGGTGCTGGTGGTGACGCGCGATGTGGTGATCGGCGTCGGTGCGCTGACGTTCAAGTGGCTGTTCGGTCCGCTGAATGGGCAGCCCACCACCATCAGCAAGATCAACACGGGCGTGCAACTCCTCTACGTCCTCGCGGTGATCGCGCATCTCGGGCCGGGTTGGCCGCCCGAGTGGGGTGTGACGACGCTGGGTGCCGCCGTGTTCGTCACCACCATGATCAGCGGCATCGACTACGTGATCACCTACAGCCGCCGCGCCGCCGCCGTCGCGCAGACGCGGCGCGCCTGATCGTTCCATGGAACAGTTGCCGCTCGGCGTGCGCTGGCGCGACCAGTCGGTGTTCGAGAGCTTTTTCGTCGGCCCGAACTCGCTGGTGCTCGAACATTTGCGCGACCTGCACCTCGGCGGGGCAGCGCAGCCTGCGACGCTCTGGATCTGGGGTCCGGAAGCCAGCGGCAAGAGTCACCTGCTGCAGGCCGTCTGCGCCGAAACCGGCGCGGCCGGCGGGCGCACCGCGTACTTTCCCTTGAGCGACGCGGCGCTGGTCACGCCCGCAGCACTCGCGGGCTGCGAGCAGCTGGAGGTCGTCTGCATCGATGATCTCGAGTTCGCCGCCGGGAACGCCGAGTGGGAGCGCGCGCTCTTCAACCTGTATCTCGGCCTCGTTGAGCAGCAGCGCCACCTCGTGCTTGCGGCGAAGAGTCCCCCGACGGCGCTGCCCTGGGAGCTTGCGGATCTGCGCTCGCGGCTCTCGGCCGCGCTCGTCCTGCACCTCAAGCCGCTGAGTGAGGAGGAACACGTGTCCGCGCTGCGGCTGCGCGCCGCCATCCGCGGCCTGGAAATCCCCGATGAGACCGCGGCGTTCCTGTTGCGGCGGTTTCCCCGCGATCTGCGCACCCTGTGCGCGCTCCTCGACACGCTCGACACCGCGGCGCTCGCCGCCCAGCGGCGCCTGACGGTGCCCTTCATCAAGCAGGTGATCGAGCGCGACGGCGACCCTCAGGCACGCGTGACGCGCAGGTAAGCCACCAGCGCGATCAGCCAGCCGAAGGCGAGCAGGAGCAGGCTGGCGGGCGCCAGGCGGTGCGAGGAGTCCGCAATGATCTCTGTCAACCCGAGCGCCATGTATGGAATCGTCAGCAGGCTGCACCATGCGTAGGTGAAGCGTCGTCCGCGGATCAGGCCGGGAAGCGG
>Ga0126377_10001537_pt1 | contig 15233 bp, 11 predicted proteins | sample PanSoiMetPlot_22_FD_92647 | JGI IMG/M metagenome (GOLD analysis project Ga0126377, IMG submission 92647) | Tropical forest soil microbial communities from Panama - MetaG Plot_22 | ecosystem: Environmental > Terrestrial > Soil > Tropical forest > Bulk soil | place: Panama | collected 2016-02-17
GCCGGTGGCGGCGTGCCGGGCGAAACGCCGATTGCGGGACGCTTTCGCGTGGAGGCACTCGGTGATGGCGCATTCACCGGAACCGGGCCGTTCTATCGGGGCGCGCGGATGAACCTGGGTGCAATGGCGCTGCTGCGTATCGACGACGTTCATATCGCCGTCGCGAGCCGTAAACAGCAGTCAGCGGACCAGGCCATGTTTCGCCATCTGGGGGCCGAACCCGCTGATTTCGCAGTACTGGCATTGAAGAGTTCCGTGCACTTCCGCGCCGACTTCGGCGCCATGGCCCGGCGCATCCTCGTCGTCGCTGCACCAGGACCCAACATTGCGGACCCCGCACAACTGCCCTTCACCAGGTTGCGGCGCGACCTGCGGCCCTGAGCTTTCCGTTCCGCGTGTCGGACCGCCATGGCATGAGCGCTCCGGCATGCCTCTTGCTTTGTCCACAGTGATAGTGCGCGGCAAGATGAGCCGGCGTTGCCGACAGGCGTATATTCCAAGCCGACCGCTGCCTGAGCGACCCTCGTTGCTGCGCGGACATCCTTCGAACTTCGATCGCGCGGCATCGTGTGTGTGATCGCCCGGACCGGATGCATCCGGTCCCTCCGAAGCATTGATTCCGTTCGTCTGGCACAACAAACACGGGGAGACTCGCATGACTGACAAGAAGACCGTCGGCAGTGTGACCTACCAGAATGCCGGCAAGGAATATTTCGAGAAGCGTGGCCTGCGCCGCCACGCCGGAGTCTGGTCGTTATGGGCGCTCGGTGTCGGCGCTGTGATCTCCGGCCAGTTTTCCGGATGGAATCTGGGTTTTGCAGTGGGCGGGTTCGGTGGCCTGTTCTGGGCTGCCATCATCATCGCGGCGATGTATTTCGGCCTGGTGTTCTGCCTGGCCGAGATGTCACCGGCGCTGCCGCACACGGGCGGCGCGTACTCGTTCGCGCGCAGCGCCATGGGACCCTGGGGCGGCTTCGTCACGGGTCTGGCCGAGAACATCGAGTACGTGCTCACACCGGCCGTGGTAATTTTTTTCGCGGGCTCGTATCTGACCAATATCTTTCACACACCCGCCGAGGCACAGCCACTGTGGTGGCTGGCGGGCTACGTCGTGTTCATCGGCCTGAACATCCTGGGCGTCGAGACTTCGTTCCGCGTCACGGTGATCGTCACGGTGCTGGCGCTGCTGGTGCTGGCGATCTACTGGGTCACTGCCCTGCCGCACTTCGACTATTCGCGCTGGGCGCTCAACATCGCCGCAGGGCCGGATGGCAAGGCGGTCGAACTGCCGGAAGGTGGCGGCGCGTTCTTGCCGTTCGGCTGGGCCGGCGTGCTCAGCTGCCTGCCCTTCGCGGTGTGGCTGTTTCTTGCGATCGAGGAATTACCGCTCGCGTCGGAAGAAACTCACGATCCGAAGCGCGACATGCCCCGCGGCATCATCGCCGGCATGGTGACACTGTTCGTCTCCGCCATCCTGATCCTGTTTCTGAATGCGGGTGTCGGTTCGACCGATCCGGAAAGAATGCGTGGCGCCTTCACGCTCGGCACGTCGGGCGAGCCGATCCTCGATGGCTTCCGCGTGACGATCGGCGGCAACATCGCCACGATTCTCTCGCTGTTCGCCGTGATCGGTCTCATCGCAAGTTTCCACACCATCATCTTTGCCTATGGCCGGCAGATCTACTCGCTTTCGCGCGCCGGCTACCTGCCGCAGTTCCTGTCCGTCACGCACAGCGCCCGGCGCACACCTGACACCGCGCTGATCGCCGGCGGTGTGCTCGGATTCGCGGTCATGAGCGTGGTGTATTACGCGTTCGGCGCCGAACAGGCTGGATCGACCATTGGCGGCGTGTTGCTCAACATGGCAGTGTTCGGCGCGATGATCTCGTACGCCTTGCAGGGACTGTCCTTCCTGCTGCTGCGGTCACGCATGCCGAACATTGCGCGGCCTTACCGCAGCCCGCTCGGCCAGTTCGGCGCGGTGCTGACCATCGTGATCGCACTCGTGACACTCTGGGTGCAGCTGAAAGACCCGGCATATCAGAAGGGTGTCTTCGGCGTCGCCGCGTGGTACGTGATAGGCGTGCTGTATTTCGCCATCGTTGGCCGCCACAAGCTGGTGCTGTCACCTGAAGAAGAATTCGCCCTGAGCGCCGGGCAACAGGGCCACCCGGAAAAAGCGGAAGCCGAAGGCTACAGAGCCACCGAGCTCTGAAGTCCGCGATGATCTGTCATTCACACCTCCCCGCATCGTGCGGGGAGGTTCCATCCTGATTGGGCAACACTCATGCTCGAACCCAGACAAGTCAAAACCGCTGCCGATGCGCGAGCCATCGTCGAGCAGCGCAACCTCCCGCACGTCAAGGTCGGCGTGTTCGACATCGACGGCATCCTGCGCGGCAAATACATGTCGCGGGCGAAGTTTCTTTCGGCGCTCGACAACGGCTATGGCTTCTGCGACGTCGTGCTGGGCTGGGACTGTCAGGATCAGCTTTACGACAACGTGAAGTTCACCGGCTGGCACACCGGTTATCCGGACGCACCCGTGCAGATCCTTCCCGACTCGTGCCGTCCGCTGCCTTTCGAGAACGACGGCCTGTTCTTCCTCAGCGAGTTCGCACCGCCGGCGGACCAGATCTGTCCGCGTGGACTGCTGCGACGCACGCTCGAGCGCCTGCGCAAACTCGGCTTCGAAGCCTATGCGGGGTTCGAGTACGAAGTGTTCTTCTTCGATGAGACGCCTGACTCGGTACGCGCGAAGAATTATCGCAATCTCAAGCCCATGGCGCCGGGCTGGTTCGGTTACTCGGTGATCCGCAACAGTGTCGCGTCCGATTTCTACCAGCAGATACTCTCGACGTGCGATGTCATGGACTTCGGTCTGGAAGGTCTGCACGAGGAGACCGGGCCGGGCGTCATCGAAGCGGCGATCACCGTCGACAAGGCGCTGCATGCCGCGGACAAGGCGGCGCTGTTCAAGACCTTCACCAAGGTCCTTGCCCAGCGCAACAACATGATGGCGACCTTCATGGCCAAGTGGTCGCGCGAGTGGCCGGGTCAGAGCGGTCACATCCACATGTCGCTGAAGAGTGCCGACGGCAAATCCGTGTTCCACGATCCATCGCAGCCGCACTCGATGAGCGAAACCATGCGTCACTTCGTGGGCGGACTGCAGAAACTCATGCCGGAGGTGCTGGCGATGGTGGCGCCGACCATCAACTCCTACACGCGCCTGATCCCCGGCTTCTGGGCGCCGACCGATTCCACCTGTGGCGTCGAGAATCGCACGTGCGCACTGCGCATCATTCCAGGCAGCGCCAAGTCGCAGCGCGTCGAGTACCGGGTGGCCGCCGCGGATTCCAACCCCTACGTCATCCTGTCGGCCGCTCTCGCATCAGGTGCGTGGGGCATCGAGAACCGCATCGAGCCGGAACCGCTCGTCGACGGCAATGCCTATGACAGGAAATTCCCTGAACGCCTGGCCCTGCCGCGCACGCTGTGGGAAGCAGCGCAGCGGCTGAAAAAATCGAAGATGGCGCGCGACTGGTTCGGCGACGCATTCGTCGAACACTTTGCAGCCACGCGCGAATGGGAAGAGCGCGAGTTCCGCAAGCACATCACCGACTGGGAGCTGGCAAGGTATTTTGAGATCATTTGAGAAGGGACTGGTGACTAGTGACTGGTGACTAGCCACTCCCGCTTCCCGACTCCCTGGTCCCCATTCCCTGGTCCCCATTCACTTCCTCCTCATGCTCCAGACCATCTCACCCGTCGACAACAGCGTGTACGTGGAGCGACCGCTCACTAGCGGTGCGCAGATCGACGCGGCTTTGACCCTGGCGCGCCAGACGCAACCGCAGTGGCGCGCGACACCGATTGCGGAGCGAACGGCGATTCTCAATCGCTTCTGCGACATCTTCGAGGCGCAGCGCGACGAGATTGCGCTGGAGCTGACGTGGCAGATGGGACGGCCGATCCGCTATGCGCCCAACGAAGTTCGCGGCACGCTCGAACGTGCGCGGCACATGATCGCGATTGCGCCGACAGCGCTGGCCGACATCGATGTCGGCCCGAAAGAGAACTTCCGCCGGTTCCTGCGTCGCGAGCCGCTGGGCGTCGTGTTCACCATCGCGGCGTGGAACTATCCGTACCTGATCGCAGTGAACAGCGTGGTGCCGGCGCTGATGGCGGGCAACGTCGTCGTGCTCAAGCACTCGGCACAGACGCCGCTGTGCGCCGAGCGATTCGAGCAGTGCCTGCGCGCGGCGGGATTGCCCAACGGCGCGTTCCAGGCATTGCACATGGGCCACGAAGACACGGAGCGCACGATTCGCGATCCGCGCGTCGATTTCGTCGCCTTTACCGGTTCGGTTGCCGGCGGGTACGCCGTGCAGCGAGCGGCCGCAGAACGGTTCATCGGCACCGGACTGGAACTCGGCGGCTGCGATCCCGTGTACGTCCGTCACGACGCCGACCTCGCGCATGCGATCGAGAACGTCGTCGACGGCGCCTACTTCAACAGCGGCCAGTCCTGCTGCGGACTGCAGCGCATCTACGTGCACGAACAGGTCTACGGTCCCTTCATCGAAGGCTATGTCGAGCTGACGCGCAGGTACGCGCTTGGCAATCCGCTCGATCCGCAGACAACACTCGGGCCCGTCGTGCGCACGTCAGCAGCCGACACGATCCGACGGCAGATCGCGGCCTCAGTCAGCGCCGGTGCAACGCCGATCATCGAGGAATCGGAATTTCCGGCGAGCAGTGTCGGCACCCCGTACCTGGCGCCGCAAATATTGCTCGACGTCGATCACTCGATGCCGGTCATGAAGGAAGAAATCTTCGGTCCGGTGGCCGGCATCATGCGTGTCGACTCGGATGAGGAAGCTGTGCGCCTGATGAACGACACGGTGTTCGGTCTGACGGCCGCGATCTGGACCGCCGATGCGGACGCGGCCCTGGCTCTCGGCGATCGCATCGAAACCGGGACCTGGTTCATGAACCGCTGCGATTACCTCGACCCGGCGCTCGCCTGGGTCGGCGTGAAGGACTCCGGTCGCGGCTGTACGCTGTCGGTGGTCGGCTACGAACATCTCACGCGCCCGAAGTCGTTTCACCTTCGGACCCGGACCTGAAAGGGAGTACCACCAGGAACACAAGGTCGGGCAGAGAGCACACACCCTGCAGAGCTCAGCGTATTTTGATGCTTCTTCCTTGTTCTCCCGGCTTCATGTTCCCTGTGGCTGCTCCCGGTGACTTTCTCGCGGGAAATCTTCCATGACACCACTACGCGGCAACTGGAACTATCCGACGCTGATTCGCTTCGGCGCTGGCCGTATCGCGGAGCTGCCGGACGCCTGCAAGTCGGTCGGGATGCGCAAGCCGCTGCTGGTGACAGATCCGGGACTGGCCGCGTTACCCATGGTCGCCAATGCCGTGGAACTGTGCCGCAAGGCCGGGCTGCCGTGCGAAGTGTTCTCCGCCGTGCAGGCCAACCCGACCGAGGCAAATGTCACGGCGGGAGTCGAGCTGTATCGGCGGCGCGGCTATGACGGCGTGATTGCATTCGGCGGCGGCAGCGCGCTCGATACCGGCAAGGCGATCGCGCTGATGGTGGGCCAGTCGCGGCCGCTCTGGGATTTCGAGGATCGCGAGGATTGGTACACGCGCGTCAACGTGGCGGGAATTGCACCGACCATCGCAGTGCCGACCACCTCCGGAACCGGTTCCGAAGTCGGTCGCGCCTCGGTCATCACGGACCTGCGCGATCACACCAAGAAGATCATTTTCCATCCGAAGATGCAGCCCGTGCTGGTCATCGCCGATCCCGAGCTGACACTCGGGTTGCCGCCGCATGTCACTGCAGCCGTCGGTATGGATGCCCTCTCGCACAATCTCGAAGCGTACTGCGCACCGTTCCATCATCCGATGGCCGATGGGATCTCGCTCGAAGGAATGCGCCTCATCCGACAATGGCTGCCAGTGGCCGTGCGGGACGGCGCCAATCTCGAAGCGCGATCGCACATGATGGCGGCTTCATCGATGGGCGCGACGGCGTTCCAGAAGGGCCTGGGGGCGATGCACAGCCTGAGTCATCCCTGTTCCGCGAACCTCGATACCCACCACGGTCTGACGAATGGCGTGGTAATGCCGTATGTCCTGGCGTGGAATCGTGCGGCGCTGGAGGAAAAAATGACGCGGCTCGCGGCTTTCCTCGGCTTGCGTGAAGCCGGATTTGATGGCGTGCTGTCATGGATCCTGGAACTGCGGCAAGGCATCGGTATCCCCGCGACCCTGGCCCAGCTCGGGGTTCGCGCCGAACACGTGGATACGTTCGCAAGACAGGCGTTCGATGATCCGTCGACAGCGGGTAATCCGCTGCCGATGAGCGTCGAGAAATTTGCCGGTCTCTATCGCAACTGCATCGAAGGAAAGCTGGACGGCGTCGCCCCCTGAGGATTCATCGTCAATTCAGTCACCAGCAGGCAGCATCAGAACGTGCGCGCACTCATTGCCCTCACTGCTCTTATCACGCTGCTGTGCAGCTTCGCTGCATCGGCTGATGCGATGCGCTGTGGCAGTCACCTCATCCACAGCGGCGACACCCGGTCAGCCGTGCGCGATCTCTGCGGCGAGCCGGCCGATGTGACGACACGCTCCATCCTGCGCCGGCCGACTTACTACCTGCATGGCAGCCAGTACAGCTTCGGCGACAACGTGGTCGAAATCCCGGTCGAAATCTGGACCTACAACTTCGGGCCCTACAGGCTGATGCGCCGGATTCGCTTCGTCGACGGACTGGTCGAGGAGATCGAAACCCTGGGTTACGGATATCGTGCCCCTGCTTACTGAGCGCAAGCTTCCAGGCAATACTGCAAGGGATTGAGTCGGGCCCGGCCAGCCTAAAGCGGAGGCGGCCGGTACGTCCGGGGAAGGCGCATGGGCGGTAGCGCTCCCGATACGACCGACCGCCTTCCCAGGCAGCTGTCACCGACCTACAGCATTAGGCCCTGACAGCATGCCTACCGATTGGAGCGTCGCGATCCCGGGGAGGGGGCAGTAATGAATCGCGGGCTCCCGCCGGTGGCACCCGAAACTGAAAAGCACCCAAGAAAAATCGTTAGAGGTTAGAGAGGCGTCCCTGCCCGGTTGCATGCCCCGACCTTGCGGGTCCCTGTGATGGGTTCCCTGATCACACGCATGACTGTCCTGCAGGTAATAGCGACAAAGCGACGAAAATTCCCTCGCGGAATACGGAAAAGATTTTTCTTGTTGCCCCGGCTCGTGTCGCCCGGGGCGATCGAAGATAGTCACAATGGTTTGAAATCCTTCGGAAAACACCCCACGCCTGGCGAAAACTGCGCGCAACGCGGCGGGATCGGCGCAGAAAAGCGCAAATCAGAACCTCCCCGCGCGGCAGCGCTGACTTGCCGGGACACATACGCCAGACTACGTGGGTCCTCATCGTCACCGCCGCTCATGCCCCGATACCTTGGCCTGCCACAGTACGAACACGACTCCGCCGGGAAACTCGGCGTACTGCTGGTCAATCTCGGGACGCCCGACGCACCGACTTCCGGGGCCGTAAGGCGATTCCTGGCGGAATTCCTCTGGGACCCGCGAGTGATCGAAACGCCCCGCTGGCTGTGGTGGCTGATCCTGCACGGCGTGATCCTGCGAGTCCGGCCCGGCAAGAGTGCCCACGCCTACCAGCAGATCTGGACGCCGCAAGGCTCTCCGCTTCTGCAACACAGCAGCGAACTCGCCGAACAGTTGCAGTCGAACCTCCGTGATCGACTGGGTACGGAGGCCGTCGTCGCTCTCGGCATGAGGTACGGCTCGCCGGCGATCGACGCCACGCTGGAACAGATGCATCGACAGGGAGTCCGCCGGCTGTTGGTGCTGCCGCTCTATCCGCAATACTCCGCCACCACGACCGCGTCTGCGTTCGACCGTGTGACCGAGAACCTGCAGCGTTATCGCTGGCTGCCGGAGCTGCGCTTCGTCAACGACTACCACGACGATCCGGGCTATATCGCCGCAATCGCCGAGAGCATCCGACAACACTGGCGCACGCACGAACGCCAGCACCTGCTGTTCTCTTTCCACGGTGTGCCGCGCAGTTATCTGCTGGCCGGAGATCCGTACTACTGCCACTGCCAGAAAACTGCGCGCCTGGTGAGCGAGCGTTTGCAGCTCGGCACGGACGAGTGGAGCGTGAGCTTTCAGTCCCGCGTGGGACGTGCGGAATGGCTGCGGCCTTACACTGACGAATTGCTGGTCCGGTACGCCACGGGAGGCAAGAGCCGCGTGACGGTGGTCTGTCCCGGCTTCGCCACGGATTGCCTGGAAACGCTGGAGGAAATCGCGATCCGCAATCGCGAGCTGTTCCTGACGAGCGGCGGAACCAGCTATGACTACGTACCGGCGTTGAACGCATCCCGCGCGCACGCAGAGCTGCTCGCCGACCTGGTCGTTGCGCACACGCAGGGCTGGATCAGCGCCGGTGACGCACCGGGTGAAACCAGGGTCCGTGCGCTGCGCCTGGGTGCGCAGCGCTGAGATCGCCCCGCATCGTCATGCTCGGCCGCTTCCTCGAAATCAGCGTCCATACCCCGGCGATCCGCGAGTCGCTGGAGTTCTATGAATCCCTGGGATTCGAGCAGGTGAGTGTCGGGGAAACCTGGCCCTATCCCTACGCAGTCGTGACCGATGGTCGCCTGTTCATCGGTCTGCACGGCGCACTCGTCCGCTCGCCCGCTCTGACCTTCGTGTTGCCGGAGCTGGCGCGTGGCATGGAGCCTTTGCGCGAGGCCGGCATCGTGTTCGATCAGGAGCGGCTCGGCAACGATGTCTTCAACCAGGCGACGTTCACCGACCCGTGCGGACAATGCATTCAACTGCTCGAAGCGCGAACGTTCTCGCCGCCACACTCGCAGGCCCTGGTCCAGACGAGCTGCGGTTATTTCAGCGAGTTCGGTATACCGGCGCGCGATGTAGCTTCCTGCCGCGAATTCTGGGAGCCGCTGGGCTTCGTCGCCATGGATGAGGACGCCCGGCCCTTCCCGCGCACGGCATTGACCAGCGATCACCTCAACCTGGGTCTGTACCGGACGCGGGCACTGCGCCAGCCCGTCCTCAGCTTCGAAGACCCGGATATGCGTGAACGGCTGACGCGGCTGCGCGAGCGCGGCTTCCGGCTGTCGGACGAAATGCCCGACACCCTGGACGACGCGACCAACGCCATCCTGGAAGCGCCGGAAGGAACACGGTTGCTATTGATGCAATCGGAGTTCTGATTTCTGCTTGCCTGCCTGACGACTCCTTCAATGGCCCGGAGCCTGCATGCCCCGTTACTGGCTGATGATCCCGATTGCCGCGATGGTTCTGTGCCCCGTTGCGTACGCCGACGAAGGCATGTGGACGACTTTCAACTTCCCCAGTGCCGCGGTTCGACAGAAATATTCCGTGACCATCGACCAGGCCTGGTTGCAGCGCGCGCAGCGCGCGACCACGCGGCTCGAAGGCGGCTGCACGGGTTCATTCATTTCCCCTGATGGACTGGTACTCACGAACCATCACTGTGTGGTGAGGTGCCTGGCGGACCATTCCAGCCCGGGTAACGATCTGGTCAACGATGGCTTCTTCGCCGCCCGCCGCAGCGAAGAAAAGAAATGCGCCGCCGACATCATTTCGGTGCTGGTCGATGTCGAAGACATCACCGGGAAGGTCAGCGCAGCCACGGCCGGACTGGCGGACGTGCGGGCCAACGACGTACGCAAACAGACGCTGAGCCGCCTCGAAGCAGAATGCGTGGCTGCGGCAAAAAAGAAGCGCACGCCGCTCGCCTGCGAATCGGTGAACCTGTACCAGGGCGGCCAGTACTTCCTCTACAAGTATCACCGCTACGATGACGTGCGGGCCGTGTTCGCGCCTCACGACGCGATCGCAACCTTCGGTGGCGATCCCGACAACTTCAATTTCCCGCGCTGGGATGTGGATTTCAGCCTGCTGCGTGTCTATGAGAACGGCAAGCCGGCGCAGACTCCGGATCATCTGTCGTGGCGGCTCGAAGGGCCGGCTGCGGGCGAGCCGGTCTTCGTCGTCGGTCACCCCGGCGGCACCGATCGCCTCTACACGGTCGCGCAGCTCGAGGTACAGCGCGATACGTTGGTACCAGCGTACATCGCGCGCAACGCGGAGTTTCGCGGCCGCCTCATCCAGTGGGGCAAGAGCGGCGCGGAACCGGCGCGCATCATCCAGGACACGCTGTTCTACAACGAGAATTCGTTGAAGATATTTCGCGGCTTGCAGCAGGCGCTGCTCGACAACGACATGCTGGTCTACAAGAACGGCAGGGAACAGGAACTTCGCACCAGGGCGGGGCCCGCTGCTGCAAGCGCCTGGGACGAAATTGCGACTGCGGAAAAACGCTACCGGGAAATCTTCGACCGCCACCTCTATCTCGAAGGCGGCGTGGGTTTCAACAGCAAGTTGTTCAAGTACGCCCGCGCATTGGTGCGTGCCGCAGCAGAACGAGCGAACCCCAACGAGCTGCGCCTGCGCGAGTACGCGGACTCCAACCTGCCCAAGATTAAGGCACAGCTGTTCGCCAGCGCCCCCGTCTACCCGGATTTCGAAAACCTCACGTTGTCATTCTCGCTGGACAAACTGCGCGAGAACCTCGGACCCGACGACCCGATCACGCGTCAGCTGCTGAGCAGCGAATCGCCGGACTCGCTGGCGGCCCGGCTCATCGCGGACTGCAAGCTGGGCGACGTGCAGGTCCGCCGCGCTTTGTGGGATGGCGGCGCCCACGCAATCGAAGCTTCCACGGATCCGATGATCGTGCTCGCGCGACAGATCGATCCTGCGGCGCGCGCGGTACGCAAGACATTCGAGGATGAGGTCCAGGCACCGATCGCCGCAGCACAGGAACGCATCGCGAAGGCGCGATTTGCGGTGTACGGCACGAGCATTTATCCGGACGCCAACTTCACTCTGCGCGTGAGCTACGGCGCAGTGCAGGGCTGGAAGGAAAAAGGCGAAGACGTGGCGCCATTCACGACGCTTGCACGCATGTACGACCGCGCCACGGGCCGCGATCCATTTCGCTTGCCGCAGGTCTGGCTGGATGCGAAGCCACGGCTCGATCCCACGACGCCGTTCAACTACGTCACGACGAACGACATCGTCGGCGGCAATTCCGGCAGCCCGGTGATCGACGCGCAGGGACGCCTGGTGGGTCTCGCCTTCGACGGCAACATTCACTCCATCGCCGGCAGCTACTGGTACAACGAGCGCAACAATCGCACGGTCGCTGTGCACCCCCGCATCATCATCGCCGCGCTGCGCGACGTGTATGGGGCTGGCGTCATTGCCGATGAAATCCTCGGCACGCGCCGGCAACCGCGCGGCGGCGAGTAGCTCGCCTCTGCCGGTCAACGGTCAACGCTGACCATCACTGCTTCCTGTCCGCGACGACGCTGAACTTCACGTGCAGGCGATCCTGCACTTCGAGTGCGCCGAGCGCGGCGCTGAAAGGCTTGATGCCGAAGTCGGTCTGCAACAGATCGAACTCGCCGGTCGCCGTGAGGCGGTTTCCATTCAACTGCACCGCGGGCGTAACGGTCACATCGTGCTGCGCATTGCGAATCGTCACCTGGGCGACGACCTGGGGCTGCTGGGCAGTGCCCGCAACGCGGACCGAACGCAGGGTGATCTGGGGATAGTGTTCGGCGTCCAGCACTTCGGCCCGCAGCATGTTCTTGCGAGTACCGTCGCGATCGGACTGCGGAATTTCGGGTGGAAAATCGCTGCCGGCAGCGCGTCGCGCAGCCGGGTCGTCGACAACCAGTTGCGCCACCGGGAAGGACAATTCGAAACCAGACTTCGCCAGTGTCGGATTGGACCAGACACGCCCTTGCAGTGACTGCACCGTCATGACGTGGTTGTGGCCGAGGCGTGCCAGTGTGCCGCCGCGAAACACGAGTATGTGCACGACCGATGCCTGCGGGTTCACCTCGTAGACCGTCGCGCCGCGCAGGTCCACCGTGGGTGTCGGCGGCGTGACCGGCTTTTCCGGCGCCGGCGGCCGCGTTCCTTTCGGGCAGGCCGTCAGCAGTGCCGCCATGAGGATGACGACAAGTATTCGCAGCGGGGTGGTTGTAGCGGATCCCATGACGTTTCCTTTCTGGTGTGCGCCGCCTGATGCCGTAAACTCGGTGCTCACATTGCGTTCAGCCACTGTCTGCTCTACTCCTGAAGGACGCTTGCGAGGGCCGGGGAGCCAATCCATGCAGATCCGGAACACCGAACTGCGATATGGCGCGATCGCGCAACTGCTTCACTGGATCATCGTTGCCCTGATCATCACGCAGTTAGTGCTCGCATTCCAGGCATCGGGTTTACCGGCCGGCCCGGCCAAGATCGCCGTGCTCGCGCGGCACAAGTCCTTCGGCATGACCATCTTCGGCCTCGCCGTGCTGCGGCTGACCTGGCGACTGTTCAATCCGGTGCCGCCGATGCCTTTGACCACACCGCGTTGGCAGCGCATCGCCGCTCACGTCTCACATGGCGCGCTCTATGCGCTGATCATGATCACGCCGCTGTTCGGCTGGATGATGTCGTCAGCGCGCAATTTCCCGGTCAGCTGGTTCGGGCTGTTCACGTTTCCGGACCTGGTGCAGCCCGACAAGTCCAGGTACGAATTCTTTCACACGGTCCACGAGTCGCTGGCGTTCACGCTGGCGGGCATCGCCCTGTTGCATGCGGCAGCCGCACTCAAGCACCACTTCATCGATCACGACGATGTGCTGCGCAGGATGCTGCCGGCGCGGTTGAAATCCCCGCCGCGCTGAACTGCATACCGAATCGCACGCACATACGGAAATCCGCTCATGCCACAATTCTTCAGAATCGCCGCCTCGTTTGTCCTGCTGCTGGTGCTCGGCCTGGCCTGGGCGACGAGTCAGTGGACGATGCAGCCGGCGCAAAGCTCGCTCGGCTTCACCGCGATCCAGGCGGACGCACCCTTCGAGGCCAGTTTCGACAAATTCACGGCCGACATCCGCTTCGACCCGAAGGATCTGGCGACCAGTCATTTCGATGTGCGCATCGACCTGGCCTCGGTGAACACGAAGGACGGCGAACGCGACGACATCCTGCGCAGCGCAGACCTGTTCGATGTCAGGCAATGGCCGACAGGCCACTACGTCGCGGAGAAATTCACCGACAAGGGCGGCGGCAAATTCAGCGCCACGGGCCAGCTGACGCTGCGTGATGTGACGCGGGCAGTGCCGATCGAGTTCACCTTCGAAAATGCCAACGGCACTGCCTGGCTCAAGGGGTCCGCGGCCCTCAAGCGACTCGACTTCGGCGTCGGCCAGGGGGACTGGAAGGACACCAAAACTGTCGCCAACGAGGTGCAGATCCGCTTCGCACTGCAGCTCAAATAGCGCGGCAGTCACGGCAGAACGAGACACAGCTACGAAAAAGCCGCCGCGAAAGGCGGTAAAGTCCGGCGTAACGGGCTGCGCGCCCTCGAGGTTACGTCCGGTTCCATGACCCTCTCCCAGGTGCTCCGGTTGCGGTCGCGTCGACTGCGGCGTTTCGCTGCATGAATCCGCCCGCACTCGTCCGCTTTTCGGATCCCGATGCCTGCGTCGAGGCCACGCTGAGTCGCGTCGGCAAGCACATCGTGCTCGGCCTGCCCGTCGCCATCGGCAAGCCCAATCCGCTCGTGAACGCGTTCGTACGGCGCGCGCTGGCGGATCCCGCCATCCAGCTCACGATCATTACGGCGCTGTCGCTGCGCGTGCCGCGGGGACACAGTGATCTCGAGCGGCGACTGCTGCAGCCCTTCGCACGGCGCGTATTCGGCAATTACCCCGAACTCGAATACGTGCAGCTCATCGAGCAGGGACGTCTGCCGGGCAATATCGAAGTCATCGAGTTCTATCTTCAGCCCGGTGCATGGCTGCGCAACGAACATCTGCAGCAACACTACCTCAGTTCCAACTACACCCACGTGGCGCGTGATGCCCTGCGGCGTGGCATGAACGTGATCGCGCAGTTGGTAGCGCCGCCCCCGGCGGGCGAAATGCCTGGCGGTGTGCTGAGTCTCGGCGCCAATCCCGACATGACCGCGGATCTGCTGCCGCAGATCGCCGCGATGCGTGCCAGCGGCCGTCCGTTCGCACTGATCGGCCAGGTGCATCGCGAACTGCCGTTCACATACGGCGATGCACTGGTGGCGTCGGACACTTTCGATTTCCTGCTCGATGACACCGTGCTCGACTTCCCGCTGTTCAGTCCGCCGAACATGCCGATCGCACTCACCGAGCATGCGATCGCACTGAACGTCAGCACCCTGCTGCGCGACGGCGGGACGCTGCAGCTCGGCATCGGCGAGCTCGGTGATGCCATCGTCCATGCTGCCCAGCTGCGTCATCAGCAACCCGCCGTCTATCGCGACGTGCTGGAGAACACCGGCATCCTGGAGCGGCATCGGCGCCTCATCGAAACCGAGGGTGGCACGGCGCCGTTCGACCGCGGCCTGTATGGCTGCTCCGAGATGCTGGTCGACGGCTTCCTCGACCTGTATCGCAGCGGCGTGCTGAAGCGGCGTGTCTATCCGAGCGCCCGGTTGCAGCGCCTGCTCGACGAAGGACACATCGACGAAACCGTCAGCCAGCGCACGCTCGATGCCCTGAGCGCGGCCGGCATGAATCGCATGTCGTTCGTGGATTTCAATGAACTGCGCGATGTCGGCGTGTTCCGCGACGACGTGCGGTACGAGCGCGGTGTACTGATCGCTCCGGACGGCACATCGATCACGGTCAGTTTCGACGATCCCGCGCAGCGCGCGTTGATCGCACAGACCTGCCTTGGCGAACGTCTGCGCAACGGCGTGCTGGTCGATGCAGGCTTCTTCTTCGGTCCCCGGGGTTTCTACGCCGGCCTGCGTGCGCTGTCCGCAGAACAGCGCCGACTCTTTGCCATGCGCGGCATCAGTTTCGTCAACGAGCTGTACGGCCACGAATGGGAACTGAAGCTCGCGCAGCGACGGCATGCGCGATTCGTCAACACGACCATGATGGTGACGGGCCTCGGCGCTGCGGTTTCCGATGGGCTCGACGATGGTCGCGTCGTCAGCGGCGTGGGCGGCCAGTACAACTTTGTCGCCATGGCGCATGCGCTGCCCGAAGCCCGCTCGATCCTGTGCCTGCGTGCGA
>Ga0126377_10001538_pt1 | contig 15233 bp, 11 predicted proteins | sample PanSoiMetPlot_22_FD_92647 | JGI IMG/M metagenome (GOLD analysis project Ga0126377, IMG submission 92647) | Tropical forest soil microbial communities from Panama - MetaG Plot_22 | ecosystem: Environmental > Terrestrial > Soil > Tropical forest > Bulk soil | place: Panama | collected 2016-02-17
CGCGGTCGGCGACGGCGAAGGCTCGGTCGCCTCGACCGGTGCCGACGTCGGCAGCCCCGGCAAGAGCATGCGCGCGACGGTCGCGTTCGATCCCTGCGTCGGCACGCCGGACGCACCGACCCTCACGGTCGATCCTGCGGCGACGTCGCTGTTCCTCGACCTCGCGCCGACCGGTTCCGGCGTCGCGAGCGGCGTCATCGGCGACGTGACCGATCCCGCCGCGACCGAAGGCATCGGCTTCACGTTCGCGCTGCCGGGCGGCGGCGATCCGTCGACGCTGACGATCACCGCGGACAGCGACGACACCGACGTCGTCGACGCGAGCGGTCTCGTGCTGACCGGCAGCGGCGCGACGCGCCGGCTCCAGATCGTGCCGCACGGCGTCGGTTACGCGTCGATCGTCATCAGCGCGACGGACGCGGCCGACAACAAGGGCACGTACATCATCGACTACGCCGCGTCGGCCGCGCCCGCGCTGCCGGAAGCGACGCACTACCACACCGGCGCGAGCGACGCGTCGGCGACCGTCGCGGTCGACGATGAGTACATGTTCGTCGCCGACGACGAGACGAACGTGCTGCGGCTCTACCGGCGCGACCAGTCGGGCCTGCCGGTGAACGGCTTCGACTTCAGCGCCGATCTCGACCTCACCGATCCCGACAATCCCGAGCTCGATCTCGAAGGCTCGACGCGCGTCGACGACCGCCTGTTCTGGACGACCTCGTTCAGCAACTCGAAGAGCTTCCACGTGCGGCCGAACCGGCACCGCGTGTTCGCGACCGATCTGTCCGGCACCGGCGCGGACGCGGCGCTCGCGTACGTCGGTCGCTACGACTGGCTGCTCGAGGATCTCGTCGCGTGGGACCAGAACGACGGCCACGGCCTCGGCGCGAACTACCTCGGCTTCGCCGCGAGCAGCGCCGAGGGCGTCGACTCGAAGACGCCGGAAGGCTTCAACATCGAAGGCCTCGCGATGGCGCCGGACGACACGACCGCGTACTTCGCATTCCGCGCGCCGCTCCTGCCGACCGACGATCGCCACCAGGCCGTGATCGTGCCGGTGCTGGACTTCGCGACGCTGGTCGCCGGCGCCGCGCCGGGCTCGCTGCCGCAGGGCTCGGCGACGTTCGGCGCACCGATCTTCCTCGATCTCGGCGGCCGCGGCGTGCGCAGCCTCGATCGCAACGCGGCCGGGCAGTTCCTGATCATCGCCGGCCCGCCGGGCGACGCGACCGGCGTCGCGCCCGCGGATTTCCGTCTGTACGCGTGGACCGGCAATCCGGCCGACGCGCCGTTCGACCTCGGCCTCGACATGACCGCGCTCGACATCGCGGACGGCAGCTTCGAATCGATCGCGAGCCTGCCCGACGATCTCGGCGTCGCGACGCCGCTGCAGTTCCTGTTCGACAATGGCGACAGCGTCTGGTACGGCGACGGCATCGCGGCGAAGGACCTGCCGGATCCGCGCCTCAAGAAGGCGGCGAGCCTCGACGTCACTGTCGACGTCGCGTTCCCGGCGGCGACGGTCGCCAGCGACTGCTGCTCGCCGCAGAGCGCGACCGTCAACCAGGCGTTCCCGTTCCCGACGACGGCGCGCGTGACCGACGCGTACGGCCACGGCGTCGCGAACGTGGTCGTCGAGTTCGCAGCGCCTCCGCCTACCGGCGCGACCGCCGTTCTGTCCGCGTCGGAAATGACGACCGACGCCGACGGCTACGCGACGATCACGACGAGCGCGAACCAGACCGCCGGCAGTTATTCGATCGTCGCTTCGGTCAAGGGTGTCGCGACGACGGCGACTTTTGCCATGACGAACCTGCCGGATGCCGCGAGCAATGTCGTGCTCGTCAGCGGCGACCTGCAGAGTACGGTCGTGACGCAACCTTTCGGCGATGCGCTCGTGGTGCGCGCCCGAGACCAGTTCCTCAATCCCGTCCCTGGCGCGACGATCGAATTCGTCGCACCGAGCTCGGGTCCGGGCGCCGAACTGTCGGCGTCGAGCGTCATCACCGATGCGAACGGCGAGGCCAGTGTCACAGCGATCGCGAACGCCATCGCAGGCAAGTTCCCGGTCCTGGTGAATCTGGACAACAGCACGCAGGACGTGTTTTCGCTGAGGAACCTTCCCGACGTCGCGAGCGAAGTCGCGATCGCGAGCGGCGACGGCCAGAGCGCGGTCGTGATGCAGCCGTTCGCTGCGCCGCTCGCCGTGCATGTCACCGACGCCTTCGGCAACGCGGCGCCGAATGCGACGGTCGACTTCCTCGTGCCGGCCGCGGGGCCGGGCGCGGTGCTGTCGGCGATGAGCGCCGTGACGGACGCGAACGGCGACGCGAGCGTGACCGCCACCGCGAACACGATCGCCGGCGGCTTCTTCGTCGCGGCGACGGTCGGCGCCTCGCAGGCGACGTTCTCGCTGACGAACCTGCCGGGTCCGGCGGCGTTGTTGACGGTCACCGGCGGCACGCCGCAGAGCGCAGTCGTCGGCCACGCGTTCGCAGCGCCGCTTGCGGTGCACGTGACGGACGCAGAAGGCAACGCGGTCACGAGTGCGAACGTCGCGTTCGCGGCGCCGGCGAGCGGCGCTAGTGCCGTGCTGTCGGCGACGAACGTCGGCACCGACGCGAACGGCGACGCGTCGGTCACCGCGACGGCCAACGCGACCGTCGGCAGCTACGCCGTGACGGCGAGCGTCGACGGCATCGCGACGCCGGCGACGTTCGATCTCACGAACGCGATCGATTCAACGGATGTGATCTTCCAGGACGGCTTCGAGCAGCCGACACGGTAACGCGAAAAGCCCCTCTCCCGAGCGGAGAGGGGCTGCGGATCTCAGCCGCGGTTGCCGCGCGCGCGGAACTCGGCGAGGCGGCCGTCGACGGCGTCGAGCATCGGCTCGATCGCCTCGCGCGCCTTTTCGGCGGCGTTCAAGGTCGTGAAGTTGACCTGCTCCGGGCTGCTCGACCAGAGCACGCTGCCGTCCGACACGCGGTACGCCTTCACGCCGAGCTGCACGGTGTACAGCGTCGAGCTCTGGCCGTAGTACGCGATCTCCTGCGAGCCGACCGGGCGCGCGTTGACGAACACGACGGCGTCGGCGCGGCTCGACAGCGAGCCGAGGTTCGGCCGATCGCCGCTGGCGTGGCCGCCTTCGATCACGCGGAAGCCGCGGCTCTGCAGCAGGTTGACGAGCGCGTCCTCGGCCGGCGACGAAATCACGTCGTCGCCCGCGGCGACCACGGCGATCGTCGGCACGCGCGGCTTCGGCGGCACGGCCGGCTTCGGCGGCGCGGCGTTGGCGATGCGCGGCGCGGGCGCGTTCTCGGCAGCCTGCGCGGCCGGGAGATCGCGCAGCGCTTCGACACCGGCCTGCGACGCGCGTGCAGCGGGCGCGCCGGATGCATCCATCTGCGCGGCGGGGTCGACGGCCGGCGGTGCGGGCGGTGCCGGCACGTTCGGCGGCGTCGTCGGCGCGGCGGCGAGCGTGTTCTGCGCGGACGGCGGCAGGGCGGCGTCGACCGACTGCGTCGCGGCGGTCGCCGTCGAAGCCGTGGTGTTCGCCGGCGTCGTCGCGTTCGCGGTGTTCACCGCCGGCGTTGCCGCCGCGGGTGTGGCGGGTGCGGACGCCATGCCCGGAATGCGATCGCGGAACGCATACGCGCCGCCGGCGATGCCGAGCAGCAGGATCGCCGCGATCGCCCACGGCAACGGCGAACTTTTCTGCGCCGGCTGCGACGAGCGATCGAGCACCGACTGATGCTGCGCGACCGGCGGGGGCTGCGGCAGACCCGCCGGCGTGATGCGCGTCGGCGGGGCGACCGAGGCCGGCGTGCGCGGCGTCGACGGCAGCGACGTCTGCGCCGACACCGGCGTCTTCTGGCCGATCATCGTCGCCGCAGCGGCCGACATCTTCGGCTGCAGCGAGATCGGGCCGCCCTTGGCGACGAGCGGATGCGCGCCGAGCTCGGCGACGAGGTCGTGGCAGTTCTGGTAGCGCTCGGCCGGATCCTTCGCGATCATCTTGTCGAGGATGCGCGCGACTTCGGGATCGACGTCGGCGTTGATCTCGCGCACGTCCGGAATCTCGGCCTTGACGACCTCGAGCATGAGGCCGAGCGGCGATTCGTCGGTGAACGGCATGCGGCCGGTCAGCATCTCGAACATGACGATGCCGAGCGAGAAGATGTCGCTGCGCTGATCCACGGGCTTGCCGAGGCAGACTTCGGGCGACAGATAGCCCGGCGTGCCGACGAACTCCCCGGTCGTCGTGAGCTTCTTCGAAAGATCGTGGTTCGACAGCGCGATGCCGAAGTCGGCGATCTTCACCGAGCCGCGGCTCGTGATCATGAGGTTGCCGGGCTTGATGTCGCGATGCACGACGCCGCGGTCGTGCGCGGTCGCGAGGCCCTGCGCGGTCTGGAAAATGACCTTGGCCGACTGCTCGACCGAGAGCTTGCCTTCGCGCTTCAGCATCGAGCCGAGCGACTCGCCCTCGACGAACTCCATGACGAAGTAGGTCTGGCCTTCGTCGTCGCCGATGAAGTAGATCTGGATGATGTGCGGATCGTTGAGCGCGGCCATGCTGCGCGCTTCGCGCAGGAAGCGCTCCTTGACCGCCTCGTCGTGGGCCAGCGAATCGGCCAGCACCTTGATCGCGACGTAGCGGTTCAGCGAGGTCTCGTGGCCCTTGTAGACCACGCCCATGCCGCCGCGGCCGAGTTCGGCGACGATGTCGTAGTGGCCCAGGCGCGTTCTCATTGCGACTCCCCTTCGGGCTCATTGCCCGCGAATGGGCGCATCCTAGCACCGGCCCCCGGAGGCGGCTCGCGGACCCGGTTGGCGGCTGAAACCGTGTCCGGTTCGCATCGCGAGTGTGATGCGATAGGCATTCCGTCGCGATTGAGCGCGTCACCGCGGGGTCCCTAAACTCCGGTTCCCCTGTCACGGCCGTTGACGATGCCAGAGCCTGCCCAGCCGACCGCGCCGCGCCTTGGAAAAGGGCTGATCGTCGGCTTGCTCGTCGTATTCTGGCTCGCGGGAACGCTGCGTGCGCTGACAGTATTCCTGCACGATCCGCTCTATGCGTACGCGAACAGCTACGACGAGACGCGCTACACGTCGTGCTTCCACTTCTATCCCGATCGCCCGGCCGACATGCCGCCGCAGCTTCACAGTCCCGAGGCGCCGTATTCGCAGTTCCGCTTCATTTCGAGCGCCGATCCGATGTGCTACTGGTCATCGGAGCTCGCGTTCACCGGCGTCACGGCGCTGGTCTGGAAAAGCGCCGAGCTTCTCGGCGGCGGCGCCCTCCACGACGTGCGCTTCGTCGCCGCGTTGCGCTGGCTTTGCCTGCTCGCGCTGTCGATCGGCTTCGCGCGCGCGTGCCTCGCCCGCGCCGACGTGCGCGCGGCGCTCGCGCACGCGGCGCTCGTACCGCTCGTGTTCGCAGATCCCGGCAACACGCTCTATCTCGCGACGTTCTACGCGGAGTGGACCGCGCTGCTCGCCGCGTACGCGCTGATCGGGCTCCTGCTCCTGTGGCGCGACGAGCCGCGCACGCGTGCACGCTTCGCATGGCTTGCGCTCGCCGCGTTCGCGCTCGCGATCAGCAAGCTCCAGCACATGCTGCTGCCGCTCGCGCTCCTGATCGTCGTGCTCGTGCTCGATCGCGTGCGCCTCAGGCGCACGACGTGGCGCGTGTTCGCGCTGGCGATCGGCGCGCTTTTTGGCGCGTATTTCCAGTTCGTGCAGAGCGCGCGCGGCGGCCTCATGATGGACACGATCCGGCAGTACAACCGCGCCGACGTCGTGTTCACCGCGATGACGCCGTTCGCGGCCGACAAGCGCGCGCTGCTCGAGGACATCGGCATCGATCCCGGCTGCGAGATCTACTCGGGGAAGCCGGCGTGGCAGCTGCCAGATCTCCCGGAACGCACGTGCCGCGGCCTCGTCAACTTCACGCGCATGCGCGAGATCGGCGCGTTCCTGCGCCATCCGACGATCGCGATACGGCTTGCCGGCGCGGGCGTGCTCGCGCTCGATCCCTGGGTTGCCGACAACATCGGCCACGTCGAAGGCGGGCAGTTCCAGAAGCTGCCGGCCGCGGTGCCGACGCTCGGCCACGTGCTGCACGCGAGCCCCGCCGCGCGGTACCTACTGTTCGCGCTGCCGATGATTGTCCTGCTGGCGTTCCTGGTCCGTCCCGGCCTTCGATCCGGCAGCCGGACGCTGGACGCGACAGCCATCGTAGTCACCGTCATGGCCGCAACGCTCGCCATCACCCTGCTCGGCGACGGCCTTGCCGACACGGCCAAGCAGGGCCATCTCGTCGTCAACGCGGCGCTGGCGTGGACCCTCGTCGGGCTTATGATGAGCATCCCCACGAACCGCCGCAGCGTCGCCAGGATCGGCGACCGCGTCCCTCCGCCGTTGCCGAAGGATCCAGGATGACCGCCTTACCGGCTTTGATCGAGTTGCTCGCGCGCCTCGGCGCCGAGCTCGATTTCGATGTGGCACGCAGCGTCGAGGGCCCGGACGGGCCCGTCGACGTCGTCTGGTTCGACCGCAGCCTGCCGCTCGCGGCCGTCGCGTCCGAGCCGCTGGACATCACCGACGCGCCGCTCCTGCCCGTCGTCGCGTTCGTCGCGCGCACGGGGGCGATGCTCGAAAGCGAGAATATCGGCGCGCTCACCGCCGCGGTGGAAGCGACGGCGGCGCCGCTGCGGATTCTCGTCCTCGCGCGCGACAGCCGGCTCGCCGCGCTCGCGCCGCCGCTGCAGTCGATCGAGCAGATGAAGAAGCAGGATCAGGACGCCGCGCTGCGCGCGCACGTCGCCGCGACGCTGCGCGAGCGCGCCCGCCAGCCGGGTCGAACGATCGTGATGCTGCAGAGCGAGCTCGTCGAATGGGCGCGCCGCCTGCGCGAGGTGCGCCCGCGTTCCTACTCGGCGGAATCGCTGTTCAACCGGACCGGCGCGATCGACTAGATCTGCACGCCGTCGATTTCGACCAGGAGCTCGCGGCGGCAGATGTCGCCGCGCAGCAGCAGCAGGCCGTCGAGCCCGGGCACCTGTGCGCGAAGATGCTCGGACACCAGTGCCGCGTCGTCGCCGTCGCGGAGATACACCTTGAGAAGGCTGCCGGCGCCGGGCCCTTCGACGGCGCCGACGCTCGCGCTCCGGATCAGGCTTGCGATGTTCTTCAAGGTTTCGTCGAGCTGTGCGACGACGTCGTCTTCGTGATGCGACTTGTGTCCGACCACCGCCGCGGTGCCGGAAATCAGGAGCTGTCCCGCCGCCGTCGTCATGCCGCGCGCGAACGTCGGCGCGGTCGGGCCGTATTCGCGCGGATAGCGCCACGCGTTGACCTGGCGCGGATTCTCGACCGGCGTGCCGGCCGTGCGCGACGTCAGCGCGTAGACCTGCAGCACGCGGCGGCCGTCGCTGCGGCCGATCGCCGTCGCGGCGGGATACGCGTCCTGCCACGCGCCCTGCATGCCGCGCACGCGGCCGACGCAGAAGCGGCGATAACGCTCGTCGTCGCCCGCGCCGGCGTTGATCGCGTCGAAGTAGTTCCACAGGCGCAACACGTGCGGCGTCGCGCTCTGGCGGATCGCGGCGAGCAATTCGCGATAGGCGCGATCGGCGGCGTCGGCGATGTCGTCCTCTGCGGGCTCCGCGATTTCGATCGCGAAGAAGCCGTAGTGGCCGTCGCTGCTCCAGCGCACGTTGCCGTCGCGTCCGTGGCTGACCGGCGCGCCGGCGCGCCAGACTTCGACGACCCGCTCGCCGAGCCTCTCGAGACCGATCGCGAGATGGCGCGGATCGTCGACGGCGGTCGTGCCGAAGGCGATCACGGCGAGCACGTCCGCGTCCGACAGCAGTTCTGCAGGTGCAGCCGCCGAATAGCCGATCCGCAAGGGCGGCAGCGTCACGGACGATTCAGGGATGACATTCGGGGCGAAAAGGCTGGACACGGACTCACGCGCTGACGCGCGGGATGCGCGGCCGCGCGGATGATACACTGCGCGGCCTTTTTTCCGCCCCGAAGGGGAGCGCAGGTCTCCCGAAAGATGGATACGCCCACTGCCGCACAGACCCCCGCCGAGCACGAGCTCGCCGAGCTCATCGTGCAGAGCCTCAACATCGACTGGGTCAAGCCCGAGGCGATCGATCCGGAAGCCCAGTTGTTCGGCGGCGACCTCGGCCTCGATTCGATCGACGCGCTCGAGCTCGCGCTCGCGGTGTCCAAACGCTACGGCTTCCAGCTCCGCTCGGACAATCCCGACAACAAGCGCATCTTCGGCAGCCTGCGCGCGCTCGCCGACCACATCCAGCAGAACCGCGCCGCGTAGTCGCCGTCAGGCCGGATCGACCGGCGTGTTGCCGCCCGAGAACGCGTAGCGCGCCTGGCGCCGGCGCTCGGCGAGATCGCGCAGGAACCTCGGCAAGTTCACGAGGCCGCCGATCGCGTAGATCAGCTTGAAGAAATGCAGGCGCCGCATCACCGGCGCGCTGTCGAACACGTCGCCCGCGAGCATCGAGATCACGCCGTCCTCGACGCGCCAGACGTTGCGCGGGCTTGCAAAGAGGCCACGCATCACCGGCGAGTTGAAGCGGTAGATGAACCACGAGAACACGCGGATGCCGCGCCGGATGCGCCGGCTGAACGCGTCCTGCAGCGCGGCCTCGCGCGTGGGCTCCCGGAGGATCCGGTCGACCAGCGCCGCGGCCTGCTTGCCGCTGTGCATCGCGAGATAGACGCCCGACGAGAACACGGGGTCGACGAACGCGAACGCGTCGCCGACCATGATCCAGCCGGGGCCCGCCATGCGCGCGCAGGTGTACGAGTAGTTGCCGGTTACGCGCACGTCGGAGATCATCTCGGCGCCGGCCATGCGCTTCCACGCCTCCGGCATCATCTGGAGCGTCTGCAGCAGGAATTCCTCGTTGCGTCCGCGGCGCGTCTTGAGGTATTCCGGCCAGCACACGCAGCCGACGCTCATCACGCCTTCGCGCAGCGGAATGAACCAGCACCAGCCGTACTTGAAGTTGTAGATGCTGATGTTGCCGGCGTCCTCGCCCGGCCGGAACTCGACGCCGCGGAAATGCGCGAAGATCGCCGCGCTCTGATGCTTGTCGTTCTTGCGCTTGAGCTTCAGCGCGTTGCCGAGCAGCGTGTCGCGACCGCTCGCATCGACGAAGTAGCGCGCGCGCAGTGTCAGCGCGGCGCCGCCCGCGTCGTGCGCGTGTGCGACGACGTCGCCGACGCCGCCGATCTCGACGTTGTCGACCTTGACGCCTTCGCGCGCATCGACGCCGCTTTCGCGCGCGTGGTCGAACAGCATCTGATCGAACTCCTCGCGCTTGACCTGGAACGCGTGCGGCGGCGAGCCGCCGAGCGCGCGCCGGAAATGGAAGGTCTGGTAGCCGCCGCCGGACGGGAAGTCCGCGCCGTGCTTGACGACGCCGAGCGCGCGCACCTTCTCGAGCACGCCGAGCTCTTCCATGATCGGCAGGTTGCAAGGCAGCAGCGACTCGCCGATGTGGAAGCGCGGATGGCGGTCCTTCTCGAGCTGGATCACGCGGTAGCCGCGCCGCTTCAGGAGCGCAGCGGTCGTCGATCCCGACGGGCCGCCGCCGACGACGAGCACGTCGCAATCGAAGGAATCCGCCGTCGCCGCCATGCTGCCCTCTGCTTCGCTTCCGGTACTGAACGCTATGCTACAGTCGCGCCGCTTTCAACGCCGCTCGATCCGCGCATCCCTTCGTGTCCGCGACCTTGCCCATCCCGCCAGAGATACGTCCGCGACGCGCGGCGCTCGTCTTCCTCGCCTATCTCGCCGTGCTGGTCGGCGCGTTCGCGAGCGGTCTCGCATGGCTGGAAGAGCTCGCTGCGTTCATGCTGGCGACCTTCCTGCTCTGGCCCGGACTTCGGGCGCGCAGCGCCGCCGCCTGGATCGTCTGGGCGATCGCCTCGCTCGGCATCCTCGCGCTCGGTGTCACCGGCCGCGGCGAGATCGCGCTCGACTTCATGCCGGTCATGGTGAACGCCGCGCTCTGCGTCCTCTTCGCGCGCACGGTCGTGCCCGGGAGCGAGCCGCTGATCGCCCGCGTGATCGCGGTGCTCGAAAATCCCGAGCGCGTGCGCCTCCCGCGCGTCGCCGCGTATGCGCGCGCGCTCACGTGGGCGTGGTCGCTGCTGCTCGGCACGCAGGCGCTGATGCTGACGCTGCTGATCTTTTGTGCGGTGCCTGACGGCCTCCTCGCGAGCTACGGCATGACTCCGCCGATCGAGATCGTCGGCGACGACTGGCGCTGGTATCTGCATCTTGGCAGCTACGCCGGCGTCGTCGCGTTCCTCGTCGTCGAGTACGCGTTCCGGCGCTGGTATCTCAGGCACATCCCGCACGCGCCGCTGCCGGTGTTCGTCTCGCGCCTCGTGCGGCGCTGGCCGGCGCTGGCGCACAGCGTCATGCACGACGTGCGGCACGGTACATGAGCGACATCGCCGAAACCGTGCGCATCCCCGCCGCGCATCCGTCGCTGCCCGGACATTTCCCCGGCAACCCGGTCGTGCCCGGCGTCGTGCTGCTCGATCGCGTCGCCGCCGCGATCGAGCGTGATGGCGCCGCGCGGCTCGCGCGCATCGGCGCGGTCAAGTTCCTCGCACCGCTGAAGCCCGACGAAGACGCCACGCTCCGCATCGTCCGTGACGGCGCACGCGTGCGCTTTCGCATCGAGCGCGGCGCGACGCCGATCGTTGCCGGCGAAGGCGAGCTCGCATGAGCGGCGAGCACTGGACCGCGCGCCCCGAAGGCGGCGGCCGCTTCGCGATCTGGCTGATCCGCGCGATCGGCCTCAAGTGCGGACGCGGCGTCGCGCGGCTTCTCCTGTATCCGATCACGCTGTATTTCTTCGTGCGCCGCGGCTATGAGCGGCGCGTGTCGTACGCGTTCCTCGAGCGCGCGTTCGGCCGCAAGGCGAGCGCGTGGGAAGTCATGCGCCACATCCATCGCTTCGCGGGGACGATCCTCGATCGCATGTACCTCCTGTCCGACCGCTACGCCCGCTTCGACGTGCGCGTGCATGGCCTCGACGAATTGCGCTCGCACCTGCGGCCCGATCGCGGCGTGTTGCTGCTCGGCGCGCACGTCGGCAGCTTCGAGGCGCTGCGCGTGCTCGCGGCGGAGCGGCCCGACGTCAAGGTCTGCGCACTGCTCGACACGCAGAAGACGCCCGCGCTGACCGAGCTCCTGCACGCGCTGAATCCCGAGGTCGCGCGCAATGTCATCGACGCGTCGCGGCCTTCGACCGAGATCGTGCTCGCGCTCGGGGAGGCGCTGCACGAGGGTGCGCTCGTCACGCTGCTCGCCGACCGCGCACGGCCGCACGAGTCGACCATCGTCGCGGATTTCATGGGTTCGCCCGCCGCGTTTCCGGCGGCGCCGTTCCTGATCGGCGCGCTGCTGAAGGTGCCGGCCGTGCTCTGCGTCGGCCTCTATCGCGGCGGCAACCGCTACGATCTCTACTTCGAGACGTTCGCCGAGGAGCTCGTGCTGCCGCGCAGGTCGCGCAAGGCGGAGCTGCGCGCCGTCGTGCAGCGCTACGCGACGCGGCTCGAGCACTACGTGCGCGAGGATCCCTACAACTGGTTCAACTGGCATGACTTCTGGAATCTCGAAGGTTTCGATGACGCTCTGCCTGGCGCTGACGAGCGCGGCCTGGCCGGCGCCGTCGAGCGCGGCGCCTGAAGCCGGCGCGCCCGATGCGGCCGCGCTCGTCGCGGGCCTGAAGCGCGCGCCGCCGGCGCGCACGGCGTTCGCCGAAGTGCGCTTCTCCGGTTTGCTCGACCGCCCGCTGATCCTCCACGGCGAGCTCGAGTACGACGGTCCCGGCAAGCTGGCGCGCAACGTCGAGAAGCCGTACCGCGAACACATGACGATCGCGGACGGCGAAGCGTCCGTGCAGCGCGGCGACAACCCGGCGCGCACGTTCTCGCTGAGCCAGGCGCCGGAGCTCGAAGGATTCCTGCGCGGATTCGCCGCGCTGCTCGGCGGCGACGCGGCAGCGCTGCAGCGCGACTTCACGCTGGCCGCGAGCGGCAGCGGGACCGCATGGCGCCTCAAGCTGACGCCGCGCGACGATCGTCTCGCACGGCGCATCACCGCGCTCGAAGTCGACGGCGCCGGCACGTCGGCGCGCTGCTTCCACACCTTCGAAGGCGACGGCGACGTCAACGTGCTGCTGGTCGAATCGCTCGCCGAAGCGAAGATCCCGGTGCGGCCGACGCCGCCGATGATCGACGCGCTCTGCCGCGGCATTCCGACGCCCTGATGCGCGCCGGCACGCGACGCTGGCTCTTCGTCGGTGTCTGGGTGCTCGCGCTCGTCGCACTCGGCTTCGTCGCCGTGCGCTCGCTGACGGTGACGACCGATCTCCGCAGCTTCATGCCGCCGCCGCAGACGCCCGACCAGAAGCTCCTGATGGAGCAGATCGGCGAAGGACCCGGCTCGCGGCTCCTGCTGCTGTCGATCGAAGGCGCGCCGCCGGACCGCCTTGCCGCGTTGAGCCGCGGTCTCGCGGACGCGCTGCACAAGGACACGCATTTCGAGCAGGTCGTCAACGGCGCGTTCGATCCCGCGGCGCTCGATCCGAAATGGCTGCCGTATCGCTACCTCCTGTCGCCGACGCTAGATCGTCACGCACTCGACGCCGCCTATCTCGGCGATCAGCTGCAGCAGCGCATCGCCGATCTCGCGTCGCCCGCGGCATCGCTGCTGAAGCCTCTGCTGGCGCGCGATCCGACGCTCGAAACGCTCGCGCTCGCCGAGCGCTGGTCGCCGCCGAAGCCGCCGGCGACGCGCGACGGCGTCTGGTTTTCGTCCGACGGCGCCGCGCTGCTGCTTGCCGAGACGCGCGGCGCCGGCTTCGATCCCGCGGCGCAGGGCGCTGCGATCGACGCGCTGCAAGCGGCGTTCGCCGCATTGCACGACGTCGACGGTGCGCGCCTTTCGATCAGCGGGCCCGGCTACTTCAGTGTCCTGATCAGCACGAAGACGCGCGGCGAAGCGGATCGCATCGGCGCGGTCAGCACGGTCGGCTTCGTCATCCTGCTGCTGCTCGCGTATCGCAGTCCCGCGCTGCTGCTGCTCGCCGCACTGCCGATCGCAAGCGGCGGACTCGCCGGCATCGCCGCGCTCGCCTGGATCTTCGGGTCGGCGCACGGCATCACGCTCGCATTCGGCTTCACGCTGCTCGGCGTCGCGCAGGAATATCCGATCCGCCTGCTGAGTCATCGCCGCACGGGCGAAGACGCCGTCGCTAGCGTTCGTGCGTTGTGGCCGCTGCTGGCGACCGCGATCGCATCGGCGGCGATAGCGTATCTCGCGTTCTTCGCGTCGGGCGTCAGCGGGCTCGAGCAGCTCGCCGTGTTCACGATCAGCGGCCTGCTCGTCGCCGGTTTCACGACACGTTACCTGTTGCCGTACGTGCTGCCCGGGACATTCCGCGACGCCGCGACGATCGCCGGCGTCGCCGCGGCGCTTCGCGTGATCGACCGCGTGCCGCGTCCCGCCTGGCTGCCGTGGCTGCTCGCCGCGATCGCGGTCATCGTGCTGTGGCGCGCGCCGGGACCGATGTGGGAGAACGATCTCGCCGCGCTGACGCCGGTGCCGGAGGATCTCCTGATCCACGACGCGAAGCTCCGCGGCGAGCTCGGCGCACCGGACGTGCGCTACCTGCTCGTGCTGCAGGCGCCGGACGCGGATCGCGTGCTGACGCTGTCGGAATCGATCGAGCCGCGCCTCGACGCGCTCGTCGCGCAAAAGGCACTCGACGCGTTCGAGCTCCCGAGCCGCTATCTCCCGAGCCTCGAAACGCAGCGCGCGCGCCAGGCGAAGCTGCCGGACCGCGCGACGCTATCGGCTGCGCTCGCCGAAGCGGGCCGGGACCTTCCGTTCCGCGCCGATCTCTTCGCGCCGTTCCTCGACGATGTCGATGTCGCGCGATCGCTGCCGCCGCTGACCGCAGACGAATTCTCACGAAACCCGCTCGGCGCGCGGCTCGCCTCGATGCTCGTGCACCGCGGCGAAGGCTGGCTCGCGCTCGCGACGCTGTCCGGCGTGCGCGACGCGGCCGCGCTCGAAGCGTTCGCTGCGACGACGAACGGTGCGGTCCGCCTGCTCGATCTCAAGGGCGCCTCGGAATCGCTGGTGATCGCCTACCGCGAGCGCATCCTGCGTGCGCTCGGCATCGCGCTCGCGCTGCTCGCGCTGACCGTCGTCGTCGCGCTGCGCAGCGCGCGCCGCGCGTGGCACGTCATCGCGCCAATGTCCCTGGCGACGCTGTTCGTGCTCGTCGTCGAGCGCGCGTCGGGGCTCTCGCTGTCCCTGTTCCACCTCGTCGCGCTGACGCTCGCGGCGGGGCTCGGGCTCCACTACGCGCTGTTCTTCGAGCGCCCGGTCGCCGACGCGGCCGAGGCGCGCCGCACGCTGCACGCGACGCTGGTGTGCATCGCCTCCGCGCTCCTCGTGTTCGGCATGCAGGCGTTCTCGTCGCTGCCGGTGCTGCGCGCGATCGGGCTCACCGTCGCGCTCGGCGTCGGCTTCCACTTCTGCCTGTCGATCCTGATGGCGCGGCCGCGCTAGTTACGGATCGAACCCGCTCGCGAAGATCGCATCCCGCTGGATCGGCGTCAGCACGAAGCTCTGCACGTTGTCGCCGGCGTCGCGGCCGGTGCCGACGATGACGCCGGCCGTGTTGACCGCGACGGCGTTGGCGAAGCGCGTGAAGCCGGTGGTGTCGTCGACGACGGTATAGAGATCGTAGGCGGCGCCGTCGCGATAGACGAACGCCTGCAGGCCCGGCACGGGACCGTTCGCGGTGCCGATGCCGGCGGTGCCGACGATGACGCCGCTCGCGTTGATCGCGATCGCGCTGCCGTTGTCCTGATCGAGCGTCGCGCCGGGGATCGCGGTGAACGAGCCGTCGTCCGCGAACACCACCGGCACGAGGTTCTGCACGTCGTCGACGCCGAGGCCGACCGCGACGCCGTCGTCGTTGAGGCCGACCGCGTTCGTGCGCAGTGCGTCGCTGTCGCCGCCCATGCCGAGCACGGCCGCCGTACCGACGACGCCCACGACCGCGTGGATGTTGGCGACGTGCTCGTTCCAGTAGCCGATCAGCTTGCCGCTCGCGTTGATCGCGGACCAGCGCGCCTGCTGGTCGGGCACG
>Ga0126377_10001539_pt1 | contig 15233 bp, 7 predicted proteins | sample PanSoiMetPlot_22_FD_92647 | JGI IMG/M metagenome (GOLD analysis project Ga0126377, IMG submission 92647) | Tropical forest soil microbial communities from Panama - MetaG Plot_22 | ecosystem: Environmental > Terrestrial > Soil > Tropical forest > Bulk soil | place: Panama | collected 2016-02-17
CAGCCAGCAAGGGTTCTCAACAGGTTTTGATAGTCCTCGTTGGTGCGAGTATGTGACTCGCGCAACTCCTTGATCACTCGGCAGGCATGCATCACTGTCGTGTGATCGCGCCCGCCAAACGCATCGCCGATCTCGGGCAAGCTGTGACTCGTGAGTTCCTTCGCCAGCGCCATGGCGAGCTGACGGGGTCGTGCGATCGATCGGCTGCGGCGCTTGGACAGCAAGTCCGCCATGCGGATCTTGTAGTACTCCGCCACGGTTTTCTGAATGTTCTCGATCGTCACCAGGCGATCCTGCATGGCGAGCAGGTCGCGCAGCGCTTCCTTGGCAAACTCCAGCGTGATGGCGCGACCCGTGAATTGCGAGTTGGCCACGACTCGTCGCAGGGCCCCCTCCAGCTCACGAACGTTCGAACGAATTCGCTTCGCGATGAAGAAGGCCACTTCCTCGGGAAGCTCGACGCGGCTGACCGCGGCCTTGCTCATGAGAATCGCCACACACGTTTCGAGTTCCGGCGGCTCTATGGCGACCGTGAGTCCCCAGCCAAAACGCGACTTGAGCCGCTCTTCCAGGCCGTCGACCTCCTTCGGATAGCGGTCGCAGGTCAGGATGATCTGCTGCTGCTGTTCGAACAGAGCGTTGAAGGTGTGGAAGAACTCCTCCTGGGAGCGATCCTTGTTCGCAAAGAACTGAATGTCGTCGATCAGGAGGGCATCGAGCGACCGATACGCCGCTTTGAAATCATTGATGGTGTTGTGCTGCAGCGCTTTCACCATGTCGCTGACGAAACGCTCCGAATGGACGTACGCTACGCGCGCCCGGTCACTGCGGCCGCGAATTGCGTTGCCGACCGCATGCATCAGATGCGTCTTGCCGAGACCCACGCCACCGTAGATGAACAGCGGGTTGTAGGCACGCCCCGGGTTTTCCGCCACTTGATGAGCGGCTGCCCGAGCGAGCTGGTTGCTCTTGCCTTCGACGAAGTTGACGAACGTGAAGTCCGGATTCAGCCGGCTTCCCAGCACTTGCGGCGGCTCGCGCGTCGCCTGGCGGTTGGGCACCGGTATCGCGCCAGGGGCATTCGCGACCATCCGCGAGCCGACTTCCACGATGATGGACTGGCCAGGCTCAGGGGAAACCGCATCGAGGAGCTCCGAGATTCGCTGAGCGACGTTCTCGTTCACCCAGTCGACGACAAAGCGGTTTGGCGCCAGCAGGCGCAGGACTCGGCCGTCCTCCACTGCCTGCAGCGGACGGATCCACGTATTGAACTGCTGTTCGGGCAGCTCGGCCTCCAATTGCCGGAGACAGCGATGCCACAACGAACCCTGCACGGTTTCGCCACCCATTGTTCCGACAATCGAAAAAGCTTGGTCCGGTAAGACGTGAGTCAGAGAAATTGTTCTGCGCCGGCTGTTCAGGCGGGGGCGCGAGAGGTGGGCGAGTCTATACCGTTGGGCCGCGGGTTATCCACAGGTGGGAAAATAGATTCTGCTCGCGAAATCAGCTGCCGCGCGCTTGACACCCCGTAGGCCGCTGCGTACCCTTGCCGCCCTTCTTTCGACCCACCATGTGCTTGTTTTAGCGCGACTTTCGCGCCACGAGTTTGCAGCATGAAGCGCACCTACAACCCCAGCAAGATTCACCGTGCTCGCACTCATGGTTTCCGTGCGCGCATGGCCACCCGTTCCGGACGCCTGGTGCTCGCTCGCCGCCGCGCCAAGGGCCGCAAGCGGCTGACGGTCTGACGCCACCGTTCGGCGTCGTCCGCACTGTTCGCAGCTACTTGCACGCACCTGCCCGGCCGTTTACCCCGGCGCAACGTCTCCACAACAAATCGGAGTTCGATCGCGTCTACAAAGATGCGCGACGTTTCGCCGATGCCTTGTTCGCGATTTTCGTTCGTCCCAATGGTGGACCCCACGCCCGACTCGGCCTCGCCATCGCGGCGCGAGTCATTGGTGGCGCGGTTCGGCGCAACCGTATCAAGCGTCTCGTGAGGGAGTCGTTCCGGCTTCACCAGCATGATCTGCCCGCCGTCGACATCGTGGTCAATGCCCGCGGCGGCGCCCGCGATGCCGACAATCCCGCGATCGTGCGCAGCCTTGAAAAGCACTGGCGCGCAGTGAGCAAGTCGTGCGCAGCATCCTGAAAGCGATCCTTCGCGGTTATCGCTACCTGATCAGCCCGATGCTTGGTCCGAACTGTCGTTTCTATCCCAGCTGTTCCTGCTACGCCGAAGAAGCCATCGAGCTCCACGGCACACTCAAGGGCAGCTATCTCGCGGCGCGACGTCTGTTGCGATGTCATCCCTGGCACCCGGGCGGTTTCGATCCGGTGCCACCACGCGTCTGTGCCAAACCTCCTTCTGATGCCCGACATCACGCGGGTTGATGTACGCAGTCTGGAATCCTGTCACTCATGGAAAACCAAAGAATATTTGTCTGGGCTGCGCTGGGCCTGTTGCTGTGGCTGAACTACCTGGCCTGGCAGCGCGACTACGCGCCGCCGCCGGCACCCGCGCCCGTCGCTGCGACCACGCCTGCGACCAACAACCAGGGCGCATCGGAATCGCTGCCTGAGCTGCCGTCCTCGAATGGCGCGCCAGCCGCACCCGCAGCAACGACTTCGCTTCCCGCCGCGGAAGCCGCTGCAGCCGCAGCTCCGAGCATCCGCGTCGTCACCGATGTGTTCGACATGCAGATCAGCACTCGCGGCGGCGAACTGTTCCGCGCCGACCTGCTGAAGTACCCGAAGGTGAAGGGACAGGCAGACCGCGTGCGGCTGTTCGATACGCAGGGCCCGCTGTACGTGATGCGCTCCGGTCTGCGTGCCGCTGACAATCGCGCCGAGCCCACGCATCTCGCGACCTTCCAGGCCGCAGCGAGCGAATACCGACTGAAGGAAGGCCAGGCGCAGCTCGAAGTGCCGCTGACCTGGACCGACGGCCAGGGCCTGAGCGTCACCAAGACCTACATTTTCAGGCCCGGCAGCTACCGCATCGATCTCCGGTATGACGTGACCAACAATTCCGGCAGCGACTGGAAGGTGGCGTCTTACGTACAGCTCGTGCGCCACTACGAGCACGTGAAGCGCTCGTACTTCAACGTGGAAACCAACGCCTACCGCGGACCCGCCATCTATGACGGCAAGGGTTACCGCCGCCTCAATGTCGAGGATGAGGAAGAACGCAACTACAAGAACACCATCACCGGCGGCTGGATCGCAGCGCTGCAGCATCATTTCGTGGCGGCCGCCGTGCCGCCCGTGGGCGAAGGTTACGACTACCTGCTCAATGTCGACGCCCAGAACAACTTCACCCTCTCCTATCGCAGTCCGCTGAAGGTCGTACCGAGCGGCACGTCGAAGACGATCGTGAGCGAAACGCTGTTCGTCGGCCCGAAACTCCAGGGGCAGCTGGCAGCAGCGGGTCCGGAACTGCAGCGCACCGCCGACTACGGCAAACTCACCATCATCGCGCAGCCGCTGTTCAAGCTGCTCAGCTGGGTTCACTCGTTCGTCGGCAACTGGGGCGTTGCGATCATCGTGGTGACCTTCCTGATCAAGCTGGCGTTCTACAAGCTCACCGCCGCCAGTGGCCGCTCGATGGCCAAGATGCGCAACATCGCACCGCGCATCAAGGCGATCCAGGAACGCTACAAGGACGATCGCGAACAGCTCGGCCGCCAGATGATGGAGATCTACAAGCGCGAGAAGATCAATCCGCTCGCCGGCTGCCTGCCCATCGTCATCCAGATCCCGTTCTTCCTGGCGTTCTACTGGGTGCTGCTCGAGAGCGTCGAAATGCGCCAGGCCCCATTCTTCGGCTGGATCACGGATCTGTCGTCCCGCGACCCGTTCTTCATTCTGCCCATCCTGATGGGCGCGGCGATGTTTGCGCAGTTCAAGCTGCAGCCGATGCCGAGCACCGACCCGATGCAGGCGAAGATCTTTGCCTTCATGCCGGTGATCATGTCCGCGACCATGGCCTGGTTCCCGGCCGGCCTGGTGCTGTACTGGCTGACCAACACCCTGTTGTCGATCGCGCAGCAGTGGCGCATCAACAAACTGGTCGCCGCTGAAGACGGCAAAAAAGGTAGCTGACAACGCGGCTGCCGCATGCCACCGGATGTGGCTACACTCGCGCGAGTCGTAGCCACTGCATCCGGTCCGGCGTGAATCCCGCTTCCGATTCCGACACCATCGCCGCCGTTGCGACCCCCACGGGCCGCGGCGGCATCGGTGTCGTTCGCGTCTCCGGGCCGCGCGTCATCAGCATCGCGCACGAACTTCTCGGTGACCTCCCGCCGCCGCGTCATGCAGCGCTGCGCATATTTCGCGACGCGGCTGGCGACATGCTCGATGGCGGCATTGCGCTCTACTTTCCCGCACCCGCGTCCTTTACCGGCGAAGACGTGCTCGAGCTCCAGGGTCACGGTGGTCCCATCGTGCTCGACATGTTGCTCGCGCGGATCGTGGCGCTTGGTGCCCGCCTCGCGCAGCCCGGTGAATTCAGTCGCCGCGCCTTTCTCAATGACAAGATCGATCTCACCCAGGCCGAAGCCATCGCCGACCTGATCGACAGCGGCTCGACCGAGGCCGCCCGTGCGGCTTTGCGATCACTGCAAGGCGAATTCTCGGACACGGTGCATTCGCTCACGGAAGCCGTGACCGAAACACGCATGCACGTCGAAGCGGCGATCGACTTCCCCGAAGAGGAAGTCGACTTTCTGGCCGACACCGCACTGCGCGAACGGCTCGATCACGCCAACGATCTGTGCACACAGATCATTGCAACCGCGCGCCAGGGCGCGTTGCTGCGCGAAGGCATGACCGTCGTCATCGCGGGGCGGCCGAACGCCGGCAAGTCGAGCTTGCTGAACAGGCTCGCCGGCTACGACGCCGCGATCGTCACCGACATTCCCGGCACGACGCGCGATGTACTGCGCGAGCGCATCAACATCGACGGCATGCCTTTGCACGTGGCCGATACGGCAGGCCTGCGCGAGGAAGCTGACGTCGTGGAAACGGAAGGCATTCGCCGTGCGCACGCCGAGATGTCACGCGCCGACCGCATCCTCTATGTGATCGATGCGACGCGCGGACTCGATGACGATGCCATTCGTGCCGAGACCGCACGCCTGCCCGCAACCGTGCCCGTCACCTGGATCGTCAACAAGGTCGATGTCGCTGGCGGCGTGCCGCGCGAACAACGAACCCAACCGCCGCGCGTGTATCTCTCCGCAACCACCGGCGAAGGACTCGATCTGTTGCGCCAGCATCTGAAGGATTGTGTCGGCTACCAGGGCACAGACGCGGGCGTCATCTCCGCGCGTCGCCGCCATCTCGATGCACTGAACCAGGCGCATGCACATATCAAGGAAGCCGCACGCCAACTGACTGAACGCCGCGCCGGCGAGCTGATGGCCGAAGAACTCCGTCTCGCTCAACAGTCGCTCGCCGAGATCACAGGCGAGTTCACGTCGGACGATCTGCTGGGGCGGATATTTATGTCGTTTTGCATCGGGAAGTAGCGATATTCCCGTGCTGCTTCACGACATCCCAATGTCCTGAGAGGCGCCGGACTCACGCTGAAAGAGCATCCCCATCGTGTCCGTGCAGCGCAAGGCAGCGATGAGCGTTTGACGTATGAGGATCAACGATGCTCGTTTTTGCGCGCCGCCCACTGCTGCGCGTCCTGCGGGCGCGCGCACCATGCCCGCAGACTTCGATCGCGGGCGCCCAAAGCGACAAATCCAAACGTTTTCCCTGACACAGGCCAAAAAATTTTGCGCTTGACGCAACAGATGCGGCGTCGGCATCGTCGACAAGACTACAGCGGCGGTACGGCGCTTCGGCCAGGAGATCCGAGAGCATCGGACGGGCCGCACGAACAAGAATGTGCCATTTAGGATGGAAGGATCCCATGCAGACGCCTGTCGATTCGGTCTCCCACGTTGCCGGTATGGAAGCTGCTTGGGGACGGACCTTGCGAGGCAAAGCCAACGCAGCGAGAGCCCTGGCTGCACGCAGAGCGGGAATCATGCTCGCGTTGTTGGTCTTCACCCTGCCGGCATTTGCCGTGTCCTTTCCAACGGGATCCGAGGCTCTTGACAGAGTCAAAGTGAGGTCGACGATTCAACCTCTCGCCCAGCGCCTTTCGGCGAACGGGTCAACCTGTACACAGGCGAGCTGACTTTCAACCATGTCGATGTCGATTTCCCCGGCATCGGTCCCACGATCACTCTTTCGCGAACGTTCGACTCGCGAAACAAGATGCTGCCGGGCTATCTCTTCTTCGGCGACTGGACATTCGATACTCCAAGAATCGACACGCGGGTTCGAAGGCCGTCCCGTCTTGCCACGGGCACGCCCGGTCAGAATTGGGCAGTGGACGCATCGAACTACCACCGGTGCACGCAACTCTCACAGCCGTACGATCCCGATGATGCGCAGTACCTGTGGTGGCAGGGATACGATCTGGTGATGCCGGGCGGCCTGACGCAGACGGTCATGGTCGCGGCACCTGGCCTTCCGATGCCGACCATGACGGTTGGCGGCTCTGCGGTTACGTTTGTCGGAACGACCAAGAACGGGTGGCGAATCGGTTGCCTGCCTGCCACCAGCAATGGTGAGGTGGGCGAAGCGTTTCTCGTCGTCGATCCGGAAGGAACCAAGTACTTCCTCGACTATCTGGTCGGGAAGAACGTCGGAAACATCACCGAAAATGACGGAGGCGTAATTATTTACCACCCCATCATGCATGCGGCGATGATGGTCAGGCGCATCGAGGACCGATTCGGAAACTCTCTGACGTTTTCATACAGCGGCGTGAAGCTGACGAGCGTCACGGCGAGCGATGGGCGCACGGTAACGATCAATTGGAGAACCGACGCCGACCTCGTCGCATCGATTGTCGTTCAATCTGGCAGCCCCACCCAACAGACGACGAGCTACGAATACACAAGCGGCAGGCTCACAGGCGTCGTGCTGCCCGATCAGTCGCGATGGACTTTCAACAATCTGGTTTCCAATTTTTCTCCTGCTATCACGCCAGGCTGCAGCACCCGAAACATCAATCCTGCTTCTCAAGGTACTGGCTTGGTTTCAACCGTCACCCACCCAAGCGGCTTGGTCGGCCGATTCACGACGAAAGCAACGTATCACGGCCGAAGTTATGTCCCGAGCTTTTGCGATACCTACCCGGAGGCTCACGAAAGCATTTCGCCGGTTTTCAGTACCGGCTCACTGACGGCCAAGGAAATCTCGGGCCCGGGTGTGCCGACGCGCACCTGGAACTACACCTATTCTCCCGTAACGGCTAGCACTACGCGCGATTCATGCGCGGCAAGCAACACCTGCGTGGACTACAAGTCGGTGACCGAAGTGGCACCGGATGGTGTGCAGACGATCTACCTCTTCAGCAATCGTTTCGACGAAAGCGAAGGTAACGACCTGTCGCTACTCACCTACGCGGCGGGTTCGAGCACCGCGCTGCGTACGATCACCAAGTCCTATGCCTCACCGAGCGCCGGCCCCTACCCGGCATCCATCGGGGGCTCGATGCTGCCTGGCGACTACAACTACAAGCGCGAGCAATCGATCGCGCCGCTCAAGTCGATCACTACGACTCAGGAAAGCACGACGTTCAACTGGAATGTGGCGACCGGTTGCGGCGGCTATCCCTACTGTTTCGATTCATTTGGTCGCCCGACACAGGTCAACAAGGTCGGAACTGACAGCAAGACTGAGAGCACCCTCTATCACGATGACCTTCCAAGGTGGGTGGTGGGCCAGATCGAGCGGCAGACGACCAACGGCATCGAGACCAACCGAGTCGAGTTCGATCCGAACGCGCAGCCCTGGAAACAGTACAGCTTCGGGAGACTCGAAGCCACATATACCTATTTGTCGTCGGGCCTGTTGAGCACAGCCACCGATGGGATCAGTCGCCCCATATCGCTGGAAGACTACTACCGCGGAATCCCGCGACTAGTCCGATTTGCGGACGGCACAACGCGGCTCGCGACCGTCAATGACAACGGCTGGGTGACTAGCATCACCGACGAGCGCAGCGCGAAAACCTGCTATGGCTACGACTCGATGGGCCGAGTCAATTTGATCACGTACCCGTCGGAAGGCCCGAGTGGCGTTTGCGACGCGACAACATGGACGGTCACGTCAGTGACGTTCACACCGTTGACGGTATCGGAACTCAATGTGCCGGTGGGGACATGGCGGCAGCGAAGCACACAGGGCCGTATGCAGAAAAGTATCTATCACGATGCGTTCTGGCGTCCGGTGCTGGTGGAAGAAAAGGACACGACGACGGGCGCGGCAATCTACACACGCAAAAGCTACGACCAGGACGGCCGCGTAGTCCTGGACTCGTATCCCTTGAGCAATTCATCGGCCATGGACGGGATCAACAATTTCTATGACGCAGTCGGTCGGTTGACGCAGCGACGGACGAGCGATGGTGTTATCACACTTGAAACCATTGCATACCTGAGCGGCAATCGCCTCCAGGTGACCGACGCCGACAACCGCGTGTCGACGACGACGTACCAGGCGTTCGATCAACCGGACTACAGCAATACGCTACGGGTCGATGCGCCAGAGAACACCACAGCAATCACTACTCGCGATGTCTTCGGCAAGGTGTTGAACATTACACAATCAGGTAGCTGGTCCGGTGGATTTGCCAGCGCAACCCGTACTTTCGAGTACGACAGCTTCCAGCGCCCGTGTCGCAGAACGGATCCGGAACGCGGCTCGACGGTCTGGGGCTACGACGCGGCCAGTCAGCGGGTATGGGAAGCCAAGGGCCAGAGCGCTAGCGGATGTTTATCGGCTGCTCCGCCAGATGCAACCATTTTTGGCTATGACCTGAGAGGCCGAAAGACGCTGGATGACTATCCAAGCACCACAGCGGATGTGAGTTACGGCTACGACCCCGCTGGCAATGCTACGAGTGTCACGAACCCGACCGCGGCTTGGACGTACACCTACAACAAGCGCAATTTGCTGGAGACCGAGCAGGTGATCATCGATGGCAAGACGCGCCTCTTTGATCCGGCCTACAACGCGCTCGGTCAGCTCATGAGCCTCACGACGCCGGCCAATACCATCAGCTACTCGCCCGATGCGTGGGGCCGACCGACGCAACTCAGCTCCTACGTGACCAACATCCAGTACCATCCAAACGCCGTGCCGAGCAGTTACTCGTTAGGAAATGGACTTGCATACACGCAGACACTCGACACCTACTTGCGAGTGCAGATGCAGGACACACGCGACGGTTCCACGTCCATCCAGAAGTTCTGGTACGGCTACAACAATAGCGGGCAGGTGGTGAGCCTCGATGATCAGGTCGACAACACCAACGATCTCGCCGCCACGTATGACGGCTTGCACCGCCTCGCGACTGCGTCAGGTCTGTGGGGGCGCTACGGCTACACCTACGACACGCTGAACAACATCCGCGCGCGCAGTGGCTCCAATGCTCTTACATATAGCTATGACGCGAACAACCGCCTGAGCACCGTGACAGGTGGTCAGAGCCGGACATACGGCTACAACACGCGAGGCGCCATCACAAGTGACGGCAACAAGAACTTCACTGTCAACGTTAGCGATCAGATTAGCGCGATCACGGGTGTTGCCGCTTACAGCTATGACGGCAACTACAAGCGAATCAAGACTAACAAGCCGGCTGGAATCGAGTACACGCTGTACTCGCACGCTGGCGCCATGACTTTCGTCGAAAAGGACGCGGAGATGACTGATGAGCTTGCTCTGAACGGTCAGATTCTCGTTGAGCTCAAGAAGACTGGCGGTGTCACAACGCCCACCTATCTACATCCGGATCTGCTGGGTTCGCCGCGTGCTGCGACGAATCCAAATAGGGTCGTGCTCTGGTACGAGACGTATGACCCCTACGGAGTGAAGCTGAACGGTGCTCCCGACAAAGTCGGATACACCGGGCATGCGTACGATCAGGAGAGCGACTTCACGTATATGCAAGCGCGATTCTACGACGCGCGAGTGGGGCGGTTCCTGTCGACAGATCCGGTGGATGATGGGTTTAATCTCTATGCGTATGTGGGAAATGATCCTCTGAACAAGACGGATCCGAGCGGGCTATGCGACGATCCGTGGTGCTTAGGTCAAGCCGACGCTAGAGTGCGAGAGATCCACCAAAGCGATCCTGCATTTGCAGCGAAGGCCGACAAAGCGATGGCGTCAGTAGCTGTGGCAACTGTCGCGGTGGCGAGTTGTGTTGCTGGTTGCGAAGGGGCCCTCCTCTGGGCGGTCGGTAACCCTGCTACTGTTTCAACTCTCTCTGTTGCTGCTGCTGAAGTCGCGGCAGGACCAGGTATCGGACCGGGCACTTCGCTGGTGTCTGTTGCCACGCAAGAGGCGAATGCCGCAAAGGCAATGACGGGCGTCGAAAAGGCGCTCATTAGAGAAATCAAGGATCTGCCATCCGACGCTCGATTGACGACAGGTCAGATCAGGGCGCTGGACAAGAATCTCGACGCCGTACTGGAGTCACTATCTGGATCGGTTCGCAACGGGAACCAACGAGCCATTAACAATACGTTGGACCTGCTTACTGGAGCGAGAGACAGTGGCGGCGCGCGATTCCGTCCGGAGTTCGTAAATCAAATACCTGGTGCACAGCAGAAGATATCGGAATACCTCAGGAATCTCGGACTATGAGTGCGGTATTGGATAGAAATAGAGCGCTTGCTCTTCTGTCGAAGCTTGCTGAGGAGTGGCCGAAATATCGAGAGATGGGCCACTCTCTGTCCCAGCGGTCTCGCCACGATGAGACGTACGAGCGGGAGTTACTCGTGGAACCAACCATCGAACCCGGAGATCTCCTAAAGAGGTTTTCTGGTGTCCGCGAGATATCTAGGATCGTTGACGATGAGATCGAATTTACTGATCTCTCTGGCGAAAAATTGTTTGCCAAGATCAATGTCAGCAAGGTTCCACTGAAGGTCGTATCAATGAAGATTGAGTGCCCGGAGTGTTTTGGGGAGCCGCAAGACCCTCCGTGTGGCATTTGTGAGGGGGCAGGAAAGGTCTGAGGAAACTCTGATTTACCCGCCGCGTCTGTTGCATCATTGCGTTGCGGGAGGACATGTAAAAGGTGCCGGGTTTGCCTTATTGGCCATTCGAAATGCACCGCCGATTCACTCGCCGATAAGGCCAAAAAGACAATCCCGGCACCGAGAGGCCGCATTCGAGCGTACGACGGACTTTATCCAACTCAAGAACCGGAAGATGAAATGGTAGTAAGCCGCTTCTCATCGCTGATTTGCATTACGGTACTCTGTATCTGTTGTGCCCGGGCCATTGCGACGGAGGATGAGTCATCGCAGGCAGTGATCGGTGCAGGTGCGGAGCAGGGTCACGGACTTTGCAAAGGCCAAGGGGTCTCTATTGATCTCGCATCAGTTCTCTCATCTGTCCAATACGTCCATCAAGCAAGTCTCGGGGAATCGGAGTTGGCAGATTTCGCTCAGTGACTTGTCCGTCCTGGTTCAGGACCTGAAGCCTCAGTCGGACGACCAGCCAATCAAAGTCTACGAGATTCGAAGATTGCTACGTGGCAAGGAGCTTCCAGACATCGATCTTACGCTGGGGCTTCTCGATCGCGCGGTGGTCGTCTATTGGCGCGAGACGTACAAGCACCGGACATACAAACAGGGTCTGTTCAAGGTTGTTGATGGCGAACTCACGCTGCCGTGTGAAGGATTCGGGGGCGTTGACGTCAGTCATTAGTTGTAGTGGCTGAAGCACCCTCTTTATCGCCGAGCCGGTAGACGGGCAACGATTGCCGTCCGCCGAAGTGCTGCTTGACTCATTGCTCGGCCACGGCACTGAAACTGAAGTGAGCGCAGCTGCAACCCATTCCGTTGCGAAGCTTTCGGGCCGGGACCGCATCCCGCCCCACGCCGCTGCGCTGAACTTCAGGACTATCACGCGCTCCCCGAAAACACGCTAGAGTTCGCCCAACCAGGGGGACAACTTGGGCGAGTTCACACAGGCGCTGCGGGACCTGCGTTCGGGCAGCATGGGGACCGAAGCCGTCAACGCCCTGTTTCAGGTCACCTACGATGACCTGAAACGGCTCGCGCACGAGCGGCTGCGCCGCAATCAGCCCGTCACGGCACTCAACACCACGTCGCTGGTGCACGAATCCTATTTGCGATTCCTCGCGGCGTCGCATCTCGACCTGGAGGATCGCAGTCACTTCATGGTCTATGCCGCGAGAGTGATGCGCTCGGTGATCGTCGACACGGTCCGGCGCAGGTCCGCCCAGCGTCGTGGCGGCGACGAAGTCCATCTCACCCTGGGCACCGCAATGGAGAACGTGATTGCGAAGGAGGACGAGCTGCTGCAGATGGACGAGGCGCTCACCGAGCTCGGGCGCGTCGATCCGCAGCTCGTGGAAATCGTGGAGATGCGCTACTTCGCAGGCCTCTCGGTGGAAGAAGTCGCGCAGCACATGGGCCTCTCACCGCGCACGGTGTTCAGGCAATGGGACAAGGCACGCCTCGTGCTGCTCGACGCGCTGCGGGAGCCTTGAATGCAGGAGGATGTCCTCGCGCACTGGACCGCCGTGTCCCGATTGCTCGATGAAGCATTGGAGCTCGATGCGGACGCTCGGCGTGCGTGGTTCGATGCACTTCCGACGGAGCACGCGTCTCTTCGGCCGCTGATCGCGCGGCTGCTGTCGCGGCACGCGGAAGCGGCAGCAGCGATGAACATTCTCCCTGAGGCCACCAACTCGCATCACTCGGCGGCTACGCGCGCAGTGGATGGCACGACAAGGCCAGGTGATGCCGGCAGCAACCTGCAGCCCGGCGCGCAGGTCGGACCCTATCGACTGCGCAGCCTGCTTGGACGCGGCGGCATGGGAACTGTGTGGCTCGCCGAGCGCGCCGACGGCGGGGCGCGGGTACCGGTCGCCATCAAGCTGCCCCACGTGGAAGGGCAGAGCACGCGGGTCATCGCGGAACGTTTCGAGAGTGAGCGCCAGATTCTCGCCGCGCTCAATCATCCGAACATTGCTCGCCTCTACGAGGCCGGCGTCAGTGCGGACGGCCACCCGTATCTGGCGCTCGAGTATGTCGAAGGGCAGTCGCTGCCGGACTACTGCAACCAGCACCAGCTTCCCGTACGCAAGCGCCTCGATCTGTTCCTGCAGGTGCTGAAGGCCGTGCAGTACGCGCACGCGAGCCTGGTCATTCATCGCGATCTGAAACCCTCGAACATCATCGCGACTGCAACGGCCGACGTGAAACTGCTGGACTTCGGTATCGCCAAGCTGCTCGACCGCGAAACGCAGCACACCACTGAAACGCGGCTCACGCAGCTTCACGGCAGGCTCATGACGCTGGACTACGCTTCGCCGGAGCAGGTGCTCGGCGAGCCACTCAGTACCGCAAGCGACGTGTATTCGCTGGGTGTCGTGCTCTACGAACTGCTGACGGGAACGCGTCCGTATCGGCTCAAACGCGGCAGCCGCGCCGAACTCGAAGAAGCGATCCTGACGAGCGACACGGTAAGACCGAGCCAGGCGGTCACCACCGAGTTTGTCGCCAGCATGTCCGTCCCGGTGGCCCGCTGGCGGCGCACGCTCCGCGGCGATCTCGATACGATTCTTCTCAAGGCGCTCGAGAAAGATCGCACTGCGCGTTACCAGACTGCGGAAGCCTTCGCGCAGGACTGCGAGCGGTACTTGCGGCATCGGCCCGTGCTGGCGCGGCCGCAGAGCCGGCGTTACCAGATGCGCAAGTTCGTGGAACGCCACCGGCTGGCGCTCGGCGCGGCCACGGCCGTGGTGTTGGCGCTGATCGTGGGTTTGGGCACCGCCGTCTGGCAGGCTCGCGTTGCGCTGGCTCAATCGCAAGTGGCGCAGGATGAAGCGCGCAAGCAGCGCGCCGTACAGTCGTTTCTAACGTCGCTGTTCGACAAGAACACGCGCCAGCAACCCGATGCCGCCCGCGCACGCTCCATGACCGTGCGCGAGCTCCTTCTCGACGCCAGCGAACGCGTGCAGGGTTCATTCAACGATACGCCGACCGTAAAGCTCGATCTGCTCAACACGGTCGCGAGTCTGCTGCGGGACATCGATGAATACGAGCGCGCCGCGACACTCAGCGATCAGGCAGTGTTACTTGCGCAGTCCAATGATTTGACGACCGGCGATGCGTATGTCGAGGCGCTCATCGGCCAGGCAACATCCGATCGCCTGACCGGCCGCGGCGAGCAGGCCGTGCGCGCACGCGAAACGGCACTGGCGATAATGGACGCGCGGGGAGATCAGACGTCGCTGCTTCGCGCGCGCGTGAACACCAACACGGTCGCCCAGTTCGCCCAGGACCCGGAGCGGGAAATCGCACTCGTTGCACAAGGCGTGCAGCTGTTCGAGCAGCGCTACGCGACGAACCCGGCGTATTTCCAGGCGCTCTACTATCTCGCGAACCTCTATCGTACGAGCTTCCAGCCGGTCGAGGCCGAAGCGCACTTCCGGCGCGCGATTGCCGTCTTCGAAAGCACCGGTTCGCGCGACTACACGAACCTGGGTGCGAGCTACGGCTTCTCCGGCGAATGCGGCGTGAACCTGGGCCAGATTCAGACCGCACTGAATGACTACGTGCGCGCTCTCGAGATTCTCGATCGACACGCAGGCCCGGAATCGCTGGTGGCTCGCTTCCACCGCGCGCAATACATCGAGGCGCTCAACCACGCCGGCCGCCTTTCAGAGGCCCGCGCCGTGATGGATGACCTCGTGCGGACGCAGCCGGCGCAACCCACGATCGCCGACTTCGACGCCACCGTGTATGACGCGTTTGCACTCCTCGAAACCGGGAATGGGCGCGAGGCGCAACACGCGCTCGAGCGCTTCGGCAACAACTGGCTGCAATTCGGCAAGCGCTTCGGACCCAACGGCAGCCGCTGGGTGGTGGAGCTGGCGTTCGCGCAGACATTGCAAGGGGATAGCGCCGCGGCAAGAAAAACACTCCAGCGCATTGCGGAGCTGCCATCACACTACGGCGCGCGCCTGGCGTCGTCACCGGAGTACGTGGCTGAAGCAGCGTGGATCGAGCTCGCATCCGGCGACACCGCCGCCGCCGCGCGAATGATTGCCGGAGCGGCTGACGACGTGCGTGAACGACCCGAGCGTTTCAGCTGGGTTCACGTACGGCTGC
>Ga0126377_10001540_pt1 | contig 15232 bp, 12 predicted proteins | sample PanSoiMetPlot_22_FD_92647 | JGI IMG/M metagenome (GOLD analysis project Ga0126377, IMG submission 92647) | Tropical forest soil microbial communities from Panama - MetaG Plot_22 | ecosystem: Environmental > Terrestrial > Soil > Tropical forest > Bulk soil | place: Panama | collected 2016-02-17
CTCTTTGACATCAGCTAAACAGCTTGAATCCGGCTTGGTCAATGGGTCGGCAAGGAAAGCCTGTGCGATGCCTAACGCGCATTGGTTCGAAGGAATCACCCCATGTCCCATGCCGGGGAATTCGAAGAAATAGCTTTTGCTCAAGGTCTGAGCAGCCAATTTGCCGTAGTCGGGCGGCGTCACCGGGTCGTATTCGCCTTCGAGCACGAGCACCGGCTTGTCGCTACGGACCGGGTTGTGGAAATCGCGCGGCCGCGTGCCGCGCGGCCAGATCGCGCACTGCGCGCGGATCACGCGCACGAGCGCGTCGCCGAGGATCAGCCTGGCGTCCTGCGGGCGCTCGTCGAGGCGATCGGCATCCTCGGCGCAGATGACCGAGAGCTGCATGCCGCTGCCTTCGAGGTCCGACAGCTCCTCGTCGAGCAGCGCCGATTGCGCGACGAGCGGCGCGTAGTCGCCGTCGAGCGCGCGCGCGATCGTCAGCGGCAGCAGCGCGCTCGTCTCGCTCGAGTACGCGAACATGCGCACGAGCGCCGCCAGCGTCGGCGCGTTGAGCGTCTTCTTCTCGATCGCGAACGTGCGCGGCTGGCGCAGCTCGATCTCGGCCGGTTTCGCGGCGAGCTCGTCGCGGAGCCGGTAGAGGCTCGCATACGGATCGCCGAACGCCTTCGCGCAGGCCGGCGTCTTCGTGCACTCGGCGAATTGCGCCTTCAGCGCCGCGTCGAGATTGACCGCGAACTCGGACCCGAGCACGAGTTCGTTCGGCACCGCGCTGTCGAGCACGACGCTGCGCACGCCGTCCGGATAGCGCTGGAGATACTGCTGCGCGACGCGCGTGCCGTACGAGACGCCGACGAGATCGTATTGCGGCGCGCCGAGCGCCTGCCGCAGCGCTTCGAGGTCGCGCACGGCCGCGCTCGTCGTGTATTGCGCGGGATCGCCGTTCTTCGAAAGCTCCTCGACGCAGGCACTCGTCAGCGCGCGCACCTTGTCGAGATCGATCTCGCTGACGGCCGCGGTATCGACGTCGGTCGGACTCTCCTTGCACGCGAGCGGATGCGAGCCGCCGGTGCCGCGCTGGTCGAGCAGCAGCAGGTTGCGATGGCGCAGGAGCGGCGCGAAACCGTTCGCCGCGCGCGGATAGACCTCCGTCGCCGCCTGACCCGGACCGCCCGCGAGCAGCACGACGGGATCGCGCTCGGCGACCTGCGCGTCGCTGCGCACGAGCGCGAGCTTGAGGTCGATCTGCCGGCCGTCGGGCTTGTCCCAGTTCTCCGGCACGCGGAACGGCGCGCAGAACGCCGCGGTCGTCGCGGCGGTGTTGCGCTGCTCGAGCTCGCACGGCGCGAACGCGAGCCGCCCGAACGTGAAGCCGCGGCCGTCGTGCGCCTGGACGAGCGCCTCGCCGACGGTCGAGGTCGTGGCCGTATCGTGCCCGCGGGTCATCCACCAGCGGCCCGCGAGCGCGAGCAGCGCGACGCCGACGAAAACGATCCGGAACAGCGCGCGTCGGCTCATGCCCTTCATTTCCCGGGATCGAAGATGCCTTCGATCGGCTTGTGGAACACCTTGGCGATGCGGAACGCGAGCGGCAGGCTCGGATCGTAGCGGCCGGTCTCGATCGCGTTGACGGTCTGGCGCGAGACGGCGAGCCGGTCGGCGAGCTCCGCCTGCGACCAGCCGCGGGCTTCACGGAGCTCGCGCAGTTCGTTGTTCACGCCCGCCTGTAAAGGATGCTTGACACCACTCTAGGCGACGCCGCCGTGCTGTGTCAAGGATCCTTTACATGCGGCCGGAACCGTCGCGAAGTGACGCGCTTGGGCCGTCGATCCGACGCGCCGCCGGAGTGAGACGCAGCGTGTGAAGGCGGCGAAGGCGGCCGCGTTCGGCCAATTGACGCACGAAAAAAACGAGAAATGCGTCACATAAGAACGAAATGCCCCCGCGATCGATCACGCGCCTGTCACAAACCGACCAAAGCTGAGCTTGGCACACCGCTTGCTCAAGTCCCGGTACCTGCACCCGTGCGGCGTCGAACGGACCTCGACAACGCTCGCGAAATCAGGGACCCACAACCAATCCCGTAGGGGGGACTTTAAGATGAGCATCAAGACCAAAGCTGCTTGCACCGCCATCCTGGTCACGCTTGGCCTCGCGTCGACCAGTCCTTTTGCCGCGACCGTGACCAACACCATGCCGGTGAAGATCACGATCCAGAACGCCTGCAACATCTCGACGACGGCCCCGACGACGCTGGACTTCGGCACGCAGGGCCCGCTGGTCGCGAACATCGACCAGACCTCGACGATCACCGTGACCTGCACGACCGGTGCGGCCTACAACGTCGGCCTCGACGGCGGCGGCGGCGGCAACATCAACGCGCGTCGCATGATCAACGGCGTCAACACGGTCGGCTACCAGCTCTACAGCAACAACGCGCGCACCACCGTGTGGGGCAACACCGTCGGCACGGACACCGTGGCCGGCTCGGGCAACGGCACTGCGCAGACGCTGACCGTGTACGGTCGCGTGCCGCCGCAGACGACGCCGCCCGCGGCCGTCTATAACGACACGGTCAACGTCACCGTCACGTACTAAGCCAGGCCCCTCCGATGTGCTCGCCATCGCTCACGCGAGGGGTTGCCCTCGCTTGCCTCCTCGCGGCCGCTTCCCAGGCGTCCGCGAGCGGCCTGCAAGTCGCACCGACGAGCCTCGAGCTCGCCGCCTCGGGGCCGGCACAGGCCCTGTGGCTCACCAACACCGGCGACCATGCGCTGCACGCGCAAGTGCGTGCGTACAAATGGTCGCAGGCGTCCGGCAAGGACGATCTCGCGGCGACGCAGGACGTCGTGGCGAGCCCGCCGATGCTCGACGTCCCGGCCGGCGGTCGCCAGCTCGTGCGCGTCATCCGCACCGGCGCGGCCGCAGCGGGTGAGCAGACCTATCGCCTGCTCGTCGACGAGCTTCCCGTCGGCGGCGAAGCCAAGCAGACCGGCGTGCAGTACGTGCTGCGCTATTCGGTCCCGGTCTTCGTCGGCGCGAGCGGCACGCCTTCGCTGCAGTGGTCGACGAAAGTCGACAACGAAGGACTGAAGGTCGAGATCCACAACAGCGGCACCGCGCACGCGCAGGTGTCGTATGTCTCGCTGCAGCCCGCGGGCGGCGCACCGGTCGAAGTCGTGCCGGGCCTGCTCGGCTACGTGCTGCCGGGCGCGACGATGCACTGGACGGTCGCACTCCCGGCCGGCGCGAACGCCGCAAACGCGAGCCTCAAGGCCCTGGTCAATGGCCAATCGACCGAGCAGACGCTGTCGCCTGGCGCGCCGGCTCGCTAGCGGCCTGCTGTCGTGTGCGGTCGCCAGCGATCTCCTCGCGGAAGCGCCTGACGCGGGTTACGACCCCGCGAGCGCGATCGAGGTGATTGCCGACGCCGCCGGCGGCTCCGCGACGGGCGGTGGCGAGGTGCTGTATCTCGAAGTCGTGCTCAACGGCAACGAGACGCACAAGCTCGCCGGCTTCTCGCGCACGGGCGATGCGTTCCGCGCGAGCGCGGACACGCTGCGCCAGCTCGGCTTCCGGCTGCCGAAGGACTCGGGCGAGAGCGTCGATCTCGGCGCGCTGCCGGATGTCTCGTACCGCTACGACGCAAGCCGCCAGCGCATCGAGATCACCGCGAGCGAGCGCGTGCTCGATCAGGACCGCACGGTACTGAACCCGCAGACCGCGGAGATTCCGCAGCCGTCGGCGTCGAACGGCCTCCTGCTCAACTACGATCTTTACGGCACGCGCGACGACGACGAGAACCGCGGGCTCTCGACCTACACGGAGCTGCGCGCATTCGGCGCGTACGGCGTCATCAGCAACACCTGGCTTTCGCGCGTCAGCGACTCGCCGGGCAGCGACACGCACGCCGACTCGGCGCGCCTCGACACGACGTGGACATATTCGTTCGTCGACTCGGCGAACGTGCTGCGCGTCGGCGACTCGATCACCGGGAACCTCCCGTGGTCGCGCTCGACGCGCTTCGGCGGCATCCAGCTGCAGCGCGACTTCGCGCTGCAGCCCGATCTCATCACGTTTCCGATTCCGCAGTTCCTCGGCCAGGCGGCGGTGCCGTCGACCGTGGACCTCTACGTCAACGGCCTGCGCCGCTACAGCGGCGAGACGCCGGCGGGCCCGTTCCAGCTCGGCACCGTGCCGATCGTCAACGGCGCCGGCAATGCGCAAGTCGTCGTCACGGACGCACTCGGCCGCCAGACGACCTACGACTTTCCTTTCTACACGACGAGCCAACTCCTGAAGCAGGGTCTCTCCGACTACTCGCTCGAGCTCGGCTTCGTGCGCAAGGACTACGGCACGGCCTCCTTCGAGTACGCGAGCGATCCCGCGGCGAGCGCCGTGTATCGGCGCGGCATCACCGACTCGATCACCGGCGAAGCGCACGCCGAAGCGATCTCGGGCCTCGCCAACGGCGGCGCCGGCGGCGTCGTGCAGATCGGCGACGGCGGCACGCTCACGGGCTCGTACGCCTACAGCTCGTGGCACGGCCGCGACGGCCACCAGGGCGAGCTCGGCTACAGCTGGCGCAACACCTGGTTCAATTTCGCGATCGACAGCATGCGCAGCTTCGGCGACTACCGCGACGTCGCGTCGCTGTACGGCCCGCCGCCGCCGCGCCGCACCGATCGCGCGCTCGTCGGCGTCACCTACGCGCCGGTCGGGAGCTTCGGCGCGAACTACGTCGAGCTCACCTATCCCGGCCAGCCGCGCTCGCGCTTCGCCAGCGCGTTCTACTTCAAGTCGCTCGGCACGCGCTTCTCGCTGAGCTTCAGCGTCAACCAGAATCTCGACGATCACAGCGACCGCAGCGCGTTCGTCGGGCTGTCGATGAGCTTCGGCAGCAGCGAGTCGGCGAGCCTCTCCGCGCAGCACGACAGCCACGGCAACTACGCCGCGGTCGACGTCAGCCGCCCGATCTCGCCCGACGGCGGCTACGGCTGGCACGTGCGTGCGCAGGACGGCGCCGGCCTCGACGGCGGCCAGGCAGAGTTCGGCTACCGCGGCGATCGCGCGCAGACGCTCGTCGGCGCGCAGACGCTCAACGACAACACGCTGGCCTACGGCGAGCTCACCGGCGCGCTGGTGCTGATGGACAGCCACGTCTTCGCCGCGCGCCGCATCGACGATGCGTTCGCGGTTGTCGCGACCGGCGCGCCGAACGTGCCGGTCATGCTCGAGAACCGCGTGATCGGCGAGACCGATTCGAGCGGCGACCTGCTCGTCACGCCGCTCAACGCCTACCAGCGCAACCGCGTCTCGATCGACCCGATGCGGCTCCCGGCCGACGCGCGCATCGAGCGCGTCGACGGCGAGATCGTGCCGGCCGACCGCTCCGGCGTGCTCGTCAACTTCCGCGTCGCGCCGGTCGAGGCCGCCGCCGTCGTGCTGCACGACGCGAAGGGCGACGCCGTCGCGCTCGGCAGCGCGGTCGAGCTCAACGGCGACGCCGCGACGCCGGCGCTGGTCGGCTACGACGGCGCCGTCTACCTCGAAGGCATCAAGCCCCACAACACGCTGCGCGTGCATGCGCCGTCCGGCGATTGCAGCGCGCGATTCGACTATCGTTACGAAGCGGGCAGCGTGCCGACCATCGGCCCGCTGGTCTGCACCAAGGATTAGCCATGACCTCCGTCCGCCAGTTCTTCGTGTCGCTCGCCGTGCTCGCCGCCGCTTTCGCGCTACTGCCAGCCCGCGCCCAGAACATCACCTGCTCGGCGACGATGAGCAACGTCGCTTTCGGCACGGTGAACCCGCTGTCGAGCCAGACCGACGCCAACGCGACGCTCAACTACACCTGCCAGAACGCCGCCAACTCGACGCGCTACGCAACCGTCTGTTTCAGCATCGGCGACGGCGCGCAGGGCGGCGGCGCGTCGAACCCGCGGCGCATGCAGGACGGCGCCGGCGACAATCTCTTCTTCCAGCTCTACCAGGACGTCACGCACACGACGGTCTGGGGCTCGACGTTCTTCGGCGTCAACACGCCGGTCGACGTCGACGTCTCGATCCCGCGGCGCAGCTCCGTCCAGGGCTCGGCGACGATGTACGGCCGTGTCGTCGGCGGCCAGACGACCGCGGTGCCCGGCGCCTACCAGGACCAGTTCACCGGCAACCACACCGCGATCACGATCAACGAGAGCGGCTCGAGTCCGCCGGGCACGTGCTCGACGTCGATCCTGTCGACGTTCCCGTTCACGGTGAGCGCGACCGTCAGCTCGCAATGCTCGGTATCCGCCTCGACGCTCGACTTCGGGACGGTCGGCGTGCTGCTCGCGAACACCGACGGCACTTCGACGTTGACCGTGCAGTGCGCGAACGGCGTCGCCTACCAGGTCGGGCTCGACAACGGCCAGCACGCGACCGGCACGACGCGCCGCATGCAAGGTCCGGGCGGCCTGGTTACTTACGAGCTCTATCGCAACACGACGCGCACGCAGCGCTGGGGCAACACGCTCAACTCCGACACCGTCGCCGGCAACGGCAGCGGCAGCAACCAGAGCCTCACGGTCTACGGCCGCGTGCCGACGCAGACGACGCCGAGCGCCGGCACCTACAACGACACGATCACGGTCACCGTCACGTACTGACCGGCACCGCGAGCACGCGCGTCCCGCGCTCGATCGCGGCGGTGCCGCTTCGTGCGATCTCGAGCACGTCGCCGACGCGCGCGATGTCGGCGAGGAACGCGTCGATCTCCGCGCCGTCGCCGGTGAACTCGGCCGTGCGCACGCCGGCGCTGATGTCGAGCACCTGCGCGCGCGGATGCCGGCGCAGGCACGCGACGAGATCGACGAGACGCTCGGGGACCACATCGACCTTGACCATCACGAGCTCGGTCTCGAGATGCTCGCGCCCGGTGAGGTCGACGATCTCGAGCACGTCGACGATCTTGCGCGACTGCTTGATGATCTGGCTGATCACGGCGTCGTCGCCGGCGGTGACGAGCGTGAGCCGCGAGATCGCCGCATCGTGCGTCGTCGCGACCGTCAGCGAATCGATGTTGTAGCCGCGCGCCGAGAAGAGCCCGGCGACGCGACCCAGCGCGCCGACTTCGTTCTGCAGCAGCATCGAGATGATCCGCCGCATCAGAACATTTCCGCCGGCGTCGCGTCGCGCGACGGCGGCGCGGGCCGCGCGAGGCGCGACGGAATGTGCTCGCCGGTGATCATCTCGGCGTAGCTCATGCCGGGCCCGACCATCGGATAGACGCCGGCGTCGGGATCGATGACGACTTCTAGGAATGCGGGGCCCTCGAACGCGATGAAGTCGCGGATCACGCGCGAAAGATCCTCGCGCTTTTCGAGCCGCTCGGCCCAGGCGAAGCCGTCGGCCTGCGCGGTCTTCACGAAATCCTTCTTGTGCAGGCTCTTGTCGCTCGCCGAGAAGCGTCCCTTGAAGAAGAGCTTCTGCCACTGCCGCACCATGCCGTCGCCGAAGTTGTTCAGCACGACGACCTTGACCGGCAGGTTGTACGTCGTCACGGTCTCGAGCTCGCCGATCGTCATGCGGATGCTCGCGTCGCCGTCGATGTCGATGACGATGCGATCGCGCCGCGCGAACTGCGCGCCGATCGCGGCCGGCAGGCCGAAGCCCATCGTGCCCATCGAGCCCGACGTGAGCCACAGGCGCGGCTCGCGGAAATCGAAGTACTGCGCGGCCCACATCTGGTGCTGGCCCACCCCGGTGCTGATCACCGCGCGGCCGCGCGTGTGCCGGTTGATCTCCTCGATGACCGCGTACGGCTGGATCCGCTCCGCGCTGCGGTCGTAATTCATCGCGTGCGTCTTCTTGAGGTTCCCGACGTGCGCGTGCCACGCCGCGTAGCGCTCGCCGTCGATGCGCCGGCTCGCGGTGCCGAACACCGTTAGCCGCTGCAGCGCGCGCGAGAGATCGCCGAGATGATGCCAGTCGACGCGCTTGACCTTGTCGATCTCGGCCGGATCGATGTCGAGCTGCGCGATGAAGCGCGAATGCGGCGCGAACTTCGCCGGCACGCCGGCGACGCGGTCGTCGAAACGGCTGCCGATCGCGAGCAGGAAATCGCAGTCGTCGATCGCGTAGTTCGCGAACGCCGTGCCATGCATGCCGAGCATGTGCAGCGACAGCTCGTCGGTCGTGTCGTACGCGCCGAGACCCATCAGCGTCGTCGTCACCGGAAGGCCGAACGCGTGCGCGAAATCGCGCAGTGCCTCCGCCGCGTTCGCGGCGATGACGCCGCCGCCGGCGTAGATCAGCGGACGCTGCGCGCGCGCCAGCGCGTCGAAGAAGCGCACGCAGTCGGCATCGGCGAGCGTCGCGTTTTCGATCGCGCGCAGGCGCGCGCGATAGCCCGGGATCGGCAGGCCGCCTTCGCCGGCTAACGTCAGCGCGGCGTTCTGCACGTCCTTCGGGATGTCGACGACGACGGGCCCCGGGCGTCCGGAGCGCGCGATCTCGAACGCCGTGCGCAGCGTCGCTTCGAGGCGCGACGCGTCGGTCACGAGGAACACGTGCTTCGCGCAGCTCGCCATGATGCTGCTGACCGGCGCCTCCTGGAACGCATCGGTGCCGATCGCCGCCGTCGGCACCTGGCCGCAGATGACGACGATCGGAATCGAGTCGGCCATCGAGTCGCGCACCGGCGTCACGGTGTTCGTCGCGCCGGGGCCCGAGGTCACCAGCGCGACGCCGACCTTGCCCGACGCGCGCGCATAACCGGCCGCCATGAAGCCCGCGCCCTGCTCGTTCGCCGGCACGATCAGCGGCAGCCGCTCGCCGCCGTCGGCGCGCGGATGCTCGTGGTTGTAGCGGAACACCGCGTCGTACACCGGCAGGATCGCGCCGCCCGAGTAGCCGAACACGACGTCGACGCCTTCGTCGAGCAGCACCTGCACGACGATGTCGGCGCCGGACAGCGTCGCGCCGGCGAGCGGATGTGCAGCGCGCGGTTCGACCTGCGCGTTCATGTCAGCCCGCGCTCCGCTTCGCCTGCCGCGAGAACGGCAGCGGCCGCACGGTCGCCTGCGGCTTCGCGGCCGCGGCTTCGCTGAGCCACGACATGCGCGCGCGCAAGGTCGCGCCGACCTTCTCGATCGGATGTTCGAGATCGCGGTGCTTGTGCGCGTTGTAGTTCGGCAGGCCCGCCGCGTGCTCGGCAATCCACTCGCGCGCGAACGTGCCGTCCTGGATCTCGCGCAGCACCGCCTTCATGCGGTCCTTGGTGCCGGCGTCGACGATGCGCGGCCCGCGCGTGAAATCGCCGTATTGCGCGGTCTCGGACACGAACTCGAGCATGCGCGTGATGCCGCCCTGGTAGAGCAGGTCGACGATGAGCTTGAGCTCGTGCAGCACTTCGTAGTACGCGATCTCGGGCCGGTAGCCCGCTTCGACGAGCGTCTCGAAGCCCTTCTGCACGAGCTCGCTCGCGCCGCCGCAGAGCACGGCCTGCTCGCCGAAGAGATCGGTCTCGGTCTCTTCCTTGAAGTCGGTTTCGATCAGCAGCGCGCGCGCACCGCCGAGACCCGCCGCGTACGCGAGCGCCTTTTCCTGCGCGTGCCCGCTCGCGTCCTGATGCACCGCGTAGAGACACGGCACGCCGCGGCCGATCTCGAACTCCGAGCGCACGAGCGCGCCGGGTCCTTTCGGCGCGACGAGGATCACGTCGATGTCGGTGCGCGGCTTGATCGCGCCGAAGTGCACGTTGAACCCGTGCGCGAACAGGATCGCCGCGTTCGGCTTCAAGTTCGGCGCGATCGCTTCCGTGTAGAGCTTCGGCTGCACCATGTCCGGCGTCAGCACCGCGACGAGATCGGCGTCGCGCACGGCGAGGTCGGGCGGCGCGACGTCGAAGCCGTCGGCCGCGGCCTTCGCCGACGTCGGCCCGCCGGCGCGCAGGCCGACGACGACGTCGAGCGCGGAATCGCGCAGGTTCAACGCGTGCGCACGGCCCTGGCTGCCGTAGCCGAGGATCGCGATGCGCTTGTCGTGCAGAGCTTCGGTGGTGACGGTCATTTCGTTTCTCCGATTGGACGAATCGTTGTCCCCTCTCCCGCTGCCGGCTGTTCCCCCTCTCCCGCTTCGCGGGAGAGGGTCGGGGTGAGGGCAAGCTTGCGAAAAGCTCCCTCATCCGCCTCCGGCACCTTCTCCCGCAAGCGGGAGAAGGGAAGGAAATCTCATCCTGACGTGACGGCGCCGCGCGACGCCGAGCCGACCAGTCGTGCATATTTCGCGAGCGCGCCATTCACCGCGGCCGGCGCGCGCGGCGTCCACGCTTCGCGCCGCGCATCGAGATCCGCATCGGTCTCGACGACGCGCCGCACTGCATCGACGACGATGCGATCGCCTTCGCGCAACAACGCGATCGGTCCGCCGCGCGCCGCTTCGGGCGCGACGTGGCCGACCATGAATCCGTGCGTCGCGCCGCTGAAGCGCCCGTCGGTCATCAGTGCGACCTGGTTCCCGAGCCCGCGCCCGACCAGCGCCGCCGTCACCGCGAGCATCTCGCGCATGCCGGGTCCGCCGGCCGGGCCTTCGTTGCGGATCACGAGGACGTCGCCCGCCGCGATCGCGCCGGACTGCACCGCGCGGAACGCGTCCTCTTCGCTTTCGAACACGCGCGCGACGCCTTCGAAGCGCGTGCGCTCCTCGCCGGCGAGCTTGAGGATGCAGCCCTCCGGCGCGAGGTTGCCGTAGAGGATCGTGTAGCCGCCGCGCGGCTTGAATGCATCGGCGACCGGCACGATCACGCGCTGTCCGTCGGGTGCGGGCGCTGCCGCGTCGAGCTCGTCGAACAGGCTGCGGCCGGTCATCGTCGGCGTGTCTTCGAGCAGGTTCGCGGCGCGCAGCTCGCGCGCGACAGCGGCCATGCCGCCGGCGGCCGTCATCTCGATCGCGGTGTAGCGGCCGGCCGGCATGAGGTCGGCGATGACGGGCGTGATCGCCGCCGCGTCTTCGAAATCTTCGAGCGTCAGTTCGACACCGGCATCGTGCGCGATCGCGAGCAGATGCAGCACGGCGTTCGTCGAGCCGGCCGTCGCGGCGACGATGCGCGCGGCGTTGCGGAACGCTGCAGGCGTCAGCACGGCGCGTGGATTGCGCTTCTCGCGCAATGCGTAGAGCGCGAGCTCGCCGCAGCGCCGCGCGGCGTGCAACTTGTCGGGATCGGTCGCCGCGATGTCGTTCAAGCCGAGCGGCGACAGCCCGAGCGCCATCAGCACCATCGACATCGTGTTCGCCGTGAACTGCCCGCCGCACGCGCCGGCGCCCGGGCACGCGCTGCGCTCGACGGCGCCGAGGCGTGCATCGTCGATGCGCCCCGCGCCGTGCGCGCCGACCGCTTCGAACACCTGCTGGATCGTGATCGAGCGCCCGTCGAGCCGGCCGTGCGCGATGCTGCCGCCATAGAGCGCGACACCCGGGATGTCGAGCCGCGCGAGCGCCATCGCCGCGGCCGGAATCGTCTTGTCGCAGCCGCACAGCACGACGAGCGCGTCGAGGCTGTGGCCTGCGACGGCGAGCTCGATCGAATCGGCGATCACCTCGCGGCTGACGAGCGACGCGCGCATGCCGGGCGTGCCCATCGCGATGCCATCGGTGACCGCGATCGTGTTGAACTCGATCGGCGTGCCGCCGGCGGCGCGCACGCCTTCGGACGCGGCGACCGCGAGATCGCGAAGGTTGAGGTTGCAGGGCGACACGTTCGACCACGTGTGCACGACCGCGACCAGCGGGCGCTCGATCTCGCTGGGGCTGAGGCCCGTCGCGTAGAGCATCGCGCGCGCCGGTGCGCGATCGGGCCCGCGCTTGATCGCGTCGCTGCGCATCGCTATGCGGCCTCCTGCGTCGACGCGTCGCGGTCGAGCGCGTCGATGACGGCCGCGGTGACGTCGCGCGTCGTCGCCTTGCCGCCGAGATCGGCCGTGAGCGCGCCGCGCGCAATCACGGTTTCGACGGCGCGCTCGACCGCATCGGCTTCCTCGTCGAGCGTGAGCGAGTGTCGCAGCAGCATCGCCGCCGACAGGATCGCGCCGAGCGGATTGGCGGCGTTGCGGCCGGCGATGTCGGGCGCCGAGCCGTGGATCGGCTCGTAGAGGCCCGCGCGTCCGTCGCCGAGCGAGGCCGACGGCAAAAGACCTAGCGAGCCCGCGAGCGCCGCGGCTTCGTCGGTCAGGATGTCGCCGAACAGGTTCTCGGTGACGACCACGTCGTACGCCGACGGCCGCGTCAGCAGCAGCATCGCCATCGAATCGACGAGCTGGTGCTCGAGATCGACGTCCGGGAATTCCGCGGCGACGCGCGAGACCGTCTCGCGCCAGAGCCGCGAGGTCTCGAGCACGTTCGCCTTGTCGACCGACGTGACATGACGGCGCCGCCCTTGCGCGAGATGGAACGCCCGCCGCACGACGCGCTCGATCTCGGCCACGGTGTATTTGGTCTCGTCGGTCGCCTGCCGCAGCGAGCGCGTCTTCGCGCCGAAGTACGCGCCGCCGGTCAGCTCGCGCACGAACAGGATGTCGACGCCGGCGAGCTTCTCGTTCTTGAGCGGCGACAGCGCCGCGAGCCGCGGATGCACGCGCACCGGCCGGAGGTTCGCGTAGACGCCGAGCCCCGCGCGCAGCGACAAGAGGCCCTGTTCCGGCCGCGTCTTCGATTTCGGATCGGACCAGCGCGGCCCGCCGACCGCGCCGAGCAGCACGGCGTCGGCGTTGCGGCACGCGACGAGCGTCGGCGGCGGCAGCGGATCGCTGTAGAGATCGATGGCGACGCCGCCGATCGGATGCTCGTCGAACGCGAAGTCGTGGCCGCTCCGTGCCGCGACGCTGCGCAGCACGTCGACCGCCGCGGCGGTGACTTCGGGACCGATGCCGTCGCCCGGCAGCGTGACGATTCTGGCTTTCATGCGGCGCTCCTTTCGCGTTCGTAGTCGTCGATTGCGTCGACATGCTTCAGCAGGAATCCGAGCTGGTCGACGCCGGCGACGAGGCACTCGCGCGCGAACGCATCGAGCTCGAACGAGAAGCGGCCGCCGTCGGGCAGCTCGATGTAGCTCCCGGCGACGTCGATCGCGAGCTCGACGCCCGGATGCTCGAGCAGCCAGCGGTGCTCGGCCTCGGCGAGCACGACCGCGAGCACGCCGTTCTTGAGCGCGTTGCTGCGGAAGATGTCGGCGATCTCGGACGAAAGAACCGCGCGGAAGCCGTAGTCGGCGAGCGCCCACGGCGCGTGCTCGCGCGACGAACCGCAGCCGAAATTGCGGCCGGCGACGAGAATCCCGCAGCCCTGCGCCTCCGGCTTGTTCAGCGCGAAATCCGGATTCGGCGTGCCGTCCTCGCGATAGCGCCAGTCGTGGAACAGCGCGCGGCCGAGCCCTTTGCGCTCGGTCGTGGTCAGGAAGCGCGCCGGGATGATGCGGTCCGTGTCGATGTTCTCGAACGGCAGCACGGCGGTGCGCGAGTGCAGGGTCGCGAAGGGTTTCATGCGGCCTCCGATTCAAAAAAGTTGCGCGGATCGGCGATGCAGCCGGCGAGCGCGGTCGCGGCCGCGACGAGCGGGCTCGCGAGCACCGTGCGCACGCCGGGCCCCTGCCGTCCTTCGAAGTTGCGGTTGCTCGTCGAGACGACGAGCTGCCCCGGCCTGGCGATGTCGCCGTTCATGCCGAGGCACATCGAGCAGCCGGGCTCGCGCCATTCGGCGCCCGCCGCGCGGAAGATCGCGTCGAGCCCTTCGCGCTCGGCATCGCGCTTGACCTGCTCGGACCCCGGCACGACGAGCATGCGGAGGCCGCTTGCGATGCGGCGTCCGCGCAGGAGCGAAGCCACCGCGCGGAGATCCGGCAACCGCGAGTTCGTGCAGCTGCCGACGAACACGATGTCGACGCGCGTGCCTTCGAGCGGCTTGCCGGGCTCGACGCGCATGTAGTCGAGCGCACGGCGCTCCTGCGCGTTCGCGGCGGCCGGCACTGGCGCGTCGAGCGCGATGACCATGCCGGGATGCGTCCCGTAGGTGATCGCCGGGCGGATCTTCGTGGCGTCGATGTCGACTTCCGCATCGAAGCGCGCGCCGTCGTCGCTCGCCAGCGTGCGCCAGCGTGCGATGGCGCGATCCCATTCGGCGCCTTTCGGCGCGAGCTCCCGGCCCTTCAGCCAGGCGAAGGTCGTTTCGTCGGGCGCGATCAGGCCGGCGCGCGCGCCGGCCTCGATCGACATGTTGCAGACGGTCATGCGCTCTTCCATCGAGAGCGCGCGGATCGTCGAGCCGCGGTACTCGATCACGCAGCCAGTGCCGCCGTTGACGCCGATCGTGCCGATGATCGACAGGATCAGGTCCTTCGCGCCGACACCGGGTGCGAGCGTGCCTTCGACATTGATCGCCAGCGTCTTCGGCTTGCGCTGCAGGAGGCACTGCGTCGCGAGCACGTGGCCGACTTCGGTCGTGCCGATGCCGAACGCGAGCGCGCCGAACGCGCCGTGCGTCGACGTGTGGCTGTCGCCGCAGACGATCGTCATGCCGGGTTCGGTCGCGCCGAGCTCGGGCCCGATCACGTGCACGATGCCGCGGTGCGCGCTGTCCCAGCCTTCGAGGCGGATGCCGAAGTCGCGTGCGTTCTTCTCGAGCTCGGCAACCTGCTGCTCGGCTTCGCGGCTGACGTAGGCGCGGCGGCCGCTCGCATCGGGTGGCAGCGTCGGCGTCGAGTGGTCGAACGTCGCGAGCACGCGCTCCGGACGCCGCACGCGAAGGCCGCGCTCGCGCAGCTCGGCGAAGGCCTGCGGCGAGGTGACCTCGTGCACGAGGTGCAGGTCGATGTAGAGGATCGCCGGCGAAGACGCCGACTCGGCGCGCACGACGTGCGCGTCCCAGATCTTTTCGAACAAGGTGCGCGCTTTCATGCGGCGACCTCCAGCAGCGCGTCTTCGTCGACGGGTGTCAGCCAGCGCCACCGGTCGATCGTGCGACCGTCGAACAGACCAAAGAACGCGTCCTGCAGTGCGCGCGTGATCGGCCCGGGCATGCCGTCGCCGACCGCCTTGCGATCGACCGAGCGGATCGGCGTGATCTCGGCGGCCGTGCCGGTCATGAAGACTTCGTCGGCCGAGTACAGCGCCTCGCGTGGCAGCTCGCGCTCCTCGACGACGATGCCGAGCGTGCCGGCGAGCGTCATCACGCTGTCGCGCGTGATGCCGGCGAGCACGCCGGC
>Ga0126377_10001541_pt1 | contig 15226 bp, 12 predicted proteins | sample PanSoiMetPlot_22_FD_92647 | JGI IMG/M metagenome (GOLD analysis project Ga0126377, IMG submission 92647) | Tropical forest soil microbial communities from Panama - MetaG Plot_22 | ecosystem: Environmental > Terrestrial > Soil > Tropical forest > Bulk soil | place: Panama | collected 2016-02-17
CATCTTCAACAGCAACTGGCCGTACACGCTCAGCAACACGTTCTCGACGGCCGCCACGTCGCAGTGGCTGCGTCCGACCAACGTGCTGCAGGCCCGCTTCTTCAAGTTCGGCGTGAACTTCGACTTCTAAAGAAGGTCGGATAAGTCCGAATAGGTCAAGTAAGTCGGGTAGGTCACGTAGGTCGCGTAGGTGAGAGGGTCGGGTCTTCAGGACCCGGCCCTCTTGTTTTTTCGGCGGTACACTGAGCCCGTGTCCCGTTCAGCAGCGCTCGGTCTGCTCGTCGCCGCGGGTGTGCTGACGTTCTGGAACAGCCTGCCGGCGCCCTTCGTCTACGACGATGCGTCGACGGTGACGAACAACCTCACGATCCGCGAGTGGCGGACCGCGTTGTCGCCGCCCCCGCACGACACGCCAGTCTCCGGACGCCCCATCGTCAACCTCTCGCTTGCGGTCAACTACGCGCTCGGCGGACTCGAGCCGCGCGGATATCACGTCGCGAACGTGGTCATCCACGTCGCATGCGCGCTGCTGCTGTTTGAAATATTGCGGATCTCGAATTTCGGAATGCGGGTGTCGACGAAGCGATCGGCAATTCACCAATCAATCCACAATCCGCAATCCGCAATCCGCAACGTCATGTTCCCGGCTGGCGCGGCGTTCTTTGCCGCGCTGATCTGGCTTGTCCACCCTCTGGATTCAGAGCCCGCCGACTACGTCACGGCCCGCACTGAATCGCTGATGGCCCTTTTCCTGCTCTTTACGCTGTATTGCACCATTCGCGCGTATCGTGACCGTCAGCCGATCTGGGATGCGCTGGCTGTCGCGTCCTGCGCGCTCGGGATGCTCTGTAAGGAAACGATGGCGGTCGCGCCGCTGATCGTTGCCGGTTACGATCGTGTGTGCCTGTTCGGCAGCGTGCGCGAATCCTGGCGGTCGCGCTGGCGGTTGTACGCGGGTCTGGCCGCGTGCTGGGCCGTGCTGGCCTGGACGCTCTGGACCGGCCCGAGATCGGGTTCGGTCGGACTCAACGCGGACGCCGGACTCGTGCAGGTGACGTCCGCATCAACATATCTGATGAATCAAGTCGTGATGATCGCTCACTACCTGAAACTCGTGGTCTGGCCGTCGGCGCTGGTGCTCGATTACGGTTTTCCGCGCGCGCTCTCGCTTTCGGACATCATCGTTCCCGCGGTCCTGCTCGCGCTCGTGCTCGTTGCAGCAATCGTGGCTGGCCGCCGACGGCCGGATCTTGCGTTTCTTGCCGCCGTCGTGGTCGTCACGCTCGCTCCGACGTCGAGTGTTGTGCCTATCCACACGGAGGTCGGAGCGGAACGCCGGATGTACCTGCCGATGATGGCGATCGCGGTGCTTGCGGTCGGTTTGAGTGTCGCGCTCTGGCGCAAGTACGCCGGGACGAAGCACGACCGAGCGGGCGCAATCACCGCGGCATGTCTCTGCGGCGTCCTCGCGCTCCTTACTGTTCAGCGAAATGCCGAGTATTCGTCCCCGTTGACGTTGTGGCAGTCGGTGGTCGATCGATGGCCGCATGGCCGCGCGCGGTACAACTTGTCGCTTGCGCTCAAGAGTGTCGGCCAGGACGACGAATCGCTGGCCATGCTGCGGTCTGCAGTCGAAGACTATCCTGACGCGCGTTCAATTCTGGGCTTCCGGCTCCTCGATGCCGGCAAGACGGACGAAGGGATCGCCGAACTGCGAGCGTTCCTCCGAGAGCGGCCGTCGCACGCCAACGCGCCTCTTGCTCACGGACGTATCGCCGACGCGTTGTTCGGCCGTCAGCAGTACGCGGAGGCCGTCACCGAGTACCGTGAATATCTGTCACGACGATCAGATCAAGCCACCGCCTGGACGAACTATGGCATCGCGCTCGCCGCGACCGGACAGAACGGCGAAGCGGTGAAGGCCCTTTCGAAGGCGGCGGCCATCGAACCAGACAGCGCCAGCGTGCATCGCAACCTGGCGAACGCCCTGCTCGACGGCCGGGACTTCGCGGGCGCCGTCCGCGAGGCGACCGAGGCTGCGCGCCTCGCGCCTGGCGACAAGGTGGTGGCAGAAATCCTCGGCCTGGCCCGGGCCGGTCAGCAGGGCGAACACGGTGGCCACCAACCCGAGGCGCGGCCGTCGCCGTCTGACGACGTGGTTGCGGCGTCGAAGCGGCCCGTGCCGCTGCGGTCCGGGATTGGAGCGGCGCACGATGCCGTCTCGACGAAATCCGCGCAGGCACAGGCGTTCTACGACCAGGGGCTGGCATACCTGCACTCGTACTGGTGGCTGGAAGCGGCGCGGTCTTTCAACCAGGCGCTGTTGCTCGACGCGAAGCTGGCATTGGCTCAGGCCGGCCTGTCGATCGCGTACACCGAGTTGAACGCCCCCGCCGCGGCGCGTGAAGCACTCGCCAGCGCGCAGACCCTGGCCGCAGGAGCCACCGAGCACGACCGCGTTCACGTCGAATTGCGGTCCATGCAGTTTGCGGCCGAAGAAGCCGGCACCTGGGATCAGGCGGCGCTCACGCGTTATCGTGAGGCGCTCGACCGGGCACTTGCGAGCCTCCCAGCGGACGAAGAGCTCTGGCTCCTTCGGGGCCTGGCCGAGTCGCCGGATCCCGCGGAGCGCGGGCAGGGCAGCCCGGAGTCCGCGGTTCGTTTCTACGAGAAAGCGCTCGGGCTCAACCCCTCGCATTTCGCGGCGCATCACTACCTGACGCACGCGTACGAGAATGCCGGCCGGATCAACGAAGCCCTCGCCGAGGGCTCGACTTATGCGAAGATGGCGCCCGGCGTTCCGCACGCGCGGCACATGTACGGGCACAACCTGCGGCGCGCCGGTCGGATCGGCGAAGCGATCGCCGAGTTCGAGAAGGCGGACGCCCTCGAGACTGGTTATTTCAAGGCGGAGCGCATTCCCGTCTCGTTCGACTGGCACTACCAGCACAATGTCGATCTCCTGGCGACGTCGTATCAATACGTCGGGAAGATGGCGAAGGCCGAAGCGCTTCTGAGGACGTCGTTCGGCATCGAGTCCGGCTCGGTGGAGCAGGAGTTCAACAAGCGCGAATATCCGGTGTTCCTGCTGGCGCGCGGGCGGAATCGCGACGCGCTCGCGACCGCGACGATGATGGCGGCGCACCGGTCGCCGATCGTCAGCGCCGCCGGGCACGTGATGGTTGGCCGGGCGCGCCTGGCGCTTGGCGAGTATCAGGCGGGCGCGGACGAAGCGAACATCGCGCTGCGGCAGATGCGCGCGTCGCCGCTGGGCGCCGGCATCGTGGCCGCTGCGCTGCAGCAGCTTCAGGGCGAGTTCTTCCTGCGGACCGGCCAGCGCGACAAGGGACGCGCGACGCTGCAGGACGTGGTGAAGAAGGTTCGTGCAGCGCCCGGGCCCGACGCGTGGACGCAGGCGCTGTTCACGCTGGAGTCGATTGCCCGCGTGGCACGCGAGGTCGGTGACTGGGATCTGGCGGGATGGACGGCGGCGCAGATGCTCGAACACGATCCCAATTACGCGGGGACACATCTCGCCATTGGCCTCGTCGCTCAGCACCGGGGAGACCAGACGGCGGCGCGTGCGGCATTCGACCGTGCACGGCAGTACTGGAAGGACGCGGACGCCGAACTGCCCGAGTGGCAGGTCCTGCGACGCTAGCGCGGAAACATTCGCGAACTGAGACCCGTAGAATCGTCCAAGGAGACGAACATGAAAACCCTGGTCACAATGACGCTTCGTTTCGTTGCCGTTGCAGCGGTGGCCGTCAGCCTCGGCGCGATCGCGATGGCGCAGGCGGCGAAAGTGGATCTCACGGGCAAATGGATCTTCAACGTCCAGACAGAAGCCGGCGCCGGCACACCCACGATTACGCTGAAGCAGGACGGCGAGAAGCTGACGGGCCACTACAACGGCCAGCTCGGCGACGTCGACGTCACCGGTTCGGTGAAAGGCAGCGACTTCACGTTTGGCTTCTCGTCCGATCTTCAGGGCAACAAGCTCGATGTCACATACAAGGGCACAATCGTCAACAAGGATGAAGTCAAGGGGACGCTGAGCATCGTGGGACTCGGTGAAGGAACCTTCACAGGAAAGCGACAGTGACGATGACACGTACGCTGATGGTGAGTGGTCGTTGGTTGTTGGTTGTTGGGCTGAGCGGCGGCGCGGTCACCGCCTCCGCGCAGACCGTCAATCCTGAGGCGATCTACAAAGACACCTGCGCGCAGTGCCACGACGAGCCGCAAGGGCGGACGCCGTCGAAGGCCGCGCTGAAGGATCGCAGCCCGGACACCATCCTGATGGCGATGACCAGCGGCAGCATGAGCCTGCAGGCCATCACGCTCAGCGTGGGCGAGAAACGCGCGCTCGCCGAGTATCTTTCGGGCAAGACGTTCGCCGCGGCCGCCTCCAATCCGAATGCGTGCACGACGAAGGAAACGCGACTCACGGGTTACGGCAGCCGCGCCGCGTGGAACGGCTTCGGGGTTGACGGCACGAACAGCCGCTTTCAGAAGACTCCAGGCATTACAGCCGCCGACGTTCCGAACCTCAAGCTGAAATGGGCGTTCGGATTCCCGGGCGGCGCACAGGCGTACGGCAACCCGGCTATCGTCGCCGGGCGTGTGTTCGTGGGCAGCGACAGCGGAAACTTCTACTCCATCGATGGCGACTCCGGCTGCACGCACTGGTCGTTCCAGGCCGACGCCGGGATTCGATCGGCTCCGACCGTCGCACCGCTCGGCACCGGGGCCTCCGCGAGGCACGTCGTGTACTTCGGCGATCTCAAGGCGAACACGTACGCGCTCGATGCAGCGACGGGGGAACTGATCTGGAAGAAGTCGGTCGACCCGCATCGCTTCGCCCGGGTGACGGGCTCCGTCACGCTGTACGACGGCAAGCTCTACGTCCCCGTGTCGTCGATCGAGGAAGGCCCGGGCGCGCAGCCGAACTACGAGTGCTGCACGTTCCGCGGGAGCGTCGTCGCGCTGGATGCTGCGAACGGCAATCAGGTCTGGAAGAGCTACACGATCACGGAAACGCCGGTGCAGACGGGCAAGAACTCGAAGGGCACCGCGCAATACGCGCCCGCCGGCGCCGCCGTCTGGAACGCGCCGACGATCGATCCGCAGCGCGGCGTCCTGTACATCGGCACGGGAAACTCGTACACAGGCCCCGCGGTCAAGACCAGCGATTCGGTCATCGCGATGGATCTGAAGACCGGGAAGATGGTCTGGTGGAATCAGGTGACGCCGGAGGACGCATTTCTCGTCGGCTGCCGGCCGGGCGTCGAGAACTGTCCGAAGGACGTCGGCCCGGACTTCGATTTCGGTAACGCACCGATCCTGCGCAATCTTCCCGGCGGCAAGCGTGTGATTGTCATCGGACAGAAGTCCGGCGTGATGTGGGGACTCGATCCCGACCACGAAGGCAAGGTGCTCTGGCAGTATCGGGCTGGCAAGGGCAGCGCGCTCGGCGGCATCGAATGGGGATCGGCCGCGGACGACCTAAACGCGTACATCCCCGTGTCCGACGTCCTCGGGCCCGGGAACGAGGCAGGAGGCATTCATGCCGTGAAGCTCGCGACCGGAGAGCGCGTCTGGAACACGCCGGCGCCCAAGCTCGAATGCACCGGCCTCGCGCGCGGCTGCACCGGCGCGCAGTCGGCGCCTGCGTCGGTCATTCCCGGCGTCGTGTTCTCCGGCTCCGTTGACGGTCATCTTCGCGCGTACTCGACCGTCGACGGCAAGATTCTCTGGGACTTCAACACCGCCCGTGAATTCGAGACCGTCAACCACGTCCCCGCCAAAGGCGGCTCGATCGACGCCGCCGGCCCGGCGATCGCCGACGGCCTGGTCGTGACCAATTCGGGGTACTCGCTCTGGCGGGGACTGCCGGGCAACGTGCTGCTGGCGTTCTCAAAATAGTGATGCTTCGCGTCGAGCCTCTCATGCGGCAGATCGAGAGCGACGTCCGGTCGAAAATCCGGCGTCGCCTCGTGAACCACGGGATGCCGGCGTACGACGACGAGCGGATCTTCGAACGCGTCCGGACGCTGCTCCAGCATGCAGCGGACGGACGCGACCTCAACGTGCTCATGCTGCCCGAATTGCTCGGCGACGAAGTCGACTTTTCGCTCGAGCCGAACCTGAAGCTCTCGAGCCATCGGCCGTCGGCCGGCCCGGTCATTCTCTTCTTCAAGCGCCGCGTGATGCTGCCGCTCACGCGGTGGCTCTTCGAATACAGCCAGGACAATTTCAGGCGCCAGGATCGCCTGAATCGGATTCTGCTCGCCTGCGTCGAGGAGCTCGCCGTCGAGAACGCGCGGCTGCGCGCCGACTTGGACGCCCTCCGCAAGTGAAGATCGCCTGCGTCGTGCACCGCTACGGCGCCGACATCGCCGGCGGGTCCGAAGGGCACTGCCGTCTCATCGCCGAACATCTGGCGGCGACGCACGACGTCACCGTCGTCACGACGACGGCCCACGACCACGTGACGTGGGCCCAGCACTATGCCCCGGGTGCGACCGAGGTCGGTGGCGTGAACGTGCTGCGGTTTCCGGTCGAGCGCCAGCGCGACCTGCACCGGTTTCGCGACATCAGCGACATCGTCTTCGACGATCGCGGCACGGCGGCGGAAGAAGCGGAGTGGTTTCGCGAAAACGGTCCGTACGCACCTGCACTCCTGACATTCCTCGAGCAGTCGGGCCGCCAGTTCGACCTCGTCCTGTTCTGGGCGTTTCGCTACTTCAACACGTACTTCGGGATGCCGCTCGTCGCCGATCGCGCAGTCCTGGTGCCGACGGCAGAAGACGATCCGCTCGTCCGCGTCGATTCATTGGGGCAGTTCTTTGGCAGGCCGAGAGGCTACCTGTTTCTCACGCCGGAAGAGGAGGCGCTCATCGGCAAGCGCGCGCCTGCGTCAATCCCGCGCCGTGTCATCGGCTGCGGGGTCGATCCGCCGGATGCCGTCGATCGATCCAGGCTCGATGCGATCGGGATCGCCGCTCCCTATGTGCTGTATTTCGGGCGAATCGATCCCAACAAGGGCTGCGACACCCTCGTGCGGCATTTTCAGCGCTACATTGCGAGGGACGACGTATCCGGTCCGGCGAATTCTGTGTCGCTCGTTCTCGCCGGCCCGGCGAACATGCCGCTTCCCTCGCATCCGAGAATTCGATCGCTCGGCTACGTGGACGACGCGACGCGGAACGCGCTGCTCGCGGGCGCACAAGCGCTTGCGATGCCGTCGCCGTACGAGAGCCTGAGCATGGTGCTGCTGGAAAGCTGGAACCAGGGAACGCCGGCGATCGTGAACGCGCGCTGCGCCGTCCTGAAGGGACAGGTGCTTCGCGCCGACGGTGGCCTCTACTACCAGAACGCGATGGAATTTGCAGGCGCGCTAGACTACCTGCTCGAACACCGCGACGCCGCCGAGCGATTTGGTTCCCAGGGCCGCGCGTACGTCGAGTGCGAGTATCGATGGCCGACGGTGCTGGCGAAAATCGAGTCGCTGCTGACGGAAGTGGCGCGGCGCGCCTGATTATTTCTTCTGCGCGACGAACTTGACGTCCTTGAGTCCGGGCCCGGGGGCCAGTTCGTTTTGCCCGGCGGGAAAGCCGTCCTTCGACAGGATGAACGCCAGAATGTCCGCGCACTGATCCGCGGGCAGCGAACCAGGCGCGTCGCCGGGCATCGTCGTCTTGATGCGATCGAAGAGATCGTCGAGGGTTTGATCGGTCCAGCCGGCGTTGAACTCGCTGCCGGTCAGGGACGGCGCGGTGTCGGCACCTGCCAGATCGGGCCCGTGGCAGCCGGCGCACGATTTCGTGTAGGCGGCCTCGCCGCGCTTCGCCTGCGCGTCGGAGTACACGCCGTCCTGCGTCGACTTGCCTTGCGCGACCGGAGCGGCAGACAGGGAGTTGAGTGAAACGGCAACGTGAAGACCGGACAGCAGGAGGACAGCGGCTGCGAATCGCATCCGTCGATTGTATCCCCGACTGCCGTCCGATCCGGCCATCACTCCGGGGCGCCAGCCCCGTGATCGCTATTTCCGCGGTTCGCTCGACGGCGGAACGATGCCCTTCAGCCGCATGTAAGTGACGAGGTTGCCGTAGTGCTCGTTGCAGTGCTGGATGTTGAAGTTGTACACGGCGAGCTTCGGCATCTGCGTGCCGAAGAAAGGAACCGGTGCCGCGCCTTTCGTATCGTCGAGCGCCGCGCCGACTTTGTCGCAGTAAGCAATCGAATCGTCGATGGCTTTCACCAGCTCTGCCTTCGAGTGCTTGCCCTTCTCGAAGCCGCCTTGCGATGCCTTTTCGCCGGCCGCCGCACCGCAGATCAAGTAGTTGGAATCCGCGACGTGACCGATGATTTCGCCGAGGCTGCGGACCTCCGGAGTCGGTTTGAACGAGTACAGCTCTTCAGGCACCTTTGCCGCTGTCTTCGAGAGGTTGCCCTTGATCAGGTCGAACTGAGCGCGGGCCGCCTTGGTGTAGGCGTCCTGGGCGAACGCGGACGCCGGGAAGGTGGCAAGCAGCACCGCCGCAGCACCGGTCAGAACTAGTCGCATAACAATCTCCTCGAGAGAGTGGGCCCGTGGATCGCAGCCCGGTTGTAACTCATAAAGACGCCAGATGCGCTGCGTGGGTTGCGAGGTACGAGACCCGCGCGTCGAAGTTCGCGAAACGCGCGTCAGCGGTTTGTCCCGTTCGCCAGCGATAGTAGATCTGCTGGATCACGACGGCGATCTTGAAGAGCGCAAAGATTTCGAAATAGCGCACGCTCGAGACATCCCTGCCCGAGCGTCGCGCGTACCGCTCAACGACTTCATCAGGCGTGAGATAGCCGGGCCGGTGCGTGACGCCGGTCAACGCGTCGCGCTGCTCGGGCGGAGACGTAGGCGACCAGTACGCGAGAAAAATCCCAAGATCGACCAGTGGGTTCCCGAGAGCGCTCATCTCCCAGTCGAACACCGCCACAATCCGCCCGACATCGTCGGCCGCGAGCATCACGTTGTCCAGTTTGAAGTCGCCGTGGACGACCGATGGGACCGCGGGATCCGGAGGGAGATGGCCCTGGAGCCACTCGGACAGCGCATCCATCTCCGCGAGCGGCGTCGTCTTTGATCGCACCCAGCGGTCGCTCCACCCGCGGACCTGGCGCTCCACAAAGCCCGCTGGCTTGCCCAGCCCGTTCAGTCCCTGCGCGACGACATCAACGGCGTGAAGGTCGGCGAGCGTATCGACGAGGGCTTCGCTGACGGCGCGCCTCGACGCGGGGTTGTCGGCAAGCTCCGGCGGTTCCGCCGCGCGGACGACGATTCCTTTTCGCCGCTCCATCGCGTAAAACACGACGCCGATGACGCTCGGGTCCTCGCAGAGCAGATAGGGCCGCGGCGCGAGCGGAAACACGTTGTGCATCGCGGAGAGCCACCGGTATTCGCGCGCCATGTCGTGCGCGGTCGGCGGAACCGGTCCAACCGGTGGACGCCTGACGACGACGTCGACATCGCCGTACGTCAGCAGGTACGTGAGGTTGGAGTGGCCACCCGGGAATTGGCTCACCGAGGGCTCGCGTGATGCGTCGAGGCCAGGGATTCCACACTCCGGCAGCCGATCGCGGAGCCAGGCAATGAGCCGTGCGCGATCGAGCTCTTCGCCCGCGCGGACGGGACGCGTGTCGTTTTCCACGGGCGCATAAACTATCATCCGCGGATGCATTTCGACTACTCACCACGGGTCCAGGACCTGCAGAAGCGGCTCGCCGCGTTCATGGACGAGCACATTTATCCGAACGAAGGCACCTTCAAGCGACAGATCAGGGAGGGCGATCGCTGGGAACCCGTGCCGATCGTCGAGGAGCTGAAGCCGCGCGCGCAGGCCGCCGGGTTGTGGAACCTGTTCCTGCCCGAGAGCGAGTACGGCGCCGGGCTGACGAACGTCGAGTACGCACCGCTCTGCGAAATCATGGGCCGCGTGTCGCCTTTCGCGCCCGAAGTCTTCAACTGCTCGGCGCCGGACACGGGCAACATGGAAGTCCTCGTCCGCTACGGGACGCCCGAGCAACGGCGTCAGTGGCTGGAGCCGCTGCTCGCCGGGAAGATCCGATCCTGCTTCGCGATGACCGAACCGGACGTCGCCTCGTCCGATGCGACCAACATCAAGTCCGCGATCGTCAGGACCGGCGACTGCTACACGATCAACGGGCGCAAGTGGTGGATTTCCGGAGCTGGTGATCCCCGGTGCCGGATCGCGATCTTCATGGGCAAGTCGGATCCAAACGCCGAGCGCCACAAGCAGCAGTCGATGATCCTCGTGCCCATGGATACAGCCGGCGTGACGGTCCGGCGGATGCTTCCGGTTTTCGGCTACGACGATGCGCCGCACGGGCATGCGGAGATCACCTTCGAAGACGTCCGCGTGCCGGTGACGAACATGCTTCTCGGCGAGGGACGCGGCTTCGAGATCGCGCAGGGACGGCTCGGTCCCGGGCGCATCCATCACTGCATGCGCCTCATCGGGACCGCGGAGCGGGCGCTCGAAACGATGTGCCGCCGCGTATCGTCGCGGGTCGCGTTCGGCAAGACGCTGGCCGAGCAGGGAACGATCCGCGCCGACATCGCCGACTCGCGGATGGAAATCGAGCAGGCGCGGCTGCTCACGATGAAAGCCGCGCACCTGATGGACACGGTCGGCAACAAGGTCGCCCGCGGCGAGTTGGCAATGGTGAAGGTAGTTGTGCCGCGGATGGCGCTTCGCGTCCTGGATCGTGCGATTCAGGCGCACGGCGCGGCCGGCGTATCGGACGACGTGTTCCTGGCCAACGCCTGGGCCCACACGCGCACGATCCGGCTGGCAGACGGACCGGACGAGGTCCATCGCGAGGCGGTTGCAAAAATCGAATTGTCGAAGGGCAGGAAGGGCGGGTAGGGCAGGACGGGCGACTGCTTCGCCTTTGCGACGCCGCCCTGCCGCTCGGCTGAAGCCTCCCGCTCCGTACGATTCAGAACGTGACATTCGCACCGAAGTGCACGCGTGTCGACGCGCCGATGCCGTGCGCGACGGCGACGCTCGCGCGGATGAAGGCCGCCGAGAACCACACGCTGCCGCCGACGCCCTGTTTCCAGGGCTGATCCGCCAGGCGTTCGCCGTGATCCCACACGGTAGCGGTGTCCACGAACGCGCTGACGCCGATCTTTCCGACGCCGAGCGGCGACGTTAACGGCACGATCAGTTCCCCCGAGGCGGCGGCCAGCGCATCCCCGGCGTCGGTTCCCGCCGCGAACCCGCGGAGGGTGTTCATCCCGCCGAGCAGAGGCTTCAGGTACGGCGGCAAAGCCCGGTCGGCATTCATGCTCTGCGCGCGGACGGCGAAGACGGTCTGCCCGAACAGGCCGACATAGCCGCGCCCTTCGAATTCGGATCGATTCGCGCCGGCGATGTGCTCGTAGGCCGCACGCGCGTACACGGCATTGCGCGGCAGGATCGGATCGACACGCGTATCGAAGACGATGTCGGCGCCGCCGTGCGCGAACTCGTCGACGCCGTTGAGAAACGACACGCGCTGCCAGCCCGCCGTCGCGCCCGCGCGCAGCCAGCGGGTGAACTCGCGTTCGCCGCGGCCCCAGACCCGCTGGCGCGTGTCGTCCTGATCGTAAAACGGATTCGTCCGCTGCGAGACACCGCCGCCTGCGGTGACGCGCGTCAGCGGTCCGTGTTCGAACATCTTGTCCAGTTCCGCCGCGGCGCGCTTCTCGCCGCCCCACGTCAGCGGAAACGCGACACGGCTTCGCTTGCCGAGCGGTTCGGGAAGCGCGAACCGTGCCCCGTACGTGAAGCCGTAGCCATCCTCGAAATTCAGCACGGGCAGGAACATGAGATGCGCGCGACCGCTGCGGACGACGCGCGTCGGCTTGTCGGGGTCGTCGGTGGTTTCGATCCGCACCGGCCCTTCGTCGACGATGACGACGAGAATGACCTGCGACATGTCGCTGATCGATGCGTAACGCTTCAGCACCTGCACCGATTCGAAGCGCTTGCTGGCCTTCAGTCGTCCCGCCACCGCGTCGGCGGTGCCGGCCTCGAACGGCGCGCCGACGGCGACCCCGGTCATGCTTCGAATCTCATCGTCCGGCGTGACCGTGTTGCCGTGAATCTGAATGGCGACGATGGTTTCGGAAGCGGCCTGCGCGGCCTGCTGGGATGCGAGGCCGCAGCACAGCGCGGCGATGACGAGCGCCGTCAACCTACTTGACCTTGGGGATCGTGACCTTCGAGTTCACGTCGGCCCGGCGGTAGTCGTGGTAGTCGATGCCGTAGCGGAGATCGAACTGGCCGACCGCGAGCGTGAGCGCACCCTGGAAGTCCAGCGCGCTCGGCAGCCAGACATCTGGAAACGGCTGGCCCATCATCATTGACGCGTGAAGTTCGTCGATGTGGACGAGCCACTGTGCGGGAAGAAAGTCAAAGGCGATGTTGTCGAACGTGTACTTGACGATCTGATGCGCGTTGGGTTCCACCCACAACGTGACGAGCGCCGTCTTGTTCATCAGGCGCCGGAACTCGGCGTCGTACGCGCGATCCTCTTCCTTTGTGCCGCGATCGTTGCGGCGGCGGTCGGTCCCACGAAAGAGATTCGTCGGGTAGTACTCGATCCGGAGGGCATCGATGACGCCGGGTGCTCCTGCACCGTGATCCACTACTCCGGGGGCCCCTGCCCCCCGGGCCGTCGCTCCCGGCGCGTCGAGCTTCTCGCGGCCGACGAGCGCGTACTTGCCTTCTTCGAAGCGGAAACGCAGGAAGTAGGCCGAGGAAATGAATTCCGGTTCGCGTGTCTGCCGAAGCAGGCTCTCGACGTCCGATGGCGGCTCGACCGTCTGTCCCTGGCTTTCGGCGCGACGTTTCTCGCGCCGCTTCTGCCGTTCGAGGAACTCGTTCTCGGCCTTCAGGCGATCGGATTCTCCGATCGTCACGCCGTTCACCTTGACGGGACTACGGACGAAGAAGCCCTCGCGGATGTACCACGTGTATTCGCGCCGCTCGCCCCAGACCGGCGTTCGGGAGGGCCCGCGGAGGTCGATGCTTTCACGCTCGTCCAGGACGTACTGCTGAAGCTTCTTCCAGTTCTCGTCGCGTTGTGCGAGCACCTGCCGCATGAAAGCGTCGAGGTCGGTCTGTGCCTCGACGATACCGGCGGGACCCGAAACGGCGAACCACGCGGCGGCCGCGGCTGTGGCGAGGCGGGACCACCAGGGCATACGCAATAAGACGACGGTCAACGGCCGCCGGTTCGATCGAACAGGAATGCCTCGAGCATGTCCGCCCGCGATTTCTCGTCGGACGCAATCACCTCCAGCAGATCCGTCACCGACAGCATCCCGCGGTAGCGGCGCTCGCCGTCCACGACGAGCAGGTGATAGATCCCGTGCTGCTCCATCAGCCGCAGGCAGTCGGTCACCGGCCGATCGGTCGTGACGGTGATGAGGCTGGTGCTCATGATCTCGCCGACGCGCATCCAGGCCGGGCATTTGTTCTCGGCCGCGACCTTGTCCGAGATGTCGCTCTGCGAGACGACGCCGACGAGGGTGCCATCAGCAGACAGCACGCCAACCGAGCGAACTTTCCGTTCGCGCAGGTAGCGCGCGGCATCGTGCACGGTGAGGTCGTCGCGGATCGAGTAGACGTCGGCGCGCGAACCGATCAAGTCGAGCACGGTCATCGCCACCTCCTCGACCGCTCGCGCGAAGCGCGCGGCTGGCGGCCGTCGCGCCCCGCGGCCGGGCGGTCACTGCCAGCCGACAGGCTTGCCTGCGAGTTGCGTGTCCAGCCACGCCGAGAGCGGGGCGAAATAGTCGAGGATGGCGCTGGCGTCCATCTCCTTCGCCCCCGCGAGGGCGTCGAGTGCCTCCGGCCACGGGTGCGACTGTCCCATGGCGAGCGTCGTGTTCAGCCGGTGGCCGGCATCCTTGCTTTCGTAGATCGAGCAGCGGTGAAGCGGCAGCGTACAGCCGGCCGTCTTCGACAGCGCGCGATGAAACTGGAACTGCAGGATGTCGGCCAGGAAGTACCGCGTGTACGGCGTGTTGTCCGGCACGTGATACTTGGCGGCCGGATCGAAGAATTCCTCGCCGCGCGCGCTCGGGGGCGCGATGCCCTGGTACTTGAGCCGCAGATCCCACCATGCCGCGTTGTAATTCGCCGGCGTGACCTCGCCCGCGAACACCTTCCAGCGCCACTGATCGATCAGCAGGCCGAAGGGGAGGAACGCGACCTTCTCGAGCGCGCGCGTCATCAGCAGGCCGAGGTCGCGCGACGCGTCCGGCGCGGTCGCCAGGAAGCCGATCTTGACCAGATACTCGGGCGTGACCGAGAGCGCAACGGTGTCGCCAATCGCTTCGTGGAAGCCGTCGTTCGCGCTGTCGCGGAAGATCGGCGCCAGATCCTTGTACGCCCGCTGATAGAAGTTGTGCCCGAGCTCGTGATGGATTGTCGTGAAGTCCTCGGCGTTCGGCTCGATGCACATCTTGATGCGGACGTCGGACGCCCAGTCGATGTCCCACGCGCTCGCGTGGCAGACGACCTCGCGGTCGCGAGGCCGGGTCAGCAGCGAACGCTCCCAGAACGTCTTGGGGAGCGGTTCGAAGCCGAGCGAGGTATAGAACCGCTCGCCCGCGCGGACCATATCCACGGCGGTCATGCGCCGCTTCTTGATGATGTCGGTCAGGGAGTATCCGGCGGCGGCGTGTGCGGGCGCCACGAGCGGATCGATGTTGGTCCAGTCCTGTGCCCAGATGTTGCCGAGCAGGTGAGCGGGAATCGGTCCGGTCTCGGGAACGACGTCGCCGTACTTCTGGCGGAGCTTCAACCGCACGTACGCGTGCAGCTGCAAGTACAGCGGCCGCACCTGATCCCAGAGCCGATCGAGCTCCTTGCTGAACGCGTCAGCGGGCATGTCGTACTTCGACCGCCACATCGCGCCGGTGTCGGCGAAGCCGAGCTCCTTCGCGCCGGCATTCGACAGCTCGGCGAAGCGCGCGTAGTCCTTGCGCATCGGCGGCGAAATCGTGTGCCAGCCCTCCCAGACCTGCCGCAGCTTCGACGCGTCGCGGGATTCCGCCATCACCTTCGTGACGCCGTCGATGTTGAGGCATGTCTCAGATTTGGCCGCGTCGGCGCACCACTTGCCTTTGCCGTACGTCGACTCGAGCCTCGCCATGATCGTCGTC
>Ga0126377_10001542_pt1 | contig 15220 bp, 18 predicted proteins | sample PanSoiMetPlot_22_FD_92647 | JGI IMG/M metagenome (GOLD analysis project Ga0126377, IMG submission 92647) | Tropical forest soil microbial communities from Panama - MetaG Plot_22 | ecosystem: Environmental > Terrestrial > Soil > Tropical forest > Bulk soil | place: Panama | collected 2016-02-17
CAGGGCGGGGCTCGCCCGCGGCCGAACGCAGGGCTGTCGCAGCAGCGGGGGCCTGGTTCGACAAACGCGTCGGCCCTTTGGCCGGGACGACGAACCACGTGGCCAGAGCCGGCATGAAGTACATGCGCGACGTCCACCAGTTCGATTGCATCGACAGTAGCCGCAACACGACGAGCCTGCTGATGGTGCTCGATCAGCTCAATTTGCTACGCCATCACGACGTCGATGAGCCGGAAGCGCGCGGATACATGGTCGACCTCCGGCCTCCGCACGCGACCGCGGTGCTTGTCGAGCGGGCAACCGGGAAGAAGTGGGCGATCGACTCATGGACCGTCGGTTATGGCCAAGCGCTCGAGGTCATGCCTCTGGAGCGCTGGAAGGAGCTCGATTAATCGAGATATGGGTGCAACAAACGAAACGCCCGCGGCTACCCGCGGGCGTTTTCCGATCAATAGGGCGAATTGCTCGTTAGCCGCGTTGTGCAGCGTTCCAGGCAACGCGCGGAATGTCTGAGCGGCTGATACCGATATCGGCCAGTTCGCGGTCGCCCAGGCGCGACAGCTCATTCAGGCTTCGGTTGTAACGCTTCCACTCCTGGAGGAAGCGGACGAGTGCGGCAATCATGACGGTCCTTCTTTCCTTGGGTTCGGCTCTGCGCCGATCGATTGTTCGGATGGAACATAAGGATGTTCTGCCGCTTGAAAAGTAATATTGTTGCGCTGCAGCTACGCCAAAAATGCATAGCTTAACATTCAGTTTCTAAAGGAAAAATTCACTTTTCGCCCCAGAAAACTAGCCAAAAACCCTCAAAATCATGCTGCAACGCAACAAAGTCCGCCACTAGCAGGCATTTGTGTAGATTGTATACGCATAGATTCGTGGAGACGGTCATGAGGCCCGAATACCTCGCGTTCGTGAGCTGAGGACCGCCAAATTTTGTCGTCAGCACTGCAGCTGCCCTTCGATCGCCGCGTCGTCATTACGGCGCTGGGCATAGGCCAGATCCTGGCCTGGGGGACCTCATTCTATTTCCCGGCGGTGTTTGCCGAGCCAATCGTCGCCGAAACCGGGTGGCCACTCAGCTATGTGGTCGCCGGCACTTCGCTCGGGCTTTTGGTCGCCGGTCTGATTTCGCCGCAAGTCGGTCGCGTCATCGACAAACGCGGGGGCCGACCTGTGCTGCTCGCGAGTTCGCTTTGCTATGCGACCGGCCTTGCCGGCATCGGTGCTTCGCCCGTGCTGCCGGTCTATCTGGCGTCATGGGTGCTGATCGGCATCGGCATGGGGACCGGGCTTTACGATGCGGTCTTCGCCGCGCTCGGCCGCATGTACGGCAGCGAGGCGCGCACCCCAATCACCAACCTGACACTGTTTGGCGGGTTTGCGAGCACTGTCTGCTGGCCGCTCAGCGCCTTCATGATCGAACATGCCGGCTGGCGTGCGGCCTGCTTTATCTATGCGGGGCTTCATCTGTTTCTCGTTCTGCCGCTGCAGATGGCTGTTGTACGCGCGGCGCCTGCCACTGGGGCGGCTGCGGTAGGGGCACAGCAGGGCCACAATGAGACCCCGCCCGTCCGCAATGAAATGCTGATTTTCACGCTACTTGCTGTCGTGCTGTCGATTGCGGCGGGCATCGGCTCGGTCGTGGTCGTGCACCTGCTGATTTTTCTGCAGGCAAGGGGGCTCGATTTCGCCGTCGCTGTCAGCCTCGGCACGTTGTTCGGCCCGGCGCAGGTCGGGGCGCGCGTGATCGAGCGCCTGTTCGGCAGCCACTATCATCCGGTCTGGACCATGATCGCGTCATGCACGTTGATGGCCATAGGCCTCTTATTGTTGTACGGCGCGGTGCCGACGCTGCTGCTCGTTATTCTGTTGTATGGCGCCGGATACGGAATCTCGTGGATTGGCCGCGGCACGCTGCCGCTCGCACTTTTCGGGCCGGTGCGTTTTCCGCGCCTGATGGGCAAACTCGCGTTTCCCAGCCTGATCATCCAGGCGCTGGCGCCGTCGGCAGGGGCTTTTCTAATCGAGTCACGCGGCGTCAACGCCACGATCGGTGTGCTGACGCTACTCGCGGTAATGAACGTAACGTTGATCGGCACACTCTGGTGGCTCTGCCGCAAACGGTCTACATGAGTGTTTCTGCCTGGACAGAATGGGTTTCCAGTTCGCTCTGAGCGACGCTCAACGACATGGCGAGGCCGAGCAACGTGAGAGCGAAGATGCCAATGGCAAACCGAATGAGCAGCATGACGGGTATTGCATCCAACGGAATGATTGTAGAAAGCCCGGAAAGCCTTTGAACGAGGCGATGTGCATGGAGCAAGAATTTCAGGACGCCGCCCAGGCCCAGCCGCCGGTTCAATAACTCGCAGAGCCGCAAAATGTTGCCGCTGCAGATGCTTTATTTTGAGGACCTCTCGGTCGGCATGATCGAGACGCTCAAAAAGACCATCGATTCGTCCGACGTGGTTGGCTTCGCGGAGGTCACCGGCGACCGCAATCCGATTCATCTTTCAGAGCATTTCGCGGCCAATACGCCGTTCGGCACCCGGATTGCCCACTGACTCTACACAGCAAGTCTGATTTCGGCGGTGCTCGGCACGCGTTTGCCGGGTCCCGGCGCGGTTTACATTTCGCAAACCTTGAATTTTCGCGCGCCCGTGAAAATCGGCGACACTGTTGATGTGAGCGTAGAGGTGGTCGAGCTCATTCCCGAGAAATCGCGCGCGCGGCTTGCGTGTAAATGCTCGGTGGACGGCGAAGTGGTGCTCGACGGCGAGGCCTGGGTCAAAGTTCCTTCCAAACAGGCAACGGGGCGGCCGCTGCCGCGCATTTGAATTTAATAGCCGGCTGGCCAGGGGCACGCCCTGCAAAAAAAGTAAACGGCGTGTCCGCCATCCGTGTCTACGTGGCCGTCCGGCTCGGCGTCTCTTACAGGCCGGGCTTGAGCCCGAACACGCAGCGACGCGATCCGTCGGGTCTGCGGCAGATCGTGAGCTGGCCGTCGGGCGGGGCGATCGGCATGGCTTCATCGAACGGCACAAGCTCGCCTTCTACCATCCAGCCCGATGCGGTCGACGACGTTCGCGTATAACTCTTGCAATCGTAGTCGCCACAGCACCATTCGCCGGCGCCGTTCTTGAAGCCGCCCTTGTTGACCCAGCTGTCGTGCGCGAATGCGCTACTTGCGAAGAGAAATGCAGGCACGAGGACAAGCAGTGAGCGTAACAAAGCTCGCGACATCGGTGGCCTCCATAAAAATCCCCCGGCGCAGCCTCACTGTGGTCTGCTACTGCTCCTCCACCGCTTTTTTCGTAATAGTTGGCCGCGTGATTTTGTTCCGTTGCGGCGAAACGTTTGCACGCAAGCTCATAGTACGGGACGAATCAAGACAACTCGAAAATGGTAACACGGGCCTACGATTCGAAGCGTTAATTGCACGTAGAACCATGAATCGGCGGAAATTTGCGCTGGATTTGCGTCCTTTTGGCAACACATATCTGATATGCGCGCAATGAGCGATCCGGCGATGCATTCCTGGCAATTGTGGCGCGACCGGCGCGGCCGCCTGTCGGTCTTGCGCCTTGCCACGCTTACGCTGCTACTGGTGCCACTCGCCAAGGCGGTATTCGAAGCGGGTGAGATCGCGCACGGCGCGCGCCCACTCAACGAGCTCATCCATCGCGCCGGCTTCTGGGCGCTGGTCTTTCTCGGTGTGACGCTTGCGGTTACGCCGTTCCGCCGTATCTTCCGCTACGGCAATCTGATCGATGTGCGGCGCATGCTCGGCGTCGGAACATTTTGTTATATCGCCGCGCATCTTGCGCTTTTCTTCGCGGACCAGAGCTACAGCTTCGGCAAGGTCTTTCACGAGATCACGCATCGCGTTTACCTGATCGTCGGTGCCATCGCATGGCTGGGGCTTGCGGCGCTCGCAGCGACCTCGACCGACGGCATGGTGCGCCGGCTCGGCGGCCTGCGCTGGCGGCGCCTGCATCAGGCGATCTACGCGATCGCGCTGCTCGGGCTCGTCCATTATTTCCAGCAGACCAAGGCGGACGTAACAGTACCGACTTTCGCCGCTGGTCTGTTCTTGTGGCTGATCGGCTACCGCGTGCTCGCTTGGTGGAAGGACACGAGCGAGCTTTCGACCCTGAGCCTGCTCGGCCTTACGGTCGTCGTCTCGCTGCTCACGTTTGCGGGGGAGGCGATCGGGATCGGCATCGCGTTTCATGTTTCGCCAATGCGTGTGCTCGATACGGTATTTGATTTCGACGCTGGCATCAGGCCGGGATGGCCGGTTCTGGCCGCTGGATTGGTCGTTGTTTTCGTTGATGCGGTGATGGCGCGCGTCAAAGATCGCGGTGCGCGCACCCGCGCAGTCGCGGCTGAATAGTTGGCGCGCGCTTTGTCATTTTCGGCAGTCCGCCGGCGCTTGCGTATCTACGGTTGCCGCAGATCCGCATATTCCGGGTGGCGCTCGACATAGGACCTGGCGAAGGGACACACTGGCTTCACCTTCAGGCCTTCCGCGCGCGCAGCGTCGAGGACGCCGCGGATCAGCGTTGAGCCGATGCCGCGGCCTTCGAGTTCCTTCGGCACTTCGGTATGCATGATGCTGAGCACGCCGTCGGCGCGCTTGTATTCCGAAAATGCGATGTGGCCGTCGGTGTCGAGCTCGAAGCGATGAAGGTTGCTGTTGTCGCGAACGTTATTGGACATGTCTAATTCTCTGGTCACGCTCTTTGCACATTGATGGTCTAGTTCAATCGTCTTCGCCAATTTTGCAAGGTGTTCCATGCCGAATCTTACACTCTATCATGCCTCACCGTCGCGTTCCTCGATCGTGCTCTGGATGCTCGAGGAAGTCGGCCAGCCTTACGACATCAAACTCATCCGGCTGAGCGCCGGCGACAATCTCAAGCCCGACTACCTGGCGATCAACCCGATGGGCAAAGTGCCGTCGCTGCGGCATGGCGATACGGTTATCACCGAAGGCGCGGCGATCTGCACCTACCTCGCTGACGAATTTCCCGACAAAAAGCTCAATGTTCCGGTCGGCAACACGCGCCGCGGCGAATATCTCAAGTGGCTGTTCTTCGGTCCGAGCGTGATCGAGCCGGCGATGACCGACCGTGCCTTTCCACGCAAGGAAAATCCGCGCGCCGCCGCGCTCGGCTGGCGCGATTTCGATACCGTGCTCGACATTGTGAGCGCGGCGGTTGCGAAGGGCCCGTATCTGATGGGCGAGCAGTTCACTGCCGCCGATGTCGTGATCGGCTCAGGCCTTCGCTACGGCATGATGTTCAAGATGATTCCCGAGCGTAAGGAGTTTCAGGACTACGTCGCGCGCATTGCGCAGCGGCCGGCCCTGCAGCGCGCACAGGAGAAGGACAAGGAGTTGTCGGCGCAGGCGGCTTAACCCGCGTGTTTCCGGTAACGCAAAACCGACGCGACCAGTCCCCACACGATCAGGATCACCGCCGGCCAGAACGTCAAAAAGGTGAGCAGGCCGAAACCGATCGGGTTGGGATTGGGATCGCTGGTAAGCCCGAGCTCGGCCGCGACGACGACCAGCAGCAGCGGCGCGGTGCCGATGACGAGCAGCGCAAGCCCAATCCAGAACAGCCGTGACAATCTGAAGCGTGGCGAATCCATCGCCGCCAAGCCTAGCCGCCATTGCCGGCGCTGTCCCGGGCGGCGCGTGCGTTCAGGATGCCTTCCGCAGCTTCTCGCCCCCGCCGCGCAGGTCGTCGAGGATCGCAAGCGCGCGCGCCATCGAGAATTCACGGGTCTTGACGTCGTAGGCGGCGCCCGCGTCCGGCATCATGTAGGCATGCTTGATACCCGGAAAAATGTGCAGCTCGACATTACTCATGCGTTTCGCCACCGCGCGATAAGCGTCGAGCACCTGCGGCGGCGCCTGGTTGTCGTCGTCGCCCCAGACGATGCAGACCGGCGCGCTCACACCGTCGAGTTCGTTGATGTAATCCTGCATGCGTGAGCCATGGCATGTCATGCCGGCAGCGTAGCCGAGCCGTTTTGGTCCGATGATGCTGTAGGGGCCGCTGTAGCAAAATCCCAGCACTACGGCGCGTCCATTGAATTCAGGGCGTTTGCGCAATTCGGCAAGCGTGTCGGCGAGGTCGGTTTCGCCGGTCTTGATTTTTTCCGCGCGCGGCTGCGCGCGTTGGGCCGCCAGTTCGCCCTCGGCGCGCGTGAGGGGCCCTGGGGTGGCACGCCAGAACAGATCGGGTGCCGCCGCGATATAACCGTGTGAGGCGAACTCGTCGGCGAGGTCGCGCAGGTCCCTGTCGACGCCGTGGATCGCGGACGCCAGCACCACGGCCGACACCGGACCGTTCGCCTGCGGCATTGCGAGATAGCAGTCAAAGCTGCCTGTGGTGCTGTGAATCTTGATGGTCTTGCCCGCCATTTCGATGTCCCTTTTTTCCGAGCCGGTCGCGGCCGCAGCATAGTCATCAGCTGCTGAGTGAGATGCTATGCCCTCGCGCCCGGAATGGCGAAAACTTTTGTTGTCGTTGCACGAAGATCATTTGGTTTTTTCCAGTCATCCGACGCAGGGGAGCCGAGTATTCCCGCTGCGTGAGACGGGTGCGAGTTTGCTTGCGTGCTTCTCATAAAAGTAGGAGGCTTTGTATCTCGGTCATGGAGGGCGACTATGCTGAGAAAAGCGTTTGGAGCGCTTGTTGCGCTCGCGTTCATCGGTTCCGCAAACACAGCTTTGGCACAACAGAAGGTCCGGATGCAGACGGCTGTCCCGTCGGCCAGCATCTACTTTGAATTGCTGAAGCGCTACTCCGACCGCGTCGACAAGATGACGAACGGGCGCGTCAAGATCGAGGTCCTTCCCGACGGCGCAATCGTTCCGGCATTCGAGATCCTCGATGCGGTCGACAAAGGCATCGTCGAGGCAGGGTATGCGTGGACCCATTACTGGTCGGGCAAGCATCCGGCGGCCGGTATCTTCTCCAATCCAATGGCCGGCGCGGGCGCTGGCCTCGACCAGTTGTCCCACGTGGCGTGGTTGCTGGAAGGTGGCGGCAACAAACTCCTGGACCGTTTCTACGCCGAGGTTCTCAAGGTCAATGTCGTGCCCTTGATGGTTCAGCCGATGGGACCGGATCCGCTCGGCTGGTTCAAGCGTCCGATCAAGGACGTCGCTGATTTCAAGACCATGAAATACCGCGCACCGCCGGGTATCACCGGCGAGATCTTCAAGGAAATGGGCATCTCTGCCGTTGCCCTGCCAGGCGGCGAAATTGTCCCGGCCGCCCAGCGCGGAACGATCGATGCCGCGGAATGGATCGGCCCCGCCGACGATCGCAATCTCGGCCTGCACACGATCTGGAAGAACTACTACCTCCAGGGGCTGCATCAATCGACCGATATCGGCGAGCTCATCTTCAACAAAACCTGGTGGAACAAGCAGCCGCCGGACGTGCAGGAAATTCTCAGAACTGCGGCCCTCGCGTCGATGACGGAGACTTACGCCTTCAACGTCTATCGCAATGCGCAGGCTATCGTCGAACTGCGTGACAAGCACGGCGTTCAGGTTCTGGACACGCCGAAGGAGTTCTATCCGGAGTTCGTCAGGGCTACCAACGTCGTGCTCGACCGTTACGCGGCGAAGGATCCTTTCTTCAAGGAAGTGCTCGACAGTCAGCGCGACTTTGCCAAGACGGTCGTGCCGTACTGGACGAAAATCCTCGATCTCTATTCCGAGCTTGGAAACTCGGCACTCAAGAAATAACGCGCCTTTCGGAAGCCCGCGCCCGCGGGCTTCCTTATCTTTTGACTGATTGCCAAAGCCTCGGGCAGGGGGTCCTCCATGACGACGCAGGCATCGCCTGGTCTCGTGTGCGCCGTGAATTTTTTCGACGGGATCAGTCTGTGGTCGGGGCGGATCGTCGCCTGGCTCATCCTCCCGATGGTCATGAGCCTCGTATGGGAAGTGTTCGCGCGCTACTTCTTCAACGCGCCGACGATCTGGGCCTACGACATGACCTACATCCTCTACGGCGCGTTTTTCATGCTCGGATCCGCCTACACGCTCTTGCGCGGAAAGCATATCCGCACTGACAATTTCTACAGCCAATGGTCGCCGCGCCGTCAGGGCCTGGTCGATACCGTTTGTTACCTCGTGCTGTTCTTCCCGCCGCTGCTCGCGCTTCTGTATGTGACCTGGGATTACTTCTGGGTCTCGTTCTTGCGCGGAGAACGCGTCGTCTCAAGTCCATGGATGCCGATCATCTACCCGCTGAAATTCACCATGCCGGTGACTTGCGTCCTTCTTCTGCTGCAGGGTGTCGCCGAATTTCTGCGCTCGATCCACGCTGCAAGGACCGGGGAATGGCTACCGCGGCCGTCATTGATGCCGGAACGGATGGTGGCCGATGTCTGAGGAATGGATTGGCATTCTTTCTTTGGCGATCCTGTTCGGTGCGATCTTTATTGGCTTTCCGATCGCATTCACTCTGATAGCGGTCGCGCTGGGAGTCGGTTATCTCGCCTTGGGGCCGATCGCGCTGCACCTCATGACCATCCAGTTCTTTGCGGTCATGAAGGAAACCTCGCTCGCGTCCGTGCCTTTCTTCCTGTTTATGGGGTTCCTGCTCGAGCAGTCGGGCCTCATGGAGCGGTTATTTCGCGGCATCCAGCAGTTGCTGGCCGGCGTCAGAGGCTCGCTCTATCTCGCTGTGCTTATCACGGCGACCATATTCGCCGCCGCCACGGGCATTGTTGGCTCCTCGGTGACATTGCTCGGTGTTATGGCGGCGCCCAGCATGACGCGCAGCAAATATGACGTACGGCTATCGGCCGGGGCGATCACCGCCGGCGGCACGCTGGGTATTCTCATTCCACCTTCCGTTATGCTGATCGTAATGGGTCCGGTAGTTGGCGTGCCAACGACCGATCTCTTTGCCGCCGCGGTTTTTCCCGGACTGGTGCTGTCCGGCCTCTACGTCGTCTATTGCCTGGCGCGCAGCTATATCGATCCGTCGGTCGGTCCGCCTCTCACGGAGGACGAGCGGCTGGGCTCCAAGCTTGCCGTTCTCAAGGAGCTCTCGCTCGGTGTGGTGCCGGTGATCGTCGTCATCATGGCGACGCTTGGCGCCATCCTTCTCGGCATTGCCACGCCGACCGACGCCGGCGCATGCGGCGCTTTTGTCGTTCTCGTGATGACGATCATTTCGCGGACCATAACCTGGCAGAAGCTCAAGAATTCGGTCTACGCGACACTTGAAGTGTCGTGCATGATCCTGCTGCTGGTGGCTGCTTCCAACTACTTCGGCGCGGTATTTTCCCGGCTCGGCTCGGCCAACATGATAGCGGAGGCCCTTCTCAATCTCCCGCTGCCGCCGATGATCATGCTGATCATCATTCTTGCCGTCATCTTCCTGCTCGGCTGGCCGTTGGAGTGGGTCCCGATCGTATTGATCGTCGTGCCGATCCTGCTGCCGCTGGTCCAGAAACTCGGCATCGACCTCATCTGGTTCTGCACGCTCGTCGCGGTGTGCCTGCAGACCGCCTGGCTTTCGCCGCCGGTCGCCTTATCGGCCTATTTTCTCAAGGGCGTCGTGCCGGATTGGAAGCTCAGCGACATTTATGCCGGGATGATGCAGTTCATGGTGCTGCAAATCATCGGCCTGGGCCTCGTTCTGGCTTTCCCGCAAATCGCGCTTTGGCTTCCGGCCGCACTGAGAGACTGACAGCGGACATCGTTTCGGTTTGCACGTCAGCTCCGCTCGACGGCGCGCTCTAGCTTTTTGCTCAAAATCCAGGAGAGACCGAGGAAGACGACCAGCATCACCAAGCCAATGCCCGAAGAAGCGTCGTTCATGAGCTTTTCCGAGACCTGGCCGAACGCATAGCCGGCCAAGACGACGGTGCAGGACCATAAGCCCGCGGCAACGAAATTGAGCGCGAGGAAGGTAGACCAAGGCAGGCGCGACATTCCGTATGCGAACCCTGCGATGCTGCGAATTCCGTGCGGGTAACGGTGAAACAGGATCATCAGGACGTAATGACGATCCGCTAACCGGGCTGCGATCTGGACGGCGCGTTCGATGCGTGGAATGGCCGCGATCAACTGGGTGCCAAAGCGCCGCCCGATCCAGAAGCGGACTGCATCGCCAGCAAAACTGCCGAACCAGCAGACCACGATAAGTGTCCCCAGCTGCAGCGCGCCAGAATGTGCAGCGTAGCCCGCAAATAAAGTGAGCAGCAGGCTGTGCGAGGCCGCATAGGCGAACATGATGGTGTAGGCTGCATCGCCGTGTTGGCGAATGAGATCTAGGAATGAGGTGAGATCGGTAGGAAACAGCAATGGAGCCCCCACAGAAAACGAGCGTGTCAGCATATCCGCTCAGTGTCCGTCATTGGAGGCAATGCGGACATCGCGCGGATTTGTCGCTATCTGTGAAGCGGGCATTTCGAACGGGATACCTACCTTTGGCTGCCGGTTGCTGGTGAGCGAGCAATGGACCTGATCAACACCATCTCCGTCTGGTTGCTCCCAGTGCTGTTTGCCATCACGTTCCATGAGGCGGCGCACGGCTACGTCGCGCGCTTTCTGGGCGATCACACGGCGTCGCAGCTGGGCCGGGTCAGCCTGAATCCGCTGCGCCACATCGATCCATTCGGTACGATTCTTCTGCCTGGGCTGCTTTTGCTGGCCCGCTCGCCATTTCTGTTCGGATACGCAAAGCCGGTGCCGGTCAATTTCCGCGCCTTGCGTCATCCTCGCATGGGGATGGTTCTGGTCGCAGCGGCTGGACCGGCCATGAACATTGCTTTGGCCATTGCCGCCGCGCTGGGCTTTCATCTCGTCGCTTATCTGCCGCCAACCGCAGCCGAATGGACGGCGCTCAATTTGAAGAACGCCGTCGTGATCAATGCGGTCCTCGCCGTATTCAATCTGTTTCCGCTGCCGCCGCTTGATGGCGGGCGCATCGCGGTCGGACTGCTACCCGTTGCGCTCGGACGCTGGCTGGCTCGGCTCGAGCCCTACGGAATGATGATCCTGATCGCGTTGATCATTGTGCTGCCGTTGCTGGGCGCACAGCTCGGCGTCGATCTCGCATTTGTGTCTCAGGCCATCACGAGCGCAACCGGCGCCGTCATCCGGGTCATCTTGCAGATCACGGCAAACGTCTAGTTTCGCTGATTGCATATCAACGGCGTGATCTACTCGATTACTTCGTCGGCCCGGACCAGCACCGATGAGGGAATCGTGAGCCCAAGCGCCTTGGCGGACTTCATGTTGATGGCGAGATGAAAATTGACCGGCTGCTCGACAGGGAGAGAAGGCGCCGGCGCGCCTTTGATGAGCTTGTCGACATAAACTGCCGCGCGCCGGTAGACGACGTCGAGGTTTGGTCCATACGCAACAAGTCCGCCGGCCGCCGCGAAATCCCTGTAGATCGATACCACGGGCATGGCATGCGTTGTCGCCAGCTCAAGAATTTTCCGGCGCTGTTCGGTCATTGCGCCATCGTCCATAACAAAGAGCGCCTCGGCCTTTTCTCTGGCGGCTAGCTCAAAAGCGCTCGCAAGGTCGTGTTCGCCTTTGACCGGAAGTCGCACGAATTTGAGTCCAATTTGCTCGCCTTTGCGCTGCACCTCGTCGATGATAATGACGGCTCCCGGATTGTTCCCCTGGTAGAGCGCGGCCATTCGCGTGATCTTGGGAAACATCTCGTGGAGCAGCTCAACTCCTTTTGGGCCGAGTGCGTCCGGCATGAAGCTCAGTCCCGTGATATTGCCGCCGGGCCGGGCAAGACTGTCGACAAGGCCCGACTTCACGGGGTCGGCGACGCGCATCATTACAACTGGAACTGTTTTCGTTGCCTTTTTGGCAGCCTGCACGGCCGGCGTGTTGACCGCGACGATGACGTCGACCTTGAGCTTCAGAAGCTCATCCGCCAGCGCCGGCAGCCGCTCATTGTGCCCCTCCGCATTTCGGAGCTCGATGGTGATGTCGCTGCCTTCGACGTAGCCTCGTTTGTGAATCTCGTCGCGGAATGCTTCGAGCAGGCCCGGCTGCAGGTCCTGCGAAAGAAGGCCGATGCGATATGCTTTCTTTTGCTGGGTGAGTGCTGCAATCGGCCAGATGGCCGCGCCACCGGAAAGAATAATGAATTCGCGTCGTCTCATGGTTGCCCCTGGCCTTGGCTGGCGCATTGTAAGGGCCTAAGCAGTCTCACTGGAAGGGGCGGCCGCGCCGCAGGGTTGCTTGGCAATATGCCGCTCCGCCGTTACGGTCTTATCGGAATCGTTAAGGGAAATGACGCTTTGTCGAACACCATATTGGCAGCGCAGCCCGTTCGCGTCGCCGCGCCATTAAAACCCGGATATCTCGTCGCGTCGGCCGCGGCATTTGCGGTGATGATCGCTGCGATCCTGGGCCCGAGCCTGTGGTTCCTCAATTTCGTGCATGTGATGACCGGCGCGCTTTGGACGGGCATCGACCTATTCATGGGTTTCGTGATTGGCCCCATTCTTCGTGGCGTATCGCTTGAGACACGGCGCAGCATTATTGCAGGGCTGATCCCGCGCACGCTGATCCTGATGCCAACGCTCTCGATCATCACCTCGACGGCCGGCTGGTTCCTCGCCGTGCGCATGGATTTCCTCGATCTCGGCTATCCGGAATTCTGGTGGGTGATCGCGGCGCTTGCGATTGTCACCGTCCTCACGGTGCAGGGGCTGGGCTACTTGTTGCCGGCCAACCTGCGTCTGTACTTTGAGATCCAGAAGCCGCAGCCGGATGGCGAGAAGATCGGACGCTGGATGAAAACGTACGTGCGCGTCGTGGCGGTGCAGGGGACCATGCAGGTCGCCATCATCGTCGTCATGGCGCGCTTTGCCACGGGGTTTTAGGGCGCATGCGGGCCGGTGTCACAAAAATAAATCCCAATCCGTTCACGACACGGCCCGAGATCGAAGGTACTTTTGGGGTCGTCACCACCACGCACTGGATTGCAACCGCGGTCGGCATGGCCACGCTCGAGAAGGGCGGCAACGCCTTCGATGCGGCGGTCGCAACCGCATTTGTCCTGCAGGTGGTCGAGCCGCATCTCAATGGGCCGGGCGGCGACGTTCCGGTCATTCTGCACGACGTGAAGCGCGGCAAGCCGGAAGTGATCTGTGGACAGGGGCCCGCGCCGGCCGCGGCGACCATCGCGCGCTTTGGCGATCTCGGCCTCGACATCGTCCCGGGCACCGGGCTGCTCGCCGCCTGCGTGCCGGGCATGTTCGATACCTGGATGCTGCTGTTGCGCGATTACGGGACGATGCGCCTGTCCGATGTGCTGACGCCGGCGATTTCCTACGCGCGCAACGGCCATCCGATTGTTGAGCGCGCCACCGCGACGATCGCGATCGTGGAGGAGCTCTTTCGCGACCATTGGCCGACGTCCGCGGCAGTCTATCTGCCGGGGGGCAATGTGCCGCCTTCGGGTTCGATGTTTGCGAACCGCACACTGGCCGAAACCTACGAACGGATTCTGCGCGAAGCGGCGAATGCCGGTGGCGATCGCGTGAGGCAGATCGAGCGGGCGCGGCACGTTTGGTCCCAAGGGTTCGTTGCCGAGGCGATCGACAGGTTCTCCCGCACGCAGAAGGTCATGGATGTCACCGGCACGCCGCATGGCGGTCTGCTTACCGGCGCCGACATGGCGCGCTGGGAGGCGCATGTCGAAGCGCCACTCACCTACGACTACGCCGGCTATACGGTGTGCAAAGCGGGCGTCTGGAGCCAGGGACCGGTGATGTTGCAGCAGCTCGCGCTGTTGCGCGGGTATGATCTCGACGGCATGGACCCCACGGGCCCACAGTTCATCCATCTTCAGGTGGAATGCGCCAAGCTTGCCTTTGCCGACCGCGAAGCGTTCTACGGCGATCCGAACTTTGTGAAAGTGCCGATCGATACGCTGCTGTCGGAGAAATACAACGCCGAGCGCCGCAAGCTTATCACCAACAAGGCGTCGATGGATCTGAGGCCGGGATCGCTCGCGGGGTTCGGCGGCAACGTCCAGGTCCGGCGCGAGGAGGGGCCGCGCGCTGCCGTAGGCTCGCTTGGCGCCGGCGAGCCGACCGTCGGTCGCGTCGGTGAAGTAATTGGCGACACCGTACATTTCGACATTATCGATCAGGCCGGCAACATGGTGTCGTCGACGCCCTCCGGCGGATGGCTGCAATCGTCACCGGTCATCCCGGAGCTCGGCTTCTGCCTCGGTACGCGCGCGCAGATGTTTTGGCTCGACAAAAATCATCCCGCGGCGCTTGAGCCCGGCAAGCGGCCGCGCACGACATTGTCGCCGACGCTCGCGCTGCGAGACGGCGAGCCTTATCTCGCGTGGGGCTCACCCGGCGGCGATCAGCAGGACCAGTGGACCGCGCAGTTTTTCCTGCGTCACGTGCACGCCAAAATGAACCTGCAGGAAGCGATCGACGCGCCGGCCTGGCACTCCGAGCATTTCCCGATCTCGTTCTGGCCGCGCACCTCGCGCCCCGGCGTGCTGGTGGTGGAATCGCGCGTGCCGGAAGCGACGGTGAAGGAACTGCGCAAGCGGGGCCACGAGGTCGAAGTCGGGCCGGCCTGGTCGGAAGGGCGGCTGACGGCCGCTTCGCGCGTCGGCAAACGTCGTCGCGCCGCCGCCAATCCGCGCGGCATGCAGGGCTATGCGGCGGGGCGATAACCCGACAGCGGCTTAAGCCTTTCGATGTTTTCGTCGTGTTCCATTGACGCGGCCGAGTTCGCGCGTCGACGGCATCCGCATGTCGGCGCTTCGCTCATCGCGTGCCAGATTTTCTATGATCGACAGCAATAATTTGCGCGCACGGGCAATCTCACCCGAGCGGACGTGTCGGACGGCAATTTGGTTAACCTCCTCGGCAAGCGGCACAAGTGTCCTGCGCAGACTGCGGCCTTTCCGGGTAAGAAAGATAAAGACCTTCTTGCGGTCGCCGGGGCGCCGGCGGCGCACGACATAGCCAAGGCGTTCCATCGTCTTTACGGCCGAAAACGTGGTCGGCTCCATCACGCCTGCCTGTTCGCTCAGCTCGCTCTGAGTCAGGCCATCGGATTCCCAAAGAATGCGCAGGAACGTCCAATGGCCGAACGAGACACCGTGTTCGCCGAGTCGCATCTGCAGGGCGCGTACCAGCGCCCGCGTCGCATCCTTGACCA
>Ga0126377_10001543_pt1 | contig 15212 bp, 12 predicted proteins | sample PanSoiMetPlot_22_FD_92647 | JGI IMG/M metagenome (GOLD analysis project Ga0126377, IMG submission 92647) | Tropical forest soil microbial communities from Panama - MetaG Plot_22 | ecosystem: Environmental > Terrestrial > Soil > Tropical forest > Bulk soil | place: Panama | collected 2016-02-17
CTAAACATGGCCGACCGGAGCAGCAAGCCGCCCAACCCCGCGAGGATGGCGGAATTTGGTAGACGCGCCAGACTAAGGATCTGGTGGGGTAACCTGTGGGGGTTCGAGTCCCCCTCCTCGCACTCAGCTGCGCTTCGCTTCGCTCCGCTTCGCTGAGTGCGAGGCGCTGGCGCTGCGCGCCAGCGGCGCGGCTTCGCCGCGCTGGGGGACTCTCCGAGCCGACGGGGATGGCGCCCGCTTGCGGGCGCCATCGGTTCCGTCGGCTGGCGAGTCGCCGGTCGTGATCGCGATCGCCGCCGGGTTGTTTCGGGCCGGCGCTTCGCGCCTGGCGCTGGCTTCGCCTGCTTCGGGGCGGTGCTTCGGGCCTGCTTCGGGGCGGTGCTTCGCGCCTGCTTCGGGCCGGTGCTTCGCGCTGGGCGCTGGCTTCGCTGCGCTGGCTTCGCCGCGCAGGGGTGCTGCGCGCGGGTCAGAAGGGGGGGAGGAAGGTGATGTAGAGCTGGGCTGCGGGGCCGCGGGGGTGGGTTTCGCCGAGGCAGCGTTCGGGTTGGCCGGTGAGGCGGAGGGCGAGGTCGATGCGGGTGAGGCCGGCGAGGGTGCCGAAGTTGTCGTAGAAGTACTGGAGGCCGTAGCCGACGGAGGTGTAGAGCGCGTCCTTGCCGGACGGGATGTACGAGTCGCACGGGGACAGGAGGCCGACGTCGACGAAGGCGGCGCCGCCGAAGCCGCGGACGAAGGAGTAGTGGCCGAGGTTCCAGTCGAGGTCGTGGATGAAGGTGTGGCGGTACTCGGCGCGGATGCTGGCGAGGGCGCGGCCGTACAGGGAGCCGGGGGCGAAGCCGCGGTTGCCGGTGGCGCCGCCGGCGGAGATGAGCTGCGAGCGGCTCTCGATGTTGCCGATGGCGGCGGCGGCGCCGAGCTCGGCGGCGAGGGTGTGGCCGGCGCGCGGGGTGATGGTGCGCGAGGTCCAGGCGCCGACCTGGCCCGATAGCAAGAGATCGGCCGGCTCGCCGGCCGTCGGGTCGGCGATCGCGTCGCGCCGCGTGAAGGTCAGCGTGGCGGATACGTGCGCTTCGTCGCGGCCGAGCGGCTCGTACAGGGCCAGCTGGGTGTCGGCGCCGAGCCCGGCGGTGAGGCTGAGCTGGGTGGCCGCGCGGCCGCGCTCCTCGCCGGCCGTGAAGTAGTCGCTGTCCAGGCGGGAGGCGCCCAGGCTCAGGCTCGCGCGCCCGAGCAGGCGGTCCGGCGTGACCTCCCGCCCGAAGCCGCGCCCGTAGGTGACCACGCCGCCGTAGCGCACGTCGGCGCTGGTGAAGGCCACCAGGCGGAACTGGTTCTCGAGGTCGTGGACCCGGCTGAGCGTGAAGTCGGCAGCGGCGACCGCCGACAGATCGCTCACGTTGAACAGCAGACCGAGCTCGTTGTAGACGAAGCGAATGGGGTGGTGGTCGCGGTTGTCGAAGCGGGCGTGCTGGCTCGGCCGCCCGACGCTGGTCTCGATCAGGCGAGCGTCCGGATCGACCCAGGCCCAGTCGACCGGCGACGACGAGACGTAGCGCAGCGTCGCCCGCTGGCCGCGCCCCGACCAGCGCAGCCGGTGACGGGTGCCGTCGCGGTCGGTCGCGAGCACCGCGACCGGTTCGACCGGCGGGCGATCGCCCGGCTCGGTGTCGCGCGCCACCACGACCTGGTTCTCGAAGCGGCCGCCCGGCGCGGCCCGCGCGCTGTGCGAGACCAGGCGATAGTCGACCCGCGGGTGCGGCAGGCTCCACTGGCGGAAGAACCAGTCGAGCGGCGCGCCGGCGGCCGCCGCGGCGGCGGCGCGGTGATCCTGGCCCCCGACCAGCACGGCGCGCATGGCCCGGTCCAGGCGGGTCGGGCCCAGCAGGTCGCGCAGCTTCTCGTAGTAGAGGCGCCCGCGCGGGCGCGTGTGCATGAAGCGGCGCGGGTCGTCGCGCAGCGCGTCGCCCGCCGCCTGGTCGCCGAAGTAGGCCTCGGAGAACATCGTCTGCGGCGCATACAGCAGCTGGTCGACCGCCGGCACGAAGCTGGCCGGGCGCAGGATGTTCTGCACGAACTCCGCCGTGTCGTACCGCCGCACCACGAACAGGTCGGCCAGGTACGACGCCACCAGGTCGACGGCGTCGTCGCGCTCGGCGTCGGCGCGCCCGGCCAGGCGCGGGATGAGCTGGTGGGCGAACACGGCGCGCGCCAGCTGGCGGCGATGAAACTTGCGCAGCCGCTCGGCCGGCATGATGCGGAAGAAGCGATCGGACACCAGCACGACGCGGTCGTGGGCGCTGGCCAGCTCGGCGCGGAGCGGCGCCGACACCATGGTGAGCGCGCGCGGCCGCAGCCCGGGGTCGAGATCGCGCAGCAGCGCGGCCGCCGCCGCCGCGGTGTCGAGGGCGTGGGCGGCGTAGTCCTCGAGCGTGTACTGGAACAGCACGCGGCGCGCATCATCGGCCGGCGGCGGCGGCTCCGGCGACAGGAAGCGGAACTCGGCGCCGCCGACCCGCCGGCGCGACTCGTAGTGGCGCGGCGCCGCGACCAGGGTGGCGTAGGGCGAGGCCGGCGCGCGCACGCGCAGGCGCACCGCGCCGTTGCCCGACCACTGGTCGAACAGGACGATCGACCCGGGGCGGGCCAGCTCGACCGCGACGTCGAGATCGGTGCGGTCCGGCGCGGCCTCGAGGTCCCAGCCCGCCCGGTCGAGCGCGGCCGGCATGGGATAAAAACCGCCCATCAGGGTGCAGCCGCCGTCCACGCAGCCGAAGTCGCCGTAGCGCGTGGGCGCGTGGGCGCGGTAGCCGGCGCGCAGGCGCAGGCGCCCGCCGGGCGCGAGCGGCTCGGGCAAGGCGATCGACCACAGCGCCCCGCGGCCGGCGGCGGCGTGGGGCTCGGCACGCCAGCGCGTCCGCGCCACCGCGCGCGAGCCGCCGGCGCCATCGATCGCGGCCCACTCGAGCGACATCGACCCCGGATCGGGTCGGCGCGGATACAGCCAGTAGAAGCTGACCTCGTCGATCGCAGCCGGGACGCGGGCCAGCCGGTTGGGGTAGAGCCACAGGTAGACCCGGTCGAGCGGCGCCGCGGTCGGGTTCTCCACGTCGATGGCAACGCTTCCGCCGATCGCGCCCCGCTCCACGTCGAGGCGGCACTCGACGCCGACCCGGCGCACCTGGGCCGCGGCGACCCGCACCGGCGCGCACAGGACGGACGACGCGAGGACGGCGGGCGCGAGGAGCGCGAGGCGGGCGAGACGGCGCGTGATGCCGCAGCCTACATCGACCGCGCGAGATCGTCTCGCCCGGCCGAACCAGCGCCGAGCGCCGCGGCGTCGCGAGCGATCGCTCCCCGCCGGTCGACCTCGCCCCGAGCGGTGGACGGCGCCCCTGCGCCCGCGCGTCACGCGGCGTGCAAGAGGATGTAGTCGACCAGGTGGCCGACCGAGCGGAAGGCGTCGCGGGTCTCCTCGCCCTGGCTCATCTTGACCGCGTACCTCCGCGTGATGGCCATGGCCAGCTCCAGCGCGTCGATCGAATCGAGCGCCAGGCCGGTGCCGAACAGCGGCTCGTCGTCGGCGATGCTGTCGGGCTGGACGTCGTCGAGCTGGAGCGCGTCGACGATGAGCTGCTTGACCTCGCGGAGCAGGGTGGTGCGGTTCTCTTCTGTTGTCACGTGCTGTACTCCAGGGCAGGTGAGTCGGGCACGAGGCCCAGGAGCTCGTGGTAGCGCTTCTCGACGGCGCGGCAAAGCGTCCGGCTGTCCTGACCCCTCTCGGGTGTGATCGTCTCGAGCACCTCGACGTTCAGGACCGCCATGCCGTCCGGGTTGCGCCACATGGGCAGCGACTTGGACAGCGCCGGTGGGCGGCAGGTCAGCTTGAGCAGGACGATGGGCACGCCCGCGCGGATGGCGATCTCGAACGCCCCCCGGTGAAAGATCTGCAGGCCGCCCTCCCTCGGGGAGCGCGTCCCCTCGGGGAAGATGAGGACGTCGAACCCCATGCGCAGCCGCTCCACGCAGTCGTGGAGGGTGGCGGGGCCGGTGGGGACGAAGCCGCAGATGCGCAGGAGCCGCCCCATGAGCGGATTCTTCACGATCGCGGAGCGCGCGAGGCACACCACGTTGGGGAACAGCGACACGACCGCCGTCACGTCGCACAGGGTCGGGTGGTTGGCGACCAGCACCACCGGCGAGCTGGCCGGCGCGCCCCCGGAGCGCGCGCTGGCCGACCCGCTCTCGCGGCGGTAGAGGAAGAGGACGCGCATCATGAGGTGGAAGGCGTCGAAGCAGCGGCGCAGCGCCCGCAGCGAGCGGTGCATCTTGACCGCCGGCGAGCCCGGCCACAGGGCCAGGATGGGCAGCCCGACCCAGGCGAACACCACCGCCCCGGTCCAGAAGGCGGCGAAGCACGAGGCGACCTCGAGGGTGCGAAAGGCGCGGAACGGCCAGTACAGGACGCCCGGCAGCACCGCCTTGAGCGGAAACACCTCGGCCTCGAAGGCGCTCGGCCCCGGCACCAGCGCGCCCTCGCGCTCGAGGCTGTCGAGGCCGACGCAGCGCAGGCCGCGCTCGCGGCAGGCCTCGAGCAGGCGCGGCAGCGCCGCCAGCGTCGCCGACCGATCGGTGGAGCCGCCCAGCCCGGTGCCGTCGTGGAGCGCGATGATCGCGCCCGGCGCGAGGTGCTTCTCCACGCGCGCCACCACCCGGTCGGCGTCGGTCGCCCGCGCATCCAGCCCCCGCGCCGACCAGGTCACGCAGGTGAGCGCGCGCGTCCCCCGCCAGCCCCGGGCGAAGCAGGGTGACCGCACCCCGTGCGGCGGGCGGAACAGCGACGGCCTGCGCGACAGGATGCCGCCGACCACGTCGACCGCGTCCTCGATCTCGCGGCGGACGTACCCTGCGCTGCCGAAGTGGAAGCGCATGCGGTGGTGCTGGGTGTGGGTGCCGACGGTGTGGCCCTCGGCCTGGATGCGGCGGACCAGCTCCGGGTGGAGCGCCGCCCGCTCGCCGAGCACGAAGAAGGTCGCGCGCGCCCGGTGCGCGGCCAGGATGTCGAGGACCTCGGCGGTGACCACCGGGTCCGGGCCGTCGTCGAAGGTCAACGCCACCTCGCGGCGCGTGGTGGTCGCGCGGTGGACGACCGGCGCGAAGTACTGGCTGCGCGGATGGGCGATGGCGTGGGCCAGGAAGCCGACGGTGAGGAGCGCCACGCCGGCGGCGACGGCGACGCCCCACGGCCACGGCAGCGCCACCAGCGCCCCGCCGCCGGCCGCGAGCGCCGCGATCTTGATCGCGAAGGCGTGGAGGAGCGGTTGCTGCCGCGGGCTCAGCATCGGCATCACACGGTCGCGAAGATGAGGCTGGTGTTGATGCCGCCGAAGGCGAACTTGTTGCACATGACCCGGCGCAGGCTGGCCGAGCGCGAGGCCCCCATCACGTAGTCGAGCGGCGCGCACTGCGCGTCGACCTTGTCGAGGTTGCGCGTCGGCGCGATCCAGCCGCCCCGCAGCATGGCGATGGTGAGGGCGGCCTCGATGGCGCCGCACGCGCCCAGCGTGTGGCCGATGTGGCCCTTGAGCGAGCTGACCGGCACGCGATCGCCGAACAGCGCGTACGTGGCCTCGCTCTCGGCGACGTCGCCGATGACCGTGGCGGTGGCGTGCGCGTTCACGTAGTCGATGTCGTCGGGCGCCGCGCCGGCCGACGACAGGGCCAGCTCCATCGCCCCGCGCATGCCGTCGCGCGACGGGTTGGTGACGTGGGTGCCGTCGCAGTTGGTGCCGTAGCCGACGATCTCGGCGTAGATGTGCTTGCCGAGCCGGCGCGCGCGCTCGTACTCCTCGAGCACGAACGTGCCGGCCCCCTCGCCGACCACGAGCCCGTCGCGGCGCGCGTCGAACGGCCGCGGCGACTGGTCGGGCGTGTCGTTGAACGCCTTGCTGGCCGCGTACAGCATGTCGAAGACCGCCACGTGGGTGAAGTGCAGCTCCTCGGCGCCGCCGCACACCATGGCGTCGGCGATGCCGCTGGAGATGGCCTCGAACCCGTAGCCGATCGCCTGGCTGCCGCTCACGCACGCCGCCGAGGTGCTGATCACGCGGCCGCGGATGCCGTAGTGGATCGCCAGGTTGGCGGCCGTGGTGTGGCTCATGAACTTGAGGTACGTGGTCGAGCTCAGGCCCAGGAAGCCGTTCTGCGCGATGAGCTTGCGCACCCACTCCTCGTTGGCCGCCGAGGAGCCGTGGGTGCTGCCGTAGGCCAGCCCGACGCCGCCGCCGCGCAGCTCGTCCTCGGCGAGCCCCGCGTCCTCGATGGCGAGCCCGCTTGCCACGGTGGCGAGCTGCGCGACCCGGCCCATGGTGCGCGACGCCTTGCGCGGGATCTCGAGGTGATCGGGCAGCGCGACCGGCGCCGCCAGCCGCGGCGCGAAGTGGTCGATGCTGTCCCACTCGGGCATCGCGCAGATCCCGCTCTCGCCCCGCTGCACGCGCGCGGCCGCGCCCGCCACATCGCAGCCCAGCGGCGACGCGATGCCCATCCCGGTGACGACGACGCGCCGCTTGTCCATCACAGCCCTCCCGAGACGCCCATCACCTGGCCGGTGATGTAGCTGGCCTTGTCGCTGGCCAGGAACGCGACCAGATCGGCGACCTCCTGGGCCGTCCCCACCCGCTGCATGGGGATGTGCTTCACGATCTCGTCGATCGGCGCCGCGGCGATCATCTCGGTGTCGATGAGGCCGGGGGCGACGGCGTTGACGGTGATGTTGCGCCTGGCCAGCTCGAGCGCCAGCGCCCTGGTGGCCCCGATGAGGCCCGCCTTGGCCGCCGCGTAGTTCACCTGGCCGCGATTGCCGATGACGCCCGAGATGCTGGAGATGTTGATGACCCGGCCCCAGCGCCGGCGCACCATCGGCATGACCAGCGGCTGGGTGACGTGGAAGAAGCCGTCGAGCGACGTGTCGACCACGCTGTGCCACGCCTCGCCGGACAGGCCCGGGAAGGGGCCGTCGGCCACGACGCCGGCGTTGTTGACCAGGATGTGCACCTCGGTCTCGCCCAGGATGCGCTCGACGGCGGCCCGGGCCGCGGCGCCGTCGCGCACGTCGAACTGCGCCACCCAGGCGCGGCGCCCCTGGCCGCGCAGCTCCTCGGCCAGGCGATCGGCGTCGTCGCGGCGGTGCACGCAGGTGAGGACCAGGTCGACGCCGCCGGCCGCGAGCGCGCGAGCCACGGCCGCGCCGATGCCCCGGCTCGCGCCCGAGACCAGCGCCACCCGCTGGCTCACGGCTCGCTCTCCAGCGCGAAGCCGGCGAGCGCCACATCGGCGCTGACCACCGACAGGTGGACGCGCGCGATGACGGCGCCCGCTCGCGACACCGCGCCGGTGAAGGCGGCCACCTGGACCTGGCCGAACACGCGGTGGACGGCGATGGTGAGCTCGTCGCCGATGGCGACGCCGTCGGTCAGGAACTCGGCCTCGCGGCAGCCGACCAGCATGCCCACCTGGGGCGGCTTGCCCTCGCGGCTGGCCTTGACCCCCACGTACACCGCGCAGGCCTGGGCCACCAGCTCGATGAGGGCCAGCGGGCGGAGCACGCCGCCGTCGAGCAGGGCCCAGTCGGCGCGGACCGCGGCGTGACAGACCACCGAGTCCGCGGTCTCCTCGGCCACGGTGTCGATGCACAGCATCGGCGGCCGGTGCGGGACGAAGTCGATGGCCGGCCGCCGCTCGGCGCTCTGCAGCCGGCGGTGCGCCCTGGGCCTGGCGGTCATGATGACACCCGGGCCGGGTCGAGCTGGAGGCGGAGCGCGCTGCCGGCGCCCAGGCTGCCCAGCGCGATGTCGTCGGCCGCGCGGCGCGCCGCGGCGGAGGCGGCGCGCGCGAGCAGGAGCGCGGTCCGCTCGGGCGGGGCCGCCGCGGGGCCGATCACCAGACGGGCCGCCACCGCGTCGCCCGGGTCGCTCGCGTCGCCCGCGTCGCCCGCGCCGTCGCCGGCGGCGACCAGGAAGGCGGCCGCGACGCCCCCCGCCTCGTCGCACGCGCCGAAGACCGCCGGCACCGGCTCGTCGGCGATGGAGAGCACCACCGGCTGCCGGCTCTCGCGCGCGACCAGCGCCGCTTCCAGCCAGCCGGCGGCGACGGCGTTCTCGCCGGTCACGGTCGTGGTCGGCGCCGGGTTGCCGGTCGCGATCGAGTACAGGCCCGACGGCGTGTTGTGCACGCTGTGGGCGAACTGGGCCGAGCTCACCATCCCGCTGGCGGCGAGGTCGGCGATGAGCACCTCTGCCGTGTGGATCTCGCCGTGGCAGGTGGCGAACACCGCCGGCCAGCGCTGCTCGGCGCCCAGCCGCGGCAGCGCGCCGAGCACCTCCATGTGGAGCTGCGTCACCAGGCTGGTGAAGCGGCGCGCCCGGCCGACCAGCAGCGGGAACGCCGGTGCGGTGTGCTCGCGCGGCGCGCCGGCCAGCGCGTCGTCGGCCGACGCGTGGCGGGTCGCGAAGAAGCTTGCACCCAGGATCTGTATCGGAATCGCCGTCATGCGCCTCGTCACGCGCCTCCATGGTGGATGGAGACGACGGCGCTGGCGTTACTGCCGCCGAAGCCGAAGGCGTTGACCAGGATGTTCTCGAGGCGCGCCGCGGTCGGCGCCTCGACGACCTTGAGCCCGAGATCCGGATCGACCGGGCTGGCGCGCAGGCTCGGCGGGATCTCCTGCCGGCGCAGCGCCTCGACGGCCAGCACCAGCCCGGTCAGGCCCGACGAGCCGAGCGTGTGGCCGGTGAGGCTCTTGGTGGCGGTGACCGGCACCGACGGCCCGCACACCCGGAGGAGCGCCGCGCCCTCGGTGGCGTCGTTCTGCCGCGTGCCGGTGGCGTGCGCGAAGACCGCGTCCAGCGCCGCCCCGTCGACGCCCGCGCGACCGGTGGCGTCGCGCATCGCCCGCTCGGCGCCCGCGCCGTCGGGGTGCGGGCTGGTCGCGTGGTGCGCGTCGGAGCTGGCCCCGACGCCGGCCAGCCAGCCGAGCGCGCGCCCCGCGCTGTCGTCGTCGGCCCGCTCGATCACCACGTAGGCCGAGCCCTCGGCCAGCGTGATGCCGCAGCGGTCCTGGGCGAACGGCCGGGTCGCCACCGGCGCGAGCAGCCCGAGGCTGTGGAAGCCGAACACGGTGGTCCGGCACAGCGAGTCGGCGCTGCCCACCACCGCCGCGTCGACCAGCCCTTGCTCGATGAAGCGCACCGCGCTGGCCAGCGCGCGCAGGCCGGACGAGCACGCGGTCGATACCGTCACCCGCGGACCGCGGGCCCCGAGGTCGTCGGCCAGCGCCGCGCACGCCGCGTCGGCGCTGTGGTCGGCGTATGTGAAGCCGCCGTACGACGCGGCCACCAGCGACGGGTGCGGCGCCAGCGCGCGCTCGCTCTGCTCGAGCCCTCCCGTGGAGCTGGCGAACACGCAGGCGACGCGCTCGGCCCCCCAGCGACGCGCGGCCTCCGCCGCCGCCGGACGCAGCTGGCGCGACGACGCGAAGGCGACCCGGGCCAGACGAGTGCCGGCGCACGCGGGGAAGTCGCCGCCGCGCTCGTCCGGCGCCTCCACGATCCCGAGCTGGGTCTCGAACGGGAATGCGAAGAAATCGGAGGCGGGTCGAAAGCCGTCCTCGCCGGCGAACGCGCGCGCGAACACCGCCTCGCTGCGCGCGCCGAGACCGTTGGCGATCGCGACTCCGGTGATCGCTTGACGCCGCGTCATCGGATCACCTCACCCCGGCGGGACGAAGGGTGACAGAACCCAGGGACCTTGGCCGTGCACGGCAGCCCGAAACTCCTACGCTTTCCATGACCTGTCAAGCCGGACCACACATGGCGGCGAGGGCCCTCAGCCGCCGCGCCGACTCCGGTCCGGTGTACGGATTGGCCGGGTCCCACGCGTAGCCGGCCAGCACAGAGCAGATGAGGCGATGGATCTGTGGCTCCTTGTCCGGATAGAAGATGACATCTTGAAGGCTGCCCTCGTACCAGGCGTCCACGAACGAGCGGAAGGTCTCGACCCCGTAGAGCAGCGGATCGGCAAACTCGCGCCGCCAGTCGACCGGCTCGCCGCGCAGCTGGCGGTCGACCGCCGCGGCCGCCAGCACCGCCGAGTAGAGCGCGATGGTGACTCCCGACGAGAAGACCGGATCGAGGAACTCCGCCGCGTTGCCGAGGAGCGCGAAGCCGGGGCCGCTCAGCGCCTTGACGCTGGCCGCGTAGCCGGCGATCTCGCCCACCGGCCGCACCGCCGGGGCCGCGCCGACCAGCTCGTCGAGCCTGGGCTCGTCGGCCATCATCGCGCGCAGCCGCTCCTCGGGGCTGCCGCGGTAGCGCTCGTGGCGCTCCCTGGCCGCCACGATGCCGAGCGAGCTGGTCCCGTCGGCGAACGGGATGAGCCACGACCACACGTCGCGATCGACCGGGTTGATGCCGATGCGGATCTTCTGCCGGTCGAACGCGCCGGCCACGATGCCGTCGCGGACGTGGCAGAACAGCGCCGAGCGGACCGGGAACGACGACGGCCGCTCGAGGTCGAGGAGGCGCGGCAGGACGCGCCCGAAGCCGCTGGCGTCGAGGACGAAGCGCGGCCGGTGCACCTCCACACCGCCGGCGGCGCTGCGCGCGGTCACGGTCGCGCGCCCGTCGGCGCCGCCGTCGCCGAGCTCGATGCCGACGATCTCGATCTCGTGGCGCACCTCGGCGCCGTGGCGCGCCGCCTCGCCGGCGAGGATCTGGTCGAACCGGGCGCGCGGGACCTGGAAGGTGAACGAGCAGCCGGCGGTGGTCTTCTGGGCGAAGTTGAACTCGGAGTACTTCTCGCCGCACACGAAGGTGGCGCCGTTCTTGAACTGGAAGCCGCCCGCCAGGACCGCGTCGAGCATGCCGGCGTCGTCGAGGAGCTGGGTGGTGCTGGCCAGCAGGCTCTCGCCGATCGAGAAGCGCGGGAAGCGCGCGCGCTCGAGGACCAGGACGTCGTGGCCGCGCCGGGCGAGCAGCGCGGAGGAGACCGCGCCGGCCGGACCGGCGCCGATGACGAGCACGTCGCTCACGCGGCCCCTCCTGCGACCGGCAGCGCGCCGGCCCGGTGGGCGGCGAGGCAGCGGGCGATGCCGCCGTCGAGCGGCTGGTCGCCGCCGGACGCGGGGCACACGGCGCGCACCGCCTCGTGAAGTCGCCGCAGCGCCGGCGGCAGCTCCGCGCGGCGGCCGGCCACGTCGGTGGCCTGGGCGGCGGCCAGCAGGCACACCGCCAGCACCTCCTCGGCCCGCTCGACCAGCGCGCGCAGCTCGCGCGCCGCCATGGTGCCCATCGGCACCTTGTCCTGGTTGTGGCCCTCGGTGCTGCGCGAGAACAAGCTGGCCGGCGCGGCCAGCTTGAGCGCCTCCGCCACCAGCGCCGAGCACAGGATCTCCATCGCCTTGAAGCCGTGGTGCGCCGCGCGCTCGGCGCCCGACACCGCCACGAGATTCTCGGGCAGGCCCGCCGCCGCCGGCGCGTGGCAGAGGAGCACGAGCTGGCGCTCGAGCACCTCGGCCCCGTGCGCCAGCTGCACCTTGAGCTCGTCGGCCACGTGGGCGATGTGGCCGCCGTAGAAGTTGCCGCCGTGCAGGACCGCGCCGGTCTCGTGGCACAGGAGCGGGTTGTCGTTGGCGCCGTTGAGCTCGATCTCGACGGTGGCGGCCGCCTGGTCGATGACCTCGAGCAGGACGCCGACCACGTGGGGCGAGCAGCGCACCGAGTACGGATCCTGGACCTTGCCGCCGGCCAGCGCCGGCCGCGCGCCGCAGCCCAGCGCCTCGCGCACCCAGGCGGCGTAGCGCACCGAGCCGGGGTGCGGCTTGGCGATGAACAGCCGCTCGTCGAAGTGGGCGGCCTGGCCGCGCAGGAGGAACGAGCACCACGCGGTGGTCGCCGCGTGCGCGCGCGCGAAGGCCTCGGCGCGGGCGAGCCCGAGGGCGACCAGCCCGCTCATGACGCTGGTGCCGTTCATGATGGAGAGCGTCTCCTTGGGCTGGAAGGCGATGGGCACCATCCCGGCCGCCGCCAGCGCCTCGCGGGCCGGACATGTGCGCCCTCGATGCATGACGTCGCGCTCGCCGGCCAGCGCCGCCGCGACGTAGGACATGGGCGTGAGATCGCCGCTGGCGCCGACCGAGCCCAGCTCCGGGATGCAGGGGACGATGTCCTCGGCGAGGAGGCGCACCATGGCCGCCAGCGTCTCCACGCGGATGCCGCTCCAGCCGGCCGCCAGCTGGGCGACGCGCGCGACCAGGACCGCGCGGCTCTCCTCGCGGGCGAGGAGCGGCCCGACGCCGCAGCCGTGGAAGCGGACCAGGTTGGCCGCCAGCTGGGTCCCGAGCTCGAACGAGACCTCGTTGACGCACGAGGCGCCGAAGCCGGTGTTGACGCCGTAGAACGGCTCGCTGGCCCGCGCGCGCCGGTCGACCTCCGCGCGGCCGCGGCGCATGCGCTCGTGCCAGGCGGCCGACTCGGTCAGCGCGACCGCCATGCGGCCGTGCGCCACGTCGGCGACGTGGCGGTGGGTGACGGCGACCTCGCCGATGCGCAGGGTGCTCACGGGGGGCTCCACAGCTCGAAGAAGTTGAACCAGTTGTAGGGGGCGAGGCGCACGTGGCGCTCCAGCGCCGACGCGTAGCTCTGCGCGTAGCGCTGCACGTCGGCGGCCCGCGCCCGGCGGTCGAGCTTCACCTCGGGCGCGAGGAGCTCGCAGTGGAGATCGTACCGGTTGGGCGGCGTGTAGAGCCCGGCGAAGAAGTAGACCGGCACCTTGAGCGTGTGGGCGAGGAGCCAGGGCCCGGCCGGGAGGAGCGCGTCGCCGTCGAGAAAGCGCACCGAGACCTGGCGGTCGGCGCCGCCGCGCGCGGCCACGCGGTCGCCCAGCATGGCGACCAGCTCGCCCTTCTCGACGCAGCCCCTGACCGCCAGCATGGTGGCGAGCGGATCGCGGCCGAGGGAGAGGAGGCGCGTGTCGACCGACGGGGCCAGCGAGCGCAGCACGGCGTTGATGCGCTCGGCGTTGGAGTAGTCCACGATGACGTTGATCGGCACGCCGGAGGCCTCGCCGCGGCAGCGCATGACCTCGAAGCTGCCGACGTGGGCGCCGAGCAGGAGGGCGCCGCGCCCGCTCCGGGCCGCGTCGAGGAAGAGCTCGTGGCCGCGGTAGGTGATCTCGAAGGTTGACCAGCGGCCGGTCAGGAAGAACAGCCGATCGAGGCTGACCCGGGCGAAGGTGTGGATGTGCCTGACCACGCTGCCCGCGCCGTCGGGCAGGCCGACCCGGCGCAGGTAGCTCCGCGACGCGCGGCGGACCGCAGGGCGCAGCAGCACGTAGTACAGGCAGACCAGGTAGAGGAACCACCCGGCGAAGCGGCGCCGGAACACGCGGGCGACCAGGACGACGAAGCGAATGCCCCAGACCGTGCCGAGCTCCGGGATGGTGCGCCAGTCAACCACGGCCGATCCGTCTCCGCCCCAGGAGCGCGCGCCCGGTCCAGCGGGCCAGGCGCCAGAGGCCACAGGCGCACAGACGGGCGTGCGCGAGCGAGATGAGGAGCGTGTCGCTGAAGGCGCGATAGTGAGAGACGCCGCCGGCCACCGTCGGGACGTAGGCCACGCGGGTGGGGACGTGCTCGACCGCGACCCCCTCCCACACCAGGCGGGCGGCGATCTCGGGGTCGAAGTCCATCGCGCGCGAGCGCGTGCGCGTCCGCAGCGCTGCCTCGACCGGGTAGACGCGGTAGCCGCACAGGGGATCGCCGACCTTGCGGCCGAGCGTCTCGATGACCGCCCAGAAGGTCGAGATCTTGCGCGCGACCAGGCGCAGGCGGGGCGCCGACTCGTCGAAGATGGGCTGGCCGAGCACGAGCGTCTCGCGCCCCTCGTGCACGCGCGCGAGCAGGCGCGGGATGTCGGCCGCGTCGTGCTGCAGGTCGGCGTCGATGGCGAGCGCGTAGTCGTAGCCGTGCTCCCTGGCCCAGGTCAGGCCGGCGACGACCGCGGCCCCCTTGCCGCCGTTGGTCGGCCTGCGCACGATGGCGCAGCGCCCGCGGGCGGCCAGCTCGTCGACCACCTGGCGGGCGGGCGGCGCGCTGCCGTCGTCGATGACGCAGACGTCGTCGAGGTGGCGCCGCACCTCTTCCACCACCTGGCCGATGGTGGCCGGGTTGTCATAGGTGGGGATGATGGCGCAGGTGCGCATGGTGGTGGTGGTGGTGGTGGTGACGGTCGGTGTCAGGCGACGGTGAGCTGGCCCGAGGCGACGACCTCGGGCCCGCGCGTGACCTCGAAGCTGACGCGATCCCCGGTGCGCTCGACGCGCACCGTGAGCAGCTCGTCGGGTCGAATGAGCCGGCGAAAGCGCAGGCGGCGCGCCTTGCGCACGCCGGTCAGATCGGGGAACTCGGCGCGCAGGATCGGCCATATCAGGCGGTCGACCAGCACCACGCCGGGCAGGACGGGCAGGCCCTCGAAGTGGCCCTGGAAGAAGATCAGGCTGGCCGGGATGTCGGCCTCGTACACCAGCGGCGCGATGCGCCGCATCGGGATGTCGCCGTGGAGGTCGCCGTCGCCGCCGATGGGCTCCGAGGGATCCGGCGAGGGGCCCGAGGGTGAGAGCAGCGCCTCGAGCGCGGCGCGCTCCAGCTTGCCGCGGTCGCTGCGCGGGATGCTGGCCACGAAGCGCACGATGCGGGGCGCGAACACATCGTCGAACTCGCGGCGGATCGCGCGGTCGATGTCGGCCCGGTCGAGGGCCGCCTCGGCCGCGCGGACGACGAACAGGGCCACGCGCGGCTCGCGCCCGGCCGCCTGGCCGTGCACCAGCACCGCGGCATCCTCGACGCCGGGCAGCGCGCGCACCGTGGCCTCGATGGCGCCGGCGTCGGCCCGCTTGCCGGCGATCTTGACGATGTCTCCGGCGCGGCCGAGGTGGCGGAAGCCGCCGCCGGGGAGGATGGTCACGCGGTCCTCGAGCACCGCCTGGCCGCCGTCGCACCAGGGCGATCGCACCACCAGCGAGTCGTCGTCGCCGACCGCCACCGACACGCCGGGCAGCTGCCTCCATGCCGCGTGCGGCTGGTCGCGGGTGGCGATGCCTCCGGTCTCGGTCGAGCCGAGCACGTCGGTCACCTGCCAGCCGTGGCGCGCCGCGAGCGCGGC
>Ga0126377_10001544_pt1 | contig 15212 bp, 11 predicted proteins | sample PanSoiMetPlot_22_FD_92647 | JGI IMG/M metagenome (GOLD analysis project Ga0126377, IMG submission 92647) | Tropical forest soil microbial communities from Panama - MetaG Plot_22 | ecosystem: Environmental > Terrestrial > Soil > Tropical forest > Bulk soil | place: Panama | collected 2016-02-17
CCGCCGGTCGGCCAGCGACCGGCCCGTCTGCGGCGGCCCCGCCTTGCGGGCCACCAGCGGCAGGCAGGGCGCGTCCCAGCGGCGGGCGATCGCCCGGGCCAGCACCTCGGACTGGTCGAACGTACGCTGCCGGCGCCGGGCGGCCGAGGTGGGCGCCCAGGTCACGATCGTGCCGGGCGGCGGCGAGGCCAGCACGGCCATGGCGGCGGCCAGCCAGGCCACGCCCGCCCGGTCGCGCCGGTACTTGAGCCCGGTCACGAACCGCCGGCCCACCCCGTCGTAGGCGAACAGCGACCAGCAGGCGTCGAGCCCCGCCGGGACGGCCCCCGGGGGCGCCGGGCGCAGCCCGGCCACGCAGCCGGGGCACGGCGACGGCCCGGCGACGCCACACCCGGGGCACCGGGCCGGGAGCAGCAGGCTGAGCACCACGGCCCGACCGTACGCCCGGGGTGTGACACCCCGGCCACGCCCGCACGAACGCCGCATTCCGTGGACGCGAACGGTTGGGAGTCAACCAAATCCGTCCACGAAAACCGGCGGGCGCCCGTATCGTCGCCCGCCATGGGTCTGCTGCGCCCCGTCGTCGAGCCCGGCCGGCGCATCCCCCGGCTGGTGGTGGGGCTGATCATCCTCGGCCTCGGGATCGCGTTCATGGTGGCGGCCGACCTGGGGCTGGCCCCCTGGTCGGTGCTCGACCAGGGCATCTCCCATCACACCGGCATCCCCATCGGCACCGTCAGCATCCTGGTGGGGGCGCTGGTCCTCACCGCCTGGATCCCCCTGCGGGAGCGGCCGGGCCTGGGCACCGTGCTCAACGTCCTGCTCATCGGCCTGACCATCGACGCCGCCCTCTGGGTCCTGCACACCCCGGGCACGCTCGCCGGCCGGGTCGCCTACCTGGCGCTCGGCGTGTTCCTGTGGGGGCCGGGCTCGGGGCTCTACATCGGCGCCGCGCTGGGGCCGGGGCCCCGCGACGGCCTGATGACCGGGCTCAGCGCCCGGGGCGTCGGCTCGATCCGGGCCGTGCGCACCGGCCTGGAGCTGACCGCGCTGACGGCCGGCTGGCTGCTCGGCGGGTCGGTCGGGCTGGGGACGCTGGCGTTCGCCCTCACGATCGGGCCCAACGTCCATTGGTTCCTGCCCCGCCTGGCGGTGCCCACCACCCCACCAGCGACGAGCCCGCCCGGACCAGCGCCCGTCCCACCCCCCGGGTGACGGTGAAGCCGACCCAGGTCGTCACGAACAGCACCAGCACCGCCCCCGGCGCGCCCCGCCAGGTCAGCGTGGTGACGATGCGCTCGGCACTGGAGTGGGGCCGGGTCACCGGCTCCCACGAGTTCAGGCGGGCCAGCCGCCCGAGCAGGATCCCGACCGCGCACACGGCGTGCAGCGCCACCTCGGCCGCAGGCCGCCACCGGCCGAGGCCGGACCGGACGAGGAAGCGTCCGAGCTCGGTCACCGCCACGGCGTAGGCGACGAACCCGGCGGCGATGAACACCGCGTACACCGGCAGCACGGCCCCGACCACGGCGCCGTCGCTGCCCGCCGCGGCCACGTCGCCCCGCAGGTGGACGAGGTCGGTCAGGACGTAGGGGGCGTTCGGCAGGAACAGCAGCGCCAGCCCGGCGCCGAGCCACCACCCGGCGCCACGCGGCCCCCGGGACCGGAAGACCGCCACCGCCAGCACCGCGGGGATGGCGGCCAGCGTGAGGTTCCAGCCCATCCACAGGTGGTCGCGCCGGGCGACGTCGGCGAGCGCGTGCAGCGTGGCGACGGGGCCCATGCACCCATGGTGCCCCATCGCCGCCGCACGGATGGATCAGTACCGGTAGTGGTCGGCCTTGTAGGGGCCCTCGATCGGCACGCCCAGGTAGTCGGCCTGCTCGGTGGACAGCTTGGTCAGCTTGACCCCGAGGGAGTCGAGGTGCAGCCGGGCCACCTTCTCGTCGAGCTGCTTGGGCAGCACGTACACGCCGAGCGGGTAGTTGCCGGTCTTGCCGAACAGCTCCAGCTGGGCCAGCACCTGGTTGGTGAAGCTCATCGACATCACGAAGCTGGGGTGGCCGGTGGCGCAGCCCAGGTTCAGCAGCCGGCCCTCGGCCAGCACGATGATCGAGTGCCCGTCGGGGAACGCGAACTCGTGGACCTGGGGCTTGATCTCCACCTTGCGGACGTCGCTCATGCGGGCCAGCCCGGCCATGTCGACCTCGTTGTCGAAGTGGCCGATGTTGCCGACGATGGCGTTGTGCTTCATCCGGGCCATGTGCTCGGCCGAGATGATGCCCTTGCCGCCGGTGGTGGTGACGAAGAGGTCGGCGGTGTCGACCACGGCCTCCAGCGTGGTGACCTCGTAGCCCTCCATGGCCGCCTGCAGCGCGCAGATGGGGTCGACCTCGGTCACGATGACCCGGCAGCCCTGGCCCCGCAGCGACTGGGCGCAGCCCTTGCCGACCTCGCCGTAGCCGCACACGACGGCGACCTTGCCGCCCAGCATGACGTCGGTGGCCCGGTTGATGCCGTCGACCAGGCTGTGGCGGCAGCCGTAGAGGTTGTCGAACTTGGACTTGGTCACCGAGTCGTTGACGTTGATGGCCGGGAACAGCAGCTGGCCGGCGTCGAACATCTGGTAGAGCCGGTGGACCCCGGTGGTGGTCTCCTCGGTGACGCCCTTGATGGCGGCCGCCGTCTCGGTCCAGCGGCCCGGGCGCTCGGCGATGGTCCGGCGCAGCAGGTCGAGGATGACGTGCCACTCCTCGGGGTCGTCCTCGGTGCCCGCGGGCACGGCGCCGGCCTTCTCGTACTCGACGCCCTTGTGGACCAGCAGCGTGGCGTCGCCGCCGTCGTCGAGGATCATGTTCGGGCCGCCACCGTCGGGCCAGCGCAGGGCCTGGTCGGTGCACCACCAGTACTCCTCCAGCGTCTCGCCCTTCCAGGCGTAGACGGGGACGCCCTCGGGGGCGTCGAGCGTGCCGTTGGGGCCGACGACGGCCGCGGCGGCCGCGTGGTCCTGGGTGGAGAAGATGTTGCAGGACACCCAGCGCACGTCGGCGCCGAGCACGGTGAGGGTCTCGATGAGCACGGCCGTCTGGATGGTCATGTGCAGCGAGCCCATGATGCGGGCCCCGGCCAGGGGCTGGGCGTCGGCGTACTCGGCCCGCAGGGCCATGAGGCCGGGCATCTCGACCTCGGCGAGGTCGATCTCCTTGCGGCCCCAGCCGGCCAGCGTCAGGTCGGCGACCTTGTAGTCGCCCTCTCGGAGGATGGTCATGGGTTCTCCCTGATGACGTCGGTGGACGAGCCCGGACGGGGGGTCGCCGGGCCGCTCTCGTCATCGGGCTGGGTGCATCCAGCACCACCCATCGCAGCCCGAGGCCCGTCCAATGTAGCCGACGAGGAAATTCGTGCGGGCAACCGGAGGGGCCGACCGTAGGCTCGTCGGCCCCGTGCCGCGTCCACACTCCCAGCCCGATGGGCGGGCGACGCGCCTCCTCGCCGCCACGCTCCGACCCGAGGCCCGGCCCCTTGCGGGGATCGTGGTCGTCCTCAGCGCGGCCATGGGCCTGCGGCTGGCGCTGCCGGTCACGCTGGGCAAGTTCGCGGACGACGCGCTGGGCGGCGCCACCGCCTCCCACCTGGCCGGCCTGGCCGGCGTGTACGTCGTCGCGGCCCTGGTGGCGGCGCTGGCCGACCTCGGCGTCGTGTGGTGGTCGGCCCGGGTGTCGTGGCGGGCCGGCAACCGCCTGCGCGAGCGGCTGGCCGCCCACGCCCTGCGGCTGGAGCAGGCCTGGCACGGCCGCCACAGCCCCGGGCAGCTCATCGAGCGCATCGACGGCGACGTCGAGGCCATGGCCGTCTTCTTCGCCGACATCGCCGTGCGGGCGGCCGGCAACCTGGTGCTGGTCCTCGGGATGCTGGTCGTGGCCACGATCATCGACCCCCTCACCGGGTTGGTCCTGACCGTCACGGCCGTGGCCGGCGCCTTCGTCATGGTCAACCGGCGGATGGCGGCCGTCGGCCCCCGCGAGGCCGAGCGGGAGGCCAACGCCCAGCTCTACGGCGATCTCGAGGAGCGCCTCGGCGGCCTCGAGGACCTGCGGGCCAACGGGGCCGGCGGCTACGCGGTCCACCGGCTCCACCACAACAGCGCCCGGTCGTGGGCCACCGCCCGCTTCGCCTCGCTGCGGTCCGACGGCGCCTACGCGTCGGCGGCGGTGGTCATCGCCATCGGCTCGGCGGCCACGCTGGCCACCGGCGTCGTGCTCCAGCAGCGCGGCGTGATCACCATCGGCGCCGTCCTGGCCCTCTACCGCTACGCCGACATGCTCCGCCGCCCGCTGGAGCAGATCGCCGAGCAGCTCAAGGAGTTCCAGAAGGCCATGGCCGGCGCCCGCCGGGCGGCCTGGCTGCTGGCGACCGACCCCGCCGTGGCCGACGGCCCGGGCGACGGCGCGGCGCTGCCGGCCGGGCCGCTGGCCGTCGACCTCGACGGCGTCACCTTCTCCTACGACGGCGGCCGCACCGCGGCGCTGGCCGGCGTCGACCTCCACCTCGCCCCCGGCACCCACCTCGGCCTGGTGGGCCGGACCGGCAGCGGCAAGACCACCGTCGGCCGGCTGGTCACCCGGTTCTGGGACGTCGGCACCGGCGCCGTGCGGGTCGGCGGCGTCGACGTGCGCGACCTGCAGGTCGCCGCGCTGCGGAAGCGGGTGGCCGTGGTGACCCAGGACGTCGACCTGTTCCGGGCCTCGCTGCGGGACAACCTCACGCTGTTCGGCACCCACCCCGCCGGCGACGACGACCTGTGGGCCGTCATCGACCGGGTCGGGCTCGCGCCGTGGGCGGCGGCGCAGCCGGACGGGCTCGACTCCCGGCTCGACGGCGGGGGCGGTTTGTCGGCCGGCGAGGGCCAGCTGGTGGCCTTCGCCCGGGCGTTCCTTGCCGACCCCGACGTGGTGGTGCTGGACGAGGCGTCGAGCCGGCTCGACCCCGGCACCGAGGCCCGCATCGCCGCCGCCACCCGGGCGCTGCTGGCCGGCCGGACGGCCATCGTCATCGCCCACCGGCTGGACACGCTCGACGAGATGGACGAGATCGCGGTGCTGACCCGCGGCCGGGTGGTCGAGCACGGCCGGCGGGCCGACCTGGCCGCCCGCCCGACCAGCCGGTTCGCCGGCCTGCTGCGGGCGGCGGCGGTGGCCGGCGCGGTCCCCGACGAGGCGACGGCGTGAGCGAGCGAACCATGAGCACGCCGCCGATGACCCGCGCCCGCGGCGCCTCGGTCGTGCGGGTGGCCCTGCGCCTCCTGCGCAACGAGCCGGTCGCGTTCCTCACCTGCTGGGTCGGGTGGGTGGTGTTCTTCTCGCTGCCGCTGCTGACCGGGCTGGTGGTCAAGGTGGTGCTCGACCGGATCGCCGGCGGGTCGGCCGACGGCGTGTGGGCCCTGCTGGCGATCGTGGTCGGCATCGAGGCCGCCCGCTGGACCTGGCTGGTCGGCATCGCCGTGCAGTGGCACGGCTGCTGGGTCGGCTGGCAGACCGTGCCCCGGGTCAACCTGCTGCGCTCGCTGGTGTCCGATCCGGGCCCGGCCGCCGGCCGGCTGCCGGGCTCGCCGGGCGAGGCGGTGAGCCGCTTCCGCGACGACGTGCAGGACGTGGCCCAGGTGCTCGACGTGTGGCTCGACCTCTCCGGGGCGGTCGTGGCCGGCTCGGTGGCGATGGTCGTCCTGCTCTCGATCGACCCCTGGGTGGCGGCGGCGGTGGCGGTGCCGATCGCCCTGGCCATCGTGGGGACGTCGTGGCTCGGCCCCCGGCTGCGGGTGTGGCGGCGGGAGGCCCGGGAGGCGACCGCCCACGTGACCGGGTTCATCGGCGACACGTTCGGCGCCGTGCTGGCCGTGCAGGCCGGCGGCGCCGAGGCCGCGGTCAACCGGCGGTTCGCCGCGCTCAACGCGGCCCGGGCCCGGGTCGGGCGGCGGGACCAGGTCGGGGCGGAGGTGGTCCGGTCGCTCGGCTACGGCACCGGCGAGGTGGCCGCGGGCGTGGCGCTGGTGGTGGCGGCCTACTCGTTCACCGGCGGCGGGCTGACCGTCGGCGACCTCGGCCTGTTCGCGGCCTACGCCGCGCTGATCGCCGAGCTGCCCAAGTGGGTCGGCCGCTCGCTCGTCTTCCACCGGCAGGCCGACGTGTCGGTCGACCGGCTGGCCGCGCTGCTGCCGTCACCGGCCCGGCGCGAGGTGGTCGCCCCCGTGCGCACCTGGCTGCGCCACGGGCCGCCGCCGTACGCCGCCGCGGCCCGGGAGGCGACCGACGCCCCGCTGCGGGAGCTGGCTGTCGAGGGGTTGACCGTGGTCCACCCGGGCTCGGGGCGGGGCATCGCCGGCGTCGACCTGGTCGTCCGGCGGGGCGAGGTCGTCGCGATCACCGGGCCGGTCGGCGCGGGCAAGACCACGCTGCTGCGGGCGCTGCTCGGCCTGGTGCGGGCCGACGCGGGCGAGATCCGCTGGAACGGGGTGGTGCTCGACGACCCCTCGACAGTGATGGTGCCACCCCGGGCCGCCTACCTGCCCCAGGTGCCGCGGCTGTTCAGCGAGCCGCTGGCCGACACGGTGCTGCTGGGCGAGCCGGCGGCCGGGCTGGACGAGGCCCTGTGGCTGACCTGCCTGGACGAGGACCTGGCCGCCATGCCCGACGGCCCGGCCACGGTGATCGGCCCCCGGGGCCTGCGCCTGTCGGGCGGCCAGATCCAGCGGGCGGGCGCGGCCCGGGCCCTGGTCCGGCAGCCGGAGCTGCTGGTCATCGACGACCTGTCCAGCGCGCTCGACGTCGAGACCGAGACCCGCCTGTGGGAGCGCCTCGCCGCCGCCGGCTTCGGCACGACCCTGCTGGTCACCCACCGCCCCCACGTCCTCGACCGCGCCGACCGGGTGGTCACCCTGGCCGGCGGCCGGGTGGTCAGCACCAACTAGCCGGGCCCGGAGGCGGGCCTCCCCACGGACGCAAGGGGGGGTCATGAGCGTCCGAGGGGTGGCCCGCCCGTGGGGGGCTGCCGGCGGCTAGGCCGCCGTCGGCTGCGAGGTGCCGGCCGGGGACTCGTCGTCGGCGTCGGCCACCTTGGTGACGTCCTTGACCCCGCGGGCCTGCCAGTTGCGCACCGGGATGAGGCCCTCGTCGGCCATCAGGGCCCGGCGCAGCAGGCGGATCTGGAATTCGTCCAGGCCCGAGTGCGTCTCCTTGGCTTCCTTCATCGACTCGTCGTCCGGGAACACGTTGAGCAGGTCCGTCGCCGTGCGGATGCCGAGCTGGCGCAGGGCCAGGCGGGTCCGGGTGCCGGCCCGGCTGCGCAGGGTCGTCGAGCCCCAGATCCGGGCGTGGGCCAGGTCGGCATTCTGGTCGGTGGCGGTGAGCGTCGTGGGCGACGGCACGTGCTCGGCCTTGTGCACCTCTTCGTAGAGCTGGCGGTCCACCGCCCGGCGCTCCGACCGGTCCGTCTCGGCGTGGTCCAGGTGCAGGTAGAGGTGGGCCTGGTCCACCCAGTCGATCAGGCGATTGACCGGCACCCGGCAGTGCAGCATGACGTCGACCAGGCTGGCGGTGGCGAGGTTCTGCATGTCCTCGATCCCCTCCTCCATCAGCCGGTCCTGGTACCAGAGGTCGAGCCCGTCGATCTGGTCGAGCGGGTAGTCCGCCGTGGCCGACCGCACCCGCACGCCCAGCAGCGCCTGGGCGTTGCGCTTGAGCGCCTGGAGCGCCACCGCCGGGAAGATGCCGACCACGAAGGCCACCGCGGCCTCGGAGGCCGGCGACACGTCGAGGATCTGCACCAGCGCCACCGTCATCGACAGGGCGACGATGAACCGCACCAGCAGCGAGGCGTAGGCGCTGGGCCGCAGGTCGCTCTGGAAGAACCGCCGGATCAGGCTCTGGAGGGCGAAGATGTAGGCGCCGACGAAGGCGTACTTCATGACGTCCCACACCGTCGCCGGCGCCGACGCGAAGCTCGCGTCCCACAGCACTGCCGTCCACCCGATGGCCAGCCACGCCGTGGCCAGGAAGACGGGGAACAGCATGTCGACCCGCACGGTGAAGTCGGTCTCCGGCTTGACGGCCGAGACCGAGCGGCCGTAGTAGGCGTCGAACTTCTGCTGGTAGATGTTGACCTTTGCCATCTCGCCGGCCTTCCTGGGGCACAGGGACGCCTGGGCGGCCTCCCAGTCCTCGCGGTACGGCGAGGCGCACGGCGGCTCGGGCAGGAAGGCGGGCTCGTCCCAGGCCAGGCGGTGGAGGTTGAGCACGTACTCGTTCCACAGCGCCCCGGCCCGCTGGCCGAGGAAGCGCACGTACAGCCACCCGGGCAGGAACGCCAGCACGACGACGGCCGCCACCTTGAGGGTGCCCACCGCGACGTCCTCCGGCTCGGTGTGGGCGTGGAACCCACCCCACACCGTCAGCATGACCACCAGGAGCGGTGCGGCGATCAGCGCCAGCATCACCAGTACGGCGGCGCAGCGCGCGATGTTCGCGTTGCCGCCCGTGTCTTTCTCGTCCTTCTGGGTTTCCGCCGCCATGACCGCCCTCCCTTTCACGTAGAGAGAGCGCCGGCGACGGGTTGTGATACGTCAGACCGGCGCGGGGGCGACCTCGACCGGGATGCCGTTGAGCACCGACGTGCCCGACAGCGGGTCCATGAGCTCGTCGTCGGCCAGCAGGTTGGAGTTCACGCCGGCGTGGCGGCGGGCGACGGACAGCTCGACGCCGTCCAGGTCGTGGCCCCAGCCGTGGGGGATGCTGACCACGCCGGGTCGGATGGCGTCGGTGACCTCGACCGGGACCGTCACCCGCCCGGTGCGGGACGCCACCGCGGCGTCGGCGCCGTCGGCCAGGCCCAGCCGGGCGGCGTCGTCGGGGTGGACGTGGAGCGTGCAGCGGGGCCTGCCCTTCACCAGCACCTCCACGTTGTGCATCCACGAGTTGTTGGATCGCAGGTCGCGCCGCCCGACCAGCGTCATCTCCGCCGGCGGGGCGTCGAGGGCCGCCCGCAGCCGCTCGACGTCGGCCACGATCGGCTCGGGTGCCAGCTCGACCATCCCCGACGGCGTGCGCAGCACGTCGGGCAGGCGGGGCTCGAGCGCGCCGAGGTCGACGCCGTGGGGGTTGTCCAGCAACACGTCGAGGCTGAGCCCGCCCGGGGTGGCGCCGAAGCCGTCGCCGTAGGGGCCGGTGCGCAGCATGAGGTCGATCAGCCGCTCGGGCCCGGTGCGCTCGCCCAGCAGGGCGACGATCTCCTCGGGCTCGCGCCCGAAGATCGGCCCGGTCTCGTCGGCCACCGCCGACGCCACCAGCGAGCCGAGCACGAGGTCGTCGACCACGCGGGGATCGGCGTCGGCCCCCATGCCCTGGGCCACCAGGGCCAGCCGGGCCAGGATCTCCCACTCGTCGAGCTGGCCCTCGTCCAGCGGCAGCACCGGCGGGCTGTAGTTGGCCACGTTGCGCAGGCCCAGCTGGAGCAGCGCCAGGTCGTAGTGGCCCTTCTGGAGCGCGGTCGGCACCGGCAGGATCACGTCGGCGTGGCGGGTCGTCTCGTTCACGTAGGGGTCGACCGCCACGTAGAAGTCGAGCGTGGCCAGGGCGGCGTCGAGCCGGCCGGCGTTGGGGGTCGACAGCACGGGGTTGCCGGCCACCGTGACCAGCGCCCGCACCTGCCCCTCGCCCGGCGTGTCGATCTCCTCGGCCAGGCAGGCCACCGGCAGCTCGCCCAGCGTCTCGCCGATGCCCCGCACCCTGCTGGTCCGGCGGTGCAGGCGCAGGCCCCGCCCCACCCGGGCCTTGCCCCGCGTGTTGGCGGCGCCGGCCGCCGCCCGGGTGAACATGGCGCCGCCCGGCCGGTCGAGGTTGCCGGTGAGGGCGTTGAGCACGTCGACCAGCCAGGAGGTGAGCGTGCCGTAGAGGGCAGTGGTGGTGCCGATGCGGCCGTAGACGCAGGCCGAGGGGGCCGCGGCCAGGTCGCGGGCCAGCGTGCGGACGGCCTCGGGATCGAGCCCGGTCACGCCGGCCACGGCCTCGGGCGTGAACGGCCGGGCCAGCGCCCGCACCTCGTCGACGCCGTCGAGGTACTCGCCCGCCGCGCCGGTGGCGACCAGGCCCTCGGCGTCGAGCACGTTGACCAGCGCCATGAGCAGGAAGGCGTCGGCCCCGGGCCGGATGGCCAGGTGGCGGGAGGCGACCTCGGCCGTGCGCGAGCGCCGGGGGTCGACGACCACCAGCGTGCCGCCCCGCTCGAGCAGGGCCTCGATGCGGCCCGGCCAGTCGGGGGCGGTGGCCAGGCTGCCGTTGGAGGCGTAGGGGTTGGCGCCCAGCATGAGCAGGAAGTCGCTGCGGTCGACGTCGGGGACCGGCACGGTCAGAGCCCCGCCGAACATCAGGGCCGAGGCGATCTCCTTGGGCCGTTGGTCGACCGTCGAGGCCGAGTAGACGTTGGTGGTGCCGAGCGCCTTGATCAGCGGGCGCAGGTAGAGCAGGCCGGCCAGCGAGTGGGCGTTGGGGTTGCCGACGTAGACGGCGACGGCGTCCCGCCCGTGCTCGTCGACCGCCGCGCCCAGCCCCCGGGCCACCTCGGCGAACGCCTCGTCCCAGGTGGCCTCGACCAGCTTGCCGTCCCGGCGCACCAGCGGGCGGCGCAGCCAGTCGGGGTCCTCGTGCAGCTGGCGCAGGGTCGAGCCCTTGGGGCAGATGAACCCGTGGCTGAACACGTCCTCGCGGTCCCCCCGGATGCGCCCGACGGCCTCCCGGCCGTCGTCGCCCTGCCGCAACCCGATCTCCAACCCGCACCCCGCCTCGCACAGCGGGCAGGTGCGGAACGCCACCCGGTCGGTCATGGCAATCATGGTGCCACGACAACGCCGGGCCCGGCCCTACCCGTGAGGTAGGTCGCCCAGAGGCTGCGCCGATAGGCGTGGCCGTGGCCCGAGCGGCCCGCTGCGAAGCAGCAAGAGCGGGAAACACTGACCACGGTGGCTGCGACGACGTGCCGATCCGCGCACGCTCTAGGGTCCGGACCGCCATGACCGATCACTGCGACGCCTGCGGCTTCACCTACGACCCCGACCACGCCGAGCGGGCCGGGCCGGCGATCGTGGCCCGGGCCGGCGAGCTGGCCGCCCTGCTCGACCCGCCGCTGCCCAGCGTCGGCGTGCGGCCCGACCCCGGGACCTGGTCGGCGCTGGAGTACGGCTGCCACCTGCGGGACGTGCTGCTGGTCCAGCGCGAGCGGGTGCTGGCCGCCCGGCGGACCGACGAGCCCACCTCGGCGCCGATGGGGCGGGACCAGCGGGTCGACCACGACGGCTACGCCGAGCAGGACCCGGTGGCGGTGGCCCGCCAGCTGCGGGACGCCGCCGGCCTGTTCGCCAACGTGCTGGCCCGCCTCGGCCCCGCCGACTGGGAGCGCGGCCTCGTCTACAACTACCCGACCCGCAGCGTGCGCTCGCTGCGGTGGGTGGCCAGCCACACCGAGCACGAGGCCGTCCACCACCTGGGCGACGCTCGCCGCCAGCTGCCGTACCGGGTCACGGCCTTCAACACCGCCACCGCCTCGCTGAACAAGATCCACGACGACGCGGTGGCCCGGGAGTACGGGTTCGGCGGCGGCCTGGTGCCCGGCGTCGACGTCTACGCCTACCTGACCCACCCGCCGGCCGCCGCCTGGGGCCTCGACTGGCTGGCCCGGGGGACGATGCGGGCCCGCTTCCTCACCCCGGTCTACGACGGCGAGGCCGTCGAGGTGGTGGTGGGCACGCCGGTGGCCGACCCCGGAGGCCGGGCCGTCATGGGCCTCGAGCTGCGCAACCCGGACGGTGCCCTGTGCGCGGTCGGCGAGGCGGCGCTGCCCGACGGGCCGCCGGCCCGGCCGGAGGTCGCCTGGCCCGAGGCGGCGGCGCCGGCCGAGGAGCCGCCCGCCGACCGTCCCGCCGCCTCCCCCGCCAGCCTGGCCACGGGGACGGCGCTGACGATGCCCGGCCACCGGTTCGTGGCCGACCGGGCCGGCGAGTACCTGACCGAGGTGCGCGAGGGCCTGCCGCTCTACGCCGAGGCCGGCGTGGCCCACCCGGGGTGGCTGCTCCGCGACGCCAACTACGTGCTGTCGTCCAACGTCGTGCTGGGGCCGTGGATCCATGTCGAGTCGGTGGTCCAGCACCACGCCGCGGTGCGGGACGGCGAGGTCGTCGACGCCCGGGCCACCGTCACCCGGGAGTGGGAGCACAAGGGCCACCGCTTCGTGGCCCTCGACGTGGGCCTGTTCGCCGACGGCGCCCTGGCGGCCCGGGTGGCCCACACCGCCATCTACGCGCCCCGGCGCACCCGCTAGGCGCGGCCGCTAGGCGCGGCCGTATTCGTCCTCGTAGCGGACGATGTCGTCCTCGTCGAAGTCGCCGAAGCCCATCTCGAGCACCCGGACCGGCGCCGGGGCGTCGGCCGCCGCGGCCAGACGGTGGCGGGCGCCGCAGGGGATGAACACCTTGTCGTCGGGCTCGGGCTTGCCCTCGACGCCGTCGATCTCCCACACCCCGCCCGGGTCGAGGAACACCCACAGCTCCGACCGGCGCTCGTGGCTCTGGAGGGACAGCCGCTGGCCGGGCAGCACGGTGATGACCTTGACCGTGCACGGCTCGTTGTGGACCAGCCGGCGGAACCGGCCCCAGGGCCGCTCCTCGCCGTACTCGTCGGGCGGCTGGGACAGCACCTCGCGGTCAGGCATCGCACTCATCTTCTTCGGTCGCGGCTCAGATACGGAAACCGGCGGTGGCCGGGACGGGCCCGGGGTCGATCCCCACCCGGGCCGCCAGGTGGAGGGACACCATGTCGCCCACCAGCACCAGGTCGAGCAGCTGGGCCAGCGAGCCCTCGCCCACGGCCCGCACCTCGATCACGTCGTGGGTGACCTCGGCCAGCAGCTCGCGCACCTGGTCGAAGCGCACCTCCTCCAGCGGGTGCTCCTCGTCGTGGCGCAGCTCGACCAGCGTGAACAGCTGGCGGGTCACGTCGCCGTGCTGACCCCAGCCCGCGACCTCGTTGTGGCACAGCTCGGGCATGGTGGCGCTGAAGGCGGGCGACTTGGCGTTCTCGTTGACCTGGGTCTTCCAGCGCCGGGCGGCCACGGCCCCGAGGGGTCCGGCGCCGACCACCAGGGGGATGGTCGGCCCGATGGCCCGGGCGATGGTGGCCGCGCTGTCGCCGGCGGCCAGCGCCTCCCGCCGCAGCTCCAGCTGGGCGACGGCGGCGTCGACCCACTCGCCCGCCCCGGGGAAGAGGCCGACCTGCTCGAGCATGACGACCAGCGGCACGGCCAGGGCGCCGAGGGCGGCGCGGGCCGCCGGCAGGTCGTCGGGCACCTCGATCAGCGGCGCCTGCCAGCTGGGGGCCATCTCGGCCAGCTGCCCGCCCCGGGTCACCACCACCATGCGGGCGCCCGCCGCGGCCGCGGCCTGGGCGGCCTCGACCGTCTCCTCCGTGTCGCCGGAGAACGACACGGCGAAGCACAGGGTGCCCGGCCCGACGAACGACGGCGGCCCGTAACCCCGGGCCACGACCATCGGCACCGGCACGAACGGCCCGGCCACCGCGGCCATCACGTCGCCGGCCAGGGCGCTGGCCCCCATCCCCAGCACGGCCACGTTGTCGACCTCGTCCAGCGGCGGCAGGCCCCGGACCCCGGCGGCGTCCCGGGCCGCCCGGGCCACCTGCTCGGGGAGCCCGACGGCCAGGGCGCGCAGGCCGAGGGTGTCGAGGGCGCTGTCGAGGTCGCCCACCACCCAGAGTCCTAGTCCTCGAAGGTCGGGGAGATGCCCTCGGCCGCGGCCTTGGCCATCAGGCGGTCGTGCTCGGGGTCGTCGACCGTGTCGGCCTCGTCGACCAGCATGATCGGGATGTCCTCCCGGATCGGGTAGCGCCGCTTGAGCCGGGGGTTGTACAGCGCGTCCTCGTCGGCGAAGTAGAGCAGCGGGCCCTTGTCCTCCGGGCAGGCGAGGATCTCGAGGAGCTGGGGATCGAGTGCCATGGTCGTCAACCTTGCTGGGTGATGAGCGCCCGCACCTCGGCGACGTGGGCGGCGCAGCTGTCGGGATCGGGGGCTTCCAGGTTCAGGCGCAGGAGCGGCTCGGTGTTGGAGGGCCGCAGGTTGAACCACCAGTCACCGCTGTCGACGGTCAGCCCGTCGACCCGGTCCTGCTCGGCGGCGGGGTAGGCGGCGGCCACCCGGTCGATGACGGCGGCGGCGTCGTCGACCGTCGTGTTGATCTCGCCGGAGGCGGCATAGCGGTCGAACGGCTTGCGCAATGACGACAGCGGCACGCCGGCCTTGCTGATCTGCTCCAGCACGACCAGGGCGGCGATGCTGCCCGAGTCGGCCCGGAAGTTGTCGCGGAAGTAGTAGTGCGCCGAGTGCTCGCCCCCGAAGGCGGCGCCGGTCTCGGCCATGACCGACTTGATGAACGAGTGCCCCACCCGGGTGCGCACCGGCGTGCCGCCGTTCTCGCGGATGACCTCGGGCACGGCCTTGGAGCAGATGAGGTTGTAGAGGATGGTGGCGCCCGGCTCGCGCTCGAGCACCCCCCTGGCCACGATGGCGGTGGTGGTGGAGCCGGACAGCGGGTCGGCCTGGTCGTCGACCAGGAACACCCGGTCGGCGTCACCGTCGAAGGCCAGCCCGACGTCGGCGCCCGTCTCCCGCACCCGGGCCTGGAGGTCGCGCAGGTTCTCGGGTTGGATGGGGTCGGCCGGGTGGTTGGGGAAGGTGCCGTCGAGCTCGCCGTACATGACCTCGAGCTCGAACGGGAGGGTGGCGAACACCTCGGGGACGACCAGGCCGCCCATGCCGTTGGCGGTGTCGGCCACCACCCGCAGGGGGGCGAGCGCGGTGACGTCGACGAACGAGCGGACGTGGTCGGCGAACGCGCCCAGTAGGTCCCGGCTCTCCATGTGGCCCGGCGCCCGGGGCGGCGTCTCGACCCCGTCGGCGGCCATGCGCTTGATGTCGGCCAGGCCGGTCTCCTCGCCCACCGGGCGGGCCCCCGACCGGCACAGCTTGATGCCGTTGTACCGGGCCGGGTTGTGGGAGGCGGTGAACATCGCGGCCGGGGCATCGAGGGTGCCGGCGGCGAAGTAGACGAGGTCGGTCGACGCCAGGCCCAGGTCGATCACGTCGAGCCCCTGGCGCTGCAC
>Ga0126377_10001545_pt1 | contig 15207 bp, 11 predicted proteins | sample PanSoiMetPlot_22_FD_92647 | JGI IMG/M metagenome (GOLD analysis project Ga0126377, IMG submission 92647) | Tropical forest soil microbial communities from Panama - MetaG Plot_22 | ecosystem: Environmental > Terrestrial > Soil > Tropical forest > Bulk soil | place: Panama | collected 2016-02-17
GAACTCCTTGGAGATCACGCTGGTCTTCATGATCGCGCTGTTGAACAGGTTGCCCTTGAGCACGATGAAGCCGGCCTTCTCGGTGAGCGGATTTCCCCAAGCCCGGATCACATCCCCATCGGGATGCGGCGCCGCGTGGCAATTGTCCCCAATGGTGCGGCCGTTGACGGTCATCGCGTCCACGTGGATGCGGCCGTGCCGCATCAGCTCGCCAACCACAACCGGCACGCCACCGGCACGATGGTACTCCTCGCCGAGGTAGCGGCCGGCTGGCTGCAAATTGACCAGCAGCGGCACATCAAGCCCAACCGTTTGCCAGTCCTCGATCGAAAGCGCGACGCCGATGTGGCGAGCGAGCGCATTGAGATGGATGGGAGCGTTGGTCGAGCCGCCGATCGCGGAGTTGACCACGATCGCGTTCTCGAACGCCTGCCTGGTGAGAATATCGGATGGCTTCAGGTCCTCGCGCACCATCTCGACGATCCGCTTGCCGGTCTCGAAAGCGATCTGGCCGCGCTCGCGATAGGGCGCGGGGATGGCCGCGCAGCCAGGCAAAGACATGCCGAGCGCTTCGGCCAGCGAGTTCATCGTGGTCGCCGTGCCCATGGTATTGCAATGACCGATCGAGGGCGCCGAGGAGGCGACAATGTCCATGAACTCGTCGTAGCCGATCTCGCCCGCGGCGAGCCGCTCGCGCGATTTCCAAACCACGGTTCCTGATCCGGTGCGCTCCCCACCGTACCAGCCGTTGAGCATTGGGCCGCCGGACAGCACGATGGCTGGAATGTTGACGGTTGCGGCCGCCATGAGGCTCGCAGGCGTGGTCTTGTCGCAACCCGTCGTCAGCACGACGCCATCGAGCGGATAGCCGAACAGCACCTCGACCAGGCTCAAATAGGCGAGGTTGCGGTCGAGCGCAGCGGTAGGACGCTTGCCGGTCTCCTGAATGGGGTGGGTGGGAAACTCAAGCGCCACGCCGCCGGCGTCGCGGATGCCTTCGCGCACGCGCTGGGCCAGCTCAAGGTGGTGCCGGTTGCACGGTGACAGATCGCTGCCGCTTTGAGCGATGCCGATGATGGGCCTGCCCGATTGCAGCTCGCCGCGCGTGAGGCCGAAGTTCAAGTAGCGCTCGAGGTAGAGCGCGGTCATGCCTGGATCATGCGGGTCGTCGAACCACGACTGCGAGCGCAGGCGGCGCTGCGGATTGCGCGCCGGCCCCGCGCTTGTCGGTGCGGCTGGTTTCTTCATGGCGTGCCCCCACTTCGCCTCCACGGGCGCCCCGATTGTCCGTGTCATCTCGTCGCGCCCGTGGCCGCGACAGTCGCCGTCTGCGACGATGCCGTCAATGGTTTCAACAGTGGGCAGGATTCTCGCGGGTGCCGGCCTTACCGGGAGTCATCAAAAAGGCGGGGTCGCGCAGCCGCGCGCCCTGATGTAGGCTCCTGCCAATTCCGTCGGGCCGCCTGCGGCGGCACTTGGAATCCCACGCGAGCGAGGAAGCCACGCCATGGCGTCGGTCGACATTCGCGACGTGCGCAAATCGTTTGCCGATCTGGAGATCCTGCACGGCGTGAGCGTGCCGATCGGGGACGGGCAGTTCGTCGTGCTGGTCGGTCCTTCCGGCTGTGGCAAGTCCACGTTGCTCCGGCTGATCGCCGGGCTCGAGAACATCACCTCAGGAACAATCTCGATCGGCGGCCGGGTGGTCAACGACGTCCACCCGAAGGAGCGCGACATTGCGATGGTGTTCCAGAACTATGCGCTCTATCCGCACATGACGGTGGCCCAGAACATGGGCTTCTCGCTCATGCTGCGAGGCGCGAAGAAGGACGAGATCGCCAAGCGCGTGAGTACGGCCGCCGACATTCTCGATCTCGCCAGCCTGCTCGGTCGCTATCCGCGACAGCTGTCGGGCGGCCAGCGCCAGCGCGTCGCGATGGGGCGCGCAATCGTGCGCGATCCGCAGGTGTTCCTGTTCGACGAGCCGCTGTCCAATCTCGATGCCAAGTTGCGGGTGGCCATGCGCACCGAGATCAAGGAACTGCACCAGCGGCTGCGCACCACCACCATCTATGTCACGCACGACCAGATTGAGGCCATGACCATGGCCGACCGCATCGTCGTCATGCACGACGGCGCGGTCGAGCAGATCGGTGCGCCGCTCGAACTCTACGACAGACCGATCAATCGGTTCGTGGCGGGTTTCATCGGCTCGCCGGCGATGAATTTTATCGAGGGCAGGATCGCGGCTGACGCGAACTCGGTGGAGACACCGCAGGGCGACAGGCTTGCGATCGGAGCCGTTCCCAGCGAGGCCGCGGGCCGCGCGGTGGTCTACGGCATCAGGCCCGAGCACCTCGAACTCGCTGGCGATGGCATTCCGGCCGATGTCGCGGTCGTTGAGCCGACAGGCTCGGAGACGCAGGTCGTTGCCCGGCACGGTCATGGTGAGATTGTGGCTGCTTTCCGCGAGCGCCACCAGATCAGGCCCGGCGAGCGGATCTATCTGCGGCCGCGGGCACAAGCGGCTCACCTGTTCGACGCGCAGACCGGCACCCGCCTCTAGAGCATGATCCCGAAAAGTGGAGGCCGCTTTTTGGATAAGATCATGCTCAAACAAGGACGTCAGTGTTTGATCCGATTCAAATCGGATCAAAGCCTAGGAGTTCCAACAAGCAAGGTGGAGGAAAGCACATGTCCAGCAAGGGGCACGATCGCAGATCGTTTCTGAAAGGGAGCGCTGCGGCGCTCGCGGCAGGCTCGGCGATCACCGCCGACCAGCTTGCCACAATGGCGGCGGCCTGGGCGCAGGCCGCCCCTTGGAAACCGGAAGCCAGAGCCAAGCTTAACGTGCTGCGCTGGAAGCGGTTCGTGGAAGCCGAGGATCAGGCCTTCATGGCCATGGTGCAGGCCTTCACCAAGGCAACCGGAGTCGAAATCAACGTCACCAACGAGTCCTACGAGGACGTCCAACCGAAGGCGTCGGTGGCCGCGAACACGGGGCAGGGCCTCGACATGGTGTGGGGCCTTTACTCGCTGCCGCACCTGTTTCCGGAGAAGTGCCTCGACGTCTCCGACGTCGCCAACTATCTTGGAAAGAAGTATGGCGGCTGGGCACCCTCCGCGGAAGCCTACGGCAAGTCCAAGGGCAAATGGATTGCGATTCCGGTCGCGGTCACCGGCGCCCTTATCAACTATCGCATCGCGGCTGCGGAAAAAGCCGGATTCAAGGAGTTTCCCAAGGATACGGCCGGGTTCCTGGAGCTCTGCAAGGCGCTCAAGGCGAATAATACGCCAGCCGGCTTTGCACTCGGACATGCCTCGGGCGACGCCAATACCTGGCTGCACTGGGCGCTCTGGGCGCACGGCGGCTATCTCGTCGACAAAAACGACAAGGTCATCATCAACTCGCCGGAGACCGCCAAAGCGCTCGAATACGTCAAAGCGCTCTACGAGACGTTCATTCCCGGCACAGCCTCCTGGAACGACGCGTCCAACAACAAGGCCTTCCTGGCCAGCGAGCTATACTGCACCAACAACGGCATCTCGATCTATGTCGCGGCCAAGAAAGAGCGGCCGGACATCGCCTCGGACATGAACCACGCCTACATGCCGGTCGGCCCGGTCGGCAAACCGACCGAGCTGCACCTGGCGTTCCCGATCTTGACCTTCGCCTTCACCAAGTTCCCGAACGCCTGCAAAGCGTTCGGTGCCTACATGCAGGAGGCGGACAACTTCAATCCGTGGGTCTCGGGCGCGCAGGGCTACCTGTCGCCGTTCCTCGCTGAATACGACAAGAACCCGATCTGGACGGCCGATCCCAAGAACACGCCGTATCGCGACGTGGCCAAGCGCACGCTGACGCCGGCGGGACTCGGCACGCTCGGCGAGAAGGCGGCTTCCGCGATCGCCGACTTCATCGTGGTCGACATGTTTGCCAACTATGTCACCGGCAGGGAAGACCTGAAGGGCGCCATTGCGCTCACCGAGCGTGCGGCGCGAAGACTCTACCGCTGAGCAGGGACCAAACAGGCGGGACCGCACGCGGTCCCGCCACTCCCGATCTTATGACGGGGGGAGACATCTCGATGGTTGAGGCCGTCAGCAACGGTCGAGACGAGCCGGCGCAATCGGCGCCGGCCAAGTCATTGACGTGGCGGCGGCTCGCCGGCAATCGCGACTGGCTGGGCTTCTGGTTCATGCTGCCCGCGGTGGCGGTTCTGCTGCTGTTCCTGGCCTATCCGCTCGGGCTCGGCGTGTGGCTGTCCTTCACCGACGCAAAGATCGGCCGTGCCGGAGAGTTCGTGGGCCTCGAGAACTACGAATGGCTGTCGGACGACAAGACGTTCTGGCTGTCGGTCTTCAACACGCTGCTCTACACGGTTGTTGCGAGTATCATCAAGTTTGCCATCGGCCTCTATCTCGCTCTCCTCCTCAACGAGCGGCTGCCGTTCAAGGCGCTGATCCGTGCCGTCGTGCTCGTTCCCTTCATTGTGCCGACCGTGCTGTCAGCCATCGCGTTCTGGTGGATCTACGACGCACAGTTCTCAATCATTTCGTGGTCGTTGCGAAAGATCGGGCTCATTCAGCACAACATCGATTTCCTGGGCGATCCCAACAATGCGCGCGCCAGCGTGATCTTCGCCAATATCTGGCGCGGCGTGCCGTTCGTTGCGATCACGCTGCTCGCCGGGCTGCAGACGGTCTCACCATCGCTCTACGAGGCTGCGACACTCGACGGCGCGTCGGCCTGGCAGCGGTTCCGTCACATCACCTATCCATTGCTGACGCCGATCATCGCGGTCGTCATGACGTTCTCGGTGCTGTTCACGTTCACCGACTTCCAGCTGATCTGGGCGATGACCCGCGGCGGCCCCGTCAACGCCACGCACCTGATGGCCACGCTGTCCTACCAGCGCGCCATCCTCGGCAGCCAGCTCGGCGAGGGAGCGGCGATCTCGACGGCAATGATTCCATTTCTGTTGGCGGCTATCCTGATCTCATGGTTCGGATTGCAGCGACGCAAATGGCAGCAGGGAGAAGACGGTTGACCGACAAAGCCGCTGTTGCGCCAGCGAGTGTCGCGCGCACCGACAATGCCGAGGGCTTAAGCTACCTCGAGCGCCTCCCACGTCGGCTCGTCACGCTCTATCTGCCCCTCGTCATCATTCTGCTTGTCCTGTTGTTTCCGTTCTATTGGATGGCGCTCACGGCGATAAAGCCGGACGAGCAGCTCATCAACATGGACCAGTTCAATCCGTTCTGGACCACTGCGCCGACGCTCAAGCACATCAACAAGCTGTTATTCGAGAGCGCTTATCCGCGCTGGCTGTGGAACACGATGTATGTAGCAGTGGCAGCGACCATGCTGTCGATGGTGGCGAGCGTGCTGGCGGCGTATGCCATCGTGCGGCTGCGCTACCACGGCGCCCAGTTCGTCGGCGCCGCCATTTTCCTCGCCTACCTGGTGCCGCCCTCGATCCTGTTCATTCCGCTGGCGTCAGTGATCTATCAATATGGCCTGTTCGACTCCCCGCTGTGTCTCATCCTGGTCTATCCCACGATCCTGATCCCGTTCTCGACCTGGCTGCTGATGGGCTATTTCCGCACCATCCCGTTCGAGCTCGAGGAATGCGCCTTGATCGATGGGGCAAGCCGATGGCAGATCCTCACCCGCATCATTCTGCCGCTTGCCGTGCCAGGCCTCATCTCCGCCTTCATCTTTTCGTTCACGCTGTGCTGGAATGAGTTCATCTACGCGCTGACGTTGCTGTCCTCCACGCAGAACAAGACCGTGCCGGTTGCGATCGTCAACGAGTTCGTGGACGGCGATATCTATCGGTGGGGATCGCTGATGGCCGGCGCTCTCGTCGGCTCACTGCCGCTGGTGATCCTCTATGCGTTCTTTGTCGAGCACTACGTCTCCGCGATGACCGGCGCCGTGAAGGAATGACCGCGACGTTGGTATAGAGTGGGTCGCACAGGGAATGCCTCCATGCATGTTCTGATCCTCGGCGCGGCCGGCATGATCGGACGCAAGCTGACAGCGCGGCTCGTTGCCGACGCGAGCCTCGGCCGCCGTGCCATCGAGCGGTTGACCCTCATCGATATCGCCACGCCGCAGGTGCCCGCGCGTGCGCCTTTTCCAGTGGCGGCCGAGGCCTGTGACGTCGCGGCGCCCGGCGCGGCCGAGCAGATGCTTATCGGCAAGCCCGACGTCATCTTTCATCTCGCCGCGATCGTGTCCGGCGAGGCAGAGGCCGATTTCGACAAGGGGCTTCGCAGCAATCTCGACGGCACCCGCCGCCTGCTCGACGCCATCCGCGGCGAGATGGCCGGGCACCCACCGCGGGTCGTTTTCACGTCCTCGATCGCGGTGTTCGGCGCACCGTTCCCGGATGCCATCCCCGACAGCTACCACCACACACCGCTGACCAGCTACGGCACCCAGAAGGCGATCTGCGAGTTGCTGCTCGCCGACTACTCGCGCCGCGGCTTTCTCGACGGCATCGGAATCCGCCTGCCCACGATCTGTGTTCGGCCCGGCAAGCCCAACAAAGCGGCGTCGGGCTTCTTCTCGGGCATCATCCGCGAGCCGCTCAACGGCGAGGAGGGATTGCTGCCAGTCGGTGAGGGCGTCCGCCATTGGCATGCTTCGCCACGCTCGGCGGTTGGCTTCCTGATCCATGCCGCGACGATCGACACGGGCAGCCTGGCGGATCGTCGTAACCTCACCATGCCGGGATTGTCGGTCACGGTCGCCGAGCAGATCGCGGCGTTGCGCCGGGTCGCCGGCGAGCGCGTTGCGGGGAGGATCAGGCGCGAGCCCGATCCTGTCATTGCGCGCATCGTCGAGGGCTGGCCGCGTAACTTCGATGCCGAGCGGGCGGGAAAGCTAGGATTCACGCTCCTCGAGCGCGAGTTCGACGACATCATCCGGTTTCACATCGACGACGAGTTGGGTGGGCGCGTATCGTGATCACCATGGGCGTCGGTCCGCGAAGGCCGGAGGCGTGGTCTACTTGTGCTAAACGAGCAGAAATAGATCGGTATCACCGGTGCCTTCGCCGGCCGCGGTGATCATTGCGTGAGCTTGCCCGCGATGATGAGTTTGATGATTGAAGAAATGTGCGACCAGAATAACTCGCGGTGAACGCATTTCTCGGCCAACAGACACGCTGAACCATGACTGATGTTCTTGTAACCAGTCGTCGCTGACGCGCGCCGCCCACTGGGAGATGCCAGCATCGGTTTTGCTTCGTACCTCGCGTAGCTCGTCGAAGCTCCAGATCAGGTGTGAGCTGTCTTTTAGAGCCACCGACGGTTTCGCCCAGCCATCAAACCGTGACATCCACATCTGGTCGCCCCAGAGCAAGTGGCAAAGCGTCCCGTGGATTGATTCCCAGAATGCACCTCGCTGCTCTCGCCGATCTTCGTCGCTAAGGCGCTCCGCAGCTGCGAACGTCCGGCAATTCATTTCTGCGTTGTACCGAGCCATCATCTGAACGTAGCCTGCATTCATAAGCGGCATTGAAGTGGACTGCGTCATCGTTGACCTCCGAGTAACATTTTCTCTCATATGTGGAATCATAGTCCGCTGCCTTACAAAAAGACGATGTGTCGACGCGCGTGGGTGAGCCCAAGCGGTTGAGCCTGTCATTTGCCCCAGCGCAGCGCGACAGGATCAAGAGGGCGTACGACCTCCAAAAGCCCCTTACGGGTCGCAGGGTGAAGCGCCTCGAGCGGATGGCGCACGGTATCCGACCTGATCACACCGCCTTCCTTCATCACTGTTTTGCAGGCGCGCAGCCCACACTGGCGGTTCTCGAAATTGATGGCGGGCAGCAGCCGCTCGTAAAGGGATAGCGCCTCCGCCATCCGACCCGCGCGATGATGGAAGAGAATTGGCTTGATCAGATCAGGGATCATCGCGCTCGTCATCGTGCCGGTGGCGCCGGCGTCGAGGTCGGCCATCAGGGTGATCCCTTCTTCGCCATCGAACGGACCCGCGATGGCGTCCCCGCCGGCCGCGATCAAAGCACGCAGCTTGCCGGCCGTGCCCGGCACCTCGACCTTGAAATATTGCACCAGCGGAACTTCACGCGCGAGCCGCACCAGGAATGGCACCGACAGCGAGACGCCGCTCAATGGCGCATCCTGCAGCATGATCGGAATGCGCGCGGCCTCGGCGACAGCCGAGAGCTGGGCGAGGATGCCCGCCTCATCCGCCTTCAACAACGCACCGTGGTAGGGCGGCATCAGCATGAGCATTGCGGCTCCCGCTTGCGCGGCGAGGCGCCCGCGCTCGACAGCGATGCGCGTGCTGTAGTGACTGCATGTGACGATCACCGGAACCCGGCCGGCCACGTGCGTCAGGCTTAGGTCGAGCAGCGTCTGGCGCTCGGCGTCGGCCAAAATGAACTGCTCGGAAAAGTTCGCCAGGATGCAGATGCCGTCGACGCCCTGATCGATCATGCAGTCGAGCACGCGGCGCATGCCCTCGAGGTCGAGGTCACCGTTTTCATGAAACGGCACCGGCGCTATCGGGAAGATTCCGCTGTGGGGCTTGGATTGCATCATTTAGGGCGTCTGTCTCTATTGATGTCAGGCGCTTGGCGGTTTCCACCCCGCCTTGAACGGCGCGTCTATTGAGCTATCGCTCAAAACATCATCGAGTATCCGAGGCATATTGTCATCGAAGCGTTGGCGATTAAGCCGCAGAACCGCATCCCGTGGCATGGCGTCTTTCGATAACTCGTCCAAGGAGCCCACGCGAGCGAGCCTCTCGAGTTCCGGTTCTTTGATCGATCCGCGAGGCCGATTGTCGAGGAGCGCGCGAACAAATGTTTTGTGCCGCGCGCCGAAGTCGCGCTCAATCAGCGTTCCCGTGTCATCGATCAGCGAGACTGCCTGGATGAAATCGGCAATGTTGCTTGGCTCCCTTTCGACCCGGATCAGCAGTGTGCAGGCGACGCACGGCGCCCAATCTCCGTGCAATCGCGTGCTCGTCAGCAGCCCGAGCGCTACATTTCGCATTCTTGGATGAGCGCGGTCATCGTGCAGAAACAGGCTTCGACCACGGTCACGCTGCGGATGGTCCTTGCTTAGGCCTACGAACATGATGGATTGGCCAATTGGAATGACGTGACCCGTGAACTCCAATGCCTCTTGCCCAGGTTCGGACGTTCGGCTCCAATAGGACATTCGAAATCGCAGCGTGGACTCCTCATCGATCCAAATATGTAAGACCTCTCTGGAAACGGCCCGATCGTCTGCGCCCTCGAACGCGTAGCGATATGCGATGTACGTTCCATTGAGCCATTTAGCCAAGCTTTTGACTTTAACGCCGTATTCGGGAACCTCAATCGTGATGGTGTTGCGTATTCCCGCACTCTTCAGAAATTGCGCAAAGGTCTCGGTGTCAGGCGCCAGGAGCGCGCTGCCTTCGATATTAGGTAAGAACTTCTTGAAGGGATGCACCAGCAGATCAAGTGTTGAGCTCTGGGGGTGATTGCTGCCCTTGCCTTCAAGAAAAGCTCGTATTGTTGTTCGAACAAGGCCGATGTTGATTTTTTGATAATGTGCGATGCGGTCGCTTGTTCTTTGTCCAACTCCGAGTTGGCCTCCATGAACGTCGAAGAGATGGTTCAGGTTACGTGCAATATCTTGAGCAACTTTACCAGGTAGATTTCCCACGTGTTCCATTCGCGACCTCACGACCTGCCAGCGAGAAATATTTTCACGCTCGGACCTGCAAGGCTAGCGAGATTGAACAAAAAGTGCCAATAGTTGGCTAGTAACGGCTAATTCCTGGCCAGATGTCACGCGGTGACCTCTTTATCCGAGATAGTGTTCATTGGGATCGGATGGTAGTGACATACGTGCTTGTATTCTTGCGTGTTACGGCACATTTCGCCCGAGAGCTGAACCGAGTTTAAGCAATGCCGCGCTTGATGCGCGGGCCCGGCAGCGAGATCCCTAGCACTTGATGTTGTATCGGGGGTGCGGTTCCTGAGGGACACGCAGACTTCCGTCAGCCAAACCTTTCTACGCAATAGAAACCAATTTCAGAACACGAAGCTGCTTCGCGCTGACCAGCACATGCCAATCCGCGATGGACGGCGATCCATTTTGTGGGCCATCGCTGACCGTCTTTCTGCTGCGAACTGACCAATGCACCGCTTGAGATTTCGTTGTGTCGTTGATCTCAACACCTGTAGAGGTCGAGGCAGAAAGGAGAGGGCCATGAACACTTGCCATCGCCAAGCGCGTGTTCCATCGGCGAGGGGCCCGCCGAGAACGCATAGCGGAAGCACCAACTCGTCGTTTACTCGAACATGGAAAGGGCGTGCTAATGGACCCGGTTCAACCGCTTCCGATAGATGCCAAGGTGCGCGACCCGCCGCTGGCGCTGACACATGGAAGTCGCTCATACTACGCTTCCTCACATTGCTTTTAGGTTCAGTAGTGGCACGATTGATCAACGCTGACTGGATAAGGCAGGTGTGGGAGTGGATAAGGGAAGGGTCACATTCGCACTGACATGAAGTCAGAGCCGACGAGGAGAGCGTATCGAAGACACGCTCTCCTCTGATGCTGCGTCGGCGAGGAGCCGTGGATGGCGTTGGGCGAACAGGTGGCCTTTTGACTGGCGCAAAGCGCCGAACGATATTGTCAGCGAATTGTCATATAAGAAGCATTTCCTGCTCGGCGGGCATCACGGACGGGTCGGACGAACTCAGGGGGAGGGGATTGATGCGCGCCTTGCTGCTGCCGTTCGAGCCGCGGTTCATCATCTATACGGCTTCGATTGTTCTGACGGTGGTCCTCATCGCGCTGGCGTTCAGCCAGTCGCACCTTGTGCCCTACCTGTCGGTCTTGATCGGGCTGTTCGGGGGCCTCACGGTGCTGGGCACCCATGACCTCCTGCAAAGGCGGCACGCGGTCCTGCGGAACTATCCGATCTCGGCGCATCTGCGGTTTCTGCTCGAGGCGATCCGGCCGGAGATGCGGCAGTATTTTTTCGAGGACGAGAAACACGGACTGCCGTTCAGTCGCGACAAGCGCGCCATCGTTTATCAGCGCGCCAAGAATGTGCTCGACAAGCGGCCGTTCGGGACTCAGTACGACGTCTATGCCGAGGGTTATGAGTGGCTGCGCCATTCGGTTGCGCCGCGGCCGCCAGCGCTCAACCCGTTTCGGGTCTTGATCGGCGGACCCGATTGCGCCAAGCCTTACTCGGCCTCGATCTTCAATATCTCGGCGATGAGCTTCGGGGCGCTGAGCGCGAATGCGGTGCGTGCACTCAACGGTGGAGCGCGCAAGGGCCGTTTCGCCCACGACACCGGGGAGGGCGGGTTCAGCCCTTATCATCGTGAGATGGGCGGCGACATCGTCTGGGAGATCGGCTCCGGCTATTTCGGCTGCCGCAACGGCGACGGCAGCTTCTGCGCCGAAAAGTTCGCGGAGACGGCCGCGGCCGAACAAGTGAAGATGGTCGAGCTGAAACTGAGCCAAGGCGCCAAGCCGGGCCATGGCGGCGTCCTGCCCGGCGCCAAAGTCAGCCGCGAGATTGCATTCACGCGCGGCGTCCCGATGGGAAGGGATTGCATTTCGCCGGCGAAGCACTCCGCGTTCGCGACTCCGATCGAGCTCGTCAGCTTCATCGCCGAGATGCGGCGGCTGTCGGGCGGAAAGCCTGCCGGCTTCAAGCTCTGTATCGGACACCCGTGGGAATTCCTGGCCATTTGTAAGGCCATGGTCGAAACCGGTCACTATCCCGATTTCATCGTGGTTGACGGCAAGGAAGGTGGCACCGGCGCGGCTCCGCTGGAGTTTATCGACCATCTTGGCATGCCGCTGCGGGAAGGCCTCACCTTCGTTCACAATGCGCTCATCGGGATCGGCGCCCGTGATCGCATCAAGATCGGAGCGAGCGGGAAGATTGTTTCGGCGTTCGACATTGCGCGCGCGATTGCGCTTGGCGCGGACTGGTGCAATTCCGCGCGCGGTTTCATGTTCGCACTCGGCTGTATTCAGTCGCAGAGCTGCCACACCGACCATTGCCCGACCGGAGTCGCAACACAGGATCGGACGCGCCAGCGCGCCCTGGTCGTGCCAGACAAGCTCGAGCGTGTTGCCAACTTTCACGCCTCCACGATGCAGTCGCTGATCGAGCTGACGGCCGCAGCCGGCCTTGATCACCCGTGCGAGTTTGGGCTCGAGCATTTTTGCCGGCGCGTATCTGCGAGCGAGGTCAAAACCTTCCAGCAACTCTATCCGCCACTCGCGCCAGGCGAGTTGCTGGAGGGCAGCAAGGATCCTCGCTTCCGCGATGCGTGGCTGATGGCGAGCGCAACCGACTTCCGTCCGGTGCCGGTTCGTTCGTCGTAGAGCTCCGCGAACCGCCCACGGTCCAAATATTCAAGGAATATTGTCGCGGTCCTTCTCGCTGCATCCAGGCATTGGACAGAAAGCGCCAATCAGTCGACGTGGAATTGGCGGACCGCCGCCAATGCGCTGCCCTTGGATGCGCGCTCACACCTCTAATTGGCTGGTTACACAACGGAATTCCTCTGGGCGCCGCATCGGCATCTGATTTGCTTAGGCACGGATAGACCCGGACCTCAAGCACGGTGATCAAGCGTTCGTGTGTATGCGACCAGCTGCGCTGACCCGGCCGGGCTCAACAACACAATCAAGCTCCTACGAAATAGGAGGGAGTTGTTTGATGGCAGAGCAAAGGACCGACAAGACCGAAGTCCGCGCCATGTGGATCATGGTGGCTTTGGTCGTTCTCATCATCGTCGCGGGGATGGGTTGGAACATGTGGACTCATCCCGATTGGATTCACGGGAACTGAGTGACCGAGCTAGGTACCCGCGTCAGCCATTGATGTGAGCCAACATTGCTATAAGGCCTTCGCGCCCTGTGAGGGACATCCACAGGTCGCACAGGGATAATTTACCATTGAGATATCCCCAGACCCCTCTGGCTCCCCTTGGCCCCATTCCAGCCGCGATCGTTACACGTTATGGTAGCCACGGAGAGGTAAGCCGGTGCGCCGGCTGGGAGTTGGGGTCGGCACGGAATTATAATGGGTCGAGCCGGGGGGGCAGGATCTGGCCGTTTGGCGCGCGTCATAGCGCTTGCTTTGACGCTTGCGATCGCGAACGCCCTTTCGGCATGCTCGACCGGTACGCCATTCCGCTCCCTCACCTCGCCTTTGGCTTCCACGCCCATCATTCAGGCTTCGACCCCGCGTCCGCCCGATGACCTGACGCCCGTCGCAAAAGGCGGCGGCAGCTTCAAGATCGGCCGGCCCTATGAGCTCAACGGCCGCACCTACGTGCCGGTTGAGGACCCCAACTACCGGACCGAAGGCATCGCCTCCTGGTATGGCCCCGATTTCCATGGCAAGCCCACGGCCAATGGCGAAATCTTTGATATGAATGGCATTTCGGCCGCGCATCCGACCCTGCCGATGCCGAGCTATTTGCGTGTCACCAACCTTGCCAATGGTCGCTCCATCGTTGTCCGCATCAATGACCGGGGCCCATGAGCGCGTGACCGACCTCTCGGTCGGGGCCGCCCGGGCGCTGCGTCCGGATCGAATATGTGGGCCGAGCCCCGCTTGGCGGCAGCGACGATCGCATGCTTCTTGCGACCTTGCGACACGGCAGCCCAGCACCGGCTCCCTCGCTGGCGCGCGTGGCCGCCGCCGCGCCGTTCGCCCTGCCATCGAACAATGAAAGGGGGCGCGCCGATCGCTCGCTCGCGCTTGGCTCGCCATCGATTGGGGCCCCCACTGGTACACCGCAGCGGACATCAGTCCCCGAAGGCGGCGCAGCGCGGCCGGTAGTACGGGCGCCCCGCCCGAGCGAGCCAACAGCGGCTTACGGTCTGGTCACGGGCCGCGGCCTCTACTGATTGATTCTGCATCATTTTTGGGGATGGGTGCTATCCACGGGAGCACGAGATGAGGCATCCGCGGCATTGCTTTCGCCGTATTTCGCTTGCTATGCAGAGGGAGCGGGGCGTCAGATCCGGAGCGCGATGGCCACAGGTCGTCCCCTTTCAATGGCAATGATCCGAATGACTTTGAGCTTGCAGCGGCGGGCGCTTTGCTTTGGTTTGCTGGCAACTGCGCTGATCGGTGCGCTGGCGGGCCCGACGGCGTTTGCGGCGCCGGCCCCCAAGCCCGGTGAGCCGTTCCAGACCGCCGCCCCGAACGCGATCCTGATGGAAGCGGACGGCGGCAGCGTGCTGTTCGAGAAGAACGCTGATACGCTCATTCCGCCGGCGAGCCTCTCCAAGATGATGACCGCCGAGGTGGTCTTCAACGAACTCAAGCAGGGCCGGCGCAGCAAGTCTGACGAATTCATTGTCAGCACCAATGCCTGGCGGACGGGTGGGGCGCCGTCTCACACATCGAGCATGTTCATCCCGATCCACAGCCGGGTTTCGATCGACGATTTGCTGCACGGCCTCATTATCCAGTCGGCCAATGATGCCGCCATTGTGCTGGCTGAGGGGATCTCGGGCAGCGAGGAGAAGTTTGCCGAGTTGATGACTGCGCGGGCGCGCGAGATCGGTTTGGACAAGGCCACGTTCGGCAACTCGAACGGCCTGCCTAATCCCCGCCAGCTCATGACGGCGCGCGAGCTTGGCAAGCTCGCGCAGCACCTGATCAGGACCTATCCGGAGGACTACAAACTCTATTCGGAGCGCGAATACACCTACAACAAGATCCGCCAGTTCAATCGCAATCCGCTGCTGCCGATGAACATCGGCGCTGATGGTCTCAAGACCGGCTTCACCAAGGAAGCCGGCTACGGCCTCGTCGGCTCGGCCGTGCAGAACGGACTGCGCCTGATCGTTGTCGTCAACGGTCTCAAGACCGAGAAGGAGCGCGCCGACGAAGCCAAGCGGCTGCTCGAATGGGGCTTCCACAATTTCCAGCTCAACGTTCTGTTCGAGGAAGGACAGATCATCGCCGATGCCAAGACGTTTGGCGGCGACCAGCGCAACGTCCCGCTGGTCGCCCCGCGCCCCGTACGCCTGATGATGGCACGTAATGTGCGTGAGCGGATCGTCGCGCGCGTGGTCTATTCCGGTCCGGTGCGGGCGCCTTTCCAGAAAGGCAGGAAGATCGGGATGCTGAAGGTGTGGCGCGGTGACATCATGGTGCTTGAAGTGCCGCTGGAA
>Ga0126377_10001546_pt1 | contig 15205 bp, 15 predicted proteins | sample PanSoiMetPlot_22_FD_92647 | JGI IMG/M metagenome (GOLD analysis project Ga0126377, IMG submission 92647) | Tropical forest soil microbial communities from Panama - MetaG Plot_22 | ecosystem: Environmental > Terrestrial > Soil > Tropical forest > Bulk soil | place: Panama | collected 2016-02-17
AGTCGACTCCAGCAGGTGGGGGAGCCCGCCGAAGCGGAGCATAGCACTCGGCGTGTGAGGAGTTGCTGCTGTCCATTGCCACTGGAGGTGCGAAGGGTCGAGCTCGTCGACCTGGGGCTCTCACTGGTGACCGGACCCCGCGGCGGGTCCCGTGTTGGCTGGAACCCCTTGAGTTCAAGAACCCCGCGGCCGGCGACAACGGCGTCGGCGAACCATGTCCCTGGGTTGTTCCGCCTCCCGCCCTTGACCAGCGCGGATGCCTGTGCGAGCAGCGCAGCGGCCGGATTCGAGGATTCCACCGAGTGGCATTGGCTGTCTCCAAGTAGCATCGGCTGCACGGAACACGGAAGCGTCTCCGCGCGAAGAATCCGACATCTTGCCTGGGCGTTCTCTGGCGACTCGTGGAGCGAGAGGAGCTGGGGGCGGCAGCGGACCCGGGCGACGCTGGCGACGAGTGCCCCGATGCCTGAGCTGGACGTGCAGGTCTCAACCGCGTTCCGCGGCGAGCTCCGCGCCGAGGTCGACGGGCTGGTCCGGCTCGGCCTGGGTCTGGTCGCCGGCCAGCCGGTCGAGGTCCACGTCCGCGCCCGCCGCCCACGGAAGTTCCTCGTGTTGCTCGCTCCGCCCGCGCCACATGACGGCTGCCGGCTCGTGCCGTACCAAGGCGACGTCGGCGCCGCGTTCCGTGCACCGCTGGGCCTGCCGCCGCCAGCATCTGACCGGCCGATGCGGTTCGCTGCCGTGTCAGCCCGCTCCAAGCGCCGCGAACTCCTGCTGAGGTGGGAAGCGGACATCCACCACGGCGCCACGCTGGCGCGATGGACCGCGCCGGCCACGGACTTCAACGGCTGGACGTACAACCTGGCGTCGCGTCGGCTCCTGCCACTCGACACCGACCGGCGCCGCCGGCGTCGCCCGCAACCGCGGGTCAACCCCGGGATCCGGGTGCTCATTACTCTGCGCGTCCCCGTCGACCCGGCGCGGGTCGGCGGGTTTCCCATGGTCAGCCGCTATCGCGCAACGGTCCCGGTCGAGCTGGAGGACTGGCGCGAGGCGGTCGTCCGTGTCGCTGCGCACGAGGCGCATCACGCGCTCATGTTCCTCCTGCGGCAGCCCGCTGCGGAGGTCGCCGCTGAGCGCTGGGCCAGCGAGGTCCTGCGCCGGCTGCGCGCTAGCGAGCCGCTCACCAGCCCGCACGACGAGGACGCTGCCGCCCGGCTCGGACAGGCTTCCGCCGCTGGTCGCCATCCGCGGAGGAGCCGCGCCCGGTGATTCCGTTGGCTTGGTCTGCTTGGGCACGGTAGGCTGGCCGGGCCTCGGCTGCTGACCCGGGACACGGTGCTGCGCCTGATTGCAGTGCGCCGCCCGCCCCGTCGTGCCGCCGGCATCTCCCCGGTTCATCTGCGTGTCCGGTGCGCTGCGGTTCCGGTGCGATCTGTCGGCCAGCAGCCAGGAGTGCTCCGATGCCAAGGCGTCCGCGAGGACCGTCGCGTTCTCGCCTCCAGGACCGGCGTCTCGTCCGGCTGGACGAGGCCTGGCTTTGCCTTCCCAACCGGTGGGGGATCCCCGTCGAGGTCTGCGCAGGCGCCGAGGTCCCGATCGAGCCGGCCGCCGTGGACGAGCTCGGCTCGGTGCTCCAGACGGCGGAGACGTTTGAACGGCTGGCGCGGGACGTGCCCGATTTCCTCGGCCGCGAGGGCGAGGCGCGCCTGTCCCGCATCGCGCTCATGCCCGACGTCCACCAGCTGGATCCAGCGCGCGCACATCATCACCGGCAGGCGGGGGGAGGTGCGGTCTCATCCACCAGGATCGCGCTGTTGCAGCGTGAGCATCTGGGTTACGCGCTTGACAGCCGGAGTACAAGGTCCGCCCGGCGCTCCGCCGGGCGGACCTGTCAGCAATGATTACTGGCTCGGCAGCCGCACGTTGGCGGCCTGGGGGCCCTTGGGCCCCTGCGCCACGTCGAACTCGACGACCTGCCCCTCATCGAGTGAGCGGAAGCCGGTCGCCTGGATCGCGCTGAAATGCACGAAGACGTCCTCGCCGGACTCGGGCGCGATGAAGCCGTAACCCTTGTCGGCGTTGAACCACTTCACGGTTCCAACCGTCATACTTGTCCCTCCCTCCGTCGTCTCGGAGGTATCGACCTCACCGGCGCGAGCTGGCGCCGGCGGCAAGGGACAAGCTCAACCTGCGGTTTGCCAAGCGAAACGTGAACCTCTGCCCGCCTACCCTAGCGCCTGCGGCCACCCGTCCGCCACCACCCCGGGGGCAGTGACGCCGAGCTGCTGTGTGGTGCGCACCTGGCGGTAGCGGGCGCCAGGACCAAGCCCAGTCGCGCGGCCAGGGTGCACATGCGCATCATCAGCGCCTCGACGCCCTCGTCCGCACACAGCCCGAACCACACAAGACCGACAGGAAAACTCTACCGCTATTAAGGAACGTAGCATTATGGACCAGTCCCTCATCACACCGGCATCGAGCATCACGGACACCCTCATTTGGCTGCGCATGGCCGCCTGGGCCAAAGGTCAAGACGGCCACCTGGTCGTCCGGGGCGAGCTGGTCGGGTGGTCCAAGGCCGACGGCGTGCGCCCCGGGCCGTTCCACGCCGGGCTGTTCAAGACCCTCTCCGACGTTAAGGACGCGACCATGGCCTGGGTCGACTGGTACAACCACCGGCGCCTGCAAACCACCCTCGGCATGCGGACCCCTGCCGAGCACGAAGCCGCCCACCATGCTGCCCTCCACCCGGAGCCGCAGCCCGTATGAAGACGGCACGAAAACCCGTGGCGGTTCAGTCCGCCGACATCTCCAACCCGGGTGAAGGCAGGCTGCGAAGTCATCGCTCACGCAGGCCGGTGGAAGGGCGGCACTACCCCTTCGGGTGGTGCCGTGGTGTGGGTCTGTCGATGGCATGCGAGTGTGCCGGCATGCTAGGTTGACATTATGTCAAGTGAGCCGGCACGCTACGGTGATCCTGATACGCGCCGCCGGATTCTCCAGGCGGCGTGGGAGCTGCTTGAGCAGGGTGCTGGGGTCAGCCTCGTCGAGGTTGCCAGTCGCGCAGGGGTCTCGCGTCAGGCTGTCTATCTCCACTTCGGTGACCGGTCGGGGTTGTTGGTGGCCCTCGTGGACTTCATCGACGTGAGCCTCGGAGCCGTACAGATCCGAGCACATATCCACGGCGGCGCCACTGGCGTGGAGAGTCTGCAGCGGTGGATCGAGACGATGAGCTGGTATACCGCGAAGATCGATCGGGTCACCCAGGTGCTCGAGAGCAGCCAGTACCAGGACCAGGCGCTGGCCGCTGCCTGGCGGGATCGGATGGGCCGCCGGCAGATGCATATTCGGTCGATCGTCGAGCGCATCGCCGCAGAGGGCCGGCTCGCCAAGGGGTGGTCGGTCGACGCTGCGGTGGAACTGATCTATGCCGTCACGATGCCCGGACCCTGGCGGGAGCTCACTCGCGAACTTGGATGGACGGCCGAGCGGTACACGCACAACCTCACGCGGCTGTTTTGGAGCGCCCTCCTCACCGAGTGACCGCGTTGGCCCGACACGCGGCACTTGACACCGTGTATAGCTTGCTGTACGTTCGGTTTACAAGCTGTAAACTAAGGGCGATGCTGCTCGCCATGAGGGAGGGGCTCGCGGTGGCCGGATCACTCATCTACGTCGGGACGCACGCGATCACACCGGGCAAGCTCAACGTCGCGAAGGAGGTCAGCCGTGAGATGGGCGCGTTCCTGGACGCGAACCATCCGCGCATGCTGCACTTCGGGATCTACATCGATGACGACGCCCATGAGATGACGGTGATCCAGATCCACCCGGACGAGGATTCCCTGGTCTTGCACCTCCAGCTGGCCCGTGAGCGGATCGCCAGGGCCTACGACTTTCTCGACGCAACGACCAGGATCAACATCTACGGCCGCCCGAGCGATGCCCTGGCCGAGCAGATCAAGCAGATGGCAATGGGCGCCCCGCTCAGATTCAATGGTGCCACCGGCGGTTTCAGCCGCCTCGCCTCGGTCGGAGTCTGACCACCCAGCGTCACGACACCTTGCGCCCAGAGCCTCGGCCGCTGGGGACCGCTGCGCCGACATCCACGTGGGCTTCCTCAAGCTCGCCGTCTGCCTGGTCACCTGGCGGTGCCTGCAACGCTCATTCGGTTAGGGGTTCTTAGCGCTTAGGGACCGGCGCCGTCTCGTCCGGCAGGCCGACGAGCTGGGCGCTGGCCTTCCACAGCCGCGCGGCGACCGCGTCATCCAGCGCCTGGCCGCGGAAGGGCCGCGGCTTGGTGCTGGCGAAGAACTGCCCGGTCACCGCCGCCAGCTCGGGGGCGGCGGCGAGGTAGACCAGGGCGGCGCCCGCCTGCTCGCTGCTCTTTCCCAGCAGCTGCACGACCAGCCTGAGGGTGCGAGAGGACTGCTTGTGGTAGGGCGTCTTCACCAGCCCGGGATCCACGACGTTGGCGGTGACGTGCCGGTCGGCCAGCCGGCGCGCCAGCTCCCGTGTGAACAGGAATATCGCCGTCTTGGCCCGGTAGACCGAACTGGTTGCGGTCCCAGTTCCGCTCGAACTGCAGGTCGTCCAGGTCGATGGTCGCGCCCATCTGCCTGGCGCCGACGTTCACGACCCGCGCCGGCGCGGCGCGCACCAGCCGGTCGGTGAGCAGGCGGGTCAGCAGGTAGTGCGCGAGGTAGTTGACCCCGAAGTGGAGCTCCAAGCCGTCCTGGGTCTCTTGGCGGGTGGGCAGGTTGATCGCCGCGTTGTTGATCAGCACGTCCAGCGTCCCGAAGCGCTCACCGAACGCCTCGGCGGCAGATCGGACCGAGGCCAGCGAGGCGAGGTCGGCGCGAGCAAGTGGACGTCGCGGCCGCCGCCGGCGCGCAGCTCGTCCAAGGCTTGCGCGCCACGCCGCTCGTCGCGGACGGCGATGACCACTTTCGCGCCCATCCGGGCGAGCCCGGCGGCCGCGACCTTGCCCAGGCCGCTGCCGCCGCCGGTGATCAGGACCGTCTTGCTCCGCATGTCACGCGCTGGGGGAGTCGCCATTCCTGTGACCTCGGGGATCGAGGCGGCGCGGCACCGCCGCACGCCGGACTGGTCAGGGCCGCGACCGGCGTGATCGACCCAGATGGGGGTTCGGGCTGCTGGAGCAGTGCGAGCAAGCATAGCCCGCGCCGCCGCCACAGGGCTCCGCGGGCAGTGGGTTGGCGGTCCAGCGGACCGGCCGATCTGCCGAGAGCACCAACAGTCCGTCTCGACCGTGGCGATCGCCTCGACCTGGAGGGACGCAGAGCACACAGGCCGGGGGAGCTTGGCGACGGCATCCTCGCGTGGTACTTGAGCTTCGACGCAGTCAGACGGCACCGCGGGCCGTCGATCCTGGCGGCCGGCCTCCAGGCGAGGAGGTGTCGCCTGCTGAGGCGCAATGCGAAACTGGTCAGCCTGTCGAACGGGTCTGGAGCGCGCTCAAGGCCTACCTGGCCAACAGCCCGACCCTCACCATCGCCCGATGCATCCGCCAAGTCCACGCCTGCTTCCGACATCGAACCAACGACCAGGTCCTGGCCACTACCGCACCCAGCAGCTCACCCTGGCTCTCGACGGTTATGGACAGAACCTCTGCTCACCCGCTTAGCCGTCGCCGGCGGCGGGATCGGTCGCTCAGGTCGAGGCGCCGTGCCGGAGCGCCGCGCGGTGGGGCGAGGGCCACCATCACAGCCGTTCTCGGCACTGCTGGTGAGGCCCTCGACCAGCAGCTGCTTGGTGGCGAAGAACAGCACCACGATCGGGATGGTCAGGATCACCGAGCCGGCCACCAGGATCGTCTTGTGTACCGTGACACGTTGATCCTCAGCGGCGCGCCGCTGGAGACGCCCGCCCGGAGCCGCGGCCGCAGCGGGGTTCGCTGGCGCCGAATGACCCTCCCGAGGAGTCAACGGCGCAGTCCACGCAGGACGCCGGCACGCCCGCGCAGGTGGACGCGAGCGTGGCCGAACCGGGCCCGCCTGACCGCACCCACGCCGATCCGGCCGCGGATCGCGACCTCGTCGCCAGCGTGTTCGACAACACCGGCCCGGTCGGTGCCGGGTCCGGGCCCTCCGTGTTCGAGTCCACCGCGCCGGTCCTCGACGCCGGTACCACCCTGACCTCGGACGCCGGGACGCTGATGGCTGACAGTCCGGACACGTCGGGGGACAGCGGCGACACCAGCAGGGACTCCTTCCTCAGCGACCTTGGCTGGGACGGCGGCGACGTCCTCGCCGGCTGACCGGCGACCGCCGGATGCCGTGCCGTCCAGGACGCTCCACTTGAAGTGGAAATATGGCGCAGTTCGGGCATGGGGCGGTGAGCGCGTTCCGCCCGGTGTCCTCTCCACATCGCGCGAGGCCCAGCGAGCTGCCCAGCCGGGACGGCGAAGCGGGACGAGAGAGTTGACGCGAGAGAACTTCAGAGTCTTCCGCTCATGAGTGATGTTTAGGTCATCTGACCTGCGATTCCTTGTGGTAGAGCTGAGGGGACTCGAACCCCTGGCCTCCTCCATGCGACGGAGGGATCCCTTCCTCTGAGCCACACCCAGATCAGGGTCTTGGCGCGGAAGAGTTCGCGTCGTCCGTGATCCGCGGAGGCGGAAGAGTTGGTGTGAGAGTACTTCGCACGCTTCCGTCCGGTCGGGCGAAAACCACCTCCGACCTGCGCGTTTGTAGTGGAGGTGGCGGGATTTGAACCCGCGGCTTCTACGTTGCGAACCATGTGGCTGGGCGGAACAGCTTCCCGCCTGTGACCAGCGCAGATGGGCGTCTGGGCAGCTCAACTGCCGGATTCGGCGATTCCACCGAGTGGCATGGGCTGTCTTCGAGTAGCACCAGCTACACGAAAGACGGAAGAGTTTCCGTACGAAGAATCCGACATCTTGCCTTGGTGCTCTCTCAGACCGGTGGCGCCAGTGAGGGTGTCCGTCATGCTTCTCTTCTGGGCTCGCGGGTGGGCGTGCGAGGATCTGCTGGGTGTGCCACTGGTCCGGCTGATCGAGCGGCGTTCATGGGCGATCTCTGCGTGCGCGTACCGGCGGGCCGCCGGGCTTCGGCTGGGCACTGCCCGAGCGGCTGGTCCTGCGGTCTAACCCTGCTGGCGGACGCCGGCGGGCGCGTGAGGATGAGCGTCGAGGGGCGTAGGCAGGATGGCACAGGACGACAGTTGGTACCCGGCTCCGATCGCGCCCGAGCTGCTGGCGCCGGTGCTGGCTGGGCTGGCGCACGCGCGGACGCTGCCGTCGCAGGCGTACACCTCGGCGGAGGTGCTGGGCTGGGAGACCGAGTGGTTCTTCGCGCGGTCGTGGGTGTGCGCTGGGCGCTCCGCCGACCTCGCGCGGGCCGGCGACCGCCGGGCGGTTCGCGTCGGGTCCGACGGGGTCCTGCTGGTCCGGGGTGATGACGGTGCACTCCGCGGGTTCTTCAACGCCTGCCGGCACCGCGGCCACGAGCTGCTCGCCTGCGGCACGACCGCTCCCGGCCGGGTCATCCGGTGCCCGTACCACGCGTGGGTGTACCGGCTGGACGGGTCGCTGCGGGCCGCGCCCCGCTTTCCCGAGCTGGACCCGGCCGACCCCGTCCGAGAGGGGCTGATCCCCACCCGTGTGGCCGAGTGGCACGGCTGGGTGTTCGTCAACGCCTCCGGTGACGTCTCCGACCTCGCCGAGCACGTCGGCAACCTCGACGCGTTGCTGACCCCCTACCAGCCGGGCCGGCTGGTGCCCGGCGCGACCTTTGAGTACGTGGTCCAGGCCAACTGGAAGCTCGTGGTCGAGAACTACCAGGAGTGCTACCACTGCCCCGGCATTCATCCCGAGCTGTGCCGGGTGACACCCTACGACAGCGGCGAGCGCTACACCCCGACCGGCAGGTGGGTCGGCGGCGACATGGACCTGGCCGACCACGCTGAGACGATGTCGCTGGACGGCAGGAGCGGCGGGCGTCCCCTGCCCGGTCTGGGCGCGGCCGCCAGGCGGCGGGTCGTGTACGTCGGGCTGTTCCCCAACCTGCTGGTCAGCCTGCACCCCGACTACGTGATGACCCACCGGATCGAGCCGTTGGCGCCCGATCGGACCCGGATCGAGTGCCAGTGGCTGTTCGACCCCGAGGTGGCGGCCGCGCCGGCGTTCGACCCGGCCTGGGCGGTGGACTTCTGGGACCTGATCAACCGCCAGGACTGGAGAGCCTGCGAATCGGTCCAGCGGGGCGTGGCTTCGCGCGGTTACCGTCAGGGACCCCTGACCGCCCATGAGGAGACCGTGCACGAGTTCCTCGGCATGGTGGCCAGGAGCTACCTCACCGGCTCCCCCGGACCGCCCCCGTCCACCGGGGGGTCCGCAGCATGCTCAGGTTCCTCGGACCCCTCGGTCGAGGGGGGGATCCGCGGCTTCGTCGACGGCCCTGCCGGCGCGCCACCAGGCAGCACGCGGAGCGCGTCGACCGGCAGGTGAGCGGCGACCGGGGTGCCCTGCTCCCAGGTGGACGGCCCCCCTTGGTTGGGCACGCTCGCGCGCAGGGTGTCGCCCTGCGGCAGGCGGATGACGACCTGGGTGGCCGAGCCTTGGTAGACCACGCGCTCGACCATGCCCGGCAGCCGGTTCCCGTCCGCGCCAGCGTCGGTTCGGTACGGCTCGAGTGCGACCCGCTCGGGGCGGATGACGACCTTGACCGGGCCGTGGGCGCTGGTGCCACCCTGTCCGGCGCGCAGCTCGAACCCGCCGAGCCGGACCCGGCAGCAGCCCTGGCCGTCGGCCCCGGCGGCCTGCACGTCGAGCAGGTTGGCCACCCTGAGGAAGTCGGCCACGAACGCCGTCGCCGGCTGCTCGTAGACCTCGACCGGGGTCCCGACCTGCTCGATCCGGCCGCCGGCCATGACCGCCAGCCGGTCGGACATCGTCAGGGCCTCCTCCTGGTCGTGGGTCACGTGGACGAAGGTGATCCCGACCGCCTGCTGGAGTGCCTTGAGCTCGACCTGGAGGGCCGCCCGTAGCTTGGCGTCGAGCGCGCCGAGCGGCTCGTCCAGCAGGAGCACCGACGGGTCCAGCACCAGCGCGCGGGCCAGGGCGACCCGCTGCTGCTGACCGCCGGAGAGCTGGGAGGGTCGCCGCCGTCTGTAGCCCTCCAGCCGCACCAGGGCCAGCGCCTGGTCCACCTTGCGTCTGATCTCCGCCTTGGTGAGCCGCTTGAGCCGCAGCCCGAAGGCGACGTTGTCCTCCACCGACAGGAACGGGAACAGCGCGTAGCTCTGGAACACGGTGTTCACGCTGCGCTTGTGGGGCGGCGTCCGCGCCATGTCCCGACCGTCGAGCAGGATGCGCCCCTGGCTCGGCTCCTCCAACCCGGCGATCAGGCGCAGAGTGGTGGTCTTGCCGCAGCCGGACGCGCCGAGCAGGCAGAAGAACTCCCCACCGGGGATCGCCAGGTCGACAGCGTCGACCGCCCGCACCTGGCCGAACCACTTGGCCAGGTTGACCAGCTGGATCTCACCGCCGGCCACCATCAGCCCCGCAGGGCAGCCTGGAAACGCAGCGAAGTTGCCGAGGAAGTGGTCGACGTCCCCCCGCTGCGCTGGACCGACGGCAGCCACTGCTTAGCCTTGCCCCTGCGTCGGCTGCGCGAGGTGGCGGAACGCGCGACCGGCCTCGTCATCGGACGGGCCGCGAATACGCTCGGAGCAGCACAAACGCTTTGACTGACCATGCAGCCCGTGATATATCACGAAGCCCGCAAGCCGTCGAGGAAGGGTGAAAGCACGCCCGTCCGGTTCATCCGCAGCCAGCAGGAGGTGCGGTGACCGGAGATCCTCGCAAGGCGTTCGGTCCTGCCCGGCTCACCCGCCGGACGTTCCTGCTCGGATCGGCCGCGGTATCAGGAGCGGTATTTCTGGACGCGTGCGGGTCCAGGGAGCGGTCGACCTCCACCGGCCCGGGCCGGCAGCTCCAGCTGGCCAGCCCCGAGCACCCGGTGGCCTGGCCGGTTCCCAAGGGCAGCGAGCCGATCCCTGCGGGCATGCAACCCGAGCGCAACGCCACCCTGAAGCTGTTCAACTGGTCCGAGTACATCAACAAGGACGTCGTCAAGGACTTCGAGAAGCAGAACAAGCGGTACAACGTGAAGGTCGAGGTCTCCACCTTCAACACCATGGAGGAGGCGCTCGCCAAGCTGCGCTCGGGCAAGGTCGCCTTCGACGTGTTCTTCCCCACCTACGACCGGCTCGGCAAGTTGGTGCAAGCCGGCTTCCTCCGCGCGCTCACCCACAGCTACGTGCCCAACATCCACCGGGTCTGGCCGACGTTCTCCAACCCCTTCTACGACCAGGGCTGGCGGTTCTCGGTGCCCTATACCGTGTACAAAACAAAGATCGCCTGGCGGGTCGACAACGTCCCCGAGGACGTCGCCAAGCGGCCCAACCCCTACGACGTGCTGTGGGACCCGCGCTACAAGGGCCGGGTCGGGATCCTGGACGACTACCGCGAGGCCATCAGCATGGCCCTGCTGCGCAACGGGGGCACCGACCTCAACACCGGCGACCAGGCGCAGCTCGAGAAGGCCAGAGACGAGCTACTCAGGCTGGCCACCATGGTCAACCCGCGGGTGAACAACCAGAACTACATCGACCTGCCCGAGGGCCGCACCTGGGTCAACCAGGCGTGGTCGGGTGACATGGTCAACGCCCAGTACTACTTCCCCAAGGGCCAGAGCGCCGAGGTCGTCCGCTACTGGTTCTCACCCGACGGCAAGGGCGCGGTCAACAACGACCTGATGGTGCTGCTCAGGTCGGGCCGCAACCCAGTCCTAGGCCACAGGTTCCTCAACTATCTGCTCGACTACGACGTGGCCTTGAAGAACCTGAGTTTCACCGGCTACCAGCCGCCCCAGACCAGGATCACGCCCGAGCAGCTGGTGACCGACGGGTACATCCAGGCCAACCTCAAGACGGCGGTCGTCCGCCCCGAGTACGTGACCAACGGCCTCCGCGAGCTGGAGCTGTCGCCCGGGGTCGACAGCCGCTGGCAGCGGATCTGGCAGGAGTTCAAAGCTGGCGCGTGAGCGACGTGCAGGCGGCTACGGGGTCGGTGAGCCCCGCTGGTTCTGGCCTGCCTTGGCGGCCCCCGCCGCCGCCTGGCTGGCGGGCCTGTTCCTGCTGCCGTTCTACGTCCTCCTCGCGATCGCGTTCGGCACGGTCGACCCACTGTTCCGCACCCCGGTGCCCGAGTGGAACCCCAGGTACTGGGACACGACCCAGCTGCTGGGCACGGTGCGCGACATCGTGGGGCGGGGCGCGTTCCTCGGGCCGGCGGTGGCGCGCACGCTCGTATACGTCGCCTGCGCCTCGGCGCTGTGCCTGGCCATCGGCTACCCGGTCGCCTGGTTCGTGGCCCGTTACGGCGGGCGGCGCAGGACGCCGCTGCTGGTCCTGCTGCTCGCGCCGTTCTGGATCAGCTACATGATGCGGCTGCTGGCCTGGGTCAACCTGCTGCAGACCGACGGGCTGGTCAACCGTGCGCTGACCGGCCTCGGCCTGCTCGACCAGCCGTTCGAGTGGCTGGGCGGGCGGCCGGTGACGGTCGTGTCCGGCCTGGTCTACGGCTACGTGCCGTACATGATCCTGGTCCTGTTCGCCGCCCTGGACCGGATCGACCCGAGCCTGCTCGAGGCGGCCCGGGACCTCGGCGCCAGCCGCGCGCGGACCTTCCTGCGGGTGGCCCTGCCGCTCAGCCGCAGCGCCATCCTTACCGGCCTGATCGTGGTGGCGCTGCCGATGAGTGGCGACTACTTCACCAACGACCTGCTGTCGGGCTCACCCCACACCGCGATGAGCGGAAACCTGATCAACGACGCCGTGTCGACACCGGGGCAGGGCGGCAGGGGCGCCGTCCTGGTCCTGCTGCTGATGACGGTCTTGATCCCGCCGATGCTGTGGTATGTCACCTCGACCGCCCGGCAGGACCGGCCGGAGGCCGCGTGAGCCGCGCCGCCCGGCCCGACGGCGCGCCGCCCGGAATGGCCGGGTCGGGGGTGGGTGCCGAAACGCTGCAGCCCGCGACCGCGCACCGCCCCGCCTGGTGGCGCAACCCCTGGCGGCGGCCGGCCTTTCTTGCGGCGTTCACCTGGCTCTACCTTGCCTGGTCGATCCTGCCGATCGTCATCGCGGTGCTGTTCTCGTTCAACGCTGGCCGTTCCCGCAGCACCTGGCAGGGCTTCTCGCTGCGCTGGTACTGGCGGGACCCGGTGCTGTCGGTCTGGCACGACGGCACCCTCCGCGCGGCGCTCGGCCACAGCGTCGAGCTGGCCGCCCTCACCACGCTGATCGCCGTGCCGCTCGGGGTGGCGTTCGCGATCGGGGTCGACCGTTGGCGGGGCCGGGTCGGCCGGGTGTTCACCTTCCAGATGCTGCTGACCTTCGTGCTGCCCGAGATCCTGCTGGCCGTGGCCATCCTGCTGCTCGTCACCAACATGCTCGAGTTCGTCCCCCTCGGGACGACCGCACAGGTCCTGGGCCTGGTCACCTTCCAGCTGTCCTACCCGATGGTCATCTGCCGGGCACGGCTGCTCACCATCGGCAGGGAATACGAGGAGGCGGCCAGGGATCTGGGGGCCTCACCGGCCCAGGCGCTGTGGCGGGTGCTGCTGCCGCTGCTGGCCCCGGCCATCTTCGCCAGCGCGGTGCTCGTCTTCGCCGACGTCATCGACGACTTCGTGATCGTGCGCTACCTGTCCGCCGACGCCGCGTCCGAGCCCATGAGCGTCAAGATCTACGCCGGGACCCGCTCCTCACCGACCCCGGCGTTGAACGCCCTGGCGACCATCATGCTGGTCTTCACGTTGGTCACGGTCACCCTCGGGTACCTTGCCTACCGGCGCCTGACGCGTGACGAGCGCGGCCGGGAGCCGGCCGTCAGGGAACTCGTCGCACGGGTCTGAATGGTCGCTGGCCGCAGAGCTCAGAGCGCGGCCTTGAACGCGTCCCAGACGGCCAGCCATTGACGGTCAGCCTGTGGGCTCAACTCCAGGAGCCGGTATCCCTGCTCGAAGTACTCCGGCCTGACCACGACGCTCTTCAGTTCCGCGGGGATGAACCCCTGCTTGACCAGCACGTCGGGGTCGACCCGGGACTGCGGCGGCTGGTAGCCGGTGAACTCGAAGTTCAGCATCGCGTTGTCGTAGTCCAGCAGGAAGTTCAGGAAGTGGTGCGCCAGCACCGGGTTCTTCCCCGAGCGCAGGATCACCATCAGGTCGTTGTTGACCGCGCCGCGCCCGTTCAGCGGCGACCAGTAGCGCACCACGTCCGCGCTCTGACCCTCGGGGAACAGGTATTGGACGTTGATGACATCGCCCGACCAGCTCTGGCTGATCGAGACCTTGCCACCGGGCAGCGACGCGTACCCCTCGAGATCGACGATGGGCCTGGTCCGTTCGATCATCGCCATCAGCTCGCGACGGACGAGTGCGAGGTGGACGGGGCTGGTGGTCGCGAGGTTGGTGACGCCGTTCTTGAGCAGCACCATGCCCATGGCCTCGCGGTACTCGTCGATGACGTTGAGCCGGCCGCGGTAGCGCGGGTCCCAGAACACCTCGAACGGGTTGGGATGCTCGGCGAGGTCCTCGGACACCTGGTCGACCCGCCAGGCGATGCCGGCGGTGTAGACGGTGTAGGGCACCGAGTACCGCCAGCCCTGGTCGTAGAAGGGATTGGAGAAGATCGGCCAGACCTGGCTGATGTTGGGGATGTAGCCGTGGGTCAGCGGCCGTAGGAGCCCCGCGCGCACCAGCTTGCCGAGCCGGTCGTAGGTGGGGAGGAACACGTCGGCCGTGATCGCCCCAGCGTTGAGCTTGGCCAGCGCCTCCTCGAGGGTGTCGAACGTGAGCACTTGGACCTTGGTGCCGTAGCGCTTGTACCGGCGCTCGAACTTCCTGATCGCGTCCGCGTTGATGTAGTCGACCCAGTTGTAGAGCCTGAGGGTCGCGTCCCGCTCCGGCTCCTGCCCACCGCTGATCGGTTGGTTGTCCTCGGTGATCGGCCAGGTGATCGGCTGCTCGGGGCTGGCGACCGGGAGTCCGCTCGTGCGCGCCGCACCGCTTGGACCATCCCGGCCGCAGCCTGCCAGCAGCATCCCGGCAGCCGTGGCCGCGCCCGTCAGGAACGCGCGCCGGCCAACCGGCCGGGGCCGGCGTCCGGGGCGACCGTCCCAGCTCATGACCGCACCTCACGGCGGTGGTCGTCGGCACGGCCGGGGCGGGCGGTCACCCCGCAGGTGGGCTCGCCACGGGCTGGCCGGCCGACCGGTGCCTCCACCCGATGGACAGCTTGGATCGGATGCGGGTTGCGGCCAGGGCGATCAGCGTGGGCGCCCGGAGGTGAGGAGGTGAGCTGCTGCGCGGATATGGGGGGTCCCGATGCCATGCCGCTACCTTGGAATCGACGCAGAAACCAGGTCATGCCAGCCACGGCTCCGTCGAGGCCCGCCGAACGAGCGAAGGCGAGCACCCGGGCCCTGAGCGGATCCCGAGGGGGGATGACCCGCTCAGAACACCGCAAGCTACCCACAACCGCATCAATGAGGCAATAGCAGACACGGGATTCCGTCGCCACCGGTCGTCCGACGCCCAGGGCCGACCCCACCCGGCCGTCGCCCAAGTACGCAGGGGATCCTGACTCCATGCCAGCCAGCAACCAGTAGGCGGGGTCTCGCCGCGGTCACCGCACGCCGGCGCTCACGCGCGCCGCGCTCGGATCAGGACCAGATGCCGAGGCCCGTATCGGGAAGGGTGTCGGCATCGCTCGGGGGTCACCGGCGTCCGCGTCGGGAGCGCCTCGCGAGACGTCCACCCTGATGCCCTCGACTCCGGCCTCCTGCAACCCTCCCCGATCATTCCCCAGGATCCCTCGTCGGCTTCTGGATCCATTGGGCGTCGCTGAGCTTGAGGGGCCTCGAACCCTGACCTCCCCCCATGCGATGGAGGCGTCCCTTTCTCTGAGCCACGCCCAAGATCAGGGTCTTGGCGCGGAAGAGTTTGCGTCGTCCGTGATCCGCGGGGGCGGAAGAGTTGGTGTGAGAGTACTTCGCAGTCTTCCGTCCGGTTGGGCGAAAACCACCTCTGACCTGCGCGTTTGTAGTGGAGGTGGCGGGATTTGAACCCGCGGCTTCTACGTTGCGAAC
>Ga0126377_10001547_pt1 | contig 15197 bp, 8 predicted proteins | sample PanSoiMetPlot_22_FD_92647 | JGI IMG/M metagenome (GOLD analysis project Ga0126377, IMG submission 92647) | Tropical forest soil microbial communities from Panama - MetaG Plot_22 | ecosystem: Environmental > Terrestrial > Soil > Tropical forest > Bulk soil | place: Panama | collected 2016-02-17
CGAATCGCCGTCCTGCTCGCAGGTGCCGTGGAACACCAGCGTCTGCGCGTTCGTGATGCCGTCCGTGTTCGACGCGCCGCTGTCGGACGCCGCATCGAGCGCCGGCATGCCGGGCGCATTCGGTGCGACATCGTCGGTCCACGTCGTTGCCGTGCTGACGTTGCCGGCGACGTCCGTCGCCGTGATCGCGAACACAAGGTGGCTGCCGCTCGCCGTAATCGCGCAGCTCCAGTTGCCGCTCGCGTCGGCGTTCGTCGTGCACACCGTGCTCGCATCGAGCGCGACCGCGACGAGCGCGTTCGCCTCCGCCGTGCCCATCATCGTGAACGGCGGCGTCGCGGGCGGCACCGGCGCAGTCACGACCGGCGCGGCCGGCGCGGTGCGGTCGATGACGATCGCGCTCGCGCCGCTTTCCGCGCTGTTCACGCCGCCGCGGTTCGCGATCGCGCTGACCGCTTCGGCGCCTTCCGCGATGTTCGTCGCGGTCGCCGTATAAGCGCCGCTCGCGCACGCCGCAGCGCCGCCGACCGGTGCGCCGTTCGCCATGAGCTGGACCATGTCGCCGTCCTGCTCGCACGTGCCGTGGAACACCGGCGCGGTCGCGTTGGTGATGCCGTCGCTGTTCGACGCGCCGCTGTCCGAGCCGGGATCGAGCACCGGTGCGCTCGGCGCGGCCGGCGCGAGGATCGTCCAGTTCCACGTCTGCTGCGCGTGGTTGCCCGCCGCGTCGCTCGCGTCGACGACGAACGTGTGCGCGCCGCCGCCGAGGTTCGTGTAGCTGACCGGCGAAGCGCACGCCGCCGGCGTGCCTGCATCGAGCGCGCACATCAGCGAGTCGCCCGCTTCCGAGTCGATCTCGAACATCGCGTTCGGCGACGTCGACGGATCGCTCGGGCCCGAGCTGATCGTCGCGTTGGTCTGCGTGTCGATCGTGATCGCCAGCGCCGGCGAGAGACCGCTCGGCGCACCGTCGGCGTCGACGGCGTAGACCGCGACCGCGTGCACGCCGTCGCTCAACGGACCGATGACGCTCTGGTACGGCGCGCCGTCGCAGCTCGCCGTGCCGCCGAGCGCGCCGTCGACGACCACGTCGATCGTATAGCTCGGAGACGCCTCGCAGGTGCCTTCGATCACCGGGCTGACGACGTTCGTGAGATCGTCGCTGTTCGACGCGCCGCTGTCCGAGTCGGCGTCGAGCACCGGCATGTCGGGCGCCGGCACGAGCGCCGAGGCGAGCTCGACGGAGCCGACGTCGCAGCGCAGGCCGGCGATGCGCGCGGAGCCGCGCTGGTCGCTCGAAAGCAGCACGCCGAGACTGTCCTTGCAGCCCGCCGGACTGCCCGCGTCGATCGCGGGACTGCCGTTGCCGGGCGCCATCGTCAGCGTCGCACCGCCGTTGTCGGCGAGTGCGCCGAGCAGCGGGTCCACGCCGATCTGGTCGTTGTTGCCCGCCGAGAACGCGCAAGCCGCGCTCGTGAAGGTGCCGACCACGTTGTAGCCGGTCAGCGTCGGCGACGCCGCGGCCGGCGTGCCGCCGTTGCAGTCGTCGGCCGCTGCCGCGGCGCCCTTCGTGTTGCCGAACAGAATGTCGTTGTTCGCGACGATGCCCGACGTGCGCGCGATCATCATGCCGCCGCCCGCGCCGACCGTGTCGCCGTCGGCGTCGGCGACGTTGCCCGACATCGTCGTCGAGAGAATCTGCGGTCTCGCCTGGGCCGCCGAGCCGAGCAGGCCGATCGAGACGGCACCGCCGTCGCCGTTCGAGCGGTTGTCCGCGAACGTCGAGTCGACGATGACGGCAGCCGACGAGAGCAGCGCGGCGCCGCCGCCGGCGGCACCGGCGCCGGTGCTCGCCGCGGTGTTGCGCGCGAAGTTGTTGCGGAACGTCGTGCCGCGGATCTCGAACGGCGCCGCCGACGTCAGCACCGAGATGCCGCCGCCGTTGAGGCCGCTGTTGTCGTGGATGTCGCTGTCGATGATCTGGCCGTGCGCCGCGAACTGCGCGGCGCCTCCGGCGCGGAACGTCGACGCGCCTTCGCCGAGATCGGTCGAGTAACCGTTCGCGAGCTCGACGCGCACGAGCGACGTGAAGTTGACGAACGACGTCGCGCGCGAGCGCACGAGGCCGCCACCGAACGTGTACGTGCCGGTGCCGCCGGTGGCGGGATCGCCCGGGCCGATCAGGCTCACGCCTTCGAGGCGGTTCGTCTGGCCGCTGCCCGACGTGCCCGTTACGGCGCTGATGAAATCGAACACGCGGTCGTTCGACGGCGCCTGGATGATCGTCTGGCCGATGCCGGCGCCGTAGATCGAGGTGCTGTTGGCGACGTCGATGTCGCCGTTCGCGTTGGCGTCGTCGTTCGTCGTCGTCGAGGTCATCGTGTACGTGCCGGCCGGAATGACGATCGCGCCCGGTGCGGCGTTCGCGGCGTTGACGGCTGCGCGGATCGAGCAGTTGCCAGGATCGCACGTGCTCGAAGCAGGCAGCGTGTCGTCGAGACGGTCGACCGTGTAGACCGGCGCGACGCTCATCGAGAAATGAAGCGTCGGCGACGACGCCGCAAAGGACGGCGGATCGCCGGCCCAGAGCAGCGAGTTCGCGGCGACTTCGATCGAGTACGTCGTGTTCGGCTCGAGTCGCAGGCCCGCGAGCAGCGAGGGACTGCCGTAGCCGGCCGTGTTGCCGTTGCAGCCGCCGGCGACGAGGTGGAATGCGCCCGGCTGGCCGGTGTAGACACTGATCGTCGCCTGCGTCAGCGACAGCGTGTTGTTGTTGGTGTTGAACGTGTTGTAGTAGAGCGTGCCCTGCGTGCCGAGGTTGACGTACTCCGGCGCGCCGCCGGTCGTGTACGAGTACCACAGCGTGTTGAAGCCGACGCCCGGCGCGCCGCTCTGGCTGCCGCCGATGCAAGGGCTCGTCGGGTCGCTCGCGTCGACCGTCGCCAGGTACGGCGCCGTCTCGCTCGTCGAGAACGGCGAGCCCGGCGTCACGCTCGGGATGTCGATCGCGTTGGCCCAGGCGTCGTTGCCCGGGACCTGCACGACCACGCCGAGCGTGCCGTCGAAGTTGAGGTTCTGCGCGCGGATCGTCGTCGCGCCGGCGGATTCATCGCCGTCTTCGAAGACATAGGCCGCGAAGCCGCCGCCGAGCACGGCCTGCGTGCGCGAGGTGTAGCCGGTCGAGCGCACGAACGTCGTGCCGGACGGCCACACGGCCGTGCCGGCGACGTCCAGACGCGTCGCGGTGATCGCCTCGTTCGGCGCCGGGTACGTGCCGGTCACCCAGGTCAGGATCGCGTCGCCGCCGGCCGGAACCGCGGTCAGCTGCGTGATCGAATTCGTGCCGTCGGTCGAATCGGCCAGCGGAACGAGCACCTTGCCGGCATCGCCCCAGGTGCGGCTGCCGGTCGCGTCGATGCGCTGCGCCGAGACGCCGTCGAACAGCGACGTGCCGATCTGCACGGTGTCGCGCCAGACGATGTAGATGTTGCCGGTCGCGGCGTCGTAGGAGGCGGCCGGATTCGTATGCTTGTTGACCGCATCGGTCGTCGCGAGAACGCCGTTCGCATCGAGCAGCTTGTTGCCGTTCGCGTCGAGGTGCTGTGCGCGCACGTTGAACGTGCTGACGCCGATGATGTCGTAGTCGTACAGCACCGCGCCGCCGGCGCCGTCCGCAATGAACTTCGGGAAATAGCCGAGCTGCAGGCTGCCCTGGTTGAATACCTGGATCGCCGTGCCGCCGCCCCACTGCGGCGCGCCGTTCGCCGAGGCGAGCCGCTGCGCGCGCAGCGTGTTGCCGCTGCCGGTCTGGTTCGACCACGTCACGATGACGTCGCCGTTCAACGAGGGCTCGACGTCGGCAACGAACTTGTTGCCCGTCGGCTGCGTCATCAGCACGCCGTTCGCGGCCCAGAGAACGTTGCCGCTCGCATCGACTTTCTGCGCGCGCGCGCCACTGTCGCTCGTCCACGCGACGACTGCGTTGCCGTCGCTCGCGACCGTGACGAACGCGTTGTAGACGTGCTCGGTGTCGCCGGTCATCAGCGTGACGCCGTTCGCGCCCCACGCGAGATTGCCGTTCGGCAGCACCTTGCTGACGACGATGTGCTCGGTCAGCGAGTTGTTGACGCAGCAGTTGTACGAGAGATACGCGTTGCCCGTCGCGTCGACGGCGAGGCCGTAGTCGTAGGTGAAGCCGTAGCTGCGATCGGCGACGAGCACGCCGCCGTGCGGCCAGAGCTCGTTGCCGTCGGCGTCGAGGCGCTGCAGGCGGATGTCGAAGCCGCCCGACTGGCTCGAGTTCCAGCTCACGTAGAAGCCGCCGTCGGGCGCCGCGACGATGTGCGGCTGCGTCGCGCCGCCGGCGTCGTCGGCGACGACGAAGTTCGCCGCGGGGTCGTCCGACCATTCGGCGAATGCCGCGCTGGTGAAACCCGCGGCGAGGCTGCAGATCAGCAGACCCGACAGCCGGTACCTCAACCTCGATGTCATGGAAGTTCTCCGGATGGGAAAGACCGGCGCTACGGCGCCGTGGGTGAATGCGCTGCCGCGTCGCCGCGCGGCAGATCGATGACGAACGAATCGAAGCGGCCGTCGACGAGGCCGTAACCGCCGAGGCGCGAGCCGTCGGCGCTGACCGCGGTCGCGGCGATGAGCGTCCAGCCGGACGGAATCGCGAGGCCGCGCGAAGCGACGAATGCATCGAGCCGCTCGACGCCGCCGCCCTCGGTCCAGATCATCGCGACGCGGTGCGCGCCGCTGCCGGATGCGCCGGCGAGCACGCGGCCGTCGTCGCTGCCGGCGGTGAAGCGCAGCGTGCTCGCGTTCGATGGAGTTGCAATCGCGGTCTCGGTGCGCGCGACGTCGGGCGACCAGCGGAACGGCGTGTCGGCGTCCGGCGCTTCATGCGTCAAGCCGAGCAGCAGCGTCGCGCCGCGGTTCGCACCGACGAGCTCGTTCGGCATCGCGCCGGTTTCGACCGTGCAGCAGACGCGGCCCTGGTTCCACAGCACGCCGCGACGCGTCGCGTCGGCGCGCTCGCTCCAGCCGTAGATGCGGCGGCCGTCGCTCGAGATGCCGCTCGCGCCGCTCGCGGTGCCGGACGATGCGAGGAGTCGCAAGCCTTCGGCGGACGTCCAGGCAAACGCGACGCTCTCGCGCTGCGCGTTGACGGCCGTGCCGACGACATGCGGCTGATCGGTGATGCCGTAGGCGACGCTGAGCACGCCGGCCTGCGCGTCGGCATCGGGCAGGCCGCCGAGCGCATGCGCGCGGCCTTCGGCGTCCCACCACGTCGCGACTTCGTGCTGGCCCGCGTCGAGCGACGATCCCGCGACGTAGCGCCCGCTCGCGGAGATCGCACGCACCGACATCGCGCCGGACAGCGTGCGCGGCCCCTCGCCCTCGTGCCAGCGGAAGCCGCCGCTCGCGCCGCCGACGAGACCGCCGGCGGCACTCTGCCCGTCCGCCGACAGCGCCGAGAGCTGGCTGCCGGGGAGCGACAGCGGCAGGAACCCGGCGCCGGAGACCGGCATCGAGGCAGCGAGGACGAACGCGGTGAGGACGTGGCGTCGCATGCCACGCACTGTCGAGGCACGCGCGGGAATGCGCGTGAGAGCGCGCTGGCGGGAGCTTGATCAGCGCCTGAGCGGCGCCTGACAGGACCCTGAAAACGGCCGCACGTCAGGCGCTTGCGCGGTTCGCGAGGTCAAATCGGCGACGACGGATTCCGTTCGCCGGCGAGCTTGCGCGCGCTTTCGTCGGCGCTCTGTGCCCGTTCGGCGTCGCCGGATGCGCGATAGAACGCGGCGAGCGCGCGGGCCGAGTCGTAGTCGCGCTCGGCGTAGGCGACGAGCCGGCCGGCGACCGCCTTCGCCTGATCGAGATCGTGCCGTGCGAGCAGCCAGATGAGCTCGGCGATCGCGCTACCGGCGATCGCATCGGGCGCGCCGCGGCGGTCGGCTTCGGCGAGCGAGGCGCCGAAGTGCGCGCCCGCGCCGGCATCGTTTCGCTTCGCGGCGAGCTCGCCCTGCGCCAGCTCGACGACGCGCGCGCGGTCGCTTTGCTCGTTCGGGTCTGCCGATGCCTCGAGATAGTCGAGCGCGCGCTCGACGACGGCCGCATCGCCGCCGCGGCGCAGAGCGATCGCGCCGACGAGCGCGAGATCCGACGGCGCGATCGCTGCGATCGTGCCGTCGCCCTTGCGCGCGAGCGCCGTCGCGATCAGCGCGCTCGACGCGGCACCGTCGCCGCGCTCGAGCGCGAGCCGCGCGCGCAGCACGCCGGTCTCGGGCTGCTCGCCGCCGGCGTCGAGCTCGTCGAGCACGCGCGCCGCGGCCGCGAGCGAGCCGTTCGCGAGCAGCGACTGCGCGCGCGCCGTCAGCGCATAGCGCTTGAGGATCGGGTTCTCGATCTGCGGCGCGAGCGTCGCGATGCGCTCGCTGGTCGCGAGCGCGCCCGCGCCGTCGAGCTGCGTGAGCTCGAGGCTCGTCTTGCCGATCAACGCCGCGGCGAGCCCGTCGCGCACGTCGAAGCGGTTGAAGATCTCGATCGCGCGATCGAAGGCGGCGGCCGATTCGACGTAGCGTCCGCGGCGCAGCTCGAACAGCGCGACGTTGGCGTCGACGCTGCCGGCCTCGATACGGTTGCCGGCGCGCTCGAACTCGACGCGTGCGCGCGCGAAGTCGGTCAGCGACGACGCGGCGCCGCGCGCGCCGTTGGCGACGCCGCGACCGCTGTACGCGGTGCCGAGGAGGTTCGGATCGTCGCGCGCGGCGCTCAGCGTCGCGATCGCGGCGGAGTAGTTGCGCTCGGCGGCCGCGAAATCGCCGCGGCGCACGGCGACGGCGCCGAGGCCCATCTGTGCCTGCGCGACGAGATCCGGCGCGAGCTTCGCGTCGGCGGCGAGCGGCTCGAACGTCGCCGTCGCCGCGTCGAGCTGACCCGCGCGAAAGGCGATCTGCCCGGTGCGCACGCGCACGGCCGGATCGTCCTTCAACGCCGCGGGCGTCGTGTCGACGAGCCGGTGCGCCTCGGCGAGATCGCCGGCGAGCACCGCCGCGTCCATGCGCTGCACGAGCTCGGTCGCTGCCGTCGTAGCCGCCGGAGTCGCCGCATGCACGCCGATCGCACCGGCGAAGCGCGCGACGGCGAGATTCGCCGCGTCGAGCGGGCTCGCCGCGCGCGCCTCGTAGCTCTGCACGCCATCGCGGTGGTATGCGTCGAGCACGAACGACCATGCGCCGCCCGAGAACGTCGCGTGCGGCGCGAGGATGTAACGCGTGCCGGTCGCGACTTCGAGGCGATGCAGCGTCGCCGCATCGGCGGGATCGGTGCCGGGTGCGGCGAGCAGCATCGTCTGCTCGCTCGGCAGCACCTTGAGCGGCGTCTGCGCGCGCAGGCTCGATGCGATGTAGTCCATCGCGCCGAGGCGGATCCAGCTCGCCTCCTGGTCGCCGCCGCGGACTTCGACGGGCAGCACGAGCACCGCGTGATCGTCCGCGCCGCCGGCGGTTTCGCGCCGGCCCCGAGCAAGGTAGATCAGGACCGCGGCGACGAGCAGCGCCGCGACTGCGAGCGCGATCGCCTGCAGCAACCACGGACGACGCGATACGACAACCGGGACGCTTTCGATGCGCGGCGGCTCCGGCGCGACATCCTCGACAGGCAGGATCCAGCGATAGCCGAAGCGCGGCACCGTGCGGATCGCACGCTGGTCGTTGCCGGTGTCGCCGACCGCGCGACGCGCGCGCAGCAAGGTCTGCGCGAGGACGTCGTCGCTGACTTCGGCGCGGCCCCAGACCGCGCTGATCAGCTCGTCGCGGCCGACCGCGCGCTCGCGGTGCTCGACGAGGTAGATGAGGCAATCGAGCGACTTCGGCGGCAGCGCCACGAGCTCCGGGCCGAGCCAGAGCTCGCGCGCAGCCGGCGCCAGGCGAAAGTCGCCGAATCGGTATCCGGTGGGCGCCATCGCCATAGATTATCGCGGCCGGCGCGCCGGCGGCACGGCGGCGGCGGATGACTTACGACCGATTGCGCGACGCCGCGCGATCGGCTCACGCCGGCGGAATCGCGGCGCCGCCGATCAGCCCGTCGATCGTGCCGAGCGATGGCGACACGAACGGGCGCGAGTCGAGCGCCGCGTTGACCGCGTCGACGAGCTCCTCGCCGGCCGACGTCTTGAGTACGTAGCCGAGGCCGACGCCGAGCGCCTTGCGCGCGAGCGCGCGATCGTCGTGCACGGTGACGAATACGATCGCGGCGGACGGCTGGTGCTGCACGATTTCCTGCGCCGCCTTGATGCCGTCCATGCCCGGCATGCTGATGTCGGTGACGACGACGTCGGGCTTGAGGCGCAGCACGGTCTTGACGAGCGCCTCGCCGTGGCTGACCACGCCGACGACGTCGAACGCGCCGGCGAGCAGCTTGCGCAGCTGCTCGGCGACGTTCGGATGATCTTCGGCCAGAACGACCGTCGGACGCTTCATCGGCCTGTCCGCCTGAGCGTTCCGTTCAGCATCCTCGCGGCACGGCCGGACTACTAGCGAAAATAAATGGGAATTCGCTAAGTAAATTTACTTCCGCAGGCCTGATTTCCGGGGATGGCGTCTCAGAAGAGGAGGCCGAGCTCCTCCGAGCGGCGCACGAGCTCCAGCGTCGAGTGGACGCCGAGGATCTGCATCATCGTGTATTTATGGGCTTCGACCGTGCGCACCGAGAGGCCGAGATCGGCTGCGATCTGCTTGGAGCGCAGGCCGCGACCGACGAGCCGCAGCACCTCGCGCTGCTTCGCCGTGAGGTTGTGGATCTCCTGGATCTGGCTCGATAGATAGCGCGCGCCGAGCGAAGGGGTCACGTACACGCCGCCGGCCAGCACCTGGCGCACGGCGGTGAGGAGATCCTTGCCGGCCGCGTACTTCAGCACGTAGCCGTTGGCGCCGGCGCGCATCGCCGCCGAGGCGAGCGCCGGTTCGGCGTGCATCGTGAGGAAGATGAAAGGCACGTGCGAGCCTTCCGCGCGGAGCTTCTTCAGCACATCGAGCCCGCTCATGCCGGGCATGCTGATGTCCGAGACGACGAGGTCGGGCTTCTGCGCGCGCACCGAGGCGAGCAGCGCTTCGCCGTCGGCCGTGACCTCGAGAATCTCGCAATCCTCGTAGAGGATGCGCTCGATGCCTTCGGCGACCATGCAATGGTCGTCGGCGATCACGACGCGCGCCGCCTTGCGTTTCTTCAGAGCCGGCGATGCGGCTGCAGCGGTATCCGTATGCATATGCGTGTCCCCTTGCCCGGACTCGACCCCAGTTGAAATGTACCGCCGAGGAGCTTCGCCCGCTCCTCGAGACTCAGTAGCCCGAGCCCGCGCGGCCGGACGCCCTCGCCCGGTTTGTTGAATCCTACGCCGTCGTCCTCGACGGAGAGCTCGGCAGAGCCGTCGACGATGCCGAGGCGCACCTCGATCTGGCGCGCTCGCGCATGGCGGATCGCGTTGTTGAGCGTTTCCTGCGCGGCGCGGTAGAGGCAGAGCGCGACCGCGTCGGGCAGATTGTCGGCGTTCGGCATGACGCGAAGGTCGATCGACGGCCCGTGGCGATGGCGCTGCATGTGGCAGAGCGAGCCGAGCGCGGCTTCGAGGCCGGTCTCGTGCAGCATGCTCGGATGCAGGTTGTGCGAGAGGTGGCGCACGTCCTCGCTCAGCGAGATGAGCTCGTCCTGCACGTGCGCGAGCTCGGCGCGGCTCGATGCGTCGGCGCTGCGGCGGATCGCGGAAAGCTCGATCGACACCGACGCGAGGCGCTGGTTGACGTCGTCATGCAGATCGCGCGCGATGCGCGAGCGCTCCTGCTCCTGCGCTTCGAGGAGGCGCCCGGCGAGCTCGCGCACTTCGCGGCTCGAATCGACCAGCGCGCGGCGGATGTCGACGCGCTGCTCGATCAGCACCGCGAGGAGCCACGACGCGACCGTCATCGCGAGGATCCACGATTTCAGGCTGAGCGCCGTAAGCTCGGCGTCGGATTCGACGAAGGGGCCCCGGCCCTCGCGGCTCAACTGGATCGCGACGACGGCGATCAGCACGACGAGGAGATACGCGCCGGCGACGCGGGCGCGCAATGCAATGAAGACGAGCACCGGAATCGGCGTCAGCAGCAGCAGCGGGCGCATGTACGAGAGCGCGCCGAACGCGTTCCAGAGAAACCCTATTGCGGCGATCGCGAAGATTGCGGCTATCGCGGTCCACGAATCCGGCACGAAGAGGCGCTGCACGGTCGCCCAGCGCGCGCGCGGCTTGAACCAGAACGGCGCCGCGGCGACGTAGCCGATCGCGTGCGCGATGCCGATCTGCAGCCATTCCGTGAAGTGGCTCTCGCCGGGATCGCCGCTCGCGCCCGCAAGGATGCCGGCCGCGCTCGCGATCGCCGGCAGTGCGAACACGAACACGCCGATGAACCAGGCGAGGTTGCGGAACGTGCGCAGCGGCGATGCGTCGCTGCAGAGGACGCGCATCGCGTAGGCGCCGAGCGGCACGAGCACGAGCGAGAGCAGCAGCGGAAATCCGTTCGCGACGCTGGAGCCGTCGGGCAGGGCCGCGCCGGCCCCGACACCGAGCGTCATGCCGACCACGCACGAAGCCCAGCGCGCCAGCGGCACGCTCATGAGGACGGCCAGCAGCACGCCGCCCGGAAGCCACACCAGCGGGCTCCCAACGCCATGCCCGCTGACGAGCACGGAGGTGACCTGCGCTGCAAAGCCGCCGGCGAAGAGAACGAGCCCCAAGCTCAGAGAGGATGGGGCAGCGACTGCCTCGAGCCTCACCATGCCGATGCTTCCCGTTCCGGAGCATCTCTCTCCGCGCCGCCCCCCGCGCGGAGTCCCTTGGACCATCCTAACGAACTGAACGGCATTGTCCACCGCCTTTCGTAAAGGGTCCTTACAGCTGTCTAAGTATTTCTACGTAGGCCGGAACGCGGCTTCTTCGCTGCCCGGAAGGGCGCCGCACCGCGACACTCCCGGGGCGACCGTCGCTCTGCCCGAGGCGACGAGGGCCTGCGGATTTCGACGCGGAGCGGCGGGGGATGCGGATGCGTTGGCTTTGGATCGTTCTCGCGGCAGTAGCCGCTTCCGCACCGGCGCCGGCTCGCGCCGAACCGCCGCAGGCGGCGGCGCCATGCATCGGCCTCGTGCTCGGCGGCGGCGGCGCGCGCGGCGCCGCGCACATCGGCGTCATCGAGGTGCTCGAGCGCGAGCACATTCCGGTCTGCCGCATCGCCGGCACCAGCATGGGCGCGATCGTCGGCGGCATGTACGCGGCCGGGTATTCCCCCGACGAGATGGCGGGGATCATCGGCAAGCTCGACTGGAATGATCTCTTCTCGGACGGGCCCGCCCGCGTCGAGATGCCGATGCGGCGCAAGCAGGCCGACTACCGCTATCTGCTCAACTTCGAGATCGGCTGGAAGAACGGCCACATCATCACGCCGGTCGGCGTCGTGCAGGGACAAAAGCTCCTGATGCTGCTGCGCCGGCTGCTGGTCTCGGCCTGGGACGTCGACGACTTCGACGCACTGCCGATCCCGTTCCGCGCGATCGCGACCGACATCGTCGCGGGCAAGGAAGTCATCTTCGGCGAGGGCGACCTGCCGCTGGCGATCCGCTCGAGCATGTCGGTGCCCGGTGCGTTCGCGCCGACCAACGTCGACGGCAAGCTGCTCGTCGACGGCGGCATCATGAACAACGTGCCGATCGACGTCGCGCGCGGCATGGGCGCGACGCGGCTCATCGTCGTCGACGTCGGCACGCCGCTCGCGGAGGAAGCCGAGCTCTCCAATCCGGTCGCGCTGCTCAACCAGATGGTCGGTGCGCTCACGATCGATCGCGTCAACAAGCAGCTCGCGACGCTGACGCCGCGCGACGTGCTGATCCAGCCCAGGCTCGGCAAGTTGTCGGCGGCGGAGTTCAATCGCGCGCAGGAAGCCATCGACATCGGCCGCGCCGCGGCCGAAGCCGCCATCGACGCGCTGCGCACGTTCTCCGCGCCGCCGGAAGCGTGGAACGCGTTCGCGGCGTCGCATCGGCAGCACCGCTTCGATCCTGCGCTGGTCGCGTTCCTCGACGTCGACAAGTCGCGCACGGAAACCGGCGAGTACGTCGCGAAGACGCTCGCGCCCGAAGTCGGCAAGCCGCTCGACACGAAGAAGCTCGAAGGCGACATCGGCGAGATCTACGGACGCGGCAACTACCAGCAGATCGACTACCACATCGTCGATCGCGACGGCGGCAAGGGTCTCGTGATCATTCCGGTCGACAAGCCGTGGGGACCCGTGTTCGGCCGCTTCGGCTTCCAGCTCGACGACGACTTCCAGGGTCGCAGCGAGTACCTCGTCTCGGCCGAGATCACCGCGAGCAACATCAACCGCTTCGGCGCCGAATGGCGCAACACGATATGGGCCGGCCGCATCGGCGGCGTCTACTCGGAGTTCTACCAGCCGTTCGGCCAGGGCTCGACGGGCTACGTGATGCCGTATGCGCTGCTGCGCAACGAGGACGTGCCGGTGTTCGACACCGACGCCGAGCAGCAGCTCGCCGAATATCGCATCAAGCGCCGCAACGTCGGGCTCGAAGGCGGCTGGACGCCGGCAAGCTACTGGCTCCTCAACGCCGCGTTCGAGCGCGGCCACGACAACGGCCGCCTGCGCGTCGGCGATCCGACCGCATTTCCGAGCGGGCGCGAGGACTACACGATGCTGCGCGCCGGCATCGCGTGGGACAGCCTCGACGACGCGCAGTTTCCGACGCGCGGCTCGCGCGTCAGCCTCGACTACGCGATCTTCCGGCCGGTGCTCGGCGGCGACGAGACCGGCAACGTCGCGCGGCTGATCGGCGATTGGGTGCCCGATCTCGGCAAGCTGACCGACCGCTGGCATCTCCTCCTCGGCACGCGCATGGCGAGCGCGACCGACAATGCGAAGTTCGTCGAGTCGGTGAGCTTCCTCGGCGGCTTCCTCAATCTCTCCGGGTTCGCCGAGCGCTCGTTCTTCGGCAACCAGAGCGCGTTCGGCCGCGCCGTCGTGTACCGGCGCACGGGCCGGCTCGATTCGCTGTTCTCGACGCCGTTCTACATCGGCGGCAGCCTCGAGACCGGCAACGCGTGGCGCGACAAGAACGACGTGCGGCTCGACTCACTGAAGGTCGGCGGCAGCGTGTTCGCAGGACTCAAGACGCCGCTCGGACCCGTGTTCCTCGGCTACGGCTATGCCGAGGGCGGCCACGACGCGGTCTACCTGACATTCGGCTCGCTGCTGCGCAACGAGCCGTAGCCGCGCGATCACGCCGGAGCTTCGCGCGCCGGACCGGCTTCGACCTCGCAGCCGGCGAAATTGACGGTCAGCCAGACGTGCGGCTCCTTGAGCTCGGAGCGGATCTCGCGGCGGATCGCGTCGAGCGTGCGGATGTTGCCGATCGGGAGGTCGAGCGGCACCTTGAAGTGCACCTCGACGAGCGCCATGCGGCCGGTCTTGGCGACGAAGCTCCGGTAGCCGGCAAGACGATGACGCGCGTTGACGACGTCGAGCGCGTCCTTGACGCGCCGGTCGAGATCGGCCGGCGCGATCTGCAGCACCTCTCTCGCCGCGCGCACGAGCGATGCGAGCGGCATCGGCAGCATCGCGAGCGCGAGGATGACGAGCACGGTCGAGTCGGCGTAGAGCCCCGCGCGGCCGATATCGGCGAAGCGGCCGAACGCGCCGACCGCGAACGCGATCAGGAGCGCGAGGTTCATCGAGCCGCTGATCAGCCAGCCTTTCGCGTCGAGCCGCAGCAGCTCCGAGTCGATGCGCTGCGCCGCGCGATGCACGTAGATCCAGAGCCCGAGGCAGATCGCGCCCATCGCGACGACCCAGATCATGCCGGCACCGAATGCCATCGCGTGACCGGGGCCGGCGAGCCCGAGGATGCCGTTGATCAGCGCGTAGGCGCAGACGAGGCTCAGCATGGAACTGTTGAACGCGAGCACGAGCGGCTCGAGGTGCCAGTAGCCGTACTGGAAGCGGCGGCTGCCCGAGCGCATGACGAGCCGCGACACCGCGAGCGAGCCGAGCGTCAGGATCACGTCGAGCAGCGAATAGAAGCCGTCGAACACGATCGAGTCCGACCCGATCCAGAGGCCGAACGCGACGCAGCTCGTGCCGACCAGCGCGGTCGCCACGATCGACTGCTTGAGCACGCGCTGTTCGAGAGTCGTGTCCATCGCCAGTTGCGGGTCGACGCGCGGGCGACGCAAAGCCGCGATGCGCACGCGCTTCGCGCGGATTCTCCGCATTGCGGCCGCGCACGCAAGCCGGCGCGGCGCGCGGACCCGCCCGCCTACTGCGGCGCCGCGACCACGATGTACTGGACCGAGCTTCCCGCGTACTGCGGCTGGTACCAGGTCGAGCCGCACTGCTGGTAGGTCATGCCATTGACGTTGACCGGCACGCACGACGGCGGGATCGAGTACGCGATCGAGCCGATCGCCGCCGCCGTCACTGCGACCGCCGTCGTGACCGCGGCAGCGCGCGCGACCGGATGGTAGTCGTTGTCCCAGTGCCGATCGACGTCGACATCGACGTCGACGTGGCGGTCGACGTTGACGTTCGTGTTGCGGTTCACGTTGGTGTTGCGGTTGACGTTGGCGCTGCGGTCGCCGCCGCCGACGCTGGTGCGCGTCGTTCCGTGGACCTGGCGCGCGGCGAGGTCGGACGCGAACGCGGCGACGAGGACGGCTGCGATCGCAACGGCGATACGGATCTGGCGCTTCGGATTCATGGCGGCCTCCTCACTTCGCGGATGCATCGACGACGGCGATCTCGATCTTCTGTGCCGTCTTCGGTTTCTCGAACACGAACGTCTTGTCGTCGATCGCGACGTTCGGATGCCAGGTGAAGACCGCGACGTACTGCGGTCGCGTCGGCTCTTCCACGGTCGTGATCACGAGCTTGCACGGCAGCTCGGTGCCGCGCGCGATCCATACCTGCCAGTCGACGTCGGGCTGCCGGAACGCGTAGTGCTCGCATTCGGTAGCGCCGATCTTCGACGGGCCGACGTACGCGGCCGCCGTGAGATCGCGGCCGTCATCGGGGCCGCTGCCCCACCGGAAAAGGTCCGACAGCGGCAACGAGATCTCATAGCGATCCCGAAGCACGTCGACCAGCTCGCGCACCGTC
>Ga0126377_10001548_pt1 | contig 15190 bp, 11 predicted proteins | sample PanSoiMetPlot_22_FD_92647 | JGI IMG/M metagenome (GOLD analysis project Ga0126377, IMG submission 92647) | Tropical forest soil microbial communities from Panama - MetaG Plot_22 | ecosystem: Environmental > Terrestrial > Soil > Tropical forest > Bulk soil | place: Panama | collected 2016-02-17
CGGGCGCACACCGAGACCGGGATCGACGCGGCCGGTCGCACGGTGGTCGCCGCCGCCCTCACCGTCGCCGCCCGCCGGTTCGGCCCGGGCGGCATCGAGGGCCGCCGGACGCTGGTCGTCGGGGCCGGCTCCATGGGCTCGCTCGCCCTGGCGACGCTCAAGCGCGCCGGCGCCGGCCCGCTGTCGGTGACCAACCGCGACGCCGCCCGCGCCCAGCGCCTGGCGTCCGCGTACGGCGCGGCGGCCGTGCCGTTCGAGGATCTCGCCACCGCCCTCGCCGACGTGGACCTCGTGGTGTGCGCGACCGCCGCGGACGGGCACGTGATCGGCCCCTCGCAGGTGACCGGCCCGGTGATGCTGCTCGACCTCGCGGTCCCGCGGGACGTCGACCCGGCCGTCGCGGCGGTGCCCGGCGTGACGCTCATCGACATGCAAGGCCTCGGTGCCGAGTGGGAGACCGGGGGCGCGCCCGCGTTCGGCAGCGACGAGGCCGAGGTCGCCGCGATCGTGGAGTCGGAGGTCGACGCGTACCGGCTGGTCCGCCGTGGCGCCGACGCGGCACCGACGGTGGCGGCGCTGCGTGCCCGCGCCGACGACGTGGTCGGCGCCGAGATGGCCCGGCTGCGCCAGCGCCGGCCCGACCTGACCGACGCCCAGCGCGCCGAGGTCGCCCAGACCGTGCACCGCGTGGTCCAGCAGCTGCTGCACCAGCCGACGGTACGGGTCCGGGAGCTCGCGGCTGGCCCCGGCGGCGACCATTACGCGCAGGTCCTCCGCGACCTCTTCGCGCTCGAGGTGCCCCCGCCCGCCCCCACGGCCGCCGACGTGCCCACCGGCGTCTGCGAAACGCACGAGGACGCCCCCGAGGACGGCGAACGATGACCTTCCGGCTCGGCACCCGGGGCAGCGCCCTGGCCATGGCACAGAGCGGCCTGGTGGCCGACGCCGTACGCGCGGCGACAGGCCGCGACGTGGAGCTCGTCGAGATCGTCACGCCCGGCGACCGGTCGAGCGCGCCGATCGAGCGGCTCGGTGTCGGCGTCTTCGTGTCCGCCCTGCGCGATGCCCTGGCGGCCAAGGAGATCGACTTCGCGGTCCACTCGTACAAGGACCTGCCGACCGCGCCGGCCGACGGGCTGACGATCGCGGCCATTCCGGAGCGCGAGGACCCCCGCGACGCCCTCGTCGCCCGTGACGGGCTCACGCTCGCCCAGCTCCCGCCGGGTTCGCGGGTCGGCACCAGCGCCGTGCGGCGGGTGGCCCAGCTGCGCGCCCTCGGGCTGCCCATCGAGACGCTGCCGCTGCGCGGCAACGTCGACACCCGGCTGCGCAAGGTCGCCTCGGGCGAGCTCGATGCCGTGGTGCTCGCCCGTGCCGGCATCGCCCGGCTCGGCCGCGCGGACGAGATCACCGAGATCCTCGACCCGGCGTTGATGCTGCCCGCCCCTGCCCAGGGGGCGCTGGCCGTCGAGTGCCGCACCGAGGATTTTGAACTGCTCGATGTGCTGGCTAGGCTCGATGACCCGAGCACAAGGGCCGCGGTCACCGCAGAGCGCGCCCTGCTCGCGACGCTGGAGGCCGGCTGCTCGGCACCCGTCGCGGGGCTCGCCGAGACCTCAGCACCACTGTCCGACCCATCAGCTTCCGCGATTGAGATCCACCTGCGCGGTGCGGTGTACAGCCTCGACGGGCGCGTCGCGCTCCGGCTGGCCCGCACCGGAACGCACACCGACGCCGTGGAGATCGGCCGGCTGCTCGCCGCCGACCTGCTCGCCGCCGGTGCCGACACCGTACTGGGAGTGCACCAATGACCCGCACCCGCAAGAGCGCCGGCCGGATCAGCTTCGTGGGCGCCGGCCCCGGCGACCCCGGCCTGCTCACCCGCCGGGCGTACGACGCCCTGGAGTCGGTCGACCACGTCGTCTTCGACCGGACCGTACCCGAGTCCATGCTCGCCGCGATCCGCCGCATCGCGCCCGAGGACGCCGAGTTCAGCCCGGCCGAGGGCGCTCCGGGCGACGTGGCAAAGGTGCTGCTGTCGGCGGCCCGGTCCGGGCTGCGCGCGGTGCACCTGGTGGCGGGCGACCCCTTCGGCCACGACTCGGTGGTCAAGGAGGTCCAGGCGGTCGCGCGGACCGCGGTGCCGTTCGAGGTCGTACCCGGCGTCGGCCAGGCGGCCGGTGTCGCGACCTACGCGGGCGTGCCGCTGTCCGGCGTGCGCACCACGGCGGACATCGACGACGCCACCGCCGTCGACTTCGACGCCCTTGCCGCCGCCGCCGGGCGCGGCTCCGTCGCGCTCGCGGTCGAGGCGGGAGAGCTGGGTACGGTGCGCGACGGCCTGCTGGCCGCCGGCGTCGATCCGACGATCGCCGTCGCCGTGACCGGCGACGGCACCGGCGAGACGCAGTACACGACCGCCACGACGCTGGACAGCGTCGTGGCCGCGGCGCTGGGCTTCGCCGGCCGGGTGGTGCTCACCGTCGGCGGCGGCGTGAGCCACCGGGACAAGCTCTCCTGGTGGGAGAACCGCCCGCTGTACGGCTGGAAGGTGCTCGTGCCGCGCACCAAGGAACAGGCCGGCGTGATGAGCGAGCTGCTGCGCGGCTACGGCGCCATCCCCTGCGAGGTGCCCACGATCGCGGTCGAGCCGCCGCGCACCCCGGCGCAGATGGAGCGCGCCATCAAGGGCCTGGTCGACGGCAGGTACGCCTGGGTGATCTTCACTTCGGTCAACGCCGTACGCGCGGTCTGGGAGAAGTTCGGCGAGCACGGCCTGGACGCGCGGCACTTCGGCGGCGTGAAGATCGCCTGCATCGGCGAGGCGACCGCCGAGGCCGTCCGCGCCTTCGGCATCGTGCCCGAGCTGGTGCCGGACGGCGAGCAGTCGTCGGAGGGCCTGCTCGCGGAGTTCTCCCCGCACGACGAGATCCTCGACCCGGTCGGCCGGGTGCTGCTGCCGCGCGCCGACATCGCCACCGAGACGCTCGCCGCCGGGCTCACCGACCTGGGCTGGGAGGTCGACGACGTGACCGCGTACCGCACGGTGCGCGCCGCGCCGCCGGCCGCCGAGATCCGTGACGCCATCAAGACCGGCGGCTTCGACGCGGTGCTGTTCACGTCGTCGTCGACGGTGCGCAACCTGGTCGGCATCGCGGGCAAGCCGCACGCCCGCACGGTCGTCGCGGTCATCGGGCCGAAGACGGCGGAGACCGCCGCGGAGGCGGGGCTGCGTGTCGACGCCCAGCCCACCCACGCCTCCGTGCCTGACCTGGTCGAGTCGCTCGCGGCGTACGCTGTCGAACTGCGCGAGAAGCTCGCCGCGATGCCGGCGAAGTCCCGCCGGGGCGCCAAGGTGCAGGGCCCGACCGCCCTGCGCTTCCGGTAGCCGCCGGCACAACCCGCACCGGAGGAGGTCGCCGCGATGGTCGACTTCGAACCGCCCGTGGTACGCCCGCGCCGCCTGCGCACCACCGCCGCGATGCGGCGGCTGGTCGGCGAGACCGTGGTGACACCCGGCCAGCTCGTACTGCCGATGTTCGTGCGCGAGGGGCTGACCGAGCCGCGCCCGGTCAGCTCGCTGCCCGGGGTCGTCCAGCACACCCGCGAGTCGCTGCGCAAGGCGGCCGCCGAGGCGGTGCAGGCCGGGGTCGGCGGCATCATGCTGTTCGGCGTGCCGGCCACCCGCGACCCGCAGGGCTCCGGTGGCACCGACCCGCGGGGCATCCTCAACGTCGCCATCCGGGACGTGATCGCCGAGGTCGGCGACGCCGCCGTGGTCATGGGCGACCTGTGCCTCGACGAGTTCACCTCGCACGGCCACTGTGGCGTGCTCGCCGCGGACGGCACCGTGGACAACGACGCGACGCTCGTCCGCTACGCGGACATGGCGGTCGCCCAGGCCGAGGCCGGGGTACCCGTGGTCGGCCCGTCCGGGATGATGGACCGCCAGGTCGCGGTGGTACGCCGCGCGCTCGACGTGGCCGGGCACCAGGACGTGACCATCCTGGCGTACGCCGCGAAGTACGCATCGGCCTTCTACGGCCCGTTCCGTGAGGCCGTCGAGTCGGCGCTCGACGGCGACCGGCGCACCTACCAGCAGGACCCGGCGAACTTCCGCGAGGCGCTGCGGGAGGTCGAGCTGGACATCGCCGAGGGCGCCGACATCGTCATGGTCAAGCCGGCCCTGCCGTACCTCGACGTGCTCTCCGCCGTTGCCGCGTCGGTACGCGTACCCGTCGCCGCCTACCAGGTCTCCGGTGAGTACGCGATGGTCGAGGCGGCGGCCGCCAACGGCTGGCTGGACCGGGAGCGCGTGATGGTGGAGACACTCACCTCGATCCGGCGCGCCGGTGCGTCGGTGATCCTCACTTACTGGGCCGTCGAGGCCGCCCGCCTGCTGCGCGAGCGCTACTGATGTCCGAGCAGAACGCCTTCGGGCAGCAGATGAAGCAGCGCAACATCGTGCTGGTGTGGCTGGTCTGGCCGTTCATCACACTCGGCATCTACCACTTCGTCTGGTATTACAAGATCCACCGGGAGATGCACGACTTCGACACCCGGGACGACGTGCCAACCGCCGGCCCGGTGCTGGTGCTGATCTTCCTCGGCTGGACCGTCGTCGCCCCGTTGGTCTCGTACTACCGGACCGGCAACCGGATCCGGAACGCGCAGCGGGCCGCCGGCCTGGCGCCCACCGCCGAGCCGTTGCTTGGCATGATCCTCATGCTGATCCTGGGCCTGGGCGCGCTCTACTACCAGGCCGAGCTGAACAAGGTCGTGGCCGTCTACGGGGACGCGGCCCCGGGCACCACGGTGCCGCTCGCGGCCTGACCCCGCCGCCCCGACCTCGTCTTCGACCGCCTGGGTGCCGCCAGCCGGGCGGCCACCCCGGCGACATCGGCCTCGTACTCGCGCCACTCCCGGTCCGGCCGGAACCCGATGTCCGAGTTGACCTTGACCAGGCTCTCCATGTCGTACGAGTGCCACGTCTGCACCGACTTGAGCCGGGGTTCGGCCGAGCGCAGCTCGAAGAGCATGCGTGCCTTGATCGCGCGGCTGAGGCCGTACCCCCGGTGGTTCGGGACCACGATCGTGTCGTACTGGTCGGCACGGTCGGGGTGCTGGGCGGCCACCACGACCTCGGTCAGGCCGGCCACCTCACCGGTCGCCTCGTGGGTCGCCACCACGATGTAGGGCTTCAGCCCCCGCATGTGCAGCGTCATCAGGCTGTTGCGCAGCCGGTTCGCGTCGTACGAGCTGGGCCGCAGGTCCAGGTCGCCGAGGTCGTCGTCGGCGGCGTGCGCGGCGTACTTCGCGGCGGCGTAGCTCGCGTACAGCTCCTCGGGCGGGCCGCCGCGGTAGTACTCGATGCGGTACCCGGCCGCCACTCCGCCGGCCATCTCACCCAGCTTGTTCCAGTCCACCGTGGACAGCTCCAGCACGCTCCGCGTCTCGACGTACGCACAGGTGAAGCCCATGGACTCGTAGAACCCCGCGGCCGGCGTACCACCGATGACCTCGACCCCGAGCGTGGCGAAGCCTTCCTCGTTCGCCCGGTTGACCGCGGCGGTGAGCAGCTCCCGGCCGACGCCGCTGCGCCGGGCGGCCGGGTGCACGTGCACCTCGAGCACCGCCATCTTGTCGAACAGCAGAACGTTCGCCTGGCCCAGCAGGGACTCGCCGTCGGGCTTGTCTTCGCCGGCCGAGCCCGGGCTCGCCTCGGCGATCCAGATGACCCGCCGCTCGCCCGGCATGGTTACTGACAGGTATTCGCGGAAGGCGTCGGTGCGCCAGGGCGGATCGTCCGGGAGATCGACCGCGAGCATCGCGTTCAGCGCGCTCACCATCGTCTCGATCTCTGTAGACGGCGCGGTCCGGGGGTCCCACTCGCGTACCAGCACGCATCCAGCTTGCCCATAATCGGGCGGGAGCGGTAGGGGTAATACACACGAGTTTCATACACAACGAAAGGTTGATCTTACGCAGCGTATAACTCTCGCCTTGCGAGCCGACTGGGGTAACCTCGACGCCATGCCCCGCTACGACTACCGCTGCCGCCAGTGCGGCGCGACCTTCGAGGTCAACCGCCCGATGAGCGCCGCCGGCGACCCGGCGAGCTGCCCCGACGGACACCACGACACGGTCAAGCTGCTCAACACGGTGGCGGTCGCCGGGCTCGCTCCGGCGAAGGTCAGCGCCGGTGCGCCGTCCGGTGGCTGCTGTGGCGGAGGCTGTTGCGGCTGACGCCGCCCGTCCGGGGTGCCGCGATATCCCGGAGATCGGCTGCGGGCCGATCTGAGCTGCCCGTTTCCCCGATGTAGCTGGTTGCGCCGGTGGGGCACGATAAGCGTGACTTCACGGGGGGCGGAGGTTTGCCTGTGTCGCGACGCTATCTGCCAACCGGGTCGGTGACGTTCCTCTTCACCGACATCGAGAGCTCGACACGCCTGGCCCGCCTGCTCGGCAGCGAGTACCGCCAGGTGCTGATCGAGCATCGAAAGCTGCTGTTGCAAGCCCTGTCCAACCGGGGCGGCGTCGCCATGTCCACAGAGGGCGATGCCATGTTCGTCGCGTTCCCGGACGCCGGCGACGCGGTGGCCGCCTGCGTCGACGCGCAGCTCGCGCTGGCCGGCCACGTTTGGCCGAACACCGAGGCGCGACCGGCGGTACGCATGGGCCTGCACACCGGGCACGCCGAGCCGGTCTCCGGCGAGTACACCAGCCCCGAGGTGCACCGCGCCGCGCGCATCGCCGCCGCCGCGCACGGCGGCCAGGTGCTGTGCTCGGAGGCAACCGTCGCCGCGGCGGGCGATCTCGAAGACGGGATGTGGGCGCTCGACCTGGGCCTGCACCGCCTGCGCGGCTTCGACGACAGCGAGCGGATGTTCCAGATCGTGGCGCCCGGGCTCGAGCGCCACTTCCCGCACCTGCGCACTCTCGCGACCAGCCCGCACAACCTGCCCGGTGTGGCCACCTCGTTCATCGGCAGGGTCGCCGAGCGCGCGGCGCTCGCCGACCTGGTCGGCCGGCACCGCCTGGTGAACGTCGTCGGCCCGGGCGGCGCCGGCAAGACCCGGCTCGCGCTGGAGCTCGCGGGTGACCTGATCGCCGGGCACCCGGACGGCGTGTGGTTCACCGACCTCGCCGCGGTCACCGACCCCGAGCTGGTGGCGGTCGCCGTGGCGGCGACGCTGGGCCTGCGTCCCGAGCCCGGGCGGGCGGTGGTCGACACGGTCCGCGACTTCACCTCCGACAAGCGCTGCCTGCTGGTCCTCGACACCTGTGACGCCCAGCCCGGCGCCACGGCACACCTGGTCAGCCGGGTGCTGGACAGCGGTTCGGCGACCCGGGTGCTGGCCACCAGCCGCGAACCCCTGAACCTGCCGGGGGAGGCGGTGTGGCGGATCCCGCCGATGTCGCTGCGGCCCGGGCCGCACGGCGAGCCGAGCGAGGCGGTCGCGCTGTTGCAGGAGCGCATCTCCGCGAGCCGCGGCGGGCAGCCCATGCCAGCGGGCGAGGTCGAGCAGCTGGCCCGGGTCGCGCGGCGCCTGGACGGGCTCCCGCTGGCGCTGGAACTGGCCGCGGCTCGGCTGCGCAACCTGTCGGCGAGCGAACTGGCCAACCGGATGGAGTCCGGTGACGCGCTGGACATCGGACCGTCCACCTCGGACGGTTCGGACGCGACCGACCGGCACGCCACGATCCAGGCCACCGTCTCCTGGTCGTACCGCACGCTCGCGCCGCAGGCCGCCCAGCTGCTGCGCTGGATGTCGGTGTTCGCCTGCCCCGTCGACATGCCGGCCGTCGAGTGGCTCACCGGTGCCGACCCGCTGGACATGCTCTCCGTGCTGGTGGACAAGTCGCTCGTGGTGACCGAGCCGACCGCCGACGGCACCCGATACCGGATGCTCGACCCGATCCGGGCGTACGCGGGCCGGCGGCTGGTCGCCCAGGGCGAGGACGAGTCGGCGCACACCCGGCACGTGGCCTGGGCACGACAGGAGATCCGGCGCCTGCGGTACGGCCCCGACGGGCGCCAGGCGCCCACCAGCATGTACGAGATCGACCCGCTCGCCGACGAGGTGCGCGCCGCCCTGCGCTGGTCGGTGACCCGGGGCAGCGCCCGCGACGCGTTGGCCCTGGCCGCCGGGCTCGACCAGTGGTGGCGCGAGCGGGGCCTGGCCCGGGAGGGCAGGCTCTGGCTGTTCCGGGCGTACGAGCGGCTCGCCGCGACCGGGGAGGCGGTGCCCGAGGCGGAGCTGTCCACCGCGTACGCCATGCACTGCCGCCACGCGAGCGCCGACGGGGAACACGCCGAGGCACTGCGGTTCGCCGAACGGGCGGAGGCGGCGGCGCGTCGTACCGGCGACGACGGGCTGCTGGCGTCGGTGCGCGCGTGCCGGGTGCAGCCGGTGCTGGCCACCGGCGACTTCGCGGCGGCCGAGAAGGCGTGTCGGGAGGTGCTCGACTGGGCACGGTCGCGGCAGGTCAGCCAGGAGGCACTCGAGGCCGTCTACTTCCTCGCGCAGCTCTTGTGGCGGCGCGGCGCCCTCGACGAGGCGGCGGAACTGCTGGCCAACGCCCGCCCCGTGGAGGCGTCCCGGTCATTGGAGCGGGGTCGCCGCACCGTCGACATGATCCTGGGCATGGTGGCCCTTTCCCGTGGTGACCTCGTGGCGGCGCACGACCACCTGACCGTGACCCTGCGCTCCCGGATGCAGTTCGGCTTCCACTCCGGTGCCTGCGAGACACTCAACGCGCTGGCGGCGCGCTGCGCGTTCGGCGGGGACCAGCCCACGGCCGTACGGCTGTTCGGCGCGGCCGGGGCGGCGCAGGTGCGGCTGCGCGGCGCGAGTGCGATGCTGGCGCCGTTCTGGCGGGAGCAGCAGGACCGCATCCGCGCGTCGATCGGCGACGCCGCCTTCGACGAGATGTACGGCATCGGCGCCGCGCTCACCCTCGAAGAGGCGGTCGCGGTAGCACTCTCGGTCGACCATCCCGACATGGACGCGGGCTCCGCCCGCTTTGCCGACATCTCAAGCCACACCTGAGGGTAGCCGGCACCACCTGGTCGGATATCGACGATCATGCGTCCGTCCAGTAGACGGTGCCGATGGATCGCCACTAGCGTGACCGCAATTTCGTCGCTGGTGGGGGGCATCGATGGCACTGCAGATCCGCAACCAGCAGCCGGTGCGACGGCCGCTCGGGCAGGTTCCGCCACAGGTGCGGGCGGGCGGGTACGTGGAGCTGCGCCTGCACGGCGTGGGAGGTACGTCGCCCGAGGACCTGCTCGGGGATGTGGCGCCGCAGCTCGTGGCGGGTGACCGGATAGCGGGCTTCTACCGTACGGCCGACCAGCCGGTGCCGGCCCCGCCGGGCGCGGCGTTGCCGACGTACCCCCGCGAGGTGACGCCGTCCGGCGAGAAGCCGCCGCTGCCCGCCGAGCGGTACATCGAGGCGTACTCATGGGGTGGGTTGACCTCTCGCAGCGCCTCGCGGGTGCTGTGGGTGCTGCTACTGCCGTTCGCGCTGGCGAACGCCGCGGGGTGGATGTGCACCCGGGCGGTCCTCATGTCGCCGTGGCGGTTCCGCCTGCACCGGTTCGCGGTCCGGTTCGCCGGTCTGGCGATGACGCTGAACGTGGTCGTCCTGCTGCTGATGGCGGGTGAGGACCTGATCGGCGCGCGGTGTACGAACAACGAAAGCTGCCGGGCGAGCTTCGCCCCGGCGCAGGTGTTGCACAAGTACTGGTTCACCGACCACACCGGACGCGCGATGGCCGTCGGCGCGCTCGTGCCGGTCGCCGCCGCGCTGCTGTTCTACCTCCTCAGCCGCGTTGCGAGCGGGCGGTACACCGTGAAGGACGCGCCGGACCAGACCGCGGGTGGTGGCGAGAAGCCGGAGCAGGTGCGCAACCCGGCCGCGGATGGCGCGGCGGCCATGAACGACGATCCGGCCCGACCGACGGTCGATCTGCAGAGTCGGGGCTTCTGGGAGGGGTACCGGTCCTCGCGGCGGCTCAGCGGCCTGCACCTGGCGGCGGCGCTGGCGACGGTCGCCGGCGTCCTTGCCTGGACTGTCCACCGCACGCTGGCCCCGTCACATGACGATCCGTGGAACACGTTGCTCCGCGGGGCCTCGGTCGCGGTTGTCGGACTGGTGCTCGTGGCCCTCGCCGCCAGTACCAGCGGGCGGTGGCAGAACCCCTTACTGCTGTCGCTGGCCGGCGTCGCCTTCGTCGGCGCGCTGGTCGACGCGTGTCTGATCGGTCCTACGAAGAAGGCACCCGATTTCGTCTCGGGCATGCGCTGGGTGGCAACGGGCACGTACACGCTGGTCGTGCTCGCGATCCTCCTCACCGTCCTGGTCGTCCTCGTCGGGGGCGGCCAGCAGAGCGACTCGTTCGTGAAGTTCGGGCCCGCGTTCGTGCTGGCGTTCGGGTTCATCATTGTCAACGCGATCGGCGCGTTGATCATCATGCGACTGGGCGCGTGGCTGAACTTCCCCGCGATCCGTGCCACGGATCAGCCTGACGAGCGCGAGCGCTACCTGTACACGTTCATAGACAGCGCCGCCGTCTGGTGCATGATCGCTGGGATCGCCGTGGTCCTCGTCTTCGGCCTGGTGGCGATCTTGAAGTGGCGGGGGAAGGGAAAGGGGGACAACTCGGCGATTCTCGGCGAGTACCCGCCTCCCGCGGCGCCGCTCGACGTGTGGGCCAGGACGCCTGATCCGGAGCACCTGACTTCGGACGACAACGGGTGGCTCGGCAAGGTCGCCCGAGCCCGGTTCTTCGCCAAGCTGCCGCGCAAGCTCGACCTGTTCATCCTTCTCATCGTGCTGGCCTGTACGGCGACCCTGATCACCGTCGCGGCCCTCTACTTCTGGACGGACGTCTCCGTCGAACCACGGTCGCTGGTGGCGACCATCGCCTCCTCGGCCGCGGTGGCCGCCCCGCTCGCCCTGGTCGCCCTGATGAGATGGGGCTGGAAGAGCGACGCCGCCCGCCGGCACATCGGCATCGTCTGGGACGTGATCACGTTCTGGCCGCGCGCGTACCATCCGTTCGCGCCGCCCTGCTACGCCGAGCGTGCCGTGCCCGAACTCCAGTGGCGGCTGTGGCATCTCCAGTGCCAGGACGCCAAGATCGTCATTGCCGCGCACAGCCAAGGCTCGGTGATCGCGGCTGCCGCGCTCCTCCAGCAGCCCCACCGCAAGCCCGGCTCCGACGTCGGCCTACTGACCTTCGGTTGCCCGCTGGACACCCTGTACAAGTGGGCGTTCCCGGCGTACTTCAACGACGACGCGTTCGGCGTGATCACCGGATCGACATCGGCGCCGCCTCGCGAGGGCATTGAAGCGATCACTCTGGCCCGGGTGAGCGTCTGGCGCAATCTCTACTGCAAGACCGACTACATCGGGAACACCCCGGTGTCCGCGGCGTCCGGCCTGCCTGGAGCGCCGGGCACTCCAGTGCAGGCACAGACCATTCTCGACCCGGTGTCCGCGACGTACGTCGTCGGCCAGCCGCGTGCCAGCATCGGCGCGCACACCGGCTACTGGACCCACCCGGACGTGTGGGCCGACATCGAAGGCATGCACCGCCCCGTCTAGAGGATCGTCCAGGTGTCCCCGGAGTTGAGGAGTGACGCGAGCGCGGCCTCGGGGTCGTCGACCTTGGCGCGTGCCTTGTCCAGCTGCTCGCGGACGGTCGCGTCGTAGGCCGAGCGGCGCACCTTGCGCAGCACGCCGATCGGGGTGTACCGGTGGTCGAGCTGCGGCAGCCGGGACAGGGCGAACGCGTACGCCGGCGAGCCGACGGTCTGGTCGTGGACCACGATCTCGTCGGGCGCGACGTCCGCCGTCGCGCGCACCTCGAGCCCGAAGCCGCCCGGCGGGTGGATGACGCACCACTCGCCCTGCGCCCCGAAGGTCACCGGGCTGCCGTGTTCGAGCCGGATCAGGTAGTCGTCGCGGGTCGCCGGTGCCTTGAGCGTCTCGAACGCCTCGTCGTTGTAGATGTTGCAGTTCTGGTAGATCTCCACGTACGCCGAGCCCTGGTGCTCCGCCGCGGAGCGCAGCACGCTGGTCAGGTGCTTGCGGTCGGAGTCGATCGTGCGGGCCACGAACGACGCCTCCGCGCCGAGCGCCAGCGACAGCGGGTTGAACGGCCAGTCCGCCGAGCCCACCGGCGTCGACTTGGTGACCTTGCCCAGCTCGCTGGTCGGCGAGTACTGACCCTTGGTCAGGCCGTAGATCCGGTTGTTGAACAGCAGGATCTTGAGGTTCACGTTGCGGCGCAGCGCGTGGATCAGGTGGTTTCCGCCGATCGAGAGGGCGTCGCCGTCGCCGGTGACCACCCAGACCGACAGGTCAGGACGGGTGACCGCGAGGCCGGTGGCGATCGCCGGGGCCCGGCCGTGGATCGAGTGCACGCCGTAGGTGTCCATGTAGTACGGGAACCGGCTGGAGCAGCCGATACCGGAGATGAAGACGATGCGCTCCTTCGGGATGCCCAGCTCGGGCATGAAGGACTGCATGGCCGCGAGGATCGCGTAGTCCCCGCAGCCGGGGCACCAGCGCACCTCCTGGTCGCTCTTGAAGTCCTTCGCGGTCAACTGCAGCGGCTCAGCCATGGCCGACCACTCCCTCCAGCACCGTCTCCAGCTCGGCCGAGGTGAACGGCAGGCCCCGGACCTGGTTGTACGCGATGGCGTCGACCAGGTACTTCGAGCGGATCACCGAGGCGAGCTGGCCGAGGTTCATCTCCGGGATCACCACCCGGTCGTAGGCGCGCAGCACCGCGCCCAGGTTGCGCGGCAACGGGTTGAGGTGCCGCAGGTGCGCCTGCGCGATCTTCATGCCGCGTTCGCGCAGGTTGCGGCAGGCGGCGCCGATCGGCCCGTACGTCGATCCCCAGCCGAGCACCAGCACCGTCGCGTCGCCGTCGGGGTCGTCGGCGGCGATGTCGGGTACGTCGATCGCCTCGATGCGCGCGGCCCGGGTGCGGACCATGAAGTCGTGGTTCGCCGGGTCGTACGAGATGTCGCCGGTGATGTCCGCCTTCTCCAGGCCGCCGATGCGGTGCTCGAGGCCGGGCGTGCCGGGCACCGCCCAGGGCCGCGCCATGGTCACCGGGTCACGCAGGTACGGCAGGAACTTGCCGTCGCTCCCGTTGGGCTCGCGGGCGAACTGCACGGTCAGGTCGGGCAGCGCGGAGATATCCGGCAGCAGCCACGGCTCGGACCCGTTGGCGAGGTACCCGTCGGAGAGCAGGATCACCGGCGTCCGGTAGGTCAGGGCGATCCGGGCGGCCTCCAGCGCCGCGTGGAAGCAGTCGGCGGGCGAGCACGCCGCGATGACGGCCGCGGGCGCCTCGCCGTGGCGGCCGTACAGGGCCATGAGCAGGTCGGCCTGCTCGGTCTTGGTCGGCATGCCGGTCGAGGGGCCGGCGCGCTGCACGTCGATGACGACCAGCGGCAGCTCCAGCGCGACGGCCAGGGAGATCGTCTCGCCCTTGAGCGCGACGCCGGGGCCGGAGGTGCTGGTGACGCCGAGGGCGCCGCCGTACGAGGCGCCGAGCGCGACGCCGACCGCGGCGATCTCGTCCTCGGCCTGCACCGTCGCCACACCGAACTTCTTGTGCTTGGCCAGCTCGTGCAGGATGTCGCTGGCCGGGGTGATCGGGTAGGCGCCGAGCACCAGCGGCAGCTTGGACCGTACGCTCGCCGCCACCAGGCCGAGCGCCAGCGCGGTGTTGCCGGTGATGTTGCGGTAGTTGCCCGATGGCAGCTGCGCGGGGGCGATCTCGTACCGGACGGCGAAGTCCTCGGTGGTCTCGCCGAAGTTCCAGCCGGCGTTGAACGCCGCGGTGTTCGCCGCCACCAGGTCCGGCCGGCTGGCGAACTTCTTGGCGAGGAACTCGATGGTCGACTCGTACGGCCGCGAGTACAGCCAGGACAGCAGCCCGAGGGCGAACATGTTCTTGGCGCGCTCGGCGTCCTTCTTGGGCACGTTGAGCGGCTCGAGCGCCTTTATGGTCATGCTGGTCAGGCCCACCGGGTGCACCGCGTACCCGTCGAGGGAGCCGTCGTCGAGCGGGCTCTCGGTGTAGCCGACCTTCTGCAGGTTCCGCTTGGTGAACTCGTCCGTGTTGACGATGATCTCGGCTCCGCGCGGGAGGTCCGGGAGGTTGGCCTTGAGCGCCGCCGGGTTCATGGCGACCAGGACACTCGGTGCGTCGCCGGGTGTCAGGATGTCGAAGCTCGCGAAGTGGACCTGGAAGCTGGAGACGCCCGGTAGTGTGCCGGCTGGCGCACGGATCTCGGCCGGGAAATTCGGCAAGGTCGAGATGTCGTTGCCGAGCTGGGCAGTCTCCGAGGTGAATCGGTCGCCGGTGAGCTGCATGCCGTCGCCGGAGTCCCCGGCAAAGCGGATCACCACGCGGTCGAGTTGGCGGATCTGCTTGTTGGTCACGTGGACCGGCCTCCTCGAGGGTACGAGTGTGCGATTCCGAGCCTACGTCGTACGGATCCGGCACGTGCACGTGCGTCCGGCGCGTCCTGGCTACCCGGACAGTGCCCCGGGATGCGACTCTCGCACTGTCTTGGGCGGTTTGGGACCCGGGTACGCTGTCCGCGTGCACACCTACCTCGGGTCGTACGCGACGCTCGGGTTGCTGCTGATCGTCACCGCGCTCATCTTCGTCGGCGCCTTCGGCGCCAACCGGCTGCTGCGCCCGTCCTCGCCGGCCGAGCCGGCGGGCAAGTTCGACACGTACGAGTGCGGCGTCGACCCGGTCGGCGGCGGCTGGGCACAGGCGCAGGTGCGCTACTACATCTACGCGTTCCTCTACGTGCTGTTCGCGGTGGAGAGCGTGTTCCTGTTCCCGTGGGCCGTCATCTACTCGAAGCCCGGCTTCGGCGCGACCGCCGTCGCGGAGATGGCCGTCTTCATCGGGATCCTCGCGCTCGGGCTGCTCTACGCCTGGCGCAAGCGCGTGCTGCGCTGGGTCTGATCAGGCCGGGCAGGCCGGCCCCTTCGGGGCCGGCTGATCAAGCCGGGCGGGCCGGCCCCTTCGGGGCCGGCGGATCAAGCTAGGCCGCGGCGGGCCACGGCGGGCGGCCGGTCGCCGCGGACCGAGGCGACCATGTCGAGCACCTGGCGGGTCTCGCGCACCTGGTGA
>Ga0126377_10001549_pt1 | contig 15181 bp, 12 predicted proteins | sample PanSoiMetPlot_22_FD_92647 | JGI IMG/M metagenome (GOLD analysis project Ga0126377, IMG submission 92647) | Tropical forest soil microbial communities from Panama - MetaG Plot_22 | ecosystem: Environmental > Terrestrial > Soil > Tropical forest > Bulk soil | place: Panama | collected 2016-02-17
AGCTGTGAGCTCGTCCGGTTGAATCGGCGCATTGGTATTCTGCGCCGTTGCTGAGACGGCAAACAAAATTAGGGCCGCGCTCCCACACAACAAGGTTTTCATGGGCCGCTCTCCAGGTTCCGCTGAAACAACGGCCTCAAGCCCCATGCGTTCCCGTGGATCACATGAATAGCCACCCGCGCAGTCGTGTTCGGTGAGACGTAGAAAGTCATGTCCGCTTTTGGGTCAAAAGCAGACATGTACAATGCAAAGAGCCATGTCTGCTTTACCCCCGAAAGCAGACATGTGCAGCGCACTAACCCATGTCCGCTTTGGGCCAATAGCGGACATGTGCAGTGCAGACAACCAGATCCGCTTTTCGCGCGCCAAAGCGGACACCTTGATAAGAGCTGTTTTAGGCATTGACCGCGTTATGCGGCCGTCTGTCTGGGCCGGGTCTCAGGCATCGCGAACAAAACAAAGCTAAAGGCAGCAGCTGCGATGATCCCGAGTGCTAAGAAGGCAGCTGAGCCGCCAGCGTGATCAGCCACGTAACCGGCTAACAGCACGCTAACGGATGCGCCGATGCCGGTCGCGGTACCCACGATTCCCTGCGCCACATTAAAATGGCCGGATCCGTAAGTGACATCGACAACGATCAGTGGAATCAAGACGCTGAAGACAGAGGCCGAAATACCATCAAGAACTTGGATTAAGACGAGCAAGTTTGGATCGCTAATAAAGGCAAACAGCAATGTACGCAAAAGTAGCGCGCCCATACCGACCAGCAACAGTGGACGGCGTCCCCAAGTCTGCGCACCGAGGCCGACCGAAGGAGACAACAGCGCTACGACAATTTGTGGGACAACCATGCAAGCGGCAATCACAGCAGGCGCCAACGCGCTTGATTGCATCGTAATGAAGCTCCCGAGCGTTGGGAGCATTGCAGCATTGGCGAACTGGAACATAAACAAGACCAATGCGAACTTCATTAGCGAACTGTTTTTTGCAAGCGTCAGTAAAGTGGTTTTGCGCTTATTATTGGCGCTCTGGTCCTCGCCATGCGCCAGCTGCGGGTTGATTTCCTCAGCCCGTATGAGCGCACAGGACACTATCGTTGGAATCGTTAAAAGCAGCGTGACGATGAAAACGGATCGACTCGATAAGAAATACCCACAGGCCCCCATTGCTGCTGCCGCGAGTCCGCTTCCAATAGACGCGAAACGAGCATTTCGCCCCAGGCGTCGACCTATCTCCCTCCGGCCAACTAGACCAAGACTAATTGCTGCGATAGTCGGCCCCAGAACACAGCTGGCCGCCGCCTGGAGAATGGCCGCCACGAGAACGACAGGAAAGATGGGCCATGCCGCGTAGGCAAACGCACTGATTCCGATTACCGCTACTGACAGTCCGGCAACCAGTCTCTCCGAGCGCGCCCAATCAACCAGCGCTCCACCCGGAATTTGACCGAGCAAAGCCACGAGCCCGTTCACTGAAAGTATCAAGCCGATCTCGGCTTGGGTCCATTTCTGAGTTGTCAGATAGACAGCTATGAACGGACCGAATCCCGTCTGCACGTCAGCAAGAAAGAACACGAACCAATCAAGCGCCCGGCTGCTGCGCAATGATGGTTCATGACGCGCGGATACAACCGTCGTTGCGGGCCTCCGACGATGGTACCAAATGGCATCAAGCAGCTGCGTCGCTTGCGCAAACAGATTATTTCTCCTCTGGTACCACAGACGGGGGCTTGAGCGGTTCTAGCGCTCCCGTTGAACCAATGACGACACTTGGATTGCCATCTTTGTATTCGGGCGCTGCCTTCAATTGATCTTGCGTCAGCGATAGCCTGATATTTTTCTCGTCCTTGATCGCCCCGTCAAAATGCAACGCGCTCCAATCAACGGCAATCTTGCGACTGCCGACGCCGAGAAAGCCACCGAAATCAATAACGGCCGCACGCACACGCCCGGCAGAGTCAACAACCACATCAATGACACGCCCCATCTCCTTGCCGTCAGCACCCTGAACGGGGCGGCCAAGAATTCCGCGCGCAGCGGTCTCATTGACGACAGGTGGCTTGGATTCCGCCGCATCGTCGGCGTACAGAAATTGCGGTTGTATGATCGAAGCGATTGCCAACCAAATGAAAGCCGTTGCGATACAATTGGTGCGCACGACCAGAACTCCTATGAAGCCTCGTGGGGCCTAGCCGCGCGTGTCATGGTTCTCATCATTGCATGGAGCCGGCTAGACCGGCGGCACGATTGAAAAGGTGACGGTACCGCGAGATCGCATCACTTCAACCGCCACGTCGTCATTTGACCCGCGCCGAATGCGAATATCGAGTTCCGCATCCTTGAGCCGCAAGCTTTTGATAGTTATTTCATCGAGGAAGGGCGGAAGCTGGGGATCGCGAAGACGAACTTCCATTCGCTCGCTATCGAACTCAAAACCCAACGAAGCTGCGAGGAGCGCAAAAGGAACCGCACTCGCCCACGCCTGCGGCGCACACGCAACCGGATAGAGCGTAGGTCCCCGCTGCCGCTGTCGCTGAAACCCGCAAAAAAGCTCAGGCAACCTGCGCAAATCCATGTACTTCGCAGCAGCGAACAAGCCGCCGAATACACGCAGGACCGAGCCTTTCAGGCCATAGCGAGAAAAACCTAACGCAATAAGTGCGTTATCGTGGGGCCATACTGAGCCGTCGTGATACGACATTGGATTGTAGCGTACTTCGCCTTTTGCAATGGTCCGGATGCCCCAGCCGGAGAATGAATTCGCCCCTAAAAGGGCCTCGGCAACGTCGCCCGCACGCTCCTTTTTTACGACACCACTAAACAGTGCTTGACCGGCATTGGACGATCGCACGCGGCAGGGATTTTTGTCGCCGTCGAGCGCCAAAGCGTAGCTTCCGATCTTAGGACACCAAAAGGCAGCTTCGAAATTCTCGGCCAGTCTTTCGGCGGCAGCTTCGAGTGCGCGCGCCCGATCAATGAGTCCCATTCTACGCGCGCACTGCGCCGCGAGTCGCTTCGCCGCGAAAACATATCCCTGCACCTCGACAAGCGCGATATCGCCTTCGGCCAGGCGCCCATCTTCATGAAAGATGGCGTCATATGAATCTTTCCACCCTTGATTGGCAAGTCCGTCCGCCGATAACCGCCGGTACTCTACAAATCCATCTCCGTCGACATCCCCCGGGCCATCGATCCACTTTAGCGCTGCATCTATTGCCGGCCACAGCTCTTTGATCGTCTCCTGATCTCCGGTCCGCTCGAAATAGAGTCCGGCAAGCAGTACGAACAAAGGCGTGGAATCGACGCTACCGTAGTAGAGCCCGAATGGTATCTCGCGCAGTGATGCCATTTCACCGCCACGCATCTCGTGCAGTATCTTTCCGGGCTGCGCGTCGGAATCAGGGTCATCTATGAAGGCTTGATAAGCAGCGAGACGTCGCAAGACGCCTTGAGCCATTTCCGGCGCGAGCCACAACATCTGCAACGCCGTAATAATTCCGTCGCGACCAAAAGTCGTCGAGAACCAGGGAATTCCAGCGTAGGGATAAGGTCCTTGAGACGTTGCTGTGGTCAGCATGCTAAGGTCAGCAGCACTGCGACACAGCATTTCATTGAAAATTTCACTTGTTGTCACGACCGATGCAGCACCGACTCGTGATGCCCGCATCTCCCTCCGGGCCAACAACAATGTCTGTGCAAACGGTTGCGCTTTTGACCCGCTGTCGGAATAATCGCAATTCACCGTTACGAAAAACGAAAAGTCGGCACCAGCGGGTAGGTCAACTCGGTAGCTTGCTCTACGCGCATCCAACGCAGTCGGTTGAGGATGAAAATGCATGGTCGTTTTACGGACGACATCGTCGAGCCCATGGTAGAGATATCGCAGATTCTTTGAATCAATTAATTTGCCTTCAGACGAGCCACGCTTTTTACGGACAGTCCCTCTCACCTCAAACAAGTCGGCAAAGTCACTGCCTAACTTCATCGTAAGGTCGAACGCCATCGGCAAAGCGCCATGATTACGAACTCCGATGCGTTGATAGATCGCTTCATTCCAGATGAAGATTGAGCGTACGATGTGAATCATATCTTTCTGGATTAGGACGTGATCATCCACGACGATATCCGGATTGGTAAGATCGACAGTTAGTAGGAAATTGTCGTCGCTTAAGTTGGAGGCGAGTAGCAAAGGCTGAACGCCGTTAATCAGCAGCTCAAGGCGCGACAAAAAGCGCGTGTCACAATGGTATAAACCATCAGGACTCCCTGCGGATGCGCCAATATCGCCATGTCCGTCGAGAACTGCAAAAGTGTCATTATGCTTTAGCGATCGACGCGACCGCGCGAGCGGCCCGGTCACATGAACCGAGAACGCCGCTTCCGGAGTCTCATCGGTCAACTGAACCGCGTGCCTAATAGATTCGACAGACATGGGCTCGCAAGGCTCGCTAGCGCGAATTGGCTATGCCGCGCGTCTCGTCAGACGGTTCACTTCGCTGGATAGCAGGTGGTAGTACGTTCCCCGACGCTTGATAAGATCATCTGGCGAACCATCCTCTATTACCCGACCAAATTTCAAGACGATGATCCGATCAAAATTTCGCAGCGTGGACAGACGGTGCGCAATCGCCACCACAGTGCGCCTCTGCATCAGACGCCCGAGCGCTTCGCGAACCGCTTCCTCAGAATCGCTGTCGAGCGAAGCGGTCGCCTCATCGAGAAGCAAGATCGGTGAGTTCTTGAGAAATGCGCGGGCAATTGCAATACGCTGTCGCTGACCACCCGACAGTTTGGTCCCACGATCTCCAACAACCATAGCGAAGCCATTTGGCATCTCATTGATGAACTCGCAGCGTGCGGCTTTCGCCGCCTCAAGGACTTCTCTATCAGACGCGTCTGGACGTCCGTAACGAATGTTCTCCATTATCGATCGTTGAAAAAGCGAAATATCTTGCGGTACGAGCGCGATTGCCGACCGCAAGCTGTCCTGGGTAACGTGTTTTACCTCCTGACCGTCAACCAAAATTTGTCCGGCTTGTACATCATGGAAACGTTGAAGCAAGGCAAACAGAGTTGATTTTCCAGCCCCTGACTCGCCAACTAGTCCAACACGTTGATTTGATTCGAGGCAAAGATTAAAACGATTAAAGACCTTACGGCTTTCTCGGTAGCCGAACGAAACGTTTCTGAATTCGACGCGCGCTCCGCGTTTTACCAGTGGACCTGCGTCAGGATGGTCACGAAGCTGGTGCTGGACCAAAACCGTAGCGAGAGCCTCCGAAAGACGGGCGACGTGCTGAGTCACGTCAACAAGTGCAACCGCAAGATCGCGCGTCGCATGCAGAACTGACAGCCCCAACGTACAAGTCAAAACGACGTCACCAGCCGTGGCTTCGCCCCGCTGCCAAAGTTCAACTGCCCACGCTACCAGACCGATCGTAATCGCGGCGGTCACCAGTGCATGAGCGACGCGAAGCCTCTCCAAATAGCGTAAGCTTCGACTGCGCGCCGCAATTTCACAATCGACCGTTGCGCCAAAGCGCTCAAGTTCGCGACTGACTGCGCAGAAGGACTTGACCAAAGGCATATTGCTGACGACGTCCACCATCTCGCCATCAACAGCTGCGGCCTTGGCAGCAAAATCATGATGCAGCGGCTTACCGGCGGCCGCTAGAACGAACATCGCCACGACAATCGCCCCACCTAGACCGCTAAGGAGGCACGCCATTGGCAAACTTACTGTTCCAATCAGCGCGATCGCAAGCAAAGTCGCCAGGCAAGGCGGCATTACATTCCAAATGAACATATTTTCAATTGCGAAAACGGCATTCGACATGGCCGTGATGCGACTCGTCAACGTACCGGGCATCTGTTCGCAGAAGTAACTCGGCGCGTGACCTGTTAGGTGGCGAAATAGATCCCGGCGCAGATCGCCGGTCACTTTGACGAACGTAGTGCTCGCGATCCATCCTGCAGCGCGCCACAGCAGATTGTCTGCAGCGATTAGAGAGACCAGGAAAAGGAAGGCCAACCATACCTTTTGCGGTGCCCCGATCGTCAGGCTGTCTACCAAAAATTTCACCGCGTACTGAGTTCCCACTGAACACAGCACCGCGAAGGCGATGCACGTCACAATCACGGTATGCGACGGCCAGCGCTCCTTCAGATAACGGCTGACGAATGCGATGGGTTTACCCGCATAGCCGACGAAATTATCCATGCGTCCACCAGTCTGACTGAAATTGGAATGGCCTATTTTGGATTCTGTTGAAGCGTGGGCCGTTTCCAACACAAACAATATTCACGTGTGGCGCCCCGTCTTGGGAACAAGATCAACAAGAAAACGTTCCCAAATTCTCATCACTTCTAGATTCGGGGGCCTGGACGCCCTCAGCTTCACATAGGATCGATCCCATGCGTATCGGGCAGGTTGCCCCTTTAACCGAAGCAATCCCTCCCAAGTTTTATGGCGGCACGGAAAGAGTTGTTCATTGGCTCACGGAAGAGCTGGTAGTCCTGGGCAACGAGGTCACCCTTTTCGCAAGCGGCGATTCTGACACCTCAGCCAATCTTGAGGCGGTCTGGCCTAGGGCCTTGCGGCTCGACGGGTCGATCCGCGACCCAAACGCGCTGCACATGGTCATGCTGGAGAATGTGCGCCGACGTTGTGGCGAGTTCGATCTACTCCATTTCCACCTCGACTACTATCCTTTTTCACTCTTTTCTCGACAGCAGACCCCATTCATAACCACCTTGCATGGCAGACTTGATCTGCCAGAGCACCAACCGGTCTTCAAAACGTTCAGTGGAACGCCCCTCGTTTCAATTTCCGATTCCCAACGCAGACCGGTATTGCACGCCAACTGGATAAGAACGATCCATCACGGCGTTCCCGAAAATTTGTTCACGCCGCGCCCGACAAAACCGGCATACCTAGCCGCGCTCGGCCGCATCGCACCGGAAAAATCAATGGATAAAGCCATTCGAATCGCCCGACGGTGCGGCATACCTCTGAAGATCGCTGCGAAGGTCGATCGTGTTGATCAAGAGTATTACGAACAGGTCATTAAACCGCTTTTGGATGCGCCGTTTGTCGAATATATCGGCGAAATCAACGACCATGAAAAATCAGAATTTCTCAGCGGTGCAATCGGGTTACTGGTAACGATTGATTGGCCGGAACCCTTCGGACTGGTGATGATCGAAGCCATGGCTTGTGGGACACCGGTGATCGCATTCAATCGTGGATCAGTGCCAGAGATCGTTGAAGACGACATCACCGGCTACATTGTTGAAGATGAACTTTCAGCAGTTAATGCAGTTAATCGCATTGCCCAACTGGACCGGTGGCAGGTGCGGAAACGGTTTGAGGAGCGATTTACCGCACGACGAATGGCGTTAGATTATCTGGCGGCTTACCGCGAGGTCATGAGAATCGATAGGCCGCTTCTGAAAGTGGTTGCGGGTGTCGAGAATTAGCCGGTGCAGAAATCGGGTGGGTCCGGGATCCGTGTTCCCCATATTCAGGTTGTCGTTGGAAAAAAGGATACGACAACCATGCACGAAGTTTCTGTACAACAGACCGCGGGCACCGGATCAACGAAATCATTCACGCTTGCCGCGATGAGTCTCGGCTATGGCGTTGTTCAGCTCGACGTCACTATCGTCAATACCGCACTCAACAGTATCGGCATGTCGCTCGGCGGTGGCATTTCTGAGCTGCAGTGGGTGGTAAGCATTTATACGATTGCTTTCGCGGCTCTCATTCTGACCGCCGGCGCCCTGGGCGACCGGCTCGGCGCCAAGAACGCGTTCATGGCCGGCTTTGCTATTTTTACCGCCGCGTCGCTTGGCTGCGCCGTGGCACCGACGTCCAGCATTCTGATCGCGTCGCGCGCCATCCAAGGTGTGGGTGCGGCGATCTTGGTGCCGAATTCGCTCGCGCTCCTCAATCATGCCTATGGCAGCGACACCGAACGCGGTCGCGCCGTTGGCGTCTGGGCGGCCGGCGCCAGCCTCGCATTGACAGCCGGGCCGCTGATTGGCGGCGTTCTGATCGAGCTTGCCGGATGGCGCAGCATATTTCTGGTCAATCTGCCGATCGGCCTAGGTGGCTTGTGGCTGACTTGGCGCTACGCGACCAACACACCGCGCACGCAACACCGGCTTGATTTGTCGGGACAGGCGGCGGCGATCACCATGCTCGGCGTGCTCGCTGGCACGATCATCGAGAGCGGCCGCCTTGGTTGGACCAACGCCTGGGTCATGGCCGGATTCGGGGCTTTCGTCGCGCTTGCCGCATTTTTCCTCATGCAAGAACGGCGTGCGCGGGAGCCTATGCTGCCGCTATCGCTATTCAGGAATCGGATGTTCGCGCTCACATCACTGGTTGGTTTGCTGGTGAACGTCGCGTTTTACGGACTGATTTTCGTCTTCAGTCTGTATTTTCAAGAGGTCAATCACTGGTCGCCGTTTGCGACCGGGCTCGCCTTCGTGCCGATGATGGGCGCGGTGCTACCGGTTAATCTTCTTGCACCGCGGTTGGCTGAGCGGATCGGCGCACCAGCCGTGATTGCGCTCGGCGCGCTGATTGCTGCAGCGGGTTGCCTCGGCCTCATTGGCCTCGACCGCGGCACCAGCTACTGGGCGATTTGCACCCAACTGGTTGCGATGGGTGCAGGACTGGGCCTATTGGTTCCGCCGCTGACGTCGACACTTCTTGGCAGCGTGGAAAAGTCGCGCTCGGGCGTCGCGGCCGGCGTGCTCAATTCGACGCGGCAAACTGGCAGCGTGCTCGGGGTCTCTCTGTTCGGTTCATTGATCGGACAGACTGGCACTTTTTTGTTTGGGGCCCGCATCGCGCTAGCCATCTCGACGGCGCTCTTAGTAGCTGCCGCCGCGGCAATCATTAGCGGCGATTTCAGCTTTGCTCATCGACGACCCGCGCGCGCCACTCGCCGGTCGCGTTCAGTCCTCCGAAACCCCACTCCAATTCAGGACCAATAGCACCTGCGGCTCCAACAGCAGGCCCAGGCCTGCCCGGTTTTACAGCCACCAACTCATTATCGGGGGAACGTTCGGCCGTGTGACCCAGCGCCAGCCAAAGCGTGATGCCAAGCCAGAAAAAGCCGGCTCCTGCAAAGGCCAGGGTCAGCGGGTTGCGCTCCCGAAGCTCCATGAATATCGCCGCCACGATCGGCCCCTTCACTACGGCGATGACCATTGCGATGACCGTGTTTGCCACGCCCAGCGGAATGTAAGCGATCGTTACGGTCGTACCGAGCAGCGCCAAAAGCGCGAGCCACGACAAACCAAAATGAGCGGTGAACGCTGCGTCCTGGTCATCCGCTCCTCGCGTAGCGATTTAACTCACAGCTGACCAAGAAGAATTCTTGAATGATTGAAACGTCAAGCGACATGGGAGGGAGCGGTTTCATTGCGATACGCAAAGAGCCGCAGCACCGCTGCGGCTCTTTTTAGTCTTCGGCATGAAGTTAGCCCGGGCGCCTTGCACGCTGACCGTGAACTTCACTAGTTCTGCGTTCGAACGCGACCGTTTCCGGTCTTTGCGCCTTCTATACGCTTTGGCTGTCGCAAATCCTGTGCAGGGCCTCGTGCCAGCGCTTTAGACGCTTCGGGTCTAATTTGCCTTGAGCGAGCGTTTTCTCTTTCAGCACCAAACGCGAAACCACGCCGGGTGACTGCGCGATCCTGCGAACGGATATTATGAACGGTTGTGCTGTGGTGACCTCTCCTTGCACCCCGAGTGTCGTAGGAATAAGTACGCGTCGCGCGATCTTGCGGAGAGTAGGCATAGTTGCGCGAGTAGCGAAGTCGCGGCGCATAACCGTACCTGTCTACTGAGTCGTAAGCATAAGTACGCAGACGCGGTCCATACGCATACGCAATGTAATTATCATCGGGCACGTAAGCATAGGAGTCGTAGCTGTACTCCGGCTCATATGCGTAGCCCTGGTAGGCGTAGGACGGCTCGTAGCCATGCCCGTATCCATAACCATAGCCTGCGCCCCAATAGGGGCCGCCCGCGTAACCGCCGTAATAGGGTGTCGGCCCGACACCGATACCTACGCCAAAACCCGGGGCACCGATCCACAAGCCCTGGGCGTTGGCAGAGGTTACCGCTGCAGCCAATGTGATGGCGGCGGCAATTCCGATTCCAAGTGTTCTCATTCTAATCTCCTCGTGATTTGCCCCGATGCCCGGTGAACGCGGGCCTCTGCTCTCAGTTCCTGCCGATCGCCTTGGAACTCGTGCATCACTTCGTATGATCTAGGGGGCTGCCCCGCGCTGAAACTTCCTCCCTGCAAATTCGTTGAGTCGGCACGTGGGGTAACGGCCTGAGGAGAATCCGATGTACTTGAGACTCGCTGCGGTCGCGGCGATCAACGCGTTCATTTCGACCGCTGCCCTCGCCCAGACCCAAACTGCATCCGACAAAGGGCAATGGCGGGCCTCAAAACTGTTGCTGCGATTGTTGTAACCCCCGGAGCGCCAGCGCTTGCGCAAAAAGCTCAGACCGCAAAATCGAACGCGGCGTCAAGCCAAAGTGTCTGAGCCGATGTCGAGAGATGACGCACTTCAAAAATGTAGTGCCGAAGCAGCGAAGTGGAGTTACCGGGATTTTCAAACCACCAATTTGACCGTCTATCGGGCCTGCATAGCACGCTACGGCAAAGGCGATTGGAACCCGACAAATGAGTTTGCTCAAGGGGTGGTCCCTACCTGTTTGCGTCCAAAAAAATTGGACGCTATGGGCCAATAACGGACATCTCACATTATTCGATAACCTCAGCGATCTTTTGAAGGTGCGTTGGCATCCATGTGCGGTGCACTACCTCATGTCCGCTTTGGGTCATAAGCGCCAGCACATCCATCGCAGGGTGCTACCGACTAACGTTTATCTCCCAACTGTTGCTCAAAAAACTTTGCGATGCGTTCGTAGTCCTCGGCGATCCGGAGCACCATTGCTTTAGGATCATCGTGCTTCATGTCGTCAGCAATCGCGCGCGCTTCCTCGGCGCGGAAACGCCAAAATTCTGGATTGTCCAATTTGTTCGCGGGCATAGGTCAACCGTAAGGTCTGGTCGTCGCCCTACCGTTTCCAATGGCTCGAGAAAGTGAGGATGTCTATAAACTTTGACATAGTGCTGCGGGAATTACCCAGTCGAAGTAATTGCCGCAGTAGTCCCGCTGGAAGACGAGACCTGCTGCGATGTCCGCCTTGGGGTCAAAAGCAAACCGCGGAAGGATGTTCGCTTTACCTCGGATAGCGGAGTTTGCAGTGCACTAGCGCATGTCCGCTTGGCCGTAAGCAATTCCGCCCGTGTTTTCGGATGCGCTCAGCCCTCAATTTCTTTTTCTATGATCTGGCGGTGCTGCTGCATCACCGCCAATGTATCATGCATGGTCTTAAGCACGGATGCCGCGGTTACTGTCTCATGGCCGCTGTCCCTCAGTTGGGCAACCAGACTGGTTTGGCGTTCAACCCGTTCGAGAGCGGCCGCGATGGCGGCGTCTGCCCTTCGCAAATGCTCAAACTCTATGTCGCGGTGCATCGTGTCGTACAGCCTCGGCCCGTTTTAGACACTCAACTCATGGAGTGTATCATCAATGGTCCTCAGCAAGGTTGCGGCGACGTAAGGTTTTTGCAGAAAGGGCCGATTCTTGTGCCCCGATGGAACCATAGTCGGGGAATGGCCGGTCAAGATGATAAACGGAATTTGGCGTTCGGCCAGGAAGTCCGGCAGCGCAAAAGCCATCTCAGAACCGAGATTAAGGTCGAGAACCACCAAATCCAGCCGCCGACGTTGAATTAGGCGGAAAGCGTCGGCCGTCGTGGCTACAGGACCAATTACGCAGTAGCCGGCTGCGGTAAGGCAAGCTTCGACATCCATCGCGAGCAATGCGTCATCTTCAACAAGCAAAATGCTACGCCGCATCAAATTCGTCATTTAGCAGCCCGACCCACCCCCGAGACATATCTTGATTCATAAGGAATAGAGATCTGCACCTCGATGCCCGCTGGCGCGTAATCGAAGGTCACCCTTCCGCCCAGTGTGGATTTTAACTCGCGCTCGATCAGTTCGGTTCCAAATCCTCTGCGGGCCGGCTTGCTTACTTTCGGGCCGTCACGCTCGAGCCAAGTAATCACCAGCCGTCCTTTTTCGACGCCCCATGTCACGCTGACACGGCCCTTGCCCTTTGCTAACGCTCCATATTTCAACGCATTGGTCACAAGCTCATTAACGATGAGTCCTAATGCCAGCGCCTGGGACGGCGCGAAAGCAATTTCAGGCCCGCCGAACTTGATGCGGTCGTTTCCATTACCGGCATAGGAGCCAAATACATTCGTGAGCAGGTCTTGCAACGAAACCTCGCCCCATTCTTCGCGCGACACCAGATCGTAGGATCTTGCCATCGACTGGATGCGGCCAAGGAATGCGTCGGTGAAATGTTCGGGCGTTTCGGTGCTGGATAGCGTTTGTTTGGCGATAGCGCCCACCACCGTGAGCATATTCCGAACCCGGTGATTTAGCTCTTCAACCAAAGTCCGTTGGTGGGCTTCCGCTTCAACAATGTTCGTGACGTCCACGAAAGTCACCAGCACTCCATCTATGACATTGTTGCGGCCCCGATAGGGCAAGATCCGCATCAGATAGTGTGCCGTGTTATCATTGCGATGCACCCGCCGGTCTATCGGGTTTCCATTCTCCAGCACAGACTGGATGTCGCGCTTGAGATCGCTGGTATCGGAAAGATGGCTAACGATATCAGTAAGGGGTCGGCCACGATCGTTCGAAATCAGATTAAAGATCCCGGCAACCGCAGGGGTAAAACTGCGGATAACAAGATGGTGGTCAAGAAAGATCGTTGCAATTTGGGTGGACTCAAAGACGTTGCGCAAATCGCTGTTGGCGCGATCGACCTCATCCACCTTTGCATTCAATTCGGAGTTGACTGTTTGAAGTTCTTCATTGACCGATTGAAGCTCTTCCTTCGACGTTTCAAGCTCTTCATTGGTAGACTGCAGCTCTTCGTTCATCGACTGCAATTCTTCGTTCGATGATTTGAGCTCCTCCACAGCAGATTCGTATTCCTCGATGGTCGCTTGCAGTCGCTCGCGCGTATCTCGCAATTCATGCTCAAGTTGCTGATTGGAGCCCTCGACGTGATCGGGTAGTGGAATAAGATCCGTTGCCACTATCGGCGCGCCGACGTCCTGAAAAAGTACTATAAACAGTGGGTCGCGGGCGTAGTCGCCCAGCGGCTCGACAGTCAGATTCACAAGTTGTATGCGGTCGTCGATTTCAACTGTAATTTTTTCCCGGGTGACAGGCCGGCGTGTTTGCGTCGCTTCGCGTAGTGCATTGCGCAAATCGAGCCGCAGGCCTCGCCGCGCCATCGCCACTAATTGCCGGTTTGGAAGGCCGGGAGCGGGCTCGAGATATTTGCCGGTGTGGGGCGAATAATGCAGGACATCGCCTTCACGGTTCACGACCACGTGGGCCGGTGAAAAGCGCTCAAGAACCCGTGCCTCGACGGCATGTCGTAGATTGCTTGCCATGCCGGCATGCTCGCGACGCATATCAGTAGAGGTCGGGATTTGACGCCCGGCCGGTGTAAAGGCAGGAAATTGCAGCGGCGGAACGACATGGTCCCGGCGCTGAAAGATGCGCTGTTTTTTGTCGAATGGCGCAAACAAGTCGGAAAACTGGCTCACATTTTCTGCCGTCCCGAGAAATAAATAGCCGCTTGGCTTCAACGCAAAATGAAAGACCGGTATGACGCGCGCCTGAAAGTCGGTGCCGAAGTAGATGAGCAAATTGCGGCACGAGATCAAATCGATGCGCGAAAATGGCGGATCCTTGATGACGCTATGCGCCGAAAAGATGCACAGATCGCGAATGTCTTTATTCACCGAATAGCTGACGTCATCACCGGCGAAGAACCGTTTCAATCGCTGCTTGGAGACGTTCTCGAGAAGCGGCTCAGGATATCGTCCGGTTCGCGCGACGACCAACGCATTCTCGTCAATATCGGTGGCAAATAACTGCACCTTGGGCGAAATGCGAAGCGTGTCCATATGCTCGCGCAACAAAATCGCGAGCGAATAGACCTCTTCGCCGGTCGCACAACCCGGAACCCAAATGCGGACGGTATCGCTCGCGCCCTTGCCTTCAAACAAGGTCGGAATGACGCTCTTTTCTAACGTATCAAAAGCACCTGGATCTCGAAAGAAGTTGGTCACCCCTATCAGCAGATCGCGAAACAAGAGGTGCACTTCCTCGGATTCTGATCTCAGTCGGGTGATGTAATTCTTCAAGCTGGCAATTTGCAGAACCTGCATGCGATGCCGGACGCGCCGCTGAAAGCTTTTCTCCTTATAACCGCTGAAATCGTGACCAACTTGCTTGAAGAGGATGCTGTAGATCGCCTGGTAACCCTCACGGTTTGTTTGGCTCTCAGAGTCTTGCCGGTGGTCGGCATCAATGAGTGCTTCGATCTTTCCGAAATTGCGCGCATAGTCGGAGAGCCGCACCGCCATGTCTTCGACCGGCAAAACCAGATCGACGACGCCTGCAGCAATCGCTGTATCGGGCATGCCCGTTTGAAGGGGACCTGACCCGTCACCACCTTGCGCTAAAGTGAGGCCGCCACGCTCCTTGATGGCTTTGATACCGAGTGTGCCGTCGCTGCCTCCGCCGGAAAGAAGAACGCCAATCGACGCTTCGGCATGCTCCTCGGCGAGGGAACTCAAAAAGACGTCAATCGGTTTGCGCTGAGCCTCGTCAGCGCGCAACTGAAGTCGAAGCTTGCCGTCTGCCATCGTCATGATGTGATCGGGCGGACAAACATAAAGTTCGTTGGGGTTGAGAACCGCGCCGTCTACTGCGGTTTTCACTGGCATTGGTGTATAGCGACTGAGAATTTCCACGAGGGCGCTGACGTGCCCGCGGGCCAGGTGCGTGACGAGCGCAAAGCCCATGCCGGTATCGGCTGGCATCGACCGGAACATCCCCTCGAGCGCCTCCAGCCCGCCCGCCGATGCGCCGATTCCAACAATCGGAAACTTGTCTTGAGAAGCCACGACGCTGCACCAACTATTCGTGGGTATCTATCGAGATTATGCCTCCAACCAGCCCCTCGCAATCGCGGGAGAC
>Ga0126377_10001550_pt1 | contig 15181 bp, 15 predicted proteins | sample PanSoiMetPlot_22_FD_92647 | JGI IMG/M metagenome (GOLD analysis project Ga0126377, IMG submission 92647) | Tropical forest soil microbial communities from Panama - MetaG Plot_22 | ecosystem: Environmental > Terrestrial > Soil > Tropical forest > Bulk soil | place: Panama | collected 2016-02-17
CGAACCGGTGACACCCGCGATGGTGGTTTCGCCGGAGTCGCTGACCGTGACTATTTTGGTGTTTGCTGGAACGCGGACGTCATAGCTGACCGTGACGGCTTTTCGGTCCCTCTCGTCTGCTGGCGGTCGCAAACGAACGGTATCGCCGTCACGCTCGATCGGCGGGTTGGCGGCGATCTTCCGCGCGATATCCAGTGGATTTTCGGGGACGTCGATGCCGATGCGGATCGTCACTGCGCCACCGACGACAATCTGGCCCCCGTTGCCGGAAACGATGTTGATCTTTCCTCGTATCGTGGAAACGTCCAGCGTGGTGATACCCGCTGCGTCGAATGATTTCTCAAAGGGTAGCCGCTGCGCCAATGCGGGCGACCCGGCCACCTGGAGCGCGAGCACGACGATCACCCACGGAATTGACCGCATAGGCCAGTGTAAGCCCGATTCCGTGCCGGATGCTGGTCGTTTATTGACACAACCTGTTGGCACTACTAGACTCGCCACGCCAACTGGAGCTCAAATAGTTCCGAGGAGAAATCTGGAAATGAGTCGAAACCTCTTATTTGTGCTGGCCTTCATTGCGGCGCTCGCGATTGCGGCGCCGGCGCTTGCCCACCACGGTGGCGCGGCGTTCGACCAGACCAAGCAGCAGACGCTGCAGGGCACGGTCACCCAGTTGGATTTCGTCAACCCGCACGTCGTTGTGTGGTTCGACGTGAAGAACGCCGATGGCACGTCGACGAAGTGGTCCGGGTGGCTGACCGCACCCAACAAGCTGCAGCGCGCGGGCTGGACCAAGAACACGCTGAAGCCTGGGGACACCTTGACCGTCGTCGGTAATCAACAGAAGAACGGCAGCCCGGTGCTCCAGATCCGCAAGATCGCTGGACCCGAGGGCGACCTGCCGACCTTCGAGCAATAGGCGGCCCTGTCCGCGCACTAGGCGGACCTGACGGTCCGCCTCTACGAGGAGATCGAGGACCATGCGCACGCGCATCATCAGTTCGATGCTGGCGGCGGCCTTTGCGCTTGCCGCGACCGCGACGCTCTTTTCGCAGGCCGCGCCCGCCGGTCAAGGGGCGCGCGGCGGCGCGCGGGGTGGCGCCGCGGCTGCCGCTGCACCGTCGGCCCCGGCACCAGCCAAGGATCTCACCGGCGTTTGGATGATGCGCAATCCTCCGGGCAAGAACGGTCCCTGGACGAACTTCACCTACACCGATCCGATGAAGAACCCGCCATCGCTGACCGCGTGGGGTGAAGCGGAGTTCAAGAAGGCGAAGGATTCCAACGGCGGCAACTACACGCTCGACGAAACCAACGATCCAGTGCTCACCAAGTGCTATCCGCCTGGTGTGCCGCGCGTGTACTTCCATCCCTACCCGTTCGAGGTCATACAGACGCCGAAGCAGACGTTATTGGTCTACGAGTACGACCATTGGATGCGGCGCGTTCACACCGATGGCCGCGCATTGCCGACCGATCCTGATCCGCTCTGGATGGGCACGTCCGTCGGCCGGTGGGTGGACGATCACACCTTCGAAGTACAAACGGTCGGTTTCAACGAGAAGACGTGGCTCGATCGACTCGGTCACGCTCACACCCCGGACTTGAAGGTGACCGAACGCTTCCGCCGCATCGATCGCGACCACCTGGAGGTCGACATCAAGATGGACGACCCCAAGGCGCTTGCCAAACCGTGGGAGACGACCTTCTATTACGAGAACCGGCCGAACTGGGAGCTCGGTGAGATCTCATGCTCGGGGGACTATCTCGATTGGACGCAGGTCGAAAAAGGCGGCCGGGACTACAAGCGGTAATCGGATTTGCTACGTCTTCAGCCGCGGCAACAGCTTCAGCGCGTTCTCCCGCTCAACCGCCCGTAATTCCGCGTCGGTGAATCCACCGTTGTCCCGAAGTCCCTTGGCGACGATCGCTGCCGATCCGCCGCCGAGCGGGAAGTCGGTACCGAACAGGATCTGTGAGGTCGGTACGAACTTCTTGAACGACGGCATCGTGTACGGATTGAACGCCTGCGCGGTGTCGTAATAGAACTTCTGCAGCTCGTAGGCCACGCCTTTCGGCAGCTTGTCACCGCCGGCCCCATTCAGCCGGCTCGTGATGAACGGCACCGTGCCGCCGCCGTGCGACCAGATGAATTTGATGTCGGGGAACCGTGCGACCGCACCTGTCTGCAGCAGGCTGAGGATCGTGCGGGTCGTATCGAAGACGAACTCAACGCCGCGGTTCTGCGCGTCGGTCAGCGTTTGTTGTACGCCGCACGCGGCGCAGTAGGGGTGGCAGTAGATCACACCCTTGCGACGGTTCATCTCCTGGAGCAGCGGGGTGTAGAGCGGATTGCCGAGATACTTGCCGTCGTAGCTTGACAGCACGCCGATGCCGTCGGCTTTCAACGTGTCGAGCGCGTATTCCAGTTCCTTGAGTGCGCCGTCCACGTCGGGCAATGGCAGCACTGCGAACAGGCCGAAGCGCCCCGGATAATCGCGCACCACCTTTGCGCCGGCCTCGTTGCATTCGCGTGCGAGCGCCCGAGCCGCGGCGTTGTCGCCGAAGTTCACGCCGGGATCGCTGATGGAAATGATCGAGGTCGCCACGCCTCCTTCTTCCATCTCCGCCAGCATTTTTGCGGGCGACCAGTCCTTCAGCGTTGCCTGCTGGACGCCATGCGCGGTCGCCAGGTCGTACATTTTCGGGATGGTAAAGTGCGCGTGCGTGTCGATGCGGAACGGGCGCGCCGGCACCGCGGCGCCCTGGCCGGCTGCGAACAGCGAACCACCGACACCCGAACCCCGAATCCCGAATCCCGGGATCATTGCTGCACCAGCCGCGCCGAGTCCTGCGAGAAAGTCCCTTCTGCAAAGTGGCATAGGCGGGAAGGATACGCGCGGTGCCCGTCCATTGACAGTGTTTTCTCGCGTCGCTAGACTCCGCGCCGAATATCCACAACGCCCCTGTTTATGAAAACGAGATTGATCGTCGCGGCGTGTCTGCTCACCGTTCTGTTTGTCGCGTATTCCGCGCCAACATTCGCGCAACGCGGCGCCCCACCGCCGCTTGGCCCCGTCAACGCGTTAGGTCAGGAAGTCAGGCGGAAGCCTGCGCCGAGTGGTCCGGTGCCGCATCTGCCGGACGGCACCGTCGATTTCTCCGGCCTCTGGGTTGGTGGAGGCCCGATTCAGGATATCGAGCGTGAAGGCGGACTCAAACCAGGCACGCTCGACTCGCTGATGACGCCCGCCGCCAAAGCGGTCTTTGCGTCACGGAAGGAAGTCGACAATCCGCAGTTCCACTGTCTGCCGATGGGCATCCCCAGGGCGACGCCATATCCATTCCGCATCGTCCAGGTGCCGACGCATGCGAAGACCCAGTACGTCTACATCCTCCACGAGGGCAACATCCATTCGTTCCGCCAGGTCTTCATGGACGGGCGCAAACATCCGGCCGAACTCGATCCGACGTGGTTCGGCCATTCAATCGGCCGCTACGAAGGCAACGCGCTGGTGATCGACAGCGTTGGCTTCAACGACAAGTCGTGGTTCGACAACAAGGGCTACCCGCACACGGAACAGTTACACACGATCGAGCGCTGGACGCGTGTCGACTCGGGCCACATGACCAACGAAGTGACAATCGAGGACCCGGGTGCGTACACGAAACCGTTCACGGTGAAGTTCACCGCACGGTTGACCGATCCCGGCGACGAAATCATGGAATACATCTGTCAGGAGAACAATCAGTACGGCATCGCACAGGGCGTTCAGTAGATCAACGTATGGGAGGTCGAATGGGACGTTTTCGTCGGAACGTTTTTCTCGGCGCGCTGACATTACTCCTCACTGCCGCGGCTGCATCAGCACAGTTGTCCACGGCGGAATTGAGCGGACGCGTGACGGATACGAGCGCCGCGGTTCTGCCCGGCGTGACCGTTACGATGACGCAGACAAACACACAGGCGACGCGAACGGCGGTCACCGACGCGGACGGCACCTATGTGATTTCGAATCTCCCCACGGGGCCGTACCGTCTCGAAGTGGCCTTGCAGGGTTTCCGCAGCTACGTGCAGAACGGCATCGTCCTGCAGGTGGGCGAACGGCCAACGATCAACGTTTCGTTGGAGCTCGGCAACGTCGCGGAAACGATCACGGTCGAAGGGGCTGCGCCGCTCATCGATGTCAAGAGCTCCGGCATCAAGGACGTCGTCGAAAACGAGCGTATCGTCGAGTTGCCGCTGCAGGGGCGGCAGGTGACAGATCTGATTGTGCTCGCCGGCGGCGCGGTGAACACGGGGAGTCCAAACAGCCGTAACTTCGGCGGCTGCGACTCGTGCGGCGGCAAAGCGGTGAACATCGCGGTGGCGGGCGGCCTGAATTTCGGCGTCGCGTACCTGCTCGATGGCGCCATTCACAACGATCCGCAGAACAACGCCAACCTGCCGCTTCCTTTCCCGGACGCGCTGCAGGAATTCAGCGTCGCGACGAGCGGACTGTCGGCGCAAAACGGCATGCACTCAGGTGCGTCGGTCAACGCGGTGACCAAGTCCGGCACCAACAACTTCCATGGCAACGGATTCGAATTCCTGCGCGACCACCGCTTCAACGCCACCAATCCGTTTGCGGCGATCAATCCCGCAACTGGCAAGCGCCGCGACGACGGCCTGCTGCGGAATCAGTTCGGCGGGACGCTGGGTGGGCCGATCGTTCAGAACAAACTGTTCTTCTTCGGCGCGTATCAGGGTACGGCGACGCGTCAGACGCCTGCCGCCAACGTCGCCTTTGTGCCGACGGCGGCCATGCTGGCGGGCGACTTCACCGCGTTCACGTCGGCGGCATGCAACGCCGGACGCGCGGTGGCGCTGCGTCCGCCGTTCGTGAACAACCAGATCAGTCCCTCGCAGTTCAGCCCTGCCGCTCTGAACCTGGCAAGGCGCCTGCCAAAGACCGACGACCCCTGCGGCCAGGTCACCTACGCCACCAAGGATGACAACAACGAGGGGCAGGCCGTTGGCAAGATCGATTACCAGTTCTCGGCGAACCACTCGATGTTCGGCCGGTACATGGCCACGTTCTTCAAGCAGGAAGCGGCGTTCGCCAAGGATCCCGACAATGTGCTCGTGACCGATCACCCGGGCGTGAACAACCTCGCGCAATCGTTCACCGTCGGCGACACGATGATTCTGTCGTCGAACACGGTGAACTCGGTCCGCGTGGCGTTCAACCGCACCGCCGTGCATCGTTATCAGGCCCCGTTCTTCTCGCCAAAGGATCTCGGGTCGAACGTCTACAGCTACAACCCTGGTGAGATGGTGCTCACCGTGACGAACGCCTTCGCGATCTCCGCGGGAACCGCGACGAAGGGGATTTTTTCGACCAACACGTACCAGGTGAACGACGACTATTCAACGCTCAAGGGTGCGCATCAGCTCTCGTTCGGCGCGGACATCGCCTACTGGAAATACGCCGGCGAATCGCATGCGCGGTCAGGCGGTAACTGGACGGTGAGCGGCCAGATTACCGGCGCCAGCCTTGCCGATCTGCTGATTGGTCGCGTGACGACGCTCGAGCATGGCGGCCCCGCGATCATTCCAGTGGATCAGCGGTATATCGGTCTCTATGCCCAGGACACATGGCGCGCCGCCCCGCGTGTGACGATCAACGGCGGTCTCCGCTGGGAGCCGTACTTTGGCCAGAATGTCGAAAACGGCGCGCTGTCGATCTTCAACATGGACAACTGGCGGAAGGGCGTAAAGAGTACGGTCTACAAGAACGCGCCGGCCGGGTTCCTGTGGCCTGGCGATCCGGGATTTCCGGAAGGAAAGACCGGCGTCGACCCGCAATGGTGGAACCTGTCGCCGCGCATCGGCCTCGCGTGGGATGTCCGTGGCGACGGCAGCCTCGCTGTCCGGACGTCGTACGGGATCTCATACGACTTTCCGAGCGCCGACTATCACAACATCAATGCGTCGGCGCCGCCGTTCGGCAATCGATCGCTGTTGCAGGATCCGCCCGGACTCTTCGACGACCCGTACAGAACGTACGGAGGCGATCCGCATCCGATCGTGACGAATGCGGACACGCGGTTCGTCAACTTCGGGTCCTACGGCGTCGTCGATCCGCGCATCAACTCGCCGCGTGCGCAGTCGTGGAATGCGACCGTCGAGAAGCAGTTGGGTTCGATCTGGGGCGTTTCAGCGAGCTATCTTGGCAGCCACACCGATCGCATCTGGGGCCAGGTGGCGCTCAACCCGGGTGAGTTCCTCGGCAACGGACCATGCACGCTGAACGGCGTGTCGGTCGCGAACTGCACGGTCCCGGCCACACTTGATCAGCGCCGCATCCTGCACGATCCACTCATTGGTGTGCTCGACCTCCACACCGATGTTGGCGTACAGAACTATCGCGGCATGAAGCTGTCGGTGCGGCGGCGCGAAGCGAATGGCCTCAGCATGAACGCGAACTACACGCTCTCTCGGTGCGTCGGCAACACGGCGACCGGCACGTTCCCGCAGTTGAGCACCGGTTACGTCAAGCCCAATGATCCGTCGTTCGACTATGGTCACTGCACGCAGGATCGGACGCATATTGGCATCATCACCGTTGGATACGTGACGCCGCAGCTCGCCGGCCGGGCCGCACGGATCATCGCGTCCGACTGGCGGCTCTCGGGCATCTTCAACGGTGCATCCGGCGCGTGGCTGAACATCACCACCGGACAGGACAACTCCGGAAACGGGCTCAATAACCAGCGCCCCAACAAAATTTCCGACGATGTCTACGGCGCGAAGACTGTCCTAGCGTACTTGAACAGGGCGGCATTCGCGCAGCCGGCGCCCGGCACGTTCGGCGATCTGCCGATCAATGCGATCAAGGGTCCGGCCCGGTGGACGATCGATATGGCGCTGTCCAGGAACGTTCATCTGACGCAGGTCCAGACGCTCGAGCTGCGGCTCGAGGCGTTCAACCTGCTGAACCACGTCAATCTGGGCAATCCGAATACGAATTTCAACCTCGGAAACTTCGGCCGGATTACGGCGCTTCAGACGGGAGCGACGCCCCGGATTCTGCAGTTCGGATTGAAGTACGGCTTCTGAAGAAACCACGAAGAACACGAAGTTCACGAAGAAATCGAAACGCGACTTCGTGTTCTTCGTGTCCTTCGTGGTGAAATTTCCTGACCTTCGTGGCCGTGCCGGTATCTTGCGCTCGCCGGGTCTATGGAACGACAATGTGCCGCCCGCTTCATTACGGCGACTATCCGGAGGTATCGGAATGAGAACGAAATTCGCCATCTTCGTCGCACTCTTCAGCCTGGTCGGCGCAGGCGCCGCCTACGCCCACCACTCGTTCAGCACCGAGTACGACGGGACGAAGACGTTCGAGATCAAGGGAACCGTTTCCAAGGTCGAGTGGACCAATCCGCACGCCCGGTTTTACGTCGACACCAACGAAAACGGGAAAGTCGTGACGTGGAACATGGAGCTGGCGAGCCCGAGCGCTCTGGCACGCAACGGCTGGACGAGCCGGACGCTCAAGGTGGGCGACGAGGTGACCGTGAAAGGCTACGCTGCGAAAGTGGCGCAGTACCGCGGAGATGCGCGCTCCGTGACCACCGCTGACGGGCGATCGCTGTTTGGCGGCGCGTCAGACGACGGACGCCCGGAAAACCCACCGCAGTAAGGGTCTGGAGGACATGGTGCGAGAGCTGTTTCCCAAATCCCAAATCCCAAATCCCAAGCTCCAAATCCCAACGTTGGGATTTGGGATCTGCGTGTTGGGATTCGGGTTTTGGGTTTTGGGTTTTGGGATTTTCGCCTACGCACAAGAGCAGCGGGGCCAGTTGGGGACCGTTGGTGCGCTTGGTCAGGAAGTGAAGCGGCCGCCAGTGCGCACCGAACCGGCGCCGCGGCTGCCGGACGGCACGGTGAGCTTCGACGGCGTCTGGGTCGGCGGCGGGCCCGTGAACGACATCGCGCAGGGATTGCCGAAGGGCGAGAAGTTGCCGGTACTGCCCTCCGCGGTGAAGCTGCTGGAATATCGCGCGCAGCACGAGACTGACGACCCGCATCTCTGGTGCATGCCGATGGGGGTGCCGCGGTCGACGCCCTATCCCTTCAAGTTCGTGCAGGACATCACGGGCAGCACCGCGCCACCGCATCTCTACATCATTCACGAAGGGAACATCCACTCCTATCGCCAGATCTTCATGGACGGCCGTAAGCATCCGGCGGAACTCGATCCGACGTGGTTCGGCCACTCGATCGGTCACTGGGAAGGGAAGGACACGCTCGTCATCGACACCGTCGGGTTCAACGACAAGTTCTGGTTCGACCGCAAAGGCACACCGCACAGCGAACAGCTCCACACCGTCGAGCGCTGGACGCGGCCGAACATGGGAACGCTGGTGAACACCGTGACGATCGAAGACCCGGGGTATTACTCGAAGCCGTTCACGGTGACGTTCAATGCACGGCTGCAGGCGCCTGGCGACGAGCTGATGGAATACATCTGTCAGGAGAACAACCAGTACGGCCAGGCCGGCGGCCACGACAATCCGTTTGGCAAGTAGCGAACGCGGCAGGGAACAGGAGGGTGTGATGGATCGCAAATCCCAAATCCCAAATCCCAAAACCCAAATCAAAAGGCTCGGTGTGGCCGGTTGCTTCTTGGGATTTGGGTTTTGGGTTTTGGGTTTTGGGATTTTCCTTCATGCCCAGGAAGGCCGTGGCGGCCGCGGCACGAACCCTCTAGGCGCCGTCGGCGCCCTCGGCGGCGGCGGCGGGAGACGGGCACCCGACCGCTCTAAAGAGCCGGCACCGCGACTGCCCGACGGGACCATTAGCCTGAACGGCCTGTGGGTTGGCGGCGGGCCGGTTGAAGACATCGCCGTCGGACTGCCCAAAGGCGAAAAGCTGCCGCTGCTGCCAGCAGCGGTGAAGCTGATGGACTATCGAGCGCAGCATGAGAGCGACGATCCGCATCTCTGGTGCATGCCGATGGGCGTGCCGCGCAGCACGCCGTACCCCTTCAAGTTCGTGCAGGATATGACCGGCAGCACGGCCGCTGCCCATCTCTACATCCTGCACGAAGGGAACATCCACTCGTATCGCCAGGTTTTCATGGACGGCCGCAAGCATCCGGCGGAACTCGATCCCACCTGGTTCGGACACTCCATCGGCCGCTGGGAAAACAAGGACACGCTGGTGATCGACACGGTCGGGTTCAACGACAAGTTCTGGTTCGATCGAAAAGGCACGCCCCACAGCGAGCAGCTCCACATCGTCGAGCGGTGGATGCGGCCGAACATGGGGACGCTGGTCAACGCGGTGACGATCGAAGATCCGATGTATTACTCGAAGCCGTTCACGGTGACGTTCACGTCACGGCTGCAGGGTCCGAACGACGAAATCCTGGAAAACATCTGCCAGGAGAACAACCAGTACGGGCCGGCTGGCGGACACGAGAATCCATTCTTCGGGAATAAATGACGCGTCTATTCTCCGTGGCGGCAGCGGCCGCTCTATCGTGCTTCGCCACCGTGGCCGTGCTGAGTGCTCAGGTACCGGGCGCGGCCGGCGATCGGCCAATCGTGACGCAGGACGTCTTCAAGAGCGTGACGGTCCTCCGCGACATTCCGGTGGATACGTTCTTCGACGCGATGGGGATGTTCGCCAACGCGATGGGCAACGACTGCACGTTCTGCCACGTGCCGGAGGCGGCGCTCGATCGTGTGAAGTTCGCCGAGGTGACGCCGCGAATGCAGCGCGCGCGGCAGATGATCGGCATGATGCAGACGATCAACAAGACCTTCTTCGGCGGGGCGCCGCGCGTCACCTGCTTTACCTGCCATCATGGCAATCAGAGTCCGCGAAGCGATCCGAACATCGCGCTGCAGTACAGCACGCCCGAGGAGGATCCGAACGCCCGCGATTTCACGACCGACACGACCTTGTCGGTCGACAAGATCTTCGAGAAGTACCTGCAGGCGGTCGGCGGGAGTGGCAACCTCTCGAAGCTGACGAGTTTCGCGGCCAAAGGGACCTACGAGGGTTTCGATACGCTGTTCGAGAAGGTTCCGGTCGACCTCTTCGCGAAGGCGCCAAACCAGTACACGACGATCGTCCACATGAAGGCGGGCAACAGCGTTCGCGCGTTCAACGGTGCGAACGGCTGGATGGCTGGTCCCGATACGGCGATCCCGCTCGTCACGCTCACCGAGGGCAACCTGGATCGCGCCCGCCTCGAGGCGCTGGTCGCGTTTCCCGCCGGTATCCCGAAGGCGTATCCGCACTGGCGCATCGGGCGGGCTGTGCTCAATGACGAGGAAGTCACGGTCGTGCAGGGGATAGACGACGACCGGCGGCCGATCGCCAACCTGTACTTCGCGCCGTCGGGACTGCTGGTCCGTGTGGTGAGGTGGACGCTGACGCCGGTCGGGTTCGTACCGACGCAGATCGACTATTCGAATTTCCGCGACATCGCGGGCGTGAAGGTGCCGTTCAAGCGCGTCGTCAGCCAGACCTTCATGCAGATGACGGTGGAGCTGACCGACGTGCAGCCGAACGCCGCTGTCGCCGCGACGAACTTCGCCAGGCCACAGCCGGTGGCGCGCAGGCTTGGCGCGGACGGACCCTGATCGTTACACGCGGCCCTAACAGCGGCAGTACTCGCTCTCTACATCCCGGGTTCAATAGCGCGCGGTTCTCTTCAATTGATGCGGGGAGACGCAGGGACCTTCGGCCGGATCAACACGCAGACCGGTGATCTCCGGATCATGCAGTTTGCAATCAAGTACGGATTCAAGCGAGTGAGGTTCTCATGAAGATTGTGCGGACGTTCACACTTGCGGTCGCCGCAGCGGCCGTTGTGCTGATGACGACGCCGTCGTTTGCACATCATTCGTTCGCTGCCGAATTCGACGCGTCGAAGTGCCGTGACTTCACCGGCACGCTGACGAAGGTCGAATGGACCAACCCTCACGGTTTTTTCTATGTCGACGTGAAGGACACCGACGGCACGGTGCACAACTGGTCGTTCCAGACATACGCGTTGATTACGCTGCGTCGGGCCGGCACCTCGCTCCAGCTGTTCAAGGACAACATTGGTAAGGAAGTGTGGGTGAGAGGCTGCGAGGCAAAGAACGGCCGGCAGCACTATGCGGCCGCTGGCTCTCTCAAGTTCGCGGCGGACGGCGTTCTACGACAGATGGGACAACTGCAGGACTGATGTCAGGAGTCGATATGAGCGCACGCATTTATCCCGGCATATTCTGCGGCGCGGCGGTCGCGCTCCTCTGCGTGCATGCAGTCGTCGTGCACGGGCAAGGTCGCGGCGCCCAAGCCGCCCTGAACAGGACGACCGAGTACGCGATCAAAGTGATGCCGCCAGGTGGTCCACCGCCGCGGTTGCCGGACGGCCACATTGATCTGACGGGTCATTGGCTGCCCAACAGCGCGGGTCAGGGCGTAAGCGGCCGAGACGGTGTCGATCCGGCCGCGCGCCGGCAGTTCGATCCACGTGCGACGCCCGAGGAGCCGCCCGCGTTTCAGCCATGGGCAGACGCGAAGATCAAGGGAATGACGCCGGTCGAGCTCGAGCTGTCGAAATCGTCGGTCAACTGCATGCCGCGGGGTCTACCTGCCATCTGGCTCCAGAACCCGTACTCCACCGTCATCGTCCATACGCCGACGATGATGGCGCAGTTATATGAGGTTCTGAACAATTGGCGGCTCGTGTACACCGACGGGCGACCTGTGCCGAAGGACCCGGAGCCATGGTTCCATGGTACGAGCACCACGCATTGGGAAGGGGACACGCTGGTGGTCAATTCGTCCGGGTTCGACGAGCGGACCTACGTCATGCCGACTGGCTGGTTCCACAGCGATGCCATGAAGGTGACGGAGCGGTATACTCGTCCCTCGAAAAATTACCTGATCGTGCAGATCACGGTAGACGACCCGAAGGTGCTGGCCAAGCCGTGGACGTCGGCGCCGCGCCGATGGACGCTCGGCAACGGCGAGGTGTACGAGTTCTATTGCACGAACAACCATGAACTCGACGAACTCGGAAAGCTCAAAGAGCAGGAATCGTACGGTAAATAAACGCGACGCTCCGCTGAGGTGACTGGCTTATGAAAAGAGTTGTGCTCGCGCTCATTCTGATACCGGTTTTCGCGGCCCTTGCCGCGGCGCAGACGGCGGGTCCAGCCGGTGATCAGGCTGCCGGAAAGGCGCTTTGGGATGGCGCCACCACGTCCTGCAAGAACTGCCATGGCGCCAAGGGCGAAGGCGGCTACGGTCCCGATCTCGCCGGACGCAAGATCACGTTCGCGCAGTTCAACCACGCGGTGATGAAGCCGTGGGGCGTCATGCCCTCGTTCCCGCAGTTCAACGAGAAGCAGCTCGCGGACCTGTATGCGTACGTGAGCGGTCTTCCCACCGTGCCGGAGCCCGCGGCATGGCGCTTCCCGCTGCCTGCGAACGCCCCAAAGGGTCAGGTCATTGCGCTTGCGACGATTGGTTGCGGCCAGTGCCACACGCCGATTCTCGATACCCCGCGCCGCGGCATCGCCGAAGCGAACGGCGACTTCGAATGGTTCAAGCACATGATCTACGACCACACGAAGGCGATGCCGGAGCACTGCGAAGCGGTTGGACCTGGCAATCCGTACTGCCGCGCAGTCCGCATGGGCGACTACTCCCGCACGCGGCTGCAGGAGGATCAGCTGAAGCAGATCTACGACTGGGCCGTGAGCCTCGGCCTCGAGATTCCGGTTACGACGAACATCAGCGCGGCCGAGCAGGCGCCGAATGGCTTTGCCTACAAGATCGACGTCTCCAACAAGGGCGTGCAGGCGGACAACGCGACGATTCAGATCGAGATCCCTGCGGGGACGAAGGTCGTGACCGCGACCGGCACGGGGTACAAGGGCGTGCACGCCGATCGGAAGACGAAGGGCAACGTCGCCGAGTGGCAGGTCGCGAAGATCATGCCGAACGAGAAGCAGGCGTACTCGATCACGCTGTCGAAGGCTGTCGCCGAGCACGACCATCTCAAGGGATCGATTCACTGGGTGACGCGGGGCGGCCGTCCCGCCGGGCCGAAGGACTTCGTCGAGATCGGCGAGGAGAAGAAGGAACCTGAGGGCGGACGTGGCGGTGGTGAGGGCGGACGTGGCGCCGCACCGACGCCGCCCACGCAGTAACCGCACTTCAACAGTAATGCGAGCGGGCAGTTCGCTGCCCGCTCTCCCTTGACGTTACTCGCGCGCTGGGCTACCTTTCGCGCGGCTTCAAACCGGAAAGCGAAGGGTATCTATGCTAAGTGCGCTTGATCAGAGCGCGTTTTCGACGTGGCTTCTCAGTTCTAATTCCATCTGGGCCTACCCAACCGTCCTCACTCTGCACACCTTTGGCATGATGGTGCTCGTCGGTGCGGCGTTGATGATTGACCTGCGGCTGCTTGGCTTCGGGCGCGGGATTCCGCTGTCGTCGCTGGAGCGCCTGTTCCGCGTCATGTGGGGCGCCTTCTGGCTCAATCTCGCCACCGGCACGATGCTGTTCATCGCGGATGCCAGCAAGCGGGCAACGCAGCCGTTGTTTCTCGTCAAACTGCTGCTCGTGGCTTCCGGGATCGCGACCATTGTGTTGATCCGGCGCCGGCTGTTCGACGGAACGAAAGAGCCAATTGTCATCAGCGGTGCCGCCAGGCGCCTTGCGGTCACTTCTCTCCTGGTCTGGAGCGCGGCAGTCACGGCGGGCCGGCTTCTCGCCTACGTAGGTTGATATGCCGGAACTTGCCAATCTAGCGGACCTCGCGCACGTTCATCTGCTGATCAATCACTTCCCGACCATCGGGATGATTCTCGGCCTCGGCCTTCTGCTGCTGTCCTTCGTTCGGAAAAACGATCATCTGAAGAAGGTCAGCCTGGAAGTGCTGTTCCTCATCGCGCTGGCGACGCTGCCGGTCTATGTCAGCGGGCAGGCAGCCGCCGAGACGCTGAAAGGGCAGGCGGGTGTGTCGGCAGAGGCGATCCTGGCTCACAACGATGCCGCGCTGGCCTCGTTCATCATGATGGAGATCACCGGCTTTTTCGCCTGGCTCGTCCTGTGGCGGATGCGCCGCATCGGGTGGCCGACGACGGGGTTGACCTACACGGTGCTGGTGCTGGCGGTCATGACCGTGGCGGCGGTGGCGCGCGCCGCCAACATCGGCGGCGACATCAGGCACCCTGAAATCTCGGGCGGTCAGTACGCCGGGTTGTTCGGCCAGTCCTCCGGCACGCCCTTGATCTCGGCTGCGGCGATCAAGGATTTCGTGCTGCAGCACCCGTTTGTCTGGCCGACCTGCGAAACGCTGCACTTTCTCGGCATGTCGCTGATGTTCGGCGTACTGATGATCGTGAATCTCCGGCTCGTCGGCTGGCTTCGCGGGATGTCGTTTGCATCGGTCCACCGGTTGCTGCCGTTCGGGCTCATGGGCTTCGGGATCAACTTCGTCACCGGAATGTTCTTCTTCATCGCCGCGTCGGAGCAGTACACGCAGAACGTGGCGTTTCACTACAAGGTCATTCTGCTGATGCTCGCGGGGGTGAACTATCTGGTGCTCACGGTCTACGACGAGGCGTGGGCGCTGCCGGCGTCGGCGGAGGCGCCGCTGTCGGGCAGGCTTCTTGGGGCGTCGGCGCTGGTTCTGTCCATCGGTGTCATGTATTTCGGGCGGATGCTGCCGTTCATCGGCAACGCGTTTTGATCCCGGGGTGAGGACCGCATGACGCTGGTGCTGATCGTCGCTGCCATTGTGCTCGTCGTGATTGTGCTCGTCGGGACCGTCGGCTACTGGATCGACGAAGCGGAGGAACCGCTGGAACACGGCGAACGCAACTCGTCCAACCGGCATCATCACGTCTAAATTCGTTCGGATCGTTCGGATCGTTCGGATCGTTCGGATCGTTCGGATCGTTCGGATCGTTCGGATCGTTCGGACCGTTCGGACCGTTCGGACCGTTCGGACCGTTCGGGTCCGGTCGTTCGATCACGGTCCGGTCGTTCGATCACTGGCAGATTGCCGCGCGTCGAGCCTGGAGCCGGGAGCGAATGCGCGACCGGGCGTCACGCAAAGGCGGACCTAAAGGTCCGCCTCTACGATGCGATCTTTGAACGCTTGTGCGATTC
>Ga0126377_10001551_pt1 | contig 15171 bp, 16 predicted proteins | sample PanSoiMetPlot_22_FD_92647 | JGI IMG/M metagenome (GOLD analysis project Ga0126377, IMG submission 92647) | Tropical forest soil microbial communities from Panama - MetaG Plot_22 | ecosystem: Environmental > Terrestrial > Soil > Tropical forest > Bulk soil | place: Panama | collected 2016-02-17
GCGTGATGGGAACTACGCGCAGCTGAGGCTGCGCTCAGGTTATCCGTCGATCGCCACGCGCGACGCCGCGCACGCTCCCGTCAACCCTGCGCACGATTCCGACCACGATGCCCTCGATGATCATCGGCTGTGCCTTGAGGTCCACCCTGATCGGCTCGAAATCGGCGTTCTCCGGCAGCAGCCAGACGATGGAACCTTCCTGCCGGTACCGTTTGACGGTCACTTCGTTTTCCAGCCGCGCCACCACGATCTGCCGGTTACGCACCTCGGCGGTGCGATGCACGGCGACCAGGTCGCCGTCGAAGATCCCGGCGTCGCGCATGCTCATCCCGCTCACCTTGAGCAGATAGTGCGGACGCGGCTGAAAGAGCTGCGGGTCGATCTGAAAGCGGCTCTCGATGTGTTCTTCGGCGAGGATCGGTCGTCCCGCCGCCACCCGGCCGATCAATGGCAGGCCAAGCTGTTCACGCATCGTGTCCTTGAGCTGGATGCCGCGCGATGCGCCGGGAATCAGCGCGATGACGCCTTTGCGCTGCAAAGCGCGCAGGTGCTCTTCGGCTGCATTGGCCGACTTGAAGCCGAGCTCGCGAGCGATCTCGGCGCGCGTCGGCGGCATGCCGCTGTCGGCGATGTGGTCCTGGATCAGCCGCAGGATCTGTGTCTGGCGCGGAGTGAGGTCGGACATGAGGAAAACCGCTGCAGAATCTCCGGGCTGTGATTATATACAGTTACGCGCCATGCGCAAATTCCAGTGCGGGACGACCATCGGACGCAGCGCGGCATCGATGCGCCCCTCTTCCCGTCCCAGCGTCCATCGTCCTTAGTGACGATTGCGTCGCTCCTCCCGTGAGGACACATTGCACGCGAGTCGAGGCCGTGCGCTCGTGGCAGCGACACGAGTGCCGCGAATGTTGAAGCTCGATTGAGCGCGCAGTTGTGCGCGTGCGATGCGGAGCAAAGCAGTCGTCTGTTTGCTCCTGCACAGCATGCGCGGCACAGCAAGAACAGCGAGCGTCTCGTACACGCTTGGTTGTAGAAGTTGCGCGGCAAGTCAAGAGTTGTCGCTGCGGGCCGACAAGGGCGCGAGTACTATTGCATCCGGCGCGCAAATCTGTTCATTTATGCGCCGTTCCGGTTCGGCTCGCGCGTGGGCTTCGGCCCGTGGTTTGAGCTGAAGTGTTGGACTTCGGGCTACCCGAGAATCTCACGAACGAAAAGGGGACTTACCATGAAGAGTGCAATGATGCTGAAGGCTTCCACCGCCGTGCTGTGTCTCGGTTTGATGGCTGCATGCACAGACCTCAAGCCGATCCAGGCACAGATCGACGAGCTGAAGTCACAAGTGGCCAAGGTCGGCGCAGATGCGACGTCGGCGAAGGATGCGGCGAGCTCCGCTTCCAGCGCGGCTTCGTCGGCCCAGTCAGCCGCGAACGGTGCGCAGAGCACTGCGAACCAGGCGTTGTCCGCAGCGCAGGCGAGCCAGTCCTGCTGTGATGCGACCAACGAGAAGATCGACCGCATGTTCAAGAAGTCGATGTCGAAGTAATCGACCTGACGGTCAGAAGAGGCGCCGCGGTGCTCGAGAGCCCGCGGCGCTTTCTTTTTGCGGGGAAAGAAACTAGTCGGATTCGGAGGCGTTGGTCGCGCGTGCTTCCACGCCCATCTGCGGCAAGGAAATCGCGATCGGCATGCCGCGCGCCTCGAGTAGCGCGCGCTCGGCGAGCGGCCAGTTGATGCGCACCGGGCGGTTGCGCGTCGCCGCGACCAGGATGCGCGTGAGCTCGGTGAGGTCGGGCGGCTTCGCGCCGCTGTTCTCCAGCGGCGGATGCACTTCCAGGTACAGCACGCCCCCATTCCAGCCGGTCTTGATCGGTTCGTTGATGATCCGCACCGGTGTGCCGACCTTGACCATGCGGAACAATGATTCGATGTCCTCGGGGTACATGCGGATGCAGCCGTGTGTCACCTGCAAGCCGACGCCCACCGGCTTGTTGGTACCGTGAATCATGTACGCGCCGCCCGGGATGCCAAGCCGCATCGCGTAGTCGCCCAGTGGATTGTCGGGACCCGGGGGCACCGCGGCCGGGATCGGGTCACCGTCCTGCTCGTGCTGCTTGCGGATCGAGGCCGGCGGATACCAGGTCGGCTTCTTGACCTTGGCAACGATCGTCGTGGTGCCAAGTGGCGTCCGCCAGTCCATCTGGCCGACGCTGATGGGATGAGTGATCAGCTCGGCCGGTTCGGTGCCGGTCTTGCGCGGGAAGTAGTAGAGACGATGGTCAGCGAGGTTGATCACAATCCCGTCGCGGGGACCCGGCGGGAGGATATGTTGCGTCGGCAACGTGATGGCCTTGCCCTCGCCCGGCAGCCAAGGGTCGGTCCCGGGGTTGGCCAGCGCGATTTCCTCGAAACCCAGTCCGTAGCGGCGCGCGATGTCCGGGAGCGTGTCTTCGAACTGGGCGACGGTGTTCTCACCAAGCCCGACGACATCCACGCCGGACGGCGGCACCTGGAACATCTCCGCATGCACCGCACCAGATACGAACAAGGCTGCTCCGGCGATCCATGGTGCGTCTGAACGGGTACGGTGCATGAGGCACATCCTACGCCAGTATTGTGAAGACTCTCACGTCCGCCCGCTGTGCCCTGGCCTACAGTGCGGGCCACCAATAAGAACACTCGGCTCCATGAACACGACTCCACTGTCGATTGAACATCTGCCGCCGGACGCGCATGAGCGCGAGGCCTGGGACCCGTTCAAGGTCTGGAGCGAACGTGTGCGTGGGCGGCAGTCCGGCGCGGCGCCAGAGCCGCTTCAGGGCTGGGACCCGTACTTCGTCTGGCTGAGCCGCGTGCGCAGGACCGGTCCGTAGCGGACTAGTCTCAGTAGCGAACCATTGCGGCGCCCCAGGTGAAGCCGCCCCCGAAGGCCTCCAGCAACAGCAGGTCGCCGCGCTTGATGCGCCCGTCGCGCACACCGACGTCGAGTGCGAGCGGCACCGATCCGGCGGACGTGTTGCCGTGGTCCTGCACTGTGACGATCACCCGTTCCATGGGCAGGTCGAGTTTCCTTGCCGTCGCCTGGATGATGCGCATGTTGGCCTGGTGAGGCACCAGCCAATCGACCGCGGACTTGTCGAGCTTGTTGGCCTCGAGCGCCTCCTCGACGATGCGACCCAGCGTGTTCACCGCGACCTTGAACACTTCGTTGCCCTTCATCTGCACGCCGAAGGTGCCGGGCGGACCTTCCGGCCAGCCCTTGGAAACACCGCCCGGGTAGTTGAGCAGGTCCTGGTACGAGCCGTCCGCGTGGATATGCGTCGAGATGATGCCGGGCTGGCTCGCGGGCTTGAGCACCACGGCGCCGGCGCCGTCCGCAAACAGCACGCAGGTCTGCCGATCCTTCCAGTTCACGATGCGCGACAGCATGTCGGCGCCGATCACCAGCGCACATTTCGCTTCGCCGCTGCGGATGTACTTGTCTGCGATCGACAGCGCGTAGATGAAACCGGTGCACGCCGCTTCGACGCTGAAGGCGGGGCAGCCGCGGATGCCGAGGCGCGCTTGCAGCAGCACGCCGCAATTGGGAAACACGAGGTCCGGCGTGGTCGTGCCGAAAGCGATGAGGTCGATGTCTTCCGGCGCAATGCCGGCGGCGTGGATCGCGGCGCGCGCCGCCTGCTCCGCCATATCGACTGTGGTCTCGTTCGGCGCGGCGATATGGCGGCGCTCGATGCCGGTGCGCGAGCGGATCCACTCGTCGGTGGTATCGACGATCTTCTCGAGGTCGAAGTTGGTGAGCACCTTCTCAGGAAGGTAGCGCCCGGTGCCTTCAATTCGTGAGTAGATCAATGGCTCTGCCTCGCAAGCTCGGCCGCGATCTGCGCCGGGACATCGCGCTCCACTTCGGTGGCAGCGGTGAGAATCGCGTGCCGGAACGCGAACTGATCGGCGCCGCCGTGACTCTTGATGACGATCCCGTTCAAGCCAACCATGCTGGCGCCATTGTAGCGACGCGGATCGAGCCGTGTCCTGAGCGCCTGGAGTGCGGGCCAGGCCGCAGCCGCCATGACCTTGCGCACCGCGCCGCGCGAGAACTCCTCGCGCGTGGCACTGCCGATCATGCGCGCGAGCCCTTCCATGGTCTTGAGGGCGACGTTGCCGGTGAATCCGTCGGTGACCACCACGTCGACTTCGCCCGTGAAGATGTCATCGCCTTCAACGAATCCCAGGTAGTTGAGCGTGGTCGCCGAGAGCAGCCGGTGTGCCTCCTGCACCAGAGTGTGCCCCTTGATGTCTTCCTCCCCGATGTTGAGCAGGCCGACGCGCGGTCGCTCGAGCGCGTGCAGATCGGCGGCCACGATCGAGCCCATCAAGCCGAACTGGCACAGCTGCTCGGGGGTGCATGAAGTGTTCGCGCCGAGATCCAGCATGTGCGTGTGTCCACCGACGGCAGGCACTGCGGACATGATCGCGGGACGGTCGATGCCGGGGATGGACCTGAGCACGAAGTGGGCCGTAGCCATCAACGCGCCGGTGTTGCCGGCGCTCACGCAGGCCTGGGCGCGCCCTTCCTTCACCAGGTCGATGGCGCGGCGAAGCGAGGAATCCTTCTTGCGCCTCAGGGCTTCGCGCGGCGACTCGTCCATGCCGACGACTTCCGAGGCGGGCGCGACCTCGATCCGCGCCTCGGCATCGGCGCGCAGCTCGTGCAGCAGAGGTTCGATGACCACGGGAGCTCCGACGAGCACCAGGCGCAAATCGTCGCGTTCGCGTGCGAGCTCGACCGCCGCAGGCACACACACCGGTGCGCCGCGGTCGCCGCTCATCGCGTCAACTGCGATTGTGGCCGCCGCTGCCAAGCAACGTGCGAGGCGATCAGGTGGGTCGTGAGGGACGCTGCGGGAGTACCGCCGCGATCAGTTCTGTTCCTGATCGCCCGGGACGTCGATGACTTTCTTCCCGCGGTAGTAGCCGTCCGGTGTGATCCGGTGACGCAGGTGCGTCTCGCCCGATTGCGGATCAACCGACAACGCCGGGCGGCGCAGCCCATCGTGCGAGCGATGCATGCCGCGCTTCGAAGGTGTCTTTCTGCTTTTTTGAACAGCCATGGCAATCTCCAGTCGAATTCAATCCTTCATCAGCTCGCGCAACCCCGCGAAGGGCCGCTGTCGCGATTCGTCCTCGTGCGGCTCGGTGCGCGCGCGACACGCGGACTTTTCGCCGTGCATCGGCGCCAGCGGCAGCGCCAGCAACAGTTCCTCTTCAATCAAGTCCGCCAATGACACCTGGCCATCAGGTGTGATCACCGGCTCACGCGCCTGCGGCGCCTCAGCGCCCGCCCCGGCCACGAAGGCCAGCCTGCTGTCCGTGTCGATCGGCCACTGCATTTCACCGAGACACCGCTGACAGGTCAGCGTCAGCGTAGCGCTCACATGCCCTTCGGCGACCGCAGCCGCATTCTCTCGATGGAAGCGGAATTGTCCGCGAGCCGTTCCCGCGTCGCGCCTGAGGAGCGGGCGGATGCGTTCCAGGTCCGCCAGCGCAACCTCTGTCTCGATCACCGCATTGCTCGCGGCGAGCGCTGCGACCTCGTGCTGTTGCCCCGGGTCCGGCGACATGGGCGCGGTATCATAGTGATGAGGTTCTCCCCTGTCAAAGATTTCTCTGCTGCAAACCATTGTTTTTGCAGAACTAAACGGATGACCGCGCACCTCGTGCTCGCTTCCTCGTCGCCCTATCGGCGCGAACTCCTCGCGCGGCTGCGTATTGCGTTCGAAACCGATGCCGCCGACATCGACGAAACGCACCGGCGGGGCGAAAGCCCGCGCGACCTGGTGGTCCGCCTGGCACGGCAGAAGGCGGCTCGCGTAGCCAGCCGTCACCAGAACGCCTGGGTGATCGGCTCGGACCAGGTTGCGGTTCACGATCACGAGATCCTCGGCAAACCGGGCTCCGCGGCGAAGGCCATCGAGCAGCTGCACCTCGCCAGTGGGCGGACGGTCACGTTTCTGACCGCCGTTTGCGTGTTGAGCGATGGCGGCAGGCGCAGTGACGAACACGTCGACGAAACACGTGTGCACTTCCGGACCTTGAGCCCGGCCGAGATCGCCCGCTACGTCGAGCTGGAAAAACCCTACGACTGCGCCGGCAGCTTCAAGTCGGAGGGTCTGGGCATATCGCTCTTCGCGAGCATCGAATCGCGCGACCCGACGGCGCTCATCGGACTGCCGCTCATCTGGCTCGCCGGCGCGCTGCGCCGCGCGGGCCTGGACGTGCCGTAGCCAGGCGATCGAGAACAACCTTCAGCTCATCGTCCAGCGGCACGCTCAGATTGAACTCCCGTTCGGTTTCCGGCCAGGTGAATGACACCGCCGTGGCGTGCAGGAACATGCGGTGCAGGCCGAGCTCGCGCATCTCCTGGTTGAAAGCACGATCGCCGTACTTCTCATCTCCCGCCACCGGGTGACCGGCATGCAGCGCGTGCACGCGAATCTGGTGCGTGCGGCCCGTCTCGATGTCGACCTCGACCAGCGTGGCTCTCTTGCCGTAGAACTCGACCGGCGCGAATTGACTCACGGCGTCCTTGCCACCCGCCTGCGCGCGCACGATGCGCTCGCCGCCCTGCAGCTGACGGGTCTTGAGCGGTACGTCGATCGTTGCCTTGCCGTGCGCCCACTGGCCGGCAAGGAGCGCGAGGTAGCGCTTCTCAACCCGGCCTTCGCGCATCAGGGTGTGCAGCGCACGCAAGCTGGAGCGACGCCGGGCGACGAGCAACAGACCGCTGGTCTCGCGATCGAGGCGATGCACGAGCTCGAGCGACTCTTCCGGCCGATCCGCGCGCAGCGCCTCGATGACGCCGAAGTCGACGCCGCTGCCGCCGTGCACTGCCAATCCTGCGGGCTTGTTGACGACGAGGAGCTCGCGATCCTCGTGAACGATCGCATTACGCACCGTCTCGATGACGCTGCCCGCGACCTTGCGCGCCGGCGGCGCTGCATCGATCCGCACCGGCGGGACGCGCAACCGGTCGCCGGTCGCCAGCCGGTATTCAGGTTTGACGCGCTTGCCGTTCACGCGCACTTCGCCACGACGCAGGATCCGGTACACGCGGCTGCGCGGAACGGACTTGAGCTCGCGCAGCAGGAAGTTGTCGACCCGCTGACCCTCGTCGTCAGCCGCAATTTCGAGCACCCGCACCTGGGAGCGCTCGCTGCGTGGCTCAGGATCGTGCTCGCTACTCACGCGCTCATTCTCACGTAACACATTGATTTGACGGTACTGCGTTGCTATAGTGCGCGCCGACCTCGCCGCTCGACCCCCGAAGGAACGCCCTCAAGGTCAGATTGCGCGAGCCGAATCAGTGGCGCGAAGGCCATGCGCTTTTCGCGCCGCATGTTAGTTGGTCCCGGGTAACCGGGCCATCGCTTGGGTCCTGAGAGCGGAGCGCACAAGGCGCTCGGCATAAAGCCAAGAGTTTCAGGCGTGCCATGCGGCGTTGCCGGTCAAGCCGGGCGGCGCCACCAAATGCACAGGCGGGAATTGATGAGCGTTTGCGAGTGCAAGGCACTCGCCGCTGGTCTTCAAAAGATGACTACGGTCGTAACACCCCTCCACCGCGCACCGGCATTGCCCACTCCCCGCTCCGGGGCCCCTCATCACACTCCAGCAGGGGCCAATGAAGAGAATGCTTGTCAACGCAACTCAGGCAGAGGAGTTGCGCGTCGCTTTGGTCGACGGCCAGAAACTCTACGATCTGTCGATTGAGATTCCCTCCCGGGAACAGAAGAAAGCCAACGTCTACAAGGGTCGCATCACGCGCGTCGAGCCGAGTCTCGAGGCGGCGTTCGTCGACTACGGCGCGCAGCGCCACGGCTTCCTGCCGCTGAAGGAAGTCTCCCGCGAATACTTCCGCAATGACGCCCAACCGGGCGGCCGGATGAACATCAAGGAGCTCCTGCAGGAAGGCCAGGAGCTCGTCGTTCAGGTGGAAAAGGAAGAGCGCGGCAACAAGGGTGCCGCGCTCACCACGTTCATCAGTCTCGCAGGCCGGTTCCTGGTGCTGATGCCCAACAACCCGCGCGCGGGGGGCGTCTCGCGCCGTATCGAGGGCGAGGAACGCGATCAACTGCGTGAGGCGATGCAGGACCTGCAGATCCCGGACGGCATGGGCGCGATCGTGCGCACCGCCGGCGTCGGCCGCTCGAGCGAAGAGCTGCAGTGGGACCTGAACAACCTGCGCAGCGCGTGGGAGCAGATCGACACGGCCTCGAAAGGCCGCACCGCGCCCTTCCTCATCTACCAGGAAGGCGACGCCGTCACGCGCTCGCTCCGCGATTACCTGTCGGACGACATCGGCGAGATCCTGATCGACGACCAGGGCGCGTTCACCAAGGCGCAGGAATACATGCAGCGCTTCATGCCGCCGGAGTACCAGCGCAAGCTCAAGCTCTACCAGGACGAAGTGCCGCTGTTCACGCGTTTCCAGATCGAGAGCCAGATCGAGTCCGCGTATTCCCACAAGGTGACGCTGCCCTCCGGCGGGAGCCTGGTGATCGACCACACCGAGGCCCTGGTCTCGATCGACATCAACTCGGCGCGCTCGACGCGCGGTGGCGACATCGAGACGACGGCCTGCAACACCAACCTCGAGGCTGCGGAGGAGATCGCGCGTCAGCTGCGCCTGCGTGATATCGGCGGCCTGATCGTCATCGACTTCATCGACATGGAGTCGCAGAAGAACCAGCGCGACGTCGAGGACCGGCTGCGCAACGCGGTCAAGCAGGACAAGGCCCGCATCCAGATCGGGCGACTCTCGCGCTTTGGCCTCCTGGAAATGTCCCGGCAGCGCCTGCGCCCGAGCCTTGGCGAATCGACTCATATTGCCTGCCCGCGCTGCACCGGCATGGGCACGATCCGCAGTGTCGAATCGCTTGCGCTCGCGATCCTGCGCCTGATCGGCGAGGAAGCACGCAAGGAGCGCTCGGCGCGAATCATCGTGCAGGTCCCGGTGGATGTCGCGACCTACCTCATGAACGAGAAGCGCGATTGGCTCAACACCATCAGCGAGCGCAGCAACGTCAACCTGGTGGTGATCCCGAACGAGAACCTGCAGACCCCCAACTACTCGATCAAGCGCGTGCGCGACGACGAGACGCAGCTCGCCGAGAATACGGGCATCAGCTACCAGATGGTCGAGCAGGAAGAGCTCCTGCCCGAGGCCGCGCTGGCCCGCGACAAGAAGCCGACGAGCGAGGCTCCGGCGGTGCCTACGGTATTGCCGACCGCACCGGCGCCGGTCTCGAGCGTCCCGCCGCCGAATCTGTGGACGGGGGAACCGGTCCCGCAACGGCCCGGAATCTTCGTGCGTCTGTGGCGCTGGTTGTTCGGCACCGGCCCGGCCGCGGCCCCCGAGCGCCCGACGCCGTCGCGGCAGCACCGCGAGCATCGCGAGGAGCGGCGCGACCATCGACACCGGGACGGACGTCGTGGCGGTCGCGACCGTGATCGCGATCGGGACTCGCGTCATGAGCATCGCGGAGCGCAGGGCCATCGGCGCAGCGAGTCGGGTCACCGGCGTTCGGAATCGCACCCGCGTCGCGATGCGAAGCCGGCGCCAGTAGCCGCAGCAGGCGGTGAAGCGCAATCATCACACGAGCGGCAGGCACCCGAACCGCGTGCCGAGGCGCCGCGCACGGACAAGCCCGGTCGGCCCGATCGGCCGGAACGGGGTGAGCGTGCCGAGCGCGGTGAGCGTGGCGAGCGTGGGGGTCGCGGACGTCGCGGTCGCCGTCGACGCGGGGGCCGCGATCGCGGCGATGCTCGCGAGGGCGGCGCAAATGCCGCCGGCGCCGAGAATGCGCAGCCGAATCGTCCCGAGCCGCAATCCCATCACGGAGCCGGCGACGACCGGCCTCAGCCGCGTGCCGACGCAGGCCATACGGCCGAGCTGCCATTCGCTGCATCGAGCGAGCGGGGTGAGCCGATGCGCAGCGGGAACGATGAGCCGCGCGAATCGCGGGAGCCGCGCGAGCCGGTGGAACGGCCGGCGCCCCAGGCGACCGGGACCGAGTCCGCACACGCGAATTCTCAGAAGTACGTGGTGTGGACGTCCTCGCCGTCCGACAGTTCGCACGGGCCGGGACGCGACGAATGAGGCGCGCTCAACTCGACTGACGTATGAAGCTGAGCAGGCCGCGCGCCGCCTGCTCAGCCAGATCCAGCACTTCCTCGAAGCCCGCCTCACTCCCGTAATAAGGATCGGGCACTTCGTCCACGTCGAGGTCCGGCGCAAACTCCAGGAACAGGCGCACGCGCTCGCGGTACTGCGCGGGAGCGCGTCGTCGCAGGTCGGCGAGGTTCGTGCGGTCCATCGCAAGGATGAAATCGAAGCGCGCGAAATCTTCACTTGCGACCTGGCGCGCCCGCAGCCGGCTCATGTCGAGACCGCGCCGGCGCGCCGCCGCCAAGGCGCGCTCGTCCGGCGGCTCGCCGATGTGCCAGCTGCCAAGGCCTGCGGAATCCACCTCCACGGCCAGTTCCGGCGCCTCGCGGCTCAGCAGGTCACGCAGCACCGCCTCGGCCGTGGGACTGCGACAGATGTTGCCGAGACAGACAAAGAGGATCCGGGTCGTCGCCATCGGTTCGCGCTCAGGTCGCCAGCAGGCGCGCGACCGCTTCGAGGTCCGTCTCGGTGTCGACGCCGCGTCCCGGAGGTTCGCTTGCCGTCGCCACCGCAATCTGCAGCCCATTTTCCAGGGCACGCAGCTGCTCGAGCTTTTCGAGCTCTTCGAGCGAGGTGGGCGCCAGCGCCGCCAGTTGCGTGAGAACCTTGACGCGATATGCGTAGAGGCCGAGGTGGCGACGCGCGCCCTGGTAACTGGCAGCGCCGCCTGAACCGCCGGTGGCGGCCGCATCGCGCGGCCACGGAATCGGCGCGCGGCTGAAATAGAGCGCACGGCCTTGCGCGGTCGCGACGACCTTGACGACGTTCACGTCGTGAAATTCGTCCGCGGACTCGATCGGCGTGGCGAGCGTCGCGATCCCGGCCCAGCTCGAGTGCTCGAGGAGCTCCGCGACCTGCGTGATGATGGCGGGCGGTATCAGCGGTTCGTCGCCCTGCACGTTCACCACGATATCGGCGTCCGCCCAGCGCAGCCGGCGGGCGACTTCAGCGATCCGGTCGGTGCCGCTGCGATGCGCCGGGTCCGTCATCACCACCCGCGCGCCAAATCCCTGGCACGCGCGCTCGATGCGCGCATCGTCGGTGGCAATCCACACTTCGCTCGCGCCACTGCGCGTGGCGCGCTCGTGCACGTGCGCCAGCATCGGCCGGCCGGCGAGCGCGCGCAGCGGCTTGCCCGGCAGTCGCGTCGAGCCATACCGCGCGGGAATGACGACGCGGAACATGCTTCAGCGCTGCAGCAGAGGGTCGTCGGAGGAGAGCTGGCGCGCTTCCTCCTCCAGCATCACCGGAATGCCGTCGCGGATCGGGTACGCGAGCCGGCTCGCCCGGCAGATGAGTTCCTGCGTCTCTTCGTTGTAGAAGAGTGGCGCCTTGGTGACCGGACACACCAGGATGTCGAGGAGACGCTTGTCCATCGGGCTCTCCTATTTCTTCGGCACGTACAGGTCCGTGAGCGTGCCTTCGTACGCCTCGGCGGCAAAGGCCACGGTCTCCGAGAGCGTCGGATGCGGATGAATGGTGAGACCGATGTCGGCCGCATCGCAACCCATTTCGATGGCGAGCGCCACCTCGGAAATCAGGTCGCCGGCATTGGTGCCGACGATGCCCGCGCCGAGCACGCGATGCGAGTTCTTGTCGAACAGGATCTTCGTGAACCCGTCGTCGCGGTTGAGCGCGAGCGATCGCCCACTCGCCATCCACGGGAACATCCCCTTGCCGTACTCGATCTTCTTCTCCTTGGCCTCGAGCTCGGTCAAGCCGACCCATGCCACTTCGGGATCGGTGTACGCCACCGACGGAATGACGCGCGCCTCGAAACGTCGCTTGAGCCCCGCGGCCACTTCCGCGGCCACCTTGCCCTCGTGCGAGGCCTTGTGCGCCAGCATCGGCGGACCGACGACATCGCCGATGGCGAAGATGTGTTCGACGTTCGTGCGCTGCTGCGCATCCACGCGGATGAAGCCGCGGTCGTCGACATTGACGCCGGCGCGCTCCGCGCCGATGTTCCGGCCGTTGGGAACGCGGCCCACGGCCACGAGCACGCGATCGTAGAGATGCGGCTCCGGTGCCTTGTCGCCCGCGAAGCTCACACGCAGCCCATTGCGCAGCGGCTCGACCGCTGACACCCGCGTGCCCAGCAGGATCTGCTCATAGCGGCCGCGAATGCGCTTCTCGAGCGGACGCACCAGGTCCCGGTCGCAGCCGGGCATGAGGCCGTCCGTGAGCTCGACCACCGTGACTTTCGCGCCCAGCCCGTCGTAGACGCATGCCATCTCGAGGCCGATGATGCCGCCCCCGACGACGAGCAGGCGCTTCACTTTCTCGGGCAGCTCGAGGGCGCCGGTCGAGTCCATGATGCGTGGCTCGTCCGACAGACCCGGCAAGCGCGCGGACTCGGATCCGGTGGCGATGATGCAATGCTTGAAATCGACGACGCGTCGCTTGGTACCTTGCAGCACTTCGAGATGGTTGGCGTCGGTGAAGCTGCCGATGCCCTGGATCACTTCCACCTTGCGTTGCCGGGCCAGCACCGTGAGCCCGTTGGTGAGCCGGGTGACGACCTGTTCCTTCCATTTGCGGAGCTTGCCGCGATCGATGCTCGGCGAGTCGAAGCCCAGGCCGTGCTCGCTGAGCGAGTGCGCTTCCTCGACGACGCGCGCCGCGTGCAGCAACGCCTTGGATGGAATGCATCCCACGTTTAGGCATACGCCGCCGAGAGTCGGTGAGCGCTCGATCAGCGCCACGCGCTGGCCGAGATCCGCAGCCCTGAATGCCGCGGTGTATCCGCCGGGCCCGGCACCGAGCACGACGACGTCGAAGGTGTACGCGGGTGCGGCAGCGCGCGCGGGTTGGTTGGCCGACTCGCTGGGCGCGGCTGCAGCCGCAGGGGCCGCTGCAGCAGGTGCGGCGCGTGCCGGCGGCTCGGGCGCGGCAGGTGCGGCGCCGGCAGGCTTGGTAGCGGGCGCGGATGCGGGCGGTCGTGACGCGCTCGGCCGTGCTGCGGACTGGCCGGCACGCACCTGATCGGCGAGCGTGACGGTCTCGACGTACGGTTGCTCGCGATCGCTGGCGGATTCGGGTACCGCGACGACCGTGGTCTTCTCGATCTCCTCGGTGCGCACGGTCGCGATCAGAGTGCCCTTGGAAACCTTGTCGCCCTTGCCGACATGCATGCGCTCGATGACGCCGTTCACGGTCGCCGGGACGTCCATCGAAGCCTTGTCGGTCTCGAGCGTGATCAGCGCGTCGTCGACGCTCACTCGCTCTCCGGCGCGCGCGAGCACATCGACGACGGTGACGTCCTTGAAATCCCCCAGATCCGGCACGCGCAACTCGACTACGCTCATGGAATGGCCTCGAGGAGACCCCGCGGCTCGGCGAGCACACGGGAAAGATAGGTGGTGAAGCGCACCGCCAGCGCGCCGTCGATCACGCGATGATCATAAGAGAGCGACAACGGCAACATCAGGCGCGGCACGAAGCTGCCGTCGCGGTAAACCGGCTGGTAGCTCGAGCGCGAGACGCCGAGGATCGCGACCTCCGGTGCATTGATGATCGGTGTGAACGCCGTGCCACCAATGCCGCCGAGGCTGGAGACGGTAAAGCACCCGCCCTGCATCTGGGCCGGCGTGAGCTTGCCTTCGCGCGCGCGCTCGCTGAGCTCGCCGAGCTCGCGCGCCAGCTCGTAGATATCCTTGCGATCGGCATCGCGGATCACCGGCACGACGAGTCCGTTGGGCGTGTCGGCGGCGAACCCGAGGTGCAGGTATTTCTTGAGCACCAGGTTCTCGCCGCGCGCATCCAGCGACGAGTTGAAGAGCGGGAATTCCTGCAGCGCCTTGACGCAGGCCTTGAGCACGAACGCCAGCGGCGTCAGCTTGATGCCCTCCTTGACCGCCTTCCCCTTGAGCTGCGTGCGCACTGCTTCGAGGTCGGTGATATCGGCCGTGTCGAACTGCGTGACATGCGGAATGTTCACCCAGCTCGCGTGCAGGCGCGGTCCGGAAATTCTCTGGATGCGTCCGAGCGGCTGCGTCTGCACCGGCCCGAACTTCGAGAAATCGACTTCCGGAACCTTGGGGAGTGCGCTCACACCCGACGCGGCGGCGCCCTCGGTCAGCACCTTCTTGACGAAAGCCTTGACGTCCTCGTGCGTGATCCGGCCCTTGGGTCCGGAGCCCACGACGCGCGCGAGATCGACACCGAGCTCGCGCGCAAACTTGCGCACCGACGGGCCGGCATAAGCTGAGGAGAAGTCCGCGAGGATCACTGGCGCGCGTTCAAGAGCGGGCGCGGACGCGGGCGATGCGGCCGGTGGCGCGCTCGCCACGGGCGGCGCAGTGCGCGCCGCGAGGGCTGGATGACGCACCGTCTCCTCGGCCTTGCTCGAAGCGCCGCCTGCAGGTGCGCGCTCCGCCGGCGCAGGCTCCCTCGCCGCCGGTGCAGGCTCTTTCACCGCCGCCGCAGAGGCTTCCACCAGTGCGATCAGGCTGCCTTTCGAAACCTTGCCGCCTTTCTGGATCTTGAGTGCGCTGACGCGCCCGGCGAGTGGCGAGGGCACATCCATGGTCGCCTTCTCGGTCTCGAGTGTGATGAGCGGCGTGTCGACGTCGACACTCTCGCCTTCCTTGACGAGCACGTCGACCACGGTCACGTCCTTGAAATCGCCCAGGTCGGGGACGCGGACTTCGGTGGAATTGGCCATTGCGGTGCCGGGCCTACACCGTCAGTGGATTCGGCTTCGCGGGATCGATACCGAAGTCCTTCATCGCCTTCGTCACCGTGGAGCGATCGAGCTTGCCGTCATCGGAAAGCGCCTTGAGGGCCGCAACCGCGATGTAGTGGCGATCGACCTCGAAGAAATGGCGCAACGCTGCGCGTCCATCGCTGCGCCCATAGCCGTCCGTCCCGAGCGCGACATAGCGGCCGGGCACCCACTGGCGGATCTGGTCGGGCACAGTCCTGATGTAGTCGGTCGCCGCGAC